>Ga0302232_10003156_pt1 | contig 11166 bp, 9 predicted proteins | sample II_Palsa_N2_3_FD_193575 | JGI IMG/M metagenome (GOLD analysis project Ga0302232, IMG submission 193575) | Peat permafrost microbial communities from Stordalen Mire near Abisko, Sweden - II_Palsa_N2_3 | ecosystem: Environmental > Terrestrial > Soil > Palsa > Peat permafrost | place: Sweden...
TCGCAGGCCAAGCTCAAGACGCTCGCCAATATTGTCGAGGCCGTGTCACGCGCGAAGCATGCGACGCCGCCGCCGACCGAGCTCGTCTACAAGGCAAACCCGAAACATCTCGGGCGCACTGGCCCGAAATGGTCTCCGACCAAAGGCGCGCGGCCGATGGGCCCGGGCGGCGCCGACGTGGAATTCACCGAGCGCGACAATCGCGGTCGGGTCCACATGTACTTCTGCACCGACGACCAGGTGGTCGCGCTCGACAACATCAGGGGGATTGGCACCTACGGGCTGCCCGATTCGGTGACCGCCATCGCGCTAGGTTCCGGCTCCTGGGGCAAGTCGGTCGAGGTCCCGGCGATGGACGCGTTCCGGCGCGATCAGGCGCGCTTCGCGTTTTATCAACGCTGGTGGACCAAACTCGAGCGCGAAGGCAAGATTGTGCAGGTCGGGCTGCCCCCGCAGACCATTACGATCCGCACCAAGGACGAGCCGCGTTATCCGGGCAGCGGCATCGCGGCCGCGGCGACCCAGCACCCGTACCGCAAGCTGACCTCAAGCGCGCCGCGCGACGGCAGCAACGATCGCTGGGTCAACGGCGAGGAAATCACGCCGCATTACTCGCCGAATCTGTTCGGCACCGAAACGCAAGACAAGAATGGCAACCCCAGCGGCAAGGTGTCGGTGGACGCGGTGGGCGTCAATGTCGCGCTCGGCAATCCGAAAGCCAGCTTCGACTGGGTGTCCGTCACGGACATTCCTGCTTCCGTGCGGGCCCAGGTGGACAGCACCCCCGGCTACGATGCGAAGGGGAACTTGGTCAAACAGTGGTTCAACAACGAGCATCCGGACGAGAACGACCAGACTTCCGACGTGTTCACGACCGACGGCGGCGGCACCTTCAGGCGCGTCGAAACGCCGAACGAGACTCGCAAACGCCTCGTCGGCATCGACGCGACCGACAACAACTACCACTCAGGCATCCTCAACGATTCCGCGAATATCCGTGCGGTGGTCGCAATGGACGTGGCGATCGGCCAGGCCCGGACGCTCGACGATCCGGGCTGGCGTGCGGCACTCGCGGCGCTGGCCGACTGGCGCACCGACTGGACGACGGTGCCCGCCAACGTCAAGGCGATCTATACGGGCAAGTTCAGCGATCACGCGAAGCAGATGATCGATGCGACGTTCAAATACTATTCGAGCGGCGTGTTTCCCGAAGAAGCGGTGGTGTCGCGCCACTGGCCGCCGCTCGTGGTGAGCCAGACCGCGGACGAACGCTCGGATGGCAAGAACGATCCGGGGATCATCGGATGAGCATGACGACCCTGTCGCGCTCGTGTGGCGAGCTTGCGGGCCAAGGTGCCGGTGCGTCCGGTACGGCGGCGCGAATCGGAAGCGGCCGGTGCGATGCCGGCCTGGAATGGAAATCGAGGTCATACGCATGAGCGGAACACTGGTGTTGGGAATCGTGGTGGTCGCATGCGTCGCGGTGCTGTCGTTCTTCGCGCTGAGATGGCGCTCGGCGAACGCGGCGATGCCGGCCTTCGTTGGCGCCGCCAGTGCGGCTGGCGCTGGCGGTGCCGCCGCCGAGAGCGCCGATTTGCGTCCCGACCGGCTCGAGCTGCGCGGCGTCGGCCTGCGCGTCGACGTCTGGGCGCAGACCGACGTCTGGCAGTTGCTGAAGGGCCAGAAGGACGCTTACCGCAGCGTGCTGTCCGCCAATCCCGCAGACTACCCGCATGACGCGTCGCGGATCCAGGAGCAGGCGACGGGCGCGCTCGGGTCCTCGTTCAGGTATTGCGCGGGCGAGGGTGTCGAGCGCTGGCCAATTCCGGTTGTGATCTTCGGACCGCCGAAGGCCGACGATATCGACAACCTGATTGCGAACGTGATCACCACGAACCGGCAGCGCGCGAGCCTCCCGCTGCACATGTTCCTGACCGCGCAGGCGGTCAACGTCGCGAATCCGCATGCGCAGATCGACTACCTGTTCGATTTCTTCGCCGCGAACCCGCGCGTGCCGGAAGTGCTCGTCTATGGCATCGACGGCGTGGCCGTGCGCAGCTGGTTCGAACATGTGAGCGTGCCCGAGGGGCCGCGCGTGCCGTCGCAGTTCGATGCGATGGCCGGGCTGCTGGTCGCGCGCTCGGATCGCGTGGACGCCTACATCCGCCCGTTCGTCAACAGCGACCCGCAAGGTGCCGGCCCCGACGATCGCCAGTACGACACCATCAAAGCCGCGAACTTCTACTGGAATGTCAACGCTGAACCGAAGGAAGGTCTCGACGTCTCGCCGCCAACCGTTGCGCAATGGCAAGCGAAGGCGCCACTGCTGACGCCCGAACTCGACAACTCGGGCCCCGGCTCCTTCACGCCCGATGCGTCGCTGCCGTCGCGCTGGGCCCACTGGCAGCTTGAGGAATTCGATGCCGCGCCGTTGCTCGGTTACCTGCACCGGCCCGTTGCGATCGGCCTGACGGACGTGAGCGGCCAGCCGCTCAAGGGCACTGCGCGTACCGATGCGGTGCGCGAAGGCTGGCAGGCCGTGCGCGCGCAACTGCCGCCCGGCGAAACGCTGGCCCGCGTGTTCTTCGACAGCCTGGCGCAGCCAGCCGTGCTGCCGCTGCTGCATCTGCCCGGTGTCGACGACGTGCCCGACCCGACCAGTCTCGACGAGGGTTTCGACGTCGGCCGCCGCATCGGCGGGCTCGGCATCATGAGCCCGATGGTCGGCCTCGGCTTGTCCGCGATGGCCGGCTACGACCTCGGCCACGGCAGCGTAACGGCGAACCTGGCGCCCGACGGTCAGTTGTACCTGATCCTCGTCACGCCGCCCGACGCGGCGGGCAAGGCGGCCAATGCGCAGACCCGCAAGCTGCCGGCCGATCCGTTCGTTCATCTTGTTCCAGGAGGTTGATTTATCATGTCGAGCCCATTGCGCGCGCTCGTGTTCGTCGCCCTCACGGCTGCCGCGTTCGCGGCGCCCGTTGCGCATGCCGCGGGGCTGGCGGGTACGTATGAAATCTGTCGCACGCCGGCTGACGAGCAGGGTTGGGATGCCGAGAAACGCGACCTGCGGATCCGCTTCACCGACCAGGACGGCAAATATGCGGTCGCGTTCCGCTTCAAGGCGAACGGCCCCTGGAAACCCGATACCGACGGCCCGTACGAGGCGGCGCCACCGTCGCGGTTCCACGAGCTTTCCGGCGCGCCCTACCTGTCGCCCGAGTCGGGCGCGGTGCCGGACGGCGTGCGTCCGTCGAAGGACGTGCCGCTCGAGACCGTGGTCGTACCAGGCACTGCCGTCTTCATGCTGATGGCCGCGGACTGGTTCCGCCGCAATCGCGAGACCGACGTGCCCTACGACACCAACGTGATCGGGGTGTTCGTGCCGAAGGAAGGGCGCGCCGCGCGCCGGGTTCTGCTGTGCCGCACCTGATGCGGCGCGTTCCGGGCCGCGTGGCCCGCTATCACGAAGGTCGCCATGACACGTCCGTTCATCTGTATCGACGATACGCATAGCCACGGCGGCACCGTGACGAGCGGCGCCACCGACTCCGATATCGGCGGCAAGCCGATCGCGCGTGTCGGCGACACCGCGGTCTGCAGCGTGCATGGCTCCGTGGTGATCGTGTCGGGCGATTCGAACGTCACGTTCGACGGCCGGCCGGTCGCGCGCGACGGCGACAAGCTCAGTTGCGGCGCGGTGCTGATCGCCTCGCAGCGGCAGACCGACAGCGCCTGATCGTACTGCTGCGAGTGCCGACCGAAAACGTGCGGCGCGCGGCGGACGCGGGGCTTTACTGGCACCTAGTCGTGGCGCTGGCAGCCCGCTGATGCTGGACCAAGCCGGCCTGTCGTCGCTGAAGGCGACGCTGGCGGCGCATCAACCGCGCTTGCGGCCCGCCCACAGCAGGGCCAGCAACACGCGGGCATCGAGCCGCGCCTCGCCTCGTCGGATCTCGCCGGGCAGCGCATGCCAGGGAATCGAGGGGCTTCGATGGTGCTGCAGATGAAGGTTGATGTGATACGGCCACAGCAGCACGCGTCCGAGCCCGCCTACGCGCCACGAATAGGTCCAGTCGGCCCAGCCCGGCGTCGCATGCGGGCCGCCGCTGTGCTCGGCCATGCTGCGGATCTTCTGGATCATCACCGACAGCGTGAGCAGTGGCCCGAACCAGAGCAGCGCGACGATCGCAAGTGTGTGCGCCGAACAGGCGACGGCCAGCGTCCCGACGATCGCGAGCCAGACCGCCGTTGCTGCAAGAAATGGTTTTCCGAGGCGAATTGGCTGCGGATTCGAGCGGCGATAGGCGGCCATGTTGCGGACCATGTTCAGCACGAGCAGGTCGCCGAGCAGCTGCCGCGCAAGTGCGAGTGCACCGAGCGGCCGGAACCGCCATGGCTGGCCGTAATAGAGGAACCGGCGCTCGGGGTCGCGTGGCGTGCCGACCTCGCGATGATGGGCCAGATGCAGCGGGCGATAGAACTCGATGGGCACGAGGCCGGGTACGCCAATCGCGGTATTGATCAGGAAGTCGTTGATCCGGCGGTGACGCGTCAGATGGTAGTGCGTCGCGTCGTGATAGAGGATGAACAGCGCGTGCTGGCGCGTCGCGATCACGAGTACGGCCAGCGCATACAGGTAACCATCGCCGCTTACGACGGCGAGCCGCAGTGTGATGACAATGCCGCACCATTCGGCGAGCAGCGCGCTCATGGTCCGCAGGTCGACGTCCAGCCGCAGCAGTACGAGCGTGGCCGTCGCCGCGATCAGGCCTACAACGATACCGCAGCCGACGTCGGTCACCATGTGCTGCCCGGTCGTCAGCACCGTCACGGCCAGCAGCGCGCTCCAGGCGATGAACACCGCGCCGATGCGTTCACGCAGACCGGCGAGCACCACCGCGATCGCGACGGGCAGCGCGACGTGCCCGCTCGGCGATGCGGCCAGCGGCGAATCTATGCGGTACAACCAGGCGAGCCATCCGTCGGCCGCGGCCGGCCGCACCACCTCGGTCGGATGAAACAGATGGCAGAACAGGCAGGCGATCGCGGCCAGCGCAGCGGCGAAAAAGGCCGGCAGCAGCCACGTGCGGTCGCGTCCCGCCGCGACGAGCGCCGGCATCACAAGCAGGTAGCTGAGGTAGAGCGGCACCGTGAGCGGCCAGTGCGGGATCATGCGGTCGAGCGGTCCGGGCCCGATCGACTCCACGGGGCCGAGCGGGACGTGCGTGACAAAACCGTAGAACAGGCCCGTGGCGGCCAGGTAGATCGCGAGCACGAGCCAGGGCCGGGAGAGCGGCACCACGTTGGCGTCGGGGCGGGGTGAGGCAGGAACCATGTTCGGGGCGGGCGCGAGTGAGCGGCTATCATAACAAGCTGTTCAAACCGGGAGAGACACGCAATGGATCTGCGCGCCAATGTCGTCGCGCGTGCGGCTTTATGTTCGGACGAAGTCGAACGGATGTTCTCGCTTTACGCGGCCTCGTATCGCGACACGGCTCGCGCGCGCTTTCTCGACGATCTCGGCGACAAGACGCATTGCATCGTCCTGCGTGACGGCGACGGGACGATCCAGGGGTTCTCGACGCTCAAGCTTTACGAGACGCGCTGGCGCGAGACGCCGATTCGCGTGATGTTCTCGGGCGACACCATCATCGACCCCGCACACTGGGGCACGCAACAACTGGCCTTCGCGTGGATCCGCCATGCGGGCGACGTCCAGCGAGCCGCGCCCGCGGTGCCGCTTTACTGGTTCCTGATATGCAAGGGGCATCGCACCTACCGTTATCTCGGCGCGTTCGCTCGCCACTATCTGCCGCGGGCCGGTGCGCCGGCCGATGGTCGCGATTCGGCCGACACTGCCGCGCAGGATCTGCTTGACCATCTCGCGACTGAACGTTACGGCCGCGCCTACAATCGCGTCGCCGGTATTCTCTCGTTCGACGTGCCGCAAGGGCGGCTCGCGCCGGAGCTCGCGAGCGTGCCCGACGCGCACCGCCGCATCGGCAATGTTGCGTATTTCCTGCAGCGCAACCCCGGTTATGCGCGCGGCGACGAGCTCGTCTGCCTCTGCGAGCTGTCGGCGGCGAACCTGCGGCCGCTCGCGCGGCGGCTGTTCGAAGGCGCTTGAGCCGCAACCGCCCATGAAAATCCGCCAGGCGCTGCCCGACGACAATCCGCGCATCCTCGACTTCCAGGCACGTCACGCGATGCGGGGCAGCCTACCGATGCGCTTCGACCGCGCGCCCGATTATTTCGCACTGCATCGTTGTCATGGCCCGTTCCATGAAGTCTGGTGCGCCGAGGACGAATGGGGGGGCTTGAAGGGGATCGCGAGCCTCGTCGTGCGCGACGGATACCTCGACGGTGCGGCGCGGCCGGTGGCCTACCTCGGTGATTTGCGCCTGATGCCGGACCGGCGCCTGTCGCGCGAATGGATGGGCGTGGTGCGCGATCGCCTGGCCGCGCTGCGAAGCGAAGCCGGCGTCGAACATGCGTATTGCTGCATGATTCGCGACAACCGGCTGGCCGTGCAGTCGCTCGCGCAATCGCGGCGCGCGAGCCGCCTGCGCTTCGCGCACTGGCGCGGTTACGAGAACGTCTCCGTCTACGCGCGGCGTGGCCGGCGGGATGCGAACCGGGTGCCCGCTGGCGTGCGCATCGTCGAGGCGCAGCCGCATCATGCCGACGCGCTGCGAGCGTTCCTCGATGCGCAGTCGCGCCGGCAGCCGTTCGGCTGCGTGTTCTCGGAGCGGGAGTTCGCGCGCCGCCTCGACACCTGGCCCGCGTTCGGCATTGGTTCGTTCCTGTTGGCGTTCGATGCGCACGACAGGCTCGTTGGCTGCGTCGCGCCTTGGGATGCTTCCGCGATCAAGCGCATCGTGCTCGAGCGCCTGCCGCTGTCGATGCGTGCCGTGCGTGCGGTGTTCAACGGCCTCGCGCCGCTGTTGCGCAGGCCGCGCATCGCGGCGCCCGGCGAGCCGCTGGGGGACGTGTACCTCACGCATCTGCAGGTGCGCGAGCGCGACCCGGCGATCTTCGCGGCGTTGATCGACGCGGCCTGGGCCCGCCTGCGCCACCAGCATGCGCTAATACAGCTGTGCCTGTACGACGGCGATCCACTTTGGGCCGCGATGGGGCGTTACCGCTATGCGAGCACCCCTATGGATCTGTACACCTTGCCGACCGGGGATACGGACGCTGCGGTGCTGGCCGATATCTCGCCGGCCGGGTTGATTCCCGGCTTCGAGATCTATCTGGTCTGAGGTCCGCGGGCTCCGCCACGCGTGATGTGCAGCAGGTCGGCAAGTGCGAGCCAGAAACGGCCCGCGTCGAAACCGAGGCCGCCGATCACCGGCTGGCCATGATCGAGGCGCGGCAGGCAGATTTGCGGATGGCCTGGCAGCACCTGGTGTTCGAGGTAGAACTGGCCGTCGTGCGCACAGCCGGGGCGGAAGCCGTTCAGCCGCGCATGATGCGAATCGAAGCGCGTGGCCGTCATGACCGACCAGCTGACCGCATGCACGAGATGGAGGTCGTCGGGAATCGCGGCGAGCATCGCACCGACACGCGGGTCGCGCCGACTACTGATGTCGCGTGTGCCGCCGGCCGCCCAGCGTGAGTTCAGCAGCCGGCGCGCGATACGTTCCGTCATGGGCGCCGGCATCACCGGCCCCGATTTGCCGACGGGCTCACCAAAGATCGCATCGACAACCGCCGACGGTCCTACGGGCGGCTGCACCAGCGCGATACCCGTGCAACGCGCGCGTAACGCCGGATCGCCGGTCAGCGCGGCCAGCATGTCAATGCCGCCTTTGCTGTGCGTAAGCGCGATGAAGTCTCCCGATGCCGGCAGGCGCGTGCGCAGGAACGCGGCAATATGGGCGCCCTGGTCGAACACGTCGCGGGCCGAGCGTACCGGCACCGTCAGCACGCGATAACCGGCTGCACACAAGGTCCGGCGCGCGGCGCGATGGCATCCCGGCAACCATTCGGAATAGAGTCCTGCGATCAACACGATGGTGGCGGCGGCGGACAAGCGCGCCGTGTTGCGCATCCAGCCTTCGATGAAGCGTGGTGTCAGGTCGAGGCCGGCTTCAGGGGGGCTGAACGGCGTTGTCGGGTAGAACGTGCGCCAGTCGTCGAAACCGACCGGCGTCCATGCGGGCCGCTTCAACGCGTCCGCTCCGCGAGGGCCCGATGCACCGCGCCGGCCATCCGGGGGATACGTTTCCGGTCGTTCGGGCATCTGATGTATTCTCCGGGGCAATCCAACACGATTTCGAGTCATGAGCCTACCGACCGCCACTGCCTACGCGGCGCAGACCCGGCGCTACGATCGGGCGAACCTTCTGATCTGCGCGCTGCAGACCTGCGCCTGGGCCGGCACGCTGACGTGGCTTTCGCACACCGACGCGGGGCCGATCAAGTGGCTCGTGCTGGTGCCGTTCTGTCTCGTGATGCAGGGCGTGTTCTCGATGATGCACGAGTGTTTCCACAGCTCGGCTCATCGGCGGCCGGGCGTGAATTATACGATGATGGCCTTGGCCTCGACGATGTTCGGCGCCGCCGCGACACTGATTCATGTGAACCACCTCGGCCACCATGTCCGCAATCGCACCCGTGCCGAACGCGCGGATTTCGCCCTGCCCGAGGAGTCGCTGGCCCGCAAGTGCATCGAGTACTACCTCGCGATTTTCGGCGGGATCTGGATGGGCGCTTGCGTCGGCAGCATTGTGCTTGCGTTGCTGCCGGCGTCGGTCACGGAGCGCTGGTCGATGCATGGAGGCGACAACACCTATGCCACCGCTTTCGGCGAGTTCAGTGCGGCCGATTTCCGGCGCATCCGCTACGAAACGCTGGGCGGCATCATCGTCTGGCTCGCGCTGGACTGGCTGCTCGGCTGGTCGCCGATGGTCGTACTGATCAGCTACATGGCGTTTGCGTTCTCGTGGTCGTCGCTGCAATGGGTCTACCACATGCGCACGCCGCTCGACGTGGTCGAAGGTACTTACAACCTGCGTGCACCGCGGCTCGTGCGGTGGCTGTTCCTCAACTTCAACTACAACCTCACGCATCACCGGCAGCCCGCGTTGCGCTGGCAGCAGATGCATGCAGCGTCGGAGCCGCGCGAGACGCGGCCGCTCTGGTACGGCTGGCTCGGTATCTTCCTGCCGCCGCGCCGACTGCCCGACGACCTTTCGCAACTCGACAAGACCTACTTCTGATGGACGCTGCGACCTTCGAGCCGTCCGATGCGTGGGCCATGTTCGTCCGCGCCGCACAGCCTGACGTTGAGCGCTGGCAGGCCGCGCTCGACGCTCCCGGCGCGGTGCAGGCGCGCAGACTCGCGCAGTTGCTCGAAGCTGGCCACGATACCGCGTTCGGGCGGCAGCACGGGTTCGCCGAGATTCGGTCTGCCGAGCAGTTTCGTGAGCGCGTGCCGATCCGCGATACGGCGGCGTTTCTGCCTTGGCTCGAACGCGCCGCGCAGGACACGGAGCAGGTGCTGACGCGCGAGCGGCCTGCGTTCTTCGAGCGCACGAGCGGCAGCACCGCGCGCGGCAAGCTGATTCCCTACACGCCCGCGTTCCTGCGTGAACTGCAGGCGGCGATGATCGTCTGGCTCGCCAGCATGGCGCGCGAGCATCCGGGCGTCACGGCAGGCCGCGCCTACTGGTCGATGTCGCCCGCGTTGCAGCCGCCAGGCACGACGCTGAACGGCATTGCAATCGGCTCGACCAGCGATCTCGATTATCTCGGCACCAGCAGCGCGGCGGCGCTCGTGGGCACGCTGCTGGTGCCGCCGCTCGACGGCGACCCTGCTGCCTGGCGGCGGCAGACACTGCGCGCAATGGTGGCCGACGAGACCCTGGCGATGCTCAGCGTCTGGAGCCCGACTTTCCTGACGAGCCTGCTGCGCCCATTGTTTTCGCCTGGAGAACCCGAGAGCACGCGTGATCTCGAATGGATCGAAGCGAATTTGCCGGCTGCGCGCGCGGTGGCGTTGCGGGAGGCGATCGCGCACGGCCGGTGCGATGCGTTGTGGCCGCGGCTGGCGGCAGTCAGTAGCTGGATGGACGGGCCTAGCCGCGTCTATGCCGAATCGCTGCGCACGCGGTTCCCGGCGGCCGTGCAGTGGCTGCCGAAAGGGTTGTTCGCCACCGAAGGCGTCGTCAGCATTCCGTTCGGTGATGGTTCCGGCTGCCCGCTCGCGATCGGCAGCCACTATCTTGAGTTCCTGTTCGACGATGGCCGCGTCTGCGACGTCTCGGGCCTCGCGCTTGGCGATGAGGCGGCCGTGCTGCTGACGACGGGCGGCGGCCTTTATCGTTATGCGCTTGGCGATCGTGTGCGCGTGACGCGGTTCACGGAACGCACGCCGTGCATTGCGTTCGTGGGCCGCGCGGGCGCAAGTTGCGACCTGGTCGGCGAGAAGCTCGACGAGCGCATGGTGGGCGACGCGCTGGCTCCCGTGTTCGCGAGCGGCGCGAGTGCCTGCCTCGTTCCCGATGCGCAGGCTGATGTCCCGCATTACGTGATGCTGCTGGCGGGCGTGCCGCGAGAAAGCGCGGAAATGCTGCGCGACGCCGTCGAAACGCGGCTCGACCGGATTTTTCACTACGCGCATGCGCGCCGCATCGGTCAGCTGGCTCCGCTGCGCGTGCGCCGACTGTCCGATGCCCCCGCGCAGCTCGGTGACTTGCTGCAGCATGCGGCGGAGCGCTCCGGCATGCGCGCGGGCGACGTCAAGCCGAGCCCGCTTGTCACACGGCTGCCGATGGCCGAGCTTGTGCTGGGCATGAGTGAACGGTGGCCGCATGAATAAGCGGACGATCGCCGTGATGTCTGATGCGAAGCAGGCGGAAGGCGCGGAGCCAGCCTGCGGGGCAGCCCACGCCTGTGCTCACGAGCCCGACACGAGCGCACGGATGCAAGCTGACGGCCTGCACGAACAATGGTTCGTCGCCTGCGCCGAGCCTGAGCTGCGTCGTGACAAGCCGCTGCGCGCGAAGGTACTCGGTATCGGCATCGTCGTGTTCCGTGAACGCGACGGCAACGTGGCCGCGTTGATCGACCAGTGCGTGCATCGCGGCACGCGGCTGTCGGCCGGCAAGGTCGACGGCGGCCAGCTCGTCTGCCCATATCACGGCTGGCGCTACGACG
>Ga0302232_10003166_pt1 | contig 11150 bp, 8 predicted proteins | sample II_Palsa_N2_3_FD_193575 | JGI IMG/M metagenome (GOLD analysis project Ga0302232, IMG submission 193575) | Peat permafrost microbial communities from Stordalen Mire near Abisko, Sweden - II_Palsa_N2_3 | ecosystem: Environmental > Terrestrial > Soil > Palsa > Peat permafrost | place: Sweden...
CTGCCGGGCGGACAGCTCGCGGTGGTACACCACGGCGTCCGTGATCACCCGAACTTCGTAGCCGGCCGCGTGCACCCGCCAGCAGAAGTCGATGTCATCACGGAACAGGGGCAGGTTGGCGTCAAAGCCGCCCACCTGGTCCCAGGCGTCCCGGCGGATCAGCATGCCCGCCGAGCTGACGGCCAGCACCGCACGGTTCCCGTCCTGCTGGCCCTGGTCGATCTCACCCGGCTCGATCCCGGTGAAGCGCCGGCCCGCCCGGTCGGTGGTGACGCCGGCCTCACGCAGCACCCGCCGGTCGGAGGAGTCCTTGAGCTTCGGGCCGAGCACCGCGATCGACCGGCTGCGGCTGGCCGCCCGCAGCATCTGCTCGAGCGCGTCGCGGGCCGGCTCGCAGTCATCGTGCAGCAGCCAGATCCACTCCACCGGCGGTTCCTGGTCAGGCGCGGATTCCGGGATCGCTTTGCGAGCCGCCGGATGCTGCAGGGCGCGGGCGACGGCCGCGCCGTAACCGGTCTCCGGCTCCATGCCGAACACCGCGTCCGGGCCGAGCAGCTCGGTCAGCGCCGCCCCGCTGCGGTCCCGGCTGCCAGTGTCGACCCCGACCATGCGATGCACGGAATGTGTCTGCTCGTGCACCGCCTGGATCAGGCCCGGCAATAGCCGGGCGCCGTCGTGTGCTACCACCACAGCGGTGACGACGTGACGGAGATGCGATGCGTTCTGTGACAAAGGACCTGTCTGGTGCGTGGGCAGCGGCGCCCCGCACGGCTACCCCGTCCGGCAAGAGCGCGTGGACCACGTGAGCGATAATCCCCAGCGCTCACGCAGCACTAAAGATACACAGCCCAAAGGTGCTCAGCAGGGTGAACGCGCGATGTCCAGCCGCCAGCACGGCCCGCGCTCCAGGCGGAGCCGTTCAGGCGGCCTGGCTGTTCAGGCGGCCCGGGGCGGCCCGGAGCTTAAGACGGCCTCGCGCTTCAGGCGACGGCGTTCACGTTCGGACATGCCGCCCCAGATACCGAACCGCTCGTCGTTCTCGAGCGCATACTCCAGGCACTCGGCGCGGACTTCGCAACTGCGGCATACGCGCTTCGCCTCCCGGGTCGAACCTCCCTTCTCCGGGAAGAACGCCTCCGGATCCGTCTGCGCGCACAACGCCTGATCCTGCCAGCCCAGCTCGTCGACATCATCTGGACTGACGATGACCTGTGCCAGCGGGACGATGACCTCGGTCATAGCGCATCCTCCCTCCCCACTTTGCTCCCCCGGTCCCACCACTCCCCGCGGCGGGTAAGAATCACATCAATGAAATTACACCTGCGTGTCTTGCTTGGTGTCAAGCGGAGAAGGTGATAATGGTCGCCTTGTTGCCCGAGATGCGAAATAAATCACCAAAGAATCTGGAGCGGCGCGATCCGTGAGTGCCACTGGACACGCGCAGAAATCAGCGGTCACTCTCGGCTCAAGGGGTACAGCGGTCCGGGGCGACGCCGGGCAGCGGACCGGAGCGGGGGCCGACGCGGGCCCGGGCGAGGCCGCCTGAGGGGAGTCGCCGCCCGCGCCGCAGCCCGCGCCGCAGCCCGCGCCGGCCGGACCTGACAGACTGCTGGGTATGCGCATCACCGTGCTCGCGGGCGGCGTCGGCGCCGCGCGCTTTCTCCGCGGCCTGAAGCAGGCTGCCCCGGACGCCGAGATCACCGTCATCGGCAACACCGGTGACGACATCACGCTGTTCGGACTGCGGGTCTGCCCGGACCTGGACACCGTCATGTACACGCTGGGCGGCGGCATTGACGAGGAGCAGGGCTGGGGGCGGGCCGGGGAGACTCATCGCATCCGGGCCGAGCTGGCCGCCTACGGCGCCAGCCCGGACTGGTTCACGCTCGGGGACCTGGATTTCGCCACCCACATCCGGCGCAGCCAGCTGCTCGCGGCCGGGCAGCCGCTGTCCGCGGTCACGGAGGTGCTCTGCCAGCGGTGGCGGCCCGGGGTGCGGCTGCTGCCCATGTCCGACGACCCGATCGAAACCCATGTCGTGCTGGCCAGCCCTGTGCTGGCTGACTCAGGCGAGCAGACCGTGGTTCATTTCCAGGAATGGTGGGTGCGGCTGCACGCCGAGGCGCCGGCGGCGGAGATCATCGCCTCCGGCGCGGCGGACGCCGAGCCCGCGCCGGGTGTGCTCGACGCCATCGGTGCGGCGGACGTGATCCTGTTCCCGCCGTCCAATCCCGTGGTGAGCATCGGCACTATCCTGGCCGTGCCCGGCATCAGGGCGGCCGTCGCGGCCAAGACCGTGGTGGGCGTCTCCCCCATCATCGGCGGCGCGCCGGTGCGCGGGATGGCAGACGCCTGCCTGACCGCGATCGGGGTCGCCACCTCGGCCACCGCGGTGGGCGCGCATTACGGGTCCGGGGTGATCGACGGCTGGCTGGTAGACGACCAGGACAAGGCCGCCGCCGACGATCCGGCCCTGACCGGCATCGAGGTCCGCGCGCTCCCGCTGTACATGCGCGACCTGCCCGCCACCACCGCGATCGCCCGCGCGGCCCTGGACCTGGCCGCCGAGCTCGCGCCTGGACGAGCGTGATGTCAGCGTTCACCGTCACCCCTGTGACCGGGCTGCCCGAGGTGGCCGCGGGCGACGACTTGGCTGCGCTCATCGCCGGCGCCGTCCGCCCGGACCTAGACTTGCGCGATGGCGACATCCTGGTCGTCACCTCCAAGATCGTGAGCAAGGCCGAGGGCCGGGTGGTGGCCGCCTCCCGGGATCAGGCGATCGAGGCGGAAACGGTGCGGGTGGTGGCCAGGCGCGGCGCCACCACCATCGCGCAGACGCGGCACGGCCTGGTCCTGGCGGCGGCCGGGGTGGACGAGTCCAACACCAGCCCGGGAACCGTCGTGCTGCTGCCCGAGGATCCCGACGAGTCGGCTCGGCGGCTGCGCAAGGCGTTGCATGGCCGCACCGGCGTGCGGGTCGGCGTCATCGTCACCGACACGATGGGCCGGCCGTGGCGGGCCGGGCAGACGGACAACGCGATCGGCGCCGCCGGAGTGCTGCCGGTACGTGACTACCGCGGTGAGGCCGACACGTTCGGCAACATCCTGGAGGTCACCGTGGCCGCCGTGGCCGACGAGATCGCCGCCGCCGCGGACCTGGTGAAGGGAAAGTCATGGCAGGTCCCGGTAGCGGTCGTGCGCGGGCTGGCCGAACTCGTCACCGACCAGGACGGCCCGGGCGCGCGGGCGCTGATCAGGCCGGCCGAGGACGACATGTTCCGGCTCGGGTCGGCGGACGTACCGCTGGCCCGCCGCACCATCAGGGCGTTCACGCCCGAACCGGTCGACGCCATGGCGGTCCGCCGGGCCGTCGCCACCGCCCTGACCGCGCCCGCGCCGCACCACAGCCAGCCGTGGCGTTTCGTGATCTTGTCCTCGGCGGCGGCCCGGACCGCGCTGCTCGACGCGATGCGCGAGGCCTGGATCACCGACCTGCGGCGGGACGGGTTCACCGACGAGCAGATCGCCCGCCGGATCCGGCGCGGGGAACCATTGCGGGCCGCGCCTCTGGTCGTCGTGCCATGCCTGGTCACCGACGCGGCGCACGACTATCCCGACGAGCGGCGCGGCGCCGCCGAGCAGGCCATGTTCATCGTCTCGATGGGCGCGGCGGTGCAGAACCTGCTTATCGCGCTGGCCGTCGACGGGCTCGGCTCCGCGTGGATCTCCAGCACGCTGTTCTGCGCCGACGTCGCCGCCCGGGCCATGGACCTGCCGCCCGGCTGGCGGCCGATGGGGGCCATCGCGGTCGGCCGTCCCGCCGAGCAGGCCAGGCCCCGCCCGCCGCAGGACCCAGACGACTTCGTACTGACTCGCTGAGGTGGCCTGGTGAGCTGGCCTGGTGAGCTGCCTGGTGAGCTGGCCTGCTTACGGGGACAGCACCGGCAGCGGGGACCGAACGGAGGCGCAGACGCCATCGGTGGCGGCCGCGGCGGCCCGCCGCTCCTCGGGCACCTCGCCGTAGGTGGTGGTGCGCTGGCGCATCGGACGGCCGAGGGGTTCGGCGATCGCGCGCAGCTGGCTGATCGTCTTGTAGGAGCCGTGGTCCGCGCCAGCCATCCGGCTGATCGTCTCCTCCATCAGCGTCCCGCCCAGGTCGTTGACGCCGCCGCGGAGCACGTCACGACAGCCCTCGTCGCCCAGCTTGACCCAGGAACACTGGATCGAGTCGATCGCTTCGTGCAGTAGCAGCCTGGACACCGCGTGCACCGCCCGGTTCTCCCGCCGGGTCGGCCCGGGCCGGGCCAGGCCCGCCAGGTAGATGGGCGCGTTCTCGTGGATGAACGGCAGCAGCACGAACTCGGTGAAGCCGCCGGTCCGCTCCTGGATCGACCGGATCACGCGCAGGTGGCCGACCCAGTGGGCGGGGGTGTCGACGTGCCCGTACATCATCGTCGACGAGGTCCGCAGGCCCAGCTCGTGCGCCGTGGTGATCACCTCGATCCACACCGAGGCGGGCAGCTTGCCCTTGGTCAGCACCCAGCGCACGTCGTCATCCAGGATCTCCGCCGCCGTCCCCGGCAGCGAGCCGACGCCCGCCTCCTTGGCCCGGATCAGCCACTCCCTGATCGGCAGGCCGGTGCGCGAGGCCCCGTTCACCACCTCCATCGGGGAGAACGCGTGTACGTGAAGATCTGGGCACCGACGCTTGACTTCGGAAGCGATTTCGAAGTATGCTGTTCCTGGCAGATCGGGATGAATCCCTCCCTGCATGCACACCTCGGTGGCTCCGGCATCCCAGGCCTCGGCGGCGCGGTCGCCGATCTGCTGCAGGGACAAGGTGTACGCGTCGGCGTCGGTCCGGCGCTGGGCGAACGCGCAGAAGCGGCAGCCGGTGTAGCAGACGTTGGTGAAGTTGATGTTGCGAGTGACGACATAGGTGACGTCGTCGCCCATGGTTTCGCGACGGAGCGCGTCGGCGATTCCGGCCAGGGCCTCCAGGTCGGGGCCGTCCGCGGACAACAGGGCGAGCGCCTGGGTATCGGTGAGGGCGAGCGCGTCGCGTTCGGCCTGGCGGAGGGCGGAGGCGACCTCCCCGACGGCCAAGACGGCAGGTGCGGCCAAGACGGCAGGTGCGGTCTGGGCCGCGGGGCGGGGAGCGTGGCCGGGGGGACGCACCACCGTCCGTTCTGCGATCTCATTCCAATCGCCGTAGACCTCAGCGAAATCATCCCGGCGGTCATGGGTGCGGCCGGTGGTATCGATGGTCACGTGCAGGTCGGTGCGGCCGGCTTCAGCCCATTGCCCCCAGCCGCCGTCGGGTTCCTGCCAGGGCAGGCCGCGCGGCATGGCGCCGTCGGCGGCCAGGCCGGTGGCGGGATCGGCCAGCGCCTCCACGTGCCGGGCTAGCCGCGGGTCCAGCCAGGGCTCGCGGATGTAGGGCGGGTAGACGGTCAGGCGCTCGCGCAGGGTGAAGCCGGCGGCCGCGGTGCGAGCCGCCAGTTCGTCGATGTCGGGCCAGGGACGTTCGGGGTTGACGTGATCCGGGGTGAGCGGGGAGACGCCGCCCCAGTCATCGATGCCGGCCCGCAGGATCAGGTCGTACTGGGCCCCGACCAGGTTCGGCGGCGCCTGGATCCGGGCCTTGGCACCGAGCACGACCCTGGTCACCGCGATCGTCGCGGCCAGGTCGTCGAGCTCGGCGTCGGGCACGTCGCGCATCTTGGTGTCCGGCTTGGCCCGGAAGTTCTGCACGATGACTTCCTGGATACCGCCGTACTCGCGGGCGACCTTCCTGATCGCGAAGATCGACTCGGCGCGTTCGGCCAGGGTTTCGCCGATGCCGATGAGGATGCCGGTGGTGAAGGGGACGTTGCACCGGCCGGCGTCTTCCAGGACGCGCAGCCGGACGGCCGGGTCCTTGTCCGGGCTGCCGAAGTGCGGGCCACCTTTGTCGCTGAACAGCCTTCTTGCGGTCGTCTCGAGCATCATGCCCATCGAGGGGGCCACCGGCTTGAGGCGCTGGAAGTCCTGCCAGGACAGCACGCCCGGGTTCAGGTGCGGCAGCAGGCCGGTCTCCTCGAGCACGCGGATCGCCATCGCCCGGACGTAGGACAGGGTGTCGTCGTAGCCGTGCGCGTCCAGCCACTCCCGGGCCTGGTGCCAGCGGTCTTCCGGCTTGTCGCCCAGGGTGAATAGGGCCTCCTTGCAGCCCATGCTGGCGCCTTCGCGGGCGATGGCGAGCACCTCGTCCGGCTCGAGGTACAGGCTGTGCAGCCGGTGCGGAACGGTCGCGAACGTGCAGTAGCCGCAGCGGTCCCGGCACAGCCGGGTGAGCGGGATGAAGACCTTGCGCGAGTAGGTGATGACGTTCGGCCGGTTCGCGGCGGCCAGGCCGGCGTCGCGGGTGCGGCTGGCGTAGCTCAGCAGCGTGGTGAGATCCTCGCCGCGAGCCTGCAGAAGGATCGTGGCCTCGTCCCGGTCGAGCGACTTGCCGTCCCTGGCCCGGGCCAGCGTCCGCCGCATGGCCGAAGCGGTGGGACTGCTGGCGGTGGGACTGCTGGCGGTGGGACTGCTGGCGGTGGGACTGGCTTCTCTGGTTTCGGTGGCTTCTCTGGTTTCGCTGTCCTCCTGCGTTGCTTTGAGCTCGCCGTTATCAGAGTTGCCGCGGAAAACACTCATGCTCGAACCTTACGCGGCATAACTGCGCTGCCCGCGCAGCACCCGGCGCCCGCCACTGGCGTATGCGCTGGGGTCCGGCCAGGATCGTGTGTACTTACCCCCCATCAGGCAGGGGGTAAGTACACACGATCGTCAACGCCAATTGGGTGCGACGCACCCGCTGACGGGGCTAGAAGGCGCGATAGTCGCGGACGGACATGCGCGGGCCGTGGCGCGGGGGACGGGCGCCGCCGAGCTCGATGAGCCTGGTCACCCGGTAGCGATGGCCGACGTAGGGCGCGAGCAGTTCGAGCATGCCGGCGTCGTCGGTGATCCGGCCGGCCAGCGTCCAGCCGACCGCCTTGGGCAGGTTGTAGTCGCCCACCGAGACCGCGTCCGGGTCGCCGACCGCCCGCTGCCTGATCTCGGCGGAGGTCCACGGGCCGATGCCGGGGACGGACCGCAGGCGGCGGTCCGCGTCGGCCGCGCTCATGTCCAGGATCTCCTCGAGCCGGCCCGCGACCTCGGCGGCGGTGATGATGGTCCGGGACCGGACACCCTCGACGCCGGCCCGGTGCCAGTCCCACGACGGGATACGCGCCCACACCCGGGGGGACGGGCACACCCGCATCCCGGCCGGAGCCGGGCCCGGCGCCGGCTCCCCGAACTTGACCAGCAGGAACCGCCAGGCGCGATGGGCCTCGCGGCTGACCACCTTCTGCTCGAGCACCGCGGGCGCCAGCGCCTCGAAGACCCGCTCGCTCCGCCCGACCCGCAGGTCCTCGTGACGGCGCATCAGCTCGCGGACGACCGGATCGCAGGCGGTGAAGCCGGACCTGTCGTCCTGGCAGCCGAGCTGAGCGGGCAGGTGGTCAAGCAGCCAGGCCGCGCCAGGACCCCAGGCCTGCGCGGTCACCAGGGTGGCACCGGAGGCGCCGCCAAGGGTGCCCGCGGGGGCGCGGGTGGGGCGTGACCGGACGCGCAGCGTGGCGGGGCCGTCGGGGGTCAGTGAGGTGCGCCACACCGCGCCGGCCGCGTCCACCGCGTACGCGGGATCACCGCCGCCGCGACGGTGCACCGACAGCGACAGGCGGGCGTCGAGCGGGAACGGCAGCTGCCACTCGCGGGTCAGCGCGGGCCGGGTCAGCGCGGGCCGGGGCAGCGCGGGCGGGACCACCGCGGGGATCTCCGGGGCCGCCACCATGCGCCTGAGCGGTTACACGTCTGAGGAGAAGCGGACCGAGGTCGGCCCGAGCCGGACGTTCGGCCAGACCCGGATGCCGCGGGCCAGTTCGTTGCCGGCCCCGATATACGCGCCGTCCCCGACCATCGCCTGGTCGAGCACCGCACCGGGGGCCACGATGGCGCCGCGGCCGAGGATCGAATCGCGCACCACGGCGCCCTCGCCGACGGCCGCGCCGTCGAAGAGCACGCTGCCTTCCACGGTCGCGCCCGCGCCTACGGACGCACCCGCGCCCACCACGGTCCCGCCGGACACCGACGCGTCCGCGGCCACAGAAGCGCCCGCGAGCAGGAGCGAAGGACCAGGCGGGCCCGGCACCGCCGGGGCGGGCAGCCGCCCGAGCACGAGGTCGCACGAGCCGCGCACGAACGTCTGCGGGGTCCCGACGTCGAGCCAGTACGCCGACTCGTGATAACCCATGACGAGTTCCCCGGCTTCGATCAGCCCCGGGAACGTCTCCCGCTCGACCGACACCCGGCGGCCGGCCGGAATCCGGTCGATGACCTCGCGCCGGAACACGTAGCAGCCGGCGTTGATCCGGTTGGTCACCGGGTCCGGTGTCTTCTCCAGGAACGCGGTCACCCGCCCGGACCGATCGGTCGGCACGACGCCGAACCGGGACGGGTCGGCCACCTCGACCAGGTGCAGCGTCACCGCGGCGTCGGTCTTGACGTGCAGATCGACCTGCGCGTCCAGATCGTGCCCGGACAGGACGTCGGAGTTGAGCACCACAACCGGATCGGCGGCCCCGTGGCCGCGCAGCGAACTCGCCGCGTTGCGGATGCCACCGCCGGTATCGAGCGGCACGTCCTCCTGGACGTAGTCGATGGACAATCCGAACGCCGCTCCGTCACCGAAGTGCGAGACGAACATGTCCGCCTTATAGCAGGTCGCGAGCACCACGTGGGTGACGCCGCCCGCCGCCGCCCCGGCCAGCAGGTGCGCCAGGAACGGGACGCCCGCCGTCGGCAGCAAAGGTTTCGGCTCGGACAGCGTCAGTGGCCGCAGCCGTGTTCCCTGGCCCCCGACAAGAACAATCGCCTCTAGTGGTTCGCGCGGCATGAGATGAGAGGTTACACGGCGCTGACGTCGGCGGCGGTCTGTTCGGCCGCGCGCCGGTAAGAAGCCAGGTGCGCCTCGGCCGACGCGGCCCAGGTGAACTCCTGCGACCGGTCGTACCCGGCGTTGGCGAGCCGTTCCCGCCTGGAGGTGTCCTCGAGCAGCGAGCGCAGCGCGTCGCGGATGGACTCGGCGTCAGGCTCGGTGTAAGCCACCGCCTCGCCGCCAACCTCCGGCAGCGAGGTGCAATGAGTCGTCAGCACCGGCGCTCCGCACGCCATCGCCTCAAGCACCGGCAGCCCGAAGCCCTCGCCGCGGCTCGGGAACGCCACCACGAGCGCTCCGCCCAGGAACCCGGGCAGGTCGGAGAAACGCAGGTAGCCGGGGCGGATCAGGCGCAGGTGCGGCGGCACCGAGGCCACCGCCGCGTCGACCTGCTCGCTCCAGCCTCCGCCGCCGCCCAGGACCAGCGCCGGCGGGTCCTCGATGTCCGCGACGGCCGCGGCCCAGCCGGTGATCAGCGAGGCGATGTTCTTGCGCGGCTCGAGCATGCCCAGGAACGCCACGTACGGCTTGCCGTGCAGGCCCAGCCGGTTCGACACCTGGGTGACCTGCTGGGGGTCGGGACGGTGGAACAGCCGGTGATCCACGCCGTGGTAGGCGACGTCGATCTTGGTCGGATCGGCGCCAAGCACGCGCTCGAGCTCATCTCGGGTCGCCTTGGACGGGACGATGAGCCGGGCCGCACGGCGCGCGGCCGTCCGGATCGCCGACTTGAAGAACATGGCCGCGACCGAACTGTACAGCTCGGGCTCGGTGAAGAAGGTGACGTCGTGCACGGTCACCACGGTCGGTCGGCCCGGACGCAGCGGCATCGAGTAATACGGCACGTGGATGACGTCGGCGTTCACCTGCTGGGCCACTACCGGCAGCCCGCTCTGCTCCCAGGCCAGCCGGGCGGACCGGTGCGAGAGCGCCGTCGGGCCGGTGACCACGCGCGCCCCGGGGGCGAGCCGCCCGTAGCGCTCCTCGTCGGCGCGCTGGCAGACCACGGCCATATCCGCGCCCGCCACATCGAGCGCGCCGATCAGCCCGTCAACGTACCGGCCGAGCGCGCCCCGGTCGGCTGGCACGTCGGTCGCATCAACTAGTACGCGAGGTGCCACGACCGCACTTGCTCCTCTCCTGGGTCACCCGGGCAGGCTGACAACGCAGAGCACGCGTCGACCGCACGGCCCCGGCACGCCTTCGTGGATGTCCCGTCAACTATCAAGCCTACGCCCTGCGCCGAGCGGCCGACGAGCACTTCAGCCCGGCCCATCCGCAGGCCGGGGGCGGCCCCCGGAGTGACGGCGGGCGCGGATCAGCACGATGGCGCCCCCGTCGCCGCGCGCCCCGCGGTCCGACGCGGCGACCAGCGGCATTACCGGCGCGGCCGCGTTGAATCCGACCTTACCGCCGTAGGCGGACAGGCCCAAGTACAGCTGCTGCGCCCACCGGGTCCTGAACTGGTACTGATGCGCGATCACGTCGAAGCCGCGCGCGGCGAGCAGCCCGGTCAGGTCGTCGTGGGAGTAGGTGTGCTTGACGTGGTACCGCTCGCAGTGCGCCCGGTACAGCCGCGGCCACCGCTGCGCCAGCGTCAGTGCGTCCGCCGACATAACCAGCTCACCGCCCGGGGCGAGCACCCGGGCCATCTCGTCCAGTGACCGGGCGCCGTCGTCGAAGTGCTCGATCGCGCAGATGGACATCACCCGGTCGAAGCTCGCGTCGGCGAACGGCAGCTCCAGCGCATCCCCGCGGACCAGCGCGGCCGGCGCGGCGAGCTGATGGCCCCACCGCAGCTTGTCCTCGGCGATGTCGAGCGCGACCGCCCAGGCTCCCCGCCGGCGCGCCTGGGCCGCCCAGTACCCGTCACCACCCGCCACGTCGAGCACCCGCAGGCCGCGCAGGTCCGCCCCGAGCCAGCGCAGCAGCGTGCGGGCCTCACGGTAGCGGCATACGTGCACTTCGTGCCCGGCAAAGGCAACCGCGTCAGCAACCTTCATAGGACAAAATCTATTGCCAAACGGACGGTGGTGTGCGTTCTGCGTCTTTCTGCTCGCCTCCGGTGGGGGCAGGCCGGGGTGAGGCGGGTCAGCATGAGGGAACGGACTTGCCCGCTTTGATGTCCTCCAGGTAATCGACG
>Ga0302232_10003170_pt1 | contig 11139 bp, 7 predicted proteins | sample II_Palsa_N2_3_FD_193575 | JGI IMG/M metagenome (GOLD analysis project Ga0302232, IMG submission 193575) | Peat permafrost microbial communities from Stordalen Mire near Abisko, Sweden - II_Palsa_N2_3 | ecosystem: Environmental > Terrestrial > Soil > Palsa > Peat permafrost | place: Sweden...
TCGCACCATGATCCCGCTAGGCAGCTGCACCATGAAGCTCAACGCCACCGCCGAGATGATTCCGGTCACGTGGCCCGAGTTCGGCAATATCCATCCGCTGGCGCCATCCTCACAGACACAGGGCTACACGCAGCTGATCGACAGCCTCGAGGCGATGCTGGTCGAGTGCACCGGCTATGACGCGGTGAGCCTGCAGCCGAATTCCGGCGCACAGGGCGAATACGCCGGCCTGCTGGCGATCCGTGCGTACCACCGTTCGCGCAACGAGGGCCATCGTGACATCTGTCTGATTCCCGAATCCGCGCACGGCACCAACCCGGCGTCCGCGCAGATGTGCGGCATGACGGTGGTGGTGACCAAGTGCGATGCGAACGGCAACGTCGACATCGACGATATCCGCGCCAAGGCCGAAAAGTATTCCGATCGTCTGGCCGCGCTGATGATCACCTACCCGTCCACCCATGGCGTATTCGAAGAAGACATTGTGGCGATCTGCGAAACCATTCATCAGCACGGCGGCCAGGTCTATACCGACGGCGCCAACATGAATGCGCTGGTCGGCGTGGCCAAGCCCGGCAAGTGGGGCTCGGACGTGTCACATCTGAATCTGCACAAGACCTTCTGCATCCCGCATGGCGGCGGCGGCCCGGGCGTGGGACCGTGCGCGGTGAAATCACATCTTGCCCCCTTCTTGCCTAAAACGGTTATTGATGCCGACATCCGTGTTGGCGGCGATCAGGAAGATCGCAAAGCGCAAGTCGGCATGGTGTCCGCGGCGCCCTTCGGTTCGGCCTCGATCCTGCCGATCTCGTGGATGTACATCACCCTGATGGGCAGCGAAGGCCTGCGCAAGGCCACGCAGGTGGCGCTGCTCAACGCCAACTATGTGGCCAAACGACTGGCTCCGCATTACGAGACGTTGTACACCGGCCGCAACGGTCTTGTGGCGCACGAGTGCATCCTCGACCTGCGTCCGCTGAAGGAGACCACCGGGATCGGTGCGGAAGACGTCGCCAAGCGTCTGATCGACTTCGGCTTCCACGCGCCGACGCTGAGCTTCCCGGTGTCCGGCACGCTGATGGTCGAACCGACCGAGAGCGAATCGCAGCACGAGCTGGACCGCTTCATCGACGCGATGATCCAGATCCGCGAAGAAATCCGCGCCGTCGAGGAAGGCAAGCTCGATCGCGAAGACAACCCGCTGAAGAATGCCCCGCATACGGCGACGGCCGTGTCGGCCAGCGAATGGACGCACGCTTACCCGCGCGAACTGGCGGCCTTTCCGCTGCCCAGCCTGAAGCTGCAGAAGTACTGGTCGCCGGTAGCCCGCGTGGACAACGTCTACGGTGACAAGAACATCATGTGCGCCTGCATCCCGATCGATGCGTACAAGGAAGAAGTGGAAGCCTGACGCCCCTTCGATCTTTCCGTTTGATAAGGCCTCGCCATGCGGGGCCTTTTTTTGCCGCCATCTTTGTCGATCCGTGCTTGCTCAGGTGCGCCCGACACGCCATGGATTTGTCCAGACGGAAACCACCACATTCAGCCGTCTGTGGCGCCCGCATGGCACACGCCAGTTTTTGTCTTCGGTGCTAGCTTTACCCGCATGATCGCGCGATGCCTGCTCATGCTTGGTGCCTTGTCGATGCCGCTGCACGCGGTCGCTAGCGACACGCCGACAGCAGCCGTCGGCCTGCTTCGCAATGTGGTGTTCACCGACTATTCGCCGCTCTCGCGCAGTGCCGAACTGGCACGGCGCCTGTTGAGTCCGTTGAACGCGTTGCACGTACATCGGGAATCGATGCGCTCGAATCAGGCCATGCGCGAACAGCCTGTCGATCTCGCACACGAAAGATTCGCCGTCTATGTACCCGCCAAGGTACCTCCACACGGTTATGCGCTGCTGGTATTCGTGCCGCCGTGGCAAGGCGCCATCGTTCCTGCACCATGGATCGCGGCGCTGGATCGCCACGGTGTGATCTTTGTCAGTGCGACGAATTCGGGTAATGACGCCAACCTAATCGACCGTCGCGAACCGCTTGCCCTGCTTGCAGCGCAGAACATCATCCGACGCTATCCGGTCGATCCGCAGCGGATTTACATCGGTGGATTTTCCGGCGGCTCACGGGTGGCCATGCGTGTTGCGCTTGGCTATCCGGATCTGTTTCACGGAGTGCTGCTGGATGCCGGCAGCGATCCTATCGGCGAACAGATCCCGTTACCTCCGGCGGAATTGTTCCGACAGTTCCAGGATTCGACACGATTGGTCTATGTGACCGGTCAGCATGACGATGCCAATCTCGCCATGGATGTGCTCAGCCGAAAATCGATGCAGACCTGGTGCGTTTCAAATGTGGATGTCGAGACAGCGCCATGGGCATGGCATGCAGTCGCCGATCCGGCAATTCTGGATCATGCATTGCATATGCTTGATAAAGATGCGCAACACAACCCGGACCAACTCGCCGATTGTCGCGCACACATCGAGAGGCAACTGACCGACCAACTGCAACAGGTTAGTACACTGCTTGCCAATGGCAGGCGTGATGACGCGCGGACCTTGCTCCAGAAGATCGACGCCCATTACGGCGAACTGGCGGCGCCACGCAGCATCGAACTCACGGGGCAAATCGACGCGCAGCCGCCTTGACCAGTGGCTGCTGTGTGGCCGATGCCGCAGGCTCGATTGATACGCCGCGTGATACGCGCGGCTCCGCAGAAACGTGTAACACCGCACCGGCCGCACAAGTTCAGAACACGTGGCGGAATGCCCAGAACAGGCCGGCAGCCAGCGCAATGGAGACCGGCAGGGTCAACACCCATGCCAGCAACAGGCTGCGCACGGTGCTCCACTGCAGGCCCGAACCGTTCGCCACCATGGCGCCGGCAACGCCTGACGACAGCACATGCGTGGTACTCACCGGCAGACCAAAGCGATCGGCTGCGCCAATGGTAATCGCTGCCACCAGTTCCGCTGAAGCGCCCTGCGCATAGGTCAAGTGTTGCTTGCCGATACGCTCGCCGACGGTGCGCACGATGCGCCGCCAGCCCACCATGGTGCCCAGGCCCAACGCGATCGCCACCGCCACCTTGACCCAGGTTGGGATGAACTTGGTCGAGCGGTCGAGCAAGGTGTGGTAGTTGTCGAGCACCGCCTGATCCGCCGGCGCGAAGGCCGGCTGCTTGGTCTTGGCCATCAGGCGCAATGCCTCGGAGGTCAGGTACATGTTGTTGCGCACGTTGTTGACCTGGGTCTGCGGCACGTCGGACAACGATGGGCTTTGCCCGGCCTGACTGCCGATGGTATCGGTCAACTGACGCACTGCCACCAAGGTCGTTGGTGTCACCTGATGGCTATTGATGTAATGCTCGATCTCGTCGCGCGGCGACGCCACCGGCGTGGCACCGGTGGTGTAACGACCCAGCACTTCACTAGCGTGATGCGCCACCGAGATAAAGGTTTGTGTCTCGCTCGGCGTCACGGTGCGGTTCAGCGCATAGGCTGCGGGCACCGTGCCGATCAGAATCAGCATGATCAGGCCCATGCCTTTCTGGCCGTCGTTGGAACCGTGGGCGAACGACACGCCGGTGCAGGTAAGAATCAGGATGCTGCGGATCCAGAACGGTGGCGGCTGCTCGCCCTTCGGTTCGGCATACAGCGCCGGCACGCGCACCAGCAGTTTCAGCGCGTAGAGCAGCAGCGCCGCGAAGACGAAGCCAACCACCGGCGATACCAATAGCGATTTGCCCACGTTCCAGGCCTGGCTCCAGTCGACGCTGCTGCTGGCCGCGCCGCCGTGCATCAACTGGTTCATCAAGCCCACGCCGATGATCGAGCCGATCAGCGTGTGCGAACTGGACGACGGCAGGCCAAGCGACCACGTACCCAGGTTCCAGATGATCGCGGCGATCAGCAGCGCAAACACCATCGCAAAGCCGACACCCGACCCCACGTTGAGCACGAGGTCGATCGGCAGCAACTGCAGCACCGCGAAGGCCACTGCACCACTGGAGACCATCACACCGACGAAATTCCAGCCGCCCGACCAGACCACCGCAAAGCTCGCTGGCAGCGAGCGCGTATAAATCACCGTAGCCACCGCGTTGGCGGTGTCATGGAAGCCATTGACGAACTCGAAACCCAGCGCGATCAGCAGCGCGGTGGCCAGCAGAAAATAGCTCATCGCCGTGCCGGACGGGATGATCGTCAGGTCATGATTGAGCTGCACGCCCACGTAAATGGCGGCGATCAGCAGACACAGGCCAAAGATGCCGAACCCGAAAAGCCGTTGATTCGGTGATCCCTTCACGCTGTCGATCAGGTCGGAGCTGGTCGTGCTGTTCATGGTCGCGCACCGGTAGAGATGAGTCCCCCGACTTAAGCAGCCGAATATGACCTGCATATGTCATCCGTTGGTTTATCGATGCTTACCTCCATAAAACTGTCATGGTTCGAGCGTTTGCAACGTACACTGGCGCTTCGTCAGCCAGGATCGTCCGATTCATGAATGCCGATACGCCACCCGTGACAGGCACTTTTCTGGCCGCCCTCGCCCGCAAGGAGTGCAAGGCTATCGCCAAGGCACTGGGCAACAGGAAGGATCGGCACCGCGGCATTCACGAGGCACGCAAGGCCATCCGCCGCCTGCGCAGCCTGCTCGCGCTGGTCAGCGATGCGGTCGGGCACGAAACAGCCAAGATCGACATCGCGCTACGAAATCAGGCCAAGCGCCTCTCGGCACTGCGCGATTCGCAGGTCGTCGTGGCGATGGCCGAAAAGCTGGCGATCGGTGACGAGACGGGTGAATGGGCGATCGCGGCGCAAGTGCTGGCCGTGCAGCGAGACCTTCTCCTCGAAACCGAGCTGGACAAAGATCCTGCGTTCGCTCGGCGTACCGCCGCGATAGGTGACATCGCCATCGTGTTCGACAAGTTGCGCTGGAAACGCGTCAGTCAGAAATCGCTGCAGCTATCCATCAAGAAAAGCCATCGCCGGGTCAACAAGTCCGAACACGACGCCGCCGAACAGGGAACCCCCGCCAGCCTGCACCGCTGGCGACGACGCGTGCGACGTCTGCGACTGCAGTTGAATACGATTCATGCACTGAACCGACTAGCCAGCAGCAAGATCCAAACCAGCGACACGCACAAAAGCAAATCCGCCAAGGCACTGGCCCGCCTCGCCGATCAGCTGGGCTGGCGGCAGGACATCCAGGTACTGCGCGCCGCGCTCAAGACCTTTCCCGATCCGCGCATTCTCGCCAGCCTGCGCAAACGGCTGCGTCTGGAAACCAAACTCGCACGCTACTGACCAAGCTGCATGCAAGTCAGTAGTTCAGATGCACGTTGAGCAGGTGCAGACTGAAGGCAAACCAGATCGCGGCGAGACAGGCAATCAGCAATAACAGACTATTCGTCTTGCGCCACCAGCCGCTCGGCTGGCGCCACGCGCAAACGGCATTCATCACCACTGCGATCGTGCCGAGTATCGCCAGCACGCCAATCAGCTGGATCAAGCGCAGCGTGCCATCGAATGCGTTGTTGAAATGGGCGATGCCGATATTCAATTGCAGCAACGCGAGCAGCCAACCAGCGGCAAACAGCAGATGCAGAATCGCTACCACTCGGCTGAGCCGATACCAGCGCCGCGCCACGCCCATCAGCGCAAAGGCTTTGCCGCAGCGATAACGCACCAGCGCTGCGACAGGCCAGAGCAGCGCCGTCAGCAGAAACACTAGCAGTGACAAATACAGCAGCGGCAGATTCCATGCGGCTGACTGCCAAAACGATACCGGCATCCACACCGCCACCGGCGATGCCTCATCGAACGAAATCCAGCGCAGCTTGCCGTTCTGCATCAGCGCACCTAAATGGCTGCCGCTGACATCGTCCAGCCATAGAAATGGTTTCACCTCGCGCCAGTGCCGGGGCTGCCCGGCCATATTCTTGAAGTCCGGCGTAATCAACGTGCCATCCGGTGTCATGAAAATTTTCGGCTGCGACAGCAGATTGCCAATCGACAGAAAATTGTCGAACGACCCGCGGCTGCCGATATAGCGACCGGCCAGCAACATGCCATGCGCCCGTGCCGTACCCAGCGTCGGCTGCGGCAGTTGCGGCAACGCGGGGAAATAGCGATCGGTAAAACCATCCAGTAATTGCTTACGCAGACCACCGTCCTTGTCGCCATCGATCGAGACGAAGATGCCGACGTTCTGCTGCAGAAAAAGCATCATCCCGCTGTGGAACAGTTCGGTATCGCCACCATGGCCGATGATGGTCTGGCCGTTACGATCCATGTGATAGAAACCCAACGCCATCGGCATCAGCCCCGGCACCGAATAGTGCGTGAAATCGTGCATCGCCTTTGCCGTCTCCGGCCGCAGAATCTGCATGTTGTTGTAAGTACCGTTCTGCAACTGTGCGATCATGAAGCGCGCCATGTCCTCGCCACTCACCGACATGCCTCCGGCTGGGTCGCTCACCACCATCTCGAACGACTTCGGCGGTGTGCTGGCCGATACATAACTCTTGGCCATGTCGCCCTTGAGATTGGCCGGCAGCGGCTGGCGGAACGTGGCGTGTTGCATGCCCAGCGGCTGGTAGATGTGCTGTTCGATGTATTCGTCAAATGGCTGGCCGGAAACGCGCTGCACGATATAGCCGGCCAGCGCCGCACCATAGTTCGAATACGCCGATACTTCGCCTGGCGCAAACACGCGCTCGGGTACCCACTCCTTCAGCCACGCCTCGTTGCTCATCGGCAACTGGTCATCGTGCGAAAACAGATTCTTCAGCGTCTCCTCGAAGCCCGGCGTATGCGTCATCAGATCGCGCATCGTGATCGGCTTGCCGTCGCGCGGCGCAATGGTGAAATCCAGATACTGGTTCACGTCCGCATCGAGATTGAGCTTGCCCTGCTCGACCAGCTGCATCACTGCCGTCCACAGGAACGTCTTGGAGATCGAGCCCGGACGAAACAGTGTGGTTGCCGGATCGACCTTTTTATTCGCCGCAATGTCGGCGTAGCCATACCCTCTGGACACCAGAATCTGGCCGTCCTTCACCACCACAACGACCGCCGCCGCCAGATTGTTCTTGGCCAGTCCGTAGGGAAACAGGCCATCGAGCCATGCGCCTGCATCGTCCGCCGTTAGCGGATGGCTGCCGATCGTCACCGGAATATTCGGCTTCGCATCCTTCAGCGGTTTGATCTGGATCTGTGCGGCGCCAAGCGATGCGACCAGCAGAAGCCCCAACGCGACAAAGGTGCGGACGATGCGTTTCATCACAGTGCAACTCCAGCGGAAACGGGGACAGTGTGAGCATACGATGCCCGATAGCGTCAAAGCCTAGCATCGCCGAAGCGTCTACGATGCACCGCGATACCGCACACCGCATCAAACGCGCTCAGACCGCGTTTCGCCCGAGGAAACTTCCGATACGACTCAACTCGTCAGGTTTATGAAGGCAGCCAATACGCTCTGGGAAGGCTCCTTCTCCCACGCGTTGAACATGCTCTACGCTGACTAGACCAAAGCCTTTGATGACGCCTCATGCATGCTCACGGTTTGAGTTCTATTGTTCGGCTTTTTCTTCGCACCGTTATCGGCATGGTAATGCTTGGTTTGCTGCCGATAGCGGCTCATGCGGCCTCAGTACCTTCCTGCCAGCAGCAGGCATCCGATGACTGCTACTTTTCGTTTCAACCCGCACCGGGTTCGGGGCAGCTGCACTACTACGCATCGCAATCAGCAGAAGCTGCAGCTGGGCCAACTGGACCCCGTTCGGCACTGATCGTGATCCATGGCCATCCGCGCGATGCCAACATCACGTTCAATGCAGCGCTGGCTGCATCAAGCTTGGCGGACACCAGGAAAAACACCGTCATTATCGCGCCGGTTTTCCAGGTATCGCCTGATGAAGCCAGCAAGTGTTCGACAGCCGGCGTTCCCACGGCGCAGACCGGCGATCTTCTATGGACCTGTGCCAGCTGGCTGGATGGTGGTGAAGCAGACAACGCACGCGGCATAACCTCGTTCACCGCATTGGATGCGCTAGTCGTTGAAGTCACGCGACGGTGGCCAACGGTACGCGTGGTAACGATCGCCGGCTTCTCCGCCGGTGCGCAGATGGTGCAGCACTACATAGGCTTTGCGGCAGCGGATGTTTCGAGCAAGATAGCCATCCGCTACGTCGTCGCCGATCCGGGAACGTGGCTGTATTTCGACGGTGTACGGCCTATCGCAGAGGGGGACACGACAAATGAATCCACTTGTGCAGATGCGAGCTGCCGCTTCCATCTCGCTCCACCGACCAACACCTGCCCCAACGTCAATCAATGGAAATACGGCACCGATGGATTACCTGCTTCACTGAAGCGCACAGCATCAGTTGCACGCGCGCATTACGTCAGCGCTGACATCTTCTATCTGGAAGCTGCACAAGACAGCGGTACCGGCAGAGGTACGTACTCGCACATCCTCGATAAATCCTGCGCCGCTGAAGCGCAGGGCAGCTTTCGACTGCAGCGCGGACTAGCTTACGCTGCGTATGATCGCCAGCTTCTCGCGCCGAACAAGCATCGAGCCGTCGTGGTTATCCCCGACTGTGCGCATGATGTGACCTGCGTATTCACCTCGCCTACGGCACGTGCGGCGCTACTCAGTCCATCACACTGAAGCGTTGCATTAGTTAAATCGATGGCTTGTCGTGCCTATCGCGCAATTGATCTGCACACATGTCCCAAGACCCACTATTTGCTGCACTGCCGCGAGTCTGAACCGTAGCGATATTTGTAAAGAAGTGTAGTCAACGTGTTGCGGACACTTCACGTTCTCTACCCTGCACGCCCGCCCTCAGCCACACATCGAACGTAGCGGGCCTGCTCGATAGCGGCATGGGAGATGCCGCGCGCGGGGTAATTATTCCAAATCAGGCACACATGAGATGGTGTTTCCTTGCAGGACGCCAATGTCCATAGCCTTACTCACTCTTGCTCACCCAAATAGGATGAAGTGATGAAAACCAATGCAACGTTTCGCCTCAGCGTGATCGGCCTGGTGGCTTTTTCGGCATTCGTCTCGGGCACCGTCATCGCACAGGACACCGCCGTTCCCGGCCATCCGCGTGTCAATGAAGTGAACCAGCGCCTGAGCAATCAACAAAATCGCATCCAGAACGGCGTTGCCGATGGCAAGATGAACGCCAAACAGGCGGCCCGCGATGAGAAGCAGGACTCCAATATTGCCCAGCGCGAGAGTGCTGACGAAGCCAAGCACAACGGCCATCTCACCAAGGGCGAAGACAAGCGCTTGAACAAGTCCGAGAATCAGGACAGCCGTCGCATCCGTCGTCAGAAGCACTGATCGATACCTTGATTCGATCCCGGGTGTCGATCGGGGCCGACACTGCCAACGCTGTATGCTGCTCAGCGTGCACCGCCGATCCTCATCGGTGGTGCACTTCTTGATCTGCCGATTCGAAGCAAGCCTGTACTCAGCGCCAATCGATTATTCATCAACACGGAAATCAGAAATGCCTCTTCGTGATGAGTGATCTCCATCACGCTTTATGCGTACGCAACACGCTTCAGCCATCTTGGCCCTCACGCCAGCAATGCATCGACTATCTCGATAATCGCACCGCACGTGGTGTTCGAGGATAGTGAGCCATGATTTTTTACGAGATTCCCTACGAACAGGGGAACATACAGACGTGGCATCTGGATGGATTGGCCGAAGGCCGCAAGGACTTCGATTCCCGTGTCGCCGCACTTGCGTTCGCGATGCAATCAGCCAACGCTGCCGTCAAAAAATGTGGTGACCAGGCGTGTATCGCCATTCAGGGTGCCGACGGCAATTGGCGCACGTTCGGCCCTGACATGCTTCCGTTCAAATAGTCTGCTCAGACTATTTGAATCGCCGGTTCATCGGATACATCAGGAGATGGCAACGCAGGAATGCGCAGTGTGAAATGCGTCCCCTGACTCGGGATGGACCGCACCTGCACCGTAATACCCAGCGCCTCGGCCGTCCGCTTGACGATCCATAGGCCCAAACCATGCCCTCCGGACCTCGCCTCCCCTTGCCGGAAAGCCTCGAACAGCGCATCGATGGCTTCGTTCGCCATGCCGATACCCGTATCGATGATATGCAGCGCGACGTGATCGGAGTGACGGCGGCAACCAATGACAACCCGTCCACCCGCTTCGGTGTACTTCACCGCATTGGCCACTAGGTTGCCGACCAGCGTTTCGAGTTTGGCGGCGTCGCTGATCACCTTCAGGCGTGTACGCATCACGCGAAAGCGAATCTCCTTGTGTTCGGCGGCCGGCGCAAAATTGGCACTGATATATTCAAGAATATCGCCGAGGTTTGTATCGGCGAAATTGGCCAACGTAAAAGTCGCCCTGACACTAGCCGCAATAAGCATGCGATTAAGGCCATTTTTGATGGTTTCCATACCGCCATCGGCCAGCTTGAGGCGCTTGATCTGCTGCGGAGCCGCGTCCGGCAACAGGCTTTGCACCGAAAGCGATGCCACGAACAGCGGCTGACGCAGTTCGTGCGCTGCATTCGCCAGCAGGTGGGCACGGTAGTCACTGCTACGTTCGCTGTTCTTCAGCATCTTGCGTAACTCCAGCAGCAGCATTACCTGACGCGCCAGCATGCGCAGCGTGTCTATCTGCTCAGGTGTCAAGATGCGTGTGACCGTATCCACCACACAGACCGTACCCAATGAGACGCCGTCCGCCGTCGTGATCGGTGCGCCGGCATAAAACTTCAGACCGGGATCGTCGGTGAACAAGGGGTTGTTGGCAAAGCGTGCGTCGACACTGATATCGGGGATAATCAACACATCATGTTCCAGCATGACATGCACACAGATCGACGCATTGATCAGCGTCTCCGACCCACCCATTCCGATCTCTGATTTGAACCACTGCCGCTCGGCGTCAATCAGGGTAATCGACGCCCTCGGCGTGCCGCAGACCATCGACGCGATGCGAGCGATGTCGTCAAAGGCCGCCTCACGCGGCGTGTCCAGAATATCGTAGGAATGCAGTACCGATAGTCGCCGGGATTCAACCAACGGCGGCAAAGTTGGCGTGGAATATTGTTTCAACAAGCCCCCCAA
>Ga0302232_10003174_pt1 | contig 11128 bp, 2 predicted proteins | sample II_Palsa_N2_3_FD_193575 | JGI IMG/M metagenome (GOLD analysis project Ga0302232, IMG submission 193575) | Peat permafrost microbial communities from Stordalen Mire near Abisko, Sweden - II_Palsa_N2_3 | ecosystem: Environmental > Terrestrial > Soil > Palsa > Peat permafrost | place: Sweden...
CACGCGAACAATCTTGCGGAAGCTCCCTTGCTGTAGCCTCCATTTGTTGTGCGTGACTTCGCTGGCACCACCGCCCGCCACCACTTTTTTCTTCTCCGCTGTGCTGCTTGACGCTTCACCTGCTCCCTCGTCGGCGCGGGCGGTCGTCCGTCGAAACATTGTTGACGGTGAGATCGTCACCAAGGCCTCCGTCAGATCTTTAAAAGAATAGACCTTGTTCTCGACCTTGCATTGGAGTGCAAAGAACGAAGTTTCCGAATTCCACGAGCCCCTCCAGAACAAATCTGGGCCCGCGAGCGTGCCAGGAAACGCGATCACATCGCCCTGCGCTCGAACGTGACAGAACAGTTCGACGTCATCGGCGACACCGAGGAGGGCGAGCTCCTCAACGGTACCAGCCCGTGTGGCATCAGTCTTCATGTCGACCACGACTCCCTTGAGGAGAAGCCACGCGAGCACGCGCTCGGTTGTAAATCCTTTCGAAGATTTGTCCTGACGGACAATCATGGCGTGCTCGACTGTCTTGTCTGCGAACACGCGTAGCACCGGATCATCGTTCGCCGATCGATCCTTGTAATCCACAAACAGTGCGCGCAGAGAGTCCTCATGCACAACATCGGCGATGCGAAGTTGATTGTCCGCTTTCACCAGTCGAACCACGCCCTGCGTCACAACTTGCTGAAGGAAAGTGTTTCCGGCCTTTGAGCTGGCATTGGCGTTGAAAAGGCCGCCAGAGAGGTACAGCATGATGAGCAGAAGGAACACGATTCCTTTGGTTCTGTAGTTTGCATCCATAAGTTGAGTCAGCTTGCCGGACGCGAACGACTTGCTTTTGATTACGCGCTCTTTAATGCACTCGGAAAACCATTGTACTTGACCAGCCTGATCCGTAGGCATACCTTTCAAGCGCACGAGCATTAGCTCGATGAGCTCGATCAAAAAATATGGCCGATGGAAGTAGGAAGGAAAAGGGGCTGCTACCTCCTCGTGGTTCAGAACCTCGTCACAAAGATTGAACTGACGAGAGAGAACACCCCGGACGTCGTCGTCAGTAAACCAGTGCACATCGTAAAACCTCTCAATCAGGTCCCGGGAGAGAGGCGAATCGTCCGTTTCCAGCGCTCGCCAGGTACGAAACTCGGTCGAGCACATGACGAAGGCCACATCAGGTCGTTGGATCATGAGCGACTCGAGAATAATCACGCGCAGCTGGTAGAAGAGGTCCGTCGGATGGTTGCCACCATTGCTCTGTTCGGCATGCCACTTTTGCATCTGCTCCGATTCCGTGTTGCTCGTCGGGCGATAATGCAGCGCGTACCCCAGACAGAGGCCGTACGTCGACTGCGGCTCATCAATGACGTAAACGAGCTGGAGAGTCGGGTAAGCAGCGAGAATACGCGCCTGCGCCGAGGCGCAACCTTCGGTGGACAGACCCTTGTTTGTGCGAAACCAATGCAGCATCCACTCTCCAAACGTCGGGTTGACGAGCTGAAGGCACGTAAACATCATCCGATCGTTCGGCGAATTGGCGTCGATGGCACCGCTTGAGGCGAGATGATGAAAAAGCTCCAGATGGGCGAGGAGAGCAATGCGGAGGAGGCGAATACACGACTCGGAGAACGCCTTCACGGTGGCAAAGGAAGGGTCAGGGGGGAGTGCACCCCGGAGCTTGTCTTGTGCGTCAACGACCGCCTTGAGAAGCCCGTTCTGTCGATCCACGCGCCAAATCAGCGTGAGGAAGAAGTGGGACATGACCAAGGCCGTGCGGGTCTTGCCGCACCCGTACGCCTGCACGATGGCCACAAACTTGCGCTGCTGGCCGTCCTGTCGAAAAGAGCTGGCTTTGATCACGCCCTTGAGGCGCTCGTGTGCGTTGCCGACGACTTCATTCCACAAGAGGTACTGGGGCTCGAACGTGCCGGTCACGTCGTTGTAGACCATTGGGACTGGCGAGCGCAGGAGGCCTCCGAGCTCCTTGTTTTGTCGTTGGAGATCGTTGGCCGTCTTTGTCGCCTGGATGACTTGCGCGACAGAGAGATTCCAATCCGGCTCAGGCAGCAGACGCATCCTCTTTCCTATCGGGGGCTCTAACATGACATTGGTAAGTGAATAAATAGGCAGCTCTCCGAAGATTGGACTCCTACCTTCCTTGTTGTCATTGTCGTGGTCATCATTAGTCTCGAGGACCTTGCGCTTGGCCTTGGCGACGTTGAACTTGCCCTTGAGAGCAAGCGAGACATCGACACTTTTCTTGTTGGCTTCGAGGACGATCTCGTCCCACGAGAGTGTCAAAAGCTGCTCTTTGGCGGTCGAGTCCTTGTCGTCGGAGAACCCAAGCGCGACCGCAAACGCGTCGAGGTCCATTGGCTCTGCGCCACCTGCTGCTGCTGCGGAGGAGGGAACGCCAGCACTGTCGCCCATCCTGTTGCTGGTTTGGCGAAATTTGGGAGGGGTGCGTGTGACGGCGCGTGGGAGAGCACGTGGGGCTAGGAGCAAAGCAATGAGCGACGAGAACGTGTCAGGCGATGATTGGTCCACGAGGAAGGTCACTTGTCTGTTCTTGTGGTCCAAGTGGCATTCGGAGCCTGACATTCCTATTTCCGACTTTCTCACGCCACCCGGCCACCCGGCAGTAGTGACCAGGGATGAAGACGAACTTGAAGGCCCTTCTCGTGGTCGCCTTGTTGGTGCAACTGCCAAGTTTCCTTCTCCCGGGCGCGCACGCGCAGGCCGCCGGTCGCTTCAACCAGACCCTTCTGACGTCGCCCAGTGCCTTGACGTCGCTTGGCGTCAGCGGCGTTGGCGCGTCTGTGGCCGCCGAGGGGCTCCTGTTTGTGGTTGGGACGACAAGCATGGCGGCATTGGTCTACCTTTGCCCGTACCTCATGGCGCCCAACTGCACGCAGAGCGCGGTGCTGCTGCCGCTCGGGGGAAGCAGCATTTCATACTCGCCCGCGACGCCGGTGGACCTGTACAACGGGATCGTCGCGCTCGGGATGCCCTACGCGACCATCAACGGGACCTCGGACCAAGGCGCCGTGTTCCTCTACAACTGCTCGACCGTCACGGGCAACTGCACAAACACGACCGGTCCGCTCTATGCGACCAATGGCCTGGCAAGTGACGAGCTCGGCAGCAGCGTCGGATTGGGCCCGTTCAACGGCGGGCAGCAGCTGCTCGTCGTGGCCGGCGCGCCGCAGCGGACGGTCGGATCAAACACCACTCAAGGCGTCGCCTATGTCTTTGCCTGCGATCTGGATGGGCAGAACTGCACGCAGGGCGAGGAGCTGGGTGCGCCCGACGGGTTTGCCGGGCAGTTGTTTGGGTCCGCCATCGCTGTGTCCCAGTCGTCGGGTCTGCCCGGCCTCGTCGCCATCGGCGCGCCCTACAACGGCTACTCAAACCTCGGCCTCGTCTACGTCTACGTCTGCACCACGGCCTCGTCCTGCTCGCTCACGTCCGAGCTGAGCAACTCGACGGCGATCGCCTTTGGCACGGCGGTGGCCCTGGATGGCCCGCTGCTCGTCGTCGGATGCCCCTGGGGAAGCCAGGTGCTCATCTTTGTCTGCACGTCCGCTGGCCAGTGCTCGTTCGCATCGATCCTCACCGACACGTCCAGCACACTCTTCGGCGCTTCCGTGGCCAGTGAGAACGGCATCGTCGTCGTGGGCGCGCCCTACTCGACCGTGGGCAACACGGGCCTCATTGGCCAGGTCAGCATCTATCTCTGCAACAACTCCACGGGCGCTTGCACCCCGAGCCAGTTCACCTACGCCACCGCCAACGACGGGAAGCAGTTCGACGACCTGGGCAAAAGCGTGGCCATCTCGGGCCTCGCCATCATCGCGGGCGCCACGGGCCGCGCCAACGGCGGTGCCGCTTACGTCTTCTCCCTCTCGAGCTCCAACAACTACACGGCCGTGTGCGCGCCCAACTTTAGCGGCCCCAACTGCACCGTGTGCCCTAGTACCCTACCCGACATCCTCGGCAACTCGTGCGTCGCCCAGTGCACCAACGGGACCTTCCTCGACACCAACTTCAACAACATTTGCACGACCTGCGACCCCGCCTGCACGCTCTGCACCTCGGGCGCCTTCTCTTCGTGCTCGGCCTGCGCCACGGGTTACACCCTCCTCAACTCGACCTGTATCAGGTACTTCCAGGGCACCATGGCCACGCCGGCCGAGGGCCTCACGAGCGACCAGCTTGGCACTTCCATCGCCATCTCGGGCGGCCTCCTCGCCATGGGTGGACCCACACACACCGCCGGCACCGGTCCCAACAGCAACTCGTCGCAGGGCATCGCCTATGTCTTCCAGTGCTCCTCGCCCACGACCTGCACCGAGGGCTCGACCCTGGCGGCGCCCGACGGCAAGTTCCTATCCTACTTTGGAGCGTCGATCGCGGCGGACAGCAGCACCGGCTACGTCCTCGTGGGCTCGCCCGACTTTGAGATCAACTACGCAAACGCCGGCACAGCTTACCTCTTCTCGTGCAACTCGTCGGCATCGTGCACCTTTGGCACCGAGTTTCAAATCGACGCTGGCCTGTTTGTCCTGGGCAACTTTGGCAACGCTGTCGCCCTGAGCGGCAACCTCATCATCATCGCTTCCGTGCAGGCCAACAGCAACTATGGCGCCGTCTTCTTCTACAACTGTACCACCGCCACGTCGTGCGCGGGGCCTTACAACGTCACCGCCCCGGATGCAACCTCGGGGGACGGCTTTGGCCAGGCCGTGGCCGCCCTGGGCTCCACCGTCGTCATTGGCGCGCCCTACGCCAGCCCGAGCCAGGGTGCCGTGTACCTGTACTCGTGCCCCACGGCCAGCTCGTGCTCATTCCAGACCAAGCTCACCTCGATCAACGCCACGTCGAACCAGGACTTTGGCAACTCTGTCGGCGTCACCAGCAGCGGGCTCATCGTCGTTGGGTGCCCAGAGTGCACCGATGTTAACAACAACCTTGTTGGCGTCCTCTTTGTGTATCTGTGCCCGACCCTGACCACCTGCACCCTCGCGACCATCCTCTCGTTCACCTACGACTCTATCGGCAGCACCATCGCGGTCTCGGCTGGAGGCGTCATCGCGTGCACGGCGTCCAACTACGTCGTCACGTTCCAATGCACCGTTAGCGGCGGAACGACCGTCAACTGCACCCAGGGCTCGACCATCGCCTCGCCCGAGGGCTACGACTCGTTCTCGGCCGTCTCGGTCAGCGGCACATGGGTCGCCGGAGGCATCGCCAGCTGGAACGTCGGCAACAACCCTCAGCAGGGCGCCGGCTTTGTCTACACCCTCCCGAGCAACACGTCGGCCTTCGTGGCGTGCGTCCAGGGCTTCACCGGCGCGACGTGCACCTCGTGCGCCACCGGCTACACGGGAACCTACTGCAACACGTGCACCTCGGGCTACTACTCGTCGGCCGGCAGCTGCCTCGTGTGCGCCTCGGGCTGCACGTCGTGCATCACCGCCAACAACTGCACCGCCTGTGCCAGCGGCTTCTACCTCGACACCACGTCGAGCCTGTGTGCTCACTCGCCCACACCCTCGCCCACGGCCAGCTACACGCGCTCGAGCACCGCGACCCTGTCGTACTCGGCCTCAGCCACGCACTCAGCCACGGCCAGCTTCACGGAGAGCTTCACGTTCACCCCCTCGGCGTCGGCCTCGGCCACTGCCTCGTACACCGCCAGCTTTACGCAGAGCGCCACCAATACACTGTCTGCGACTGACAGCTACACCCAGAGCGCCACCAATACACTGTCCGCGACTGAGAGCTACACCCAGAGCTTCACCAACACGCCCTCGGCCACGGCGAGCTACACCCAGAGCTTCACCAACACGCCCTCGGCCACGGCGAGCTACACCCAGACCGCCACCAATACACTGTCTGCGACTGACAGCTACACCCAGAGCGCCACCAATACACTGTCCGCGACTGAGAGCTACACCCAGAGCGCCACCAACTCGCTCACGGCGTCGGCCACGACCTCGTCCACGCCCACGCCCGTCGCCTGTGCCGACGTGACCGAGGGCAACGCAACGTGGCCGCTCGCGGCCCTGGGCTCGACCGTCCAGGGTGTGTGCCTGTCGGGCTTTGCCGGCCAGCCCTCTCGGTACTGCGCCTTCTCGGGCGTCTACGGGCCCATCAGCACCGCGTGCCTGCCCATCGCCCCCGTCCCCTCGAGCGCCTTTGCCGCCTCGCTCGTCGTCTCCGACACGGGCTCGTCGTACGTGATCTCGGTCGCGACCACAATCAAGCCCACGTTTGTCCTCGCGTCCCCGATCCAAGTCGTCTGGGAGACCACGGCGCCGCTGAGCAGCCTCCCCACCACGGGCACCTCGCTCACCTTTGCCAAGACGCAGATCCCTCCAGGCACGTACACCTTTGTGACCATGATCACGGCGTCGACGTCGACCCTCATCGACACGCTCAACGCCACGACTTCCCTCACCATCGGCGTCCTCCCTCCCGTCGTCATCCTCGCGCCCAACGTCGCCTCCTTTGCCGCCGCTTACGACTTGCCGCTCGTCCTCAACGCCTCGGCCTCGCTTGACCCCAACGCCGGCTCCTCGGGCGTGTCGTGCGCCTGGTCCTCGCCCAACGCCAACGTCTCCTTCTCCAGCGGCTGCGTCCAGACCGTCGCGGCCAACACGCTCTCGACCGGCTCCACCTACACCTTCTCCGTGCAGGTGACCTCGACCGCCTACGGAACCTCGGCCGTCGCCTCTGTCCAGGTCGTCGTCCAGGGCTCGGTCGCTGCCACGGTGACCGTGACTGTCCAGGGCGTGAGCCCATCGGGCGTCGTCGCGTCGCAGGGCTACACGCGTCTCGCCGGCACGTACCAGCTCGCGGCGGGCTACACGGCGTCCCAGACCACCTACCAGTGGAACTGCACGGCCGCCGTCAACGGAACCTGCCCCGATCTGACCAACACTGCCTCGGTCGTCGCGAGCCAGCTCAACTCGTACAACCTCGTTCTGTTTCCAGGCGCCCTCGTGGCCGGCTCTCAGTATACCTTCCGCCTCACGGTGACGACGCAGAACCCACCCGGCAGCGGCTTTGGCGAGGTGGCCGTCAACATTAATCTGCCGCCCGCCTCGGGCTCGTTTGCCGTCACGCCGCTGCAGGGCGTGCAGTTCCAGGACGTCTTCACTCTACTCGTCGGCAACTGGATCGATCCGGAGGGCGGCGCGCTGCTGTACAACTATGTCGCCGCGTCGACGTACCTGCTGGCCCAGCCGAGCAGCCAGGACACGCTCTTCACGTCGTCGCTCCCGCATGGCCAGATGCAGCTGTGGGCCATCGTCAGCGACGACACCGGCGACTCGGTGCAGACCGCGGCCATCGCCATCAACGTCACGAGCAACATCACGTCGGTCGCGCAGCTCCAGCAGGTCGCCGCCCAGCAGCTCGCCCAGGCCGCGCAGTCGCAGGACCCCAGCGCCATCCTCCAGATCGTCAACGCTGTCGCGCAGCTCCTTGCCACTCAGGGCTCAAACGATCCGACCGTGGCCGCCCAGGTGCGCTTCAACCTCACTGTGGCCATCCAGGCGGCAGCCTCGCTGCAGACGCTCTCGAGCGCCAACGTGGCCGTGCTCGTCCAGGCGCTCAACTCGGTCGCGTCCAACACCGCGGAGCTCTCGTCCGACTCGCTCGACCTGATCCTCCAGCTCACGACCGAGCTCGCCAGCCTCGCCGGCTCGGCCGCGCAGCAGTTCCTCACGATCATCGCGACGATCGACGGCCTTCTGTCCTCGGCCAACTCGACCGCGACCCTCCAGCAAAACATCGCCGCGGTCGTAACCTCACTGTTGACGGCGGACCTCTGCGACCAGAACGCCCAGTTGGTCTCAGCCGGCTCGCTCCAGGTGACTGGCCAAAAGTCCAGCAGTCTCGGTAACTCGACCGTGAGCGACGCGTCCTTTGGCTCGGCCTTTGCGCCCTCGACGGCCGCCGACTGCACCGAGATCCACGCCATCCAGAGCGGCACCAACCCGTACGCGTACGTGAACACCACCGGTGCCAACCTGACGGTGTCGTCCACGAGCGCGTTCACGCTCAACTTTTACGACGCCTCGACCAACCAGCCGCTCCTCGTGCTCGACCTGAGCCCCGACGGCTCGATCACGCTCACCTTTGACGACGTGCCCAACGCCACCAACGACTCGGTCCAGTGCGTCTTCTTCAACGAGACCACGGGAGCCTGGGACGCGGCCGGCTGCACCAAGTCCAACGCGTCCACGACGGCGACGACGCTCGTGTGCCTGTGCAACCACGCGACGACCTTCTCGATTGGCAACTTCCAGTTTGACATCAACCAGCTGGAGATCCCGACGAGCATCAACGCCGACTCGGTGGGCCTGATTGCGTCGGTCGTGGCCGTCGTGGGCCTGTTTGTCATGTACATCCTCCTGGCGGCCTTTGCCATTTTCAAGGACCAGGAGTCGGTGCGCACGGCCGAGGCGCCCTCGGAGAAGGACCTGGTTGGCTTTGGTGAGCGCGTGCTCGAGCTCTGGGGCCACCGCGCGCCGCACATCGTCCTGACGACGATGCACCTGGACGCGTGGAAGGACGCCTACGGTTTGAACCTCTACCCCAAGGGATCGCCGTGCCTGACCTTTATGCAGCGCTTCTACGTGGGCACGCGCATGGGCCTCAAGTACAACCACGCCTACTTTTTCCTGTTCTTCCAGCCGACCACGCCCGGCACCCGCCTTGCGCGCATCTCCACGACGATTGCCAGCATCTTCATGACCCTCGTCGTCTCGGCCACGTTCTTCCAGGACACGGCCTCGTCAAGCCTGATCACGATGTCCGAGGTGGAGCAAAAGGTCTTTGCTGGCATGGTCTCGTCAGTCATCGTCTTTGTTCCGTTCTCCTTCCTCGGCTTTTTCATGCGCCGCGTCAAACACGCCCACCAGGTCCGCAGCGGCTACAACAACATGGACAAGAACATGGTGGAGATGACCGAGAAGCCCGAGCACCAGTCGACCTCCGAGTCCCTCGACGACTTCTTCGAGCCACCACACTGGGCCGATGTGCTCGTGCCCAAGTCGGTCGAGTACATCCTGTACGCGCTCCTCCTCGCCGGCTCGCTCGTATCGTCGATCATGGCCATCTTTTACGGTATCCAGTTTAACGACACCGAGGCGTCCAACTGGATCGAGTCGTTCTTCATCGGCTGGGCCGTCTCGGCCATCTTCCTCCAGTCCGTCCAGGCCATCGTCGGCTCCGTCTTAACCACCGTCGTCGGCGCCATCTCCACCCTGGCGACCGGCCTTGCGCTGCTCATCACCAACAGCGCTATTAACTGAGCAAAGAGGGCACCTTGCATTCATCGCGTCATCGCATTTCCTTAGTTTAGTCTGCAGCAAGCACTTGCATTTACATACGCACGTAGTATTAGCTACTTCGCAGCGAACAAAAGTGAGTGACGAGAACGTGTCAGGCGAGGAGGGTTACTTTCTGCCTTTGTGGCCGCTCTTGGCAGTTCAGTTTGCTGCTGTTGTTGTTTTTCGGTTCAGTTTTTGCCTAACTTCGATGCAGCCAGCGCAAGAGCATGATAAACACCTCGTCCTCGTGTGCCAATGGCTGGCGTGGTACGTCTGTATTCTGGCCTTACTGGAATCAGGGAGTTGACGTTCCCCGTAGACGACAACTTTCTCAACTTTGATGGCGCCAATTCCAGGCACGTAACGTCAGCATATTTGTTTGCTGACAGTCGCCAACAGGTGCGCGCTCAACCAGACGGCCCACTATGTCCTCTGCTGCATCTGGTTTGCAGGGATGGTAATGGCCACTGTCGAGTTTATTGTGGCTGCACTGCGACGGACTGACAACGCCCCGGTAAGGCCCGTCCCCTGTGCCGTTGTTAAACCAAAAAGTCTTGCAGCTGCTTGTGCGCCTCTTGTACGTTAGCTGGCTTGTGTCCACGGCCGCGTTCTTTGGCTATGTCATTGGGCGTCCTGAGGCCAGTGTGGTCAACCCGGCTGATGCCGCTGTGCTTTTGACGCTTTTTGCCCTGCGCAATACATTTATTTCCCTCTGTTGGCATTTCATTCAGATTCATCTGATCAAGACGCTGCAGCAGGTTATGGTGCACAAACGGCAAGACTATGCCACTTCATCGACAAAATGGACAATGACAAGGATTGCGTATTGGATCGTCTGGCCACAAATCGTCGCAACTGCTATTGCGTACCCGCTGCTTATCACCTTTCTGCCCAATGTCGTTGGCGTCGCGACCACACACCCCGAGCAACTCGAAATGTACCTCCGAGCGACATGGATCTGTTTCATCGTCACAATATTCATCCATGGCATGTCCGTAATCCCAATCACATGGACCGTCCACAGGACCGTGAGCAATAGCATCGCAGCTTTTTCAAACTCGCAAGGCGGATCCGATGAATTGTCGCTTGAGAAAATGATGCGAGCACTCAACGTCCGCATGCGTCACAACGCGATACGTATGGGCATATCCGTCATCCTCAACGTGGCCTTGTACTCGACGGCCGTGGCGATCGGCATGACGTATTGGTATGTCTGCCGTGTTCTCGTTTGCTGACTAACACTGCCCAGGGCCTTCCACATCACTATCGCTCAATCTTTTTTGGTATTACAGTTTTTACAGTTGATTGCCTTCCTGGACTCAAACTTTTTTAACATAGAACATCTTCAGTGTCCTGGGCTATTTCCGCCTATCCTTCCTTGCGTCATTCAAGTTGACTAGGAGGTTAAGCAGTTAGACGTCTTCAAGTGCAGCGCGCAACGAATTGTTAAAGGATGTGTCCAGTGGGCGCCAAAAGCATTGCGTCACCCCCAAAAATTTCGAATGGCCCGGGACAGCATCGCCCGGTACTGTAATTTTGTGCCTCGTCGGCTGAACGCATCGCACGGCCTTCGCTCTCGACTTTCTTGTTTTCACTGCCGTCGCTCTGGGTGCATATGCGTGGTCACTGTAAGGCTCAGGAAGGAAAAGATACAGACACCCACGACTATGATGACTACAAGAAGGGTCATGTGCAAACTTACAAAGACTGATTACTTTATGTCACTTACTGTACTAAAAGAAGAGCCCAATCAGGATAAGGAGAGAGGAGCGCCCTGCGTCTCGCCGGCAAGA
>Ga0302232_10003176_pt1 | contig 11124 bp, 10 predicted proteins | sample II_Palsa_N2_3_FD_193575 | JGI IMG/M metagenome (GOLD analysis project Ga0302232, IMG submission 193575) | Peat permafrost microbial communities from Stordalen Mire near Abisko, Sweden - II_Palsa_N2_3 | ecosystem: Environmental > Terrestrial > Soil > Palsa > Peat permafrost | place: Sweden...
CCCCTCGTCGAAGTAACGACGGGGCTGAGACAGACTCGGCTCGATCACGTCGAGTGGCAGATTTCGCAACTCCTGGGATTTGGACATGCCTGCTCCTTTGGTCGATTGAGCCCCGCTAAAAGCAAGCCTAACCCCAACGCTCCGACCATTCCCGGCAAACGGGACAGACTGTCTTGTGCAGAGAGTCTGACAATCCAGCTACTCGACGAGCTGTCGGGTCGCGCCGCGGCGCGAACCCCCGGCTAACGGGCAGCCGGAGGACAGCTTGACGTGCCACCATCCCGCGAGCATTCCGATCAGGCCCAAGCGCGGGCGCACCTCCCAGGCTCCGCAGCCGCCCTGGCCGAGGTTGGCCACGGGTAGACGCATGAACTTGTAGCGGCCTGGTTCGAGCCGCATGCGGTCGAGCAGTTCGCGCGAGCGGCGCACGTGCTCGGTGTGCTCCACTGCTTGGTGATGCAGCTCGTGCAGTTGCCCCACGAGGCGATCGCGCAGCCGCTCCAGCTCGGCGAAGCTGAGCAGGTGGGGGGTGTGTACCGGCGCCTTCGCACCGACCGGTGCAGCGATGTACGGGAAGCCCTCGGCGACCTGGCGTGAGCACTCCCGCTCGAGCCTCGCGATTTGGCCCCTGAGAGACTTCCGCGCCCCGCGCTCGTCCGTTGCTCGCTGCTGGAATACCGGCTCGGCGGCGTGCGCCCTCCCGACGAAGGCGGGGCTGTTGTACGTCAGGTCGTTAGATACGGTCATCGTTGCCGAATCACCCACCGATTGGGGCTCGTACGTTGGTGCCCCAGAAGATCTGTGTGCCGAGCATTCCGATCAGGTTCACGAGCACCAGGTTGAGCACCATCGACTTCGCCGTCGCCTGACCCACCCCAACAGGCCCACCACTGGCGTTATAGCCGTAGTAGCAGCCCACAAGCACAACCGTCGTAGCCATGAACATCGCCTTGGTCAGGCTGTACAAAAAGTCCAGCGGATTCTGGTACTGCCAGAAGACCAGCAGATACCCACCCGCGGACACCGACGCGACCTGATGCACAACCGCGATGTAGGAGGCGAGGAAAGCCGCCCCGAGCGCGACGATGTAGATGAACGGCAACACGATCCAGGCGGCCAATAGTCTTGTTGCGCAGAGGAACGTCAGCGAGTCGACACCCATCACCTCCAGCGCGTCGATCTCCTCTGAGATCCGCATCGCGCCGAGCTCAGCGACGATGCCCGTGCCGACCTTCGCGGCCATGATGTAGCCGAACACCAACGGCGCCGCCTCGCGTAGATTGCACCAAGCCGTGAACACACCCGCAAACGACGGCGCGCCTTGGGACTCGGTGAAATATGCGCCCTCGATCCCGCAGTTCAACCCGAAGATGAAGACGGCGATGACGATCACGAGCGTCGAAGAGATGATCAGGATCCCCGACTGGCGCAGCGCCTCGCCGAAGAAGCGAAACACCTGCAGCCCAAACACCTGACGCATGACACCGGTGAAGAAACGGCCAATCTCACCCGTAGCCGCGATCCATTCGCGCGGCATCGCCAGCAATTCGTTCATTTGATGATTAGGAGCTCGGGGTGGGTGGCGAGCAGTGTCTGTTCGAAGGCGTAGTTGAACGCGAAGATCGCCAGGAACGTGACGACGACCGCTTCGTTGACCGCGCGCCCCACTCCCTCGGCGCCGCCCGACGCGGACATGCCCTTGTAGCACGCCACGACCGCGATGATCGCCCCGAAGATCGTCGTCTTCAGCACCGACCCCCACAGGTCGACGGTCGTCACATTGGCGAGTAGCGTCGTCCAGAACGGCCCCAGGGGCTGGCCCTTGGTGATCGCGGTGACGATGCCGCCAAAGATCCCGAACAGCAGCGCGTAGATGTTGAACAGGCCGGTCACGATCATCAGCGCCAAAAAGCGCGGCACCACCAGGTTCTTGACGGGGTCAACGCCGAGGACCTGTAGGGCGTCGAGCTCCTCGCGAATCTTCCGAGCACCCAAATCGGCGGTGATCGCGGTGCCGGCGACACCCGCGAGCACGATGGCGGTGGCGAGCGGAGCGATCAGACGGATCGCCGCGACCACGAAGAACCCGCCGAGACGGTCGAGCGCGCCGATCAGTCTCAGAAAACCTGCCGCCTCCAGCCCTGCCGGCCCGTAGGCGAGCATTACGACGGATATCAGCAGCGGGAACCAGCACAACCGAAGCGCGAACAGAAACTGCGAGACGAACTCGCCGCCGTAGGGATACGGAGGGCGCAGAGCAGACCAAAGCGTCCTGCCCGTCAGGACCATCATGTCCCCAACTTCCTCAAGGAAGTCGCTCACCGGTGCAAACGCTCGCTCAGCGGTACTGCGAACCATCAGAACCTCCGTCGCTGGTCGCGTCCTTTGATACTTTCAGTTGTGAGCGGAGCGTTTCGCGTCCGCGGTGCAGATGTGACTTCATTGCGCCACGGCTGAGGCCCAGCGCCTGAGCCGTCGCTGCCCCTGATAAGTCTTGGATGTCGCGTAGCACGAGAACGGCGCGCTGCTCGGGGGGGAGCGTTGAGATCGAGTCGACGATCCGCTGCATCTCCAGGCGCGCGAGGGCGGCGTCTTCGGCGGAGGGCTCCGTCAGTTCCGGGGAGACGGGTTTGTGCAGTGCGAGCCGTAATCTGCGGATGCACTCGTTGCGCACGATCCGGAACATCCACGACCCGAGTGCGGCCGTGGCCCTGAGCGTCCCGATCTTTCGATACAGGACGATCAGAGCCTCCTGAGCTGCGTCCTCCGCATCCTCGGGTGTTGCGCAGAGGGTGTGGGCGAAGCGCTGCACGTGCGCGTGGGAGCCGGAGAGGAGTGTCGCGATCGCGCGGGGATCGCCCTGCTGGGCCGCGCTTACGACCTGTTCACTGGGCCAGGATCGAGTGCGCGTATCAGTCACGGGAGCGGGCCCTCATTAAGAAGAACAGGCAGCCACAGACAACAACCGCGGCGGCGATCAGATAGATGATGGTCATGATGGGTATCTCCTTCTGGTCGAGATAAGCATCCGGTTCTGGCTATTTCCTGGGGCACGGGATTTTGTACGAGGCTTCTGTGGTCGCGCCGCCGAGGAAGCTCAATTCCACCTTCACCGGCCAGCCACCCTTCGAGCACTGCTTCGGCACCGTGACGTAGGAGATCGTCTTCTTGCCCTGCTTGTACGCGGCGCCGACGCTGATCGTGCCTTTCTCGAACGACGCGTCGAGCGCTCCGGGCACCGATTCGATCAGCGGCACTTCGCCGATTACCTCCAGGCCGAACGGTGGGGAGGCGTTGACGATGTGGCCCGTCGCGAGGATTTCGATCGAGACCGGGGTCGTGCCGTCCACGAAGAACTCCAGGTTGCCGCCGGGAGCGAAGAACGGCTGCACCGACGCCGTCTCTTCCACGCGTTCGGTGCCGAAGCTCACGACGCCGCTCGCGAAGCCCTTCGGGCCCGCGATCGACTTCTTCGGGCACGGTCCGGGCCCGCTCTGTTCAATTACAGTCGGCTCGCAGGTGACAAACCCCTGCGGGTGCAGCTTCTCGCCTGCCGGTGCGTAGAACTTGACCCCGATCAGCGGCGGCGGGAAGCCACCGTATTCGGTCCCCGAGATCGTGCCTTCAGCCTGGATCACGGCGCCGGCGCCGAGGAAGTCGCCGGTGTGCGGGAAGCCCGGAATCGGAACGGCCGTTAATTTGAACGTGAACGTCGGCGCCGCCGAGGCGGTGACCGACAGGCCGAGGACAGCGAGGCCGAGCACGGCCAGACAGATGGACATTCTGCGCAGAAAGCTGACGATGGTCATGACGATGAGTCCTCCCGTTCCGGTCGATCGAGTGTCGACACGTACATAAGAGGCCCGCCGCCGCGAAAAGGATTCAGCGGAGACCCTTCGCGGTCGCCGTTGTTGTGGTGGAGCCGACCCATAGGACTAATGTACTAGTTGACCAGCACACTGTCAATCCGCGGCCGTGCCCGCTAACCTGCTGGCATGGTCAGAGCGCCCGAGGCGATCGACTTGGAGGGGTTCGATGTCACGATCGACCGCGATGCCGAGGTTCCGATCGGAGTGCAACTCGCCTGGGCGCTGCGCACGCGCATCCGTGACGGCAGATTCAAGCCCAGCCAGCGACTCCCGGGACTACGCGAGATGGCCGACGCGGTCGGCGTGAACGTCAACACGGTCCGCGCCGTCTACCAGAACCTCGAGCACGAGGGTCTGATCGACAGCCAGCAGGGCAGCGGCACGTTCGTCGCCCCCACCCAGCATAAGCCATCCACCGTGGGCGCGATCGCAGCCGATGCAGCGCATCAGGCGCACACGACCGGAGTCGACCCACGCGAAGTCGCAGCCGCCCTCTACGTCGCATCCGAGTCGCCTGCCCGGCCGGCAGACGAGGCGGCGGAGCGCCGGCGCCTACTCCGCACGCAGATCGCCGGGCTCGAGCGGACACTCGGGGAACTCGAAGCCAAGCACCCCGGCCTCGCACCGGCGCCCACCCAGACACACGCCAGCATCGGCCCGGCGCTACTCAACAGCGAGCAACTCGAACAGGTACTGACCCTGCTGGTGCATCGCCTGACCGCCATCCAGACGGCGATCGACGCGCTCGGCCGCAAAGAGGACCCGGGCGAGGCAGAGGGAGAGCGCAAGCGCCAGGCGGCCACGGCCAGCAAGCGCGCTGGTCGATCTCCGACCAATCGACCGCGAGCCAAAACGCGTCCCGCGCCCGCGGGGGCCTGAGCTCGAATGGCGCATCTCTACTTCCTGGCAGTAGCGCTCGGCTTCCCGCTGGTGATCCTCCTCCTAGCATTGGTCGGCGGATACCTCTATCGTGGCCGCGACGCCGAGCTACTCGACTGGAAACCAACCCGCTCCCCAGAGCGAGAAGCCGAGCTCGCGATCAACGACGTCAACCAAATGCGCGCCTCGCTGAACGACCTACGCCACCGACGTGGCGCAGACAACAACATTTGACGGATCCTCGCCGCGGATTCAGTCCTGCAGCGCAACCGCGGCGGGCACGCCGGTGGCGAGGTAGCCGGGCAACGCCACGATCAGCACCGATGCAACGGTCACGAGCAGCAGGCTCGTGACCGCTGTGAGCGCACCGAAGGAGTAGACGACGGGGAACCCAATCACGTTCGCGAGCGCCCGATCCAGGAGCTGCTGGCCGTAGAGGCCGAAGACTGCGCCGGTCGTGCAGCCAACGCCGAGCAGCAGCACGCTCTCGAGCATGATCGTGCGCCAGAGCTCCGCGGCGGGGAAGCCCTCGAGCTTGAGCTTGGCAAGGCGCGGGCGGCGCTGCCAGACCATGTTCGCCATCGCCGCGGCCATCGCGAGGATCGCGACGATCAGGATCAACGTGGCGATCTGCGTCAGCCGCGCCAGGCCCTGGCGGCTGAGCGTGTTCTGGCGGCCGGCGTGCTGTGAGGCAGTTTCCACCGCGAGGCCCGAGCGTTGTCCGAGCGCCCGTTCGATCTCACGACGTGCCTGCAAGGCGGAGACGCCGGGGTCGAGCAGGACGTTGTAGGCGCTCGCGTCGTCGCTCGCCGAGGCTTGAGCGTAGTCGGACGCATTCATCACGATCGCCCCGGGCGCCCAGCCGATGTTCGTGGACAGCGCCGCGACGCGCATCCGCGTCGGGTCGGGCGAGGGCAGCGTAAACGCGGAGCCGATCCGCAGATGGTGTTCTTCGGCAATCGCGCGCGTCAGCACCGCCCAACCGCCCGCGCGCACCCGCTGAGTTGCTTGGCGCAGATTGCCTTCCACGATCTGGCTCGCCGGCAGTAGCGGGCTGGAGGAGCGCGGCGGCGCGATCACCCAGATCCGCCGCTGCTCCCAGTCGAGCAGCCCGCCGCGGTAGATCCGCACCGCACGCACGCCCGGCAGGCGTTCGAGCTTTGCCTGCTGGCCCGGCGGCGGCGTGAACGGCGTGGTCTGCAGCAGGTTGTAGGAGCCGGCCGGCGAGACCCAGACGTTGGTGAACGCGTTCATGTCATGCGCTGCGTTTTCCAGGCCCTGCAGCAGATCGCCGTGCGCGGCCTGGATCGCGACGCTGCCGAACACCGCGATCGCCCCCGTCGCCGAGATCGCCAGCGCGCGCGTGCGTCCCGCGCGCAGCTCCATCACCGCGACGTGCGGGACGGCGCTCACGATGCTCGGCGCCAGACGCCGCACGAGCGCGAGCGTCCCCGCCAGGGGCAGCGGCAGCAGCAACAGCAACGCGGCGACGAGACAGACCATCCCGATCACGGCCGCTTTCGGTGCGAGCAGGAGGATCGCGGTGGCCGCGGCCAGGAACGCGAGGCCGCCGAGCGCCAGCCTTCCCAGGCTCGCGCCGCCATCCCCGCCGGAGAGGTCGCCGGGCGCGGTGAGGACGGGCGGGCGGCGCGAGAGGATTTCGCGCAGCGGGCTGAGCACCGCCACGCACGCCGCGAGCATCCCCCCGCCGACGGCGACCGCGACGCTCTGCGGGCTGACCACGCGCTGCGAGCCGACCGCGAACGCGGATGAGAGATAACCGGGGTTCGAGCGGAACAGGTGGATCGAGAGCTCATCCCCCAGTGCCAGCCCAAGCGCGCACGCAAACACGCCGAGCACGATCGCGTCGAACAGCAGGACGACGATCACGCTTTTGGGGGGGTACCCGTCGCGGCGCAGATCCGCGATCAAACGGCGGCGCTGGGGCACCGTCAGGAGCATCGCGTTGAACGCGAACAGGAACCCGACAAGCGCACTGATCACGGCGAACAGCGCCGTGGACTGGTTGCTCGCCGCCGACGCGCGCGCAAACAGCTTTTCGTCATAACTCGCGGACTCCACGTTCAGCCTCCCGGCAGCGAGCGCCGTCAGGGCCGCGCGCACCGCGGCTTCCCGGCCGGGGGCGACCTCGACGAGGATCCGGGAGAGGCGGTGCGCCAACCCCGTCATTTCCTGGGCGAAGAACAGGGGCGCAATCGCGATCGGGGTCGAGATCAGCGGCCCGATCTGCTTGGTGTGCAACTGCTCGTACAGCGGCGCTTCCTCGACGCGCCCGTTCAGCTGGAAGGTGGCTTCCTCGCCGAACTTCGTCACACCGATCTTCTTCGCCAGCGGCGCCGGCAGCACGATCGCGCCAATCCCCGCGAACGGGCTCAGCGAGGTGTGGCGCACCAACGTGCCCCCGAGCTTTGCGAGGCTCGCGTCGGCACCCACCAGCTCCACCGACTCGCTGCCATGCGGGCCGCTCACGTCCGCGCTCGCTTCCAGCAGCGGCGCGGCGGCGCGCACCCCCGGAATCGCGCGCACCCGGCCGAGCATGCCCGCCGGCAGACCGTGAGAATCGCGCGCGAGCAACTGCAACGACGCATTGCCGACGATCCCATGCGAGAGCTGCGCCACCGAGCTCGACAGGCTCTGAGTCGCGACTTGCGAGGCGAACAGCAGCGCCACCCCCGCGGCGATCCCGACGACCGCAAAGCACTCCTGCAACAGGCGCGCGCGCAGACGCACCCGGTACAAGTGCAGCACGTTGCCGGGCTTCACCGTCGCGACCCCATTCCGAGAGGGCAGAGCGCACTCGAGCGCACACCCCAGCACGCAGGACGCCGCTTATGAGCCGCTCTGACTGCGGCCCTCCCCCTAAGCTCGCTCACGACGACGCGGGCCGCGCGAGCCGGTCGGGCTCGTAGTCGCCGAGCTTGCCGTCCCGCAGCGCATACACCCTGTCGGCATAAGCCGCGGCCTGCGGGTCGTGGCTGACGAGCACGATCGCAACCCCCCGTTCGCGGCACAGCTCGCGCAGCAGTTCGAGCACTTCGCGCCCTCGCTGAGAATCCAGGCTGCCCGTCGGCTCATCCGCCAACAACAGGCGCGGCTCGGTCGACAGCGCACGCGCGATCATCACGCGCTGGCGCTCACCCATCGAGAGATGCTCCGCGCGATGCGCCAGCCGCTCGCCGAGACCCAAACGCTGTAGCAGAGGCTTGACCCTGTCGTGCGCGTCACGCCAGCGCATCGTTTTCAACAACTTCAACACCGCATTATCGATCGCGGTGACCCCCGGCAGCAGATCGAAGTTCTGCCGAACGAACCCCAGTTCCGCCAGCCGAAAATGCGACGCCTCACGCTCAGAGAGCAAGGACACATCGCGCCCGCCGATCAACACCGACCCGGCAGTCGGTTCGAGCAGCGTCGCGATCATCAGCAAGAGCGTCGTCTTACCCGACCCGCTCGGCCCATACAACGCGACCATCTCACCCGGCTGCACGGAAAGCGACACACCATCCACAGCACGCACCGACTCCCCACCGACAGCGGGATAGTGCTTGACCAACTCGCGCAACTCCAACATCCGGCAACGACCCCTCTCCACTCACCAGCGGCGAGCGCTTCGCGACCGACGAAACCCTCATGGACCCGACGGCGCGCGAGTCTACTTGATGCCGTGCGTCTCGCCCGCACCACGCGGCTCACCGACCGCGACCGGCCTCAGGCGGGCGGGCATCACGATCTCCGCCCCGCGCGCTCGCCGCCTTCGCGAGCCGGGCAAGAGCCCACGCAAGCGCAAGCGAGCTCGGAACACCAGCATCGCCAAATCCGCCGGGCCGTCCAGCGCCCCGAGCACCGCGCGCGCGAGGGGCAGCGCCGCCGGCGTAGCGGCCTCCGGCGTCGACAGATAGAAGCTCGCCATCGCCGCCAGCAGGAGCGTATGCCCGCGGGCATCTGGAAGCGCGCGCGCGGCGCACAGCGAGCGCTCGGCCAGTTGGCCCATGCGCGTAGCGGCTTCTTGCGGCGAGGCGTAGAGGCCGATCAGGTTGTGCTGTCCGGTGGCGCGATCCTCGGCAACGTCAACCAGGTTGTCGAGCAGCGAGTGCAGCGCCCCGATCCAGGGGAAGTAGATGTCCTGCACCGCCCCAACCGTCTGAAGCGAGGCCGCCGAGCCATCCTCTTGGGCGCCGCCATTCGTAGTCGCGCGCGGACTGGCACCTGTCCACGAGCCGTCGAGGTCGGGCTCGGCCGCGAGGGCGATCAGCGCGTAGACACACAGCGAGGAGCCCCCCGCGGCAGCGGTCTCCCACCAGCGTAGATCCTCCCCAGGTGGGGTCGCCGCGCGCGCCCAGCGCTCCAGCGCCGCGAGGTCGCCCTGTAGCTCGCCGGTGTTACAACTCTGAAACTCGACGATCCGCTCCGCCGCCCGCAGCGCCTCCGGCGCGAGCGCCGAATATGACGGCAGCGTGGCAAGCGCAGCCCGGCAATCGTCGAGAATCTCCCTCAGGTAGCCGCCATCCTCGCGCTGGCGAGAATGCTCGTAGTAGTCCAGGTGTCGGGCGTCCGGGTCGAGCGCGACGAGCAGCGCGCTATGCAACCGCCTGCCGTTGGCAGCCGGATTGGCGGACGGCTGCTCGCTGAGCATGTCCAGATAGTTGTAAGCAGCCTGAAAGCAGGTCATCGCGCGCGCGGCAGCAGCCCGGTGAGCCGATGGCACGAACGCGGCAAACGCCGCCGCGCCCTCGACATTGCCCCACTTGCGCTGCGCATCGAGCGCGGTGCCGCGCAGCAGCGAATCGGGAATCCGAGACGCCCGCGCCCGGCGACGGCGCCGCTCCAGACACACCCTTGGAAACACACCGAGCCAGTAACGCCACGCAGCGCCGGCAAACGACACGGCGAGCGCAATACGACCCTCAGCCGGCATGTTCACCACATGACCACACAACACAACCTCCGAACCCACACCCGGCAATGACCCTCATCTCCCAGTCTACCCGCCGCAGGAACGCCGCGCCGAGGGCGACTCCCAGGTCAGCCGCCGGCCTGTTTCCCGCCGTAAACCACGTGCGGGAACTGGCTGCTCTGCCCGTTGAACGTGAACGGGCTCTGCTGCAGGCAGGGCGGAGCAGGGACTGAATTAGCGGTTTCCGGCGCGTTGGCGATGTGCAGTTCGATCAACTGTTCGATCACGCCCTGCGTGACCGTCGCGTTGGGCGGGCCGGTCACCGCCGGCGCGGAGTTCGCGCATGCGCTGGTGCTGAAGGCTTGCAGCCCGCCGGCGAGGGAGTTGAAGGCGCCGGGCTTGAAGTATGGGTTCGCCCGGTCGGTGCCGACTCGCTGGGAGTAGACCGCCAGGCCCTGGGGGGCGAGCGCCTGCATCGAGCGCAGATAGTGCTGCTCGACCCCCGCCGTTGAGTCGTCGCTGTTGGTGTCGTGGGCCTCGGTGGCGGCGGTGAGGTTGGCGAAGAACGCCTGCACCTCGGGCACGTATTCGCCCGTGTACTGCAGGAACGGATCGAAGTTGTGCAGCACGGGGCTGAGGTTTTCGAGCAGCGGCACCGTCAGGTGTAGCGACTTGGCGACATCCGGCAGATCCTGCTTCGCCGCCTTGGTCAGCGGCCCGAGCGAGGTCAGGAAGCTGTTGAACGGGGGAGTAAAGGGCTTCGCCGCCCCGACCAGCTTTGCGAGCTGAAGCTCGGTGGGACGGAACTCTTCGTAGTACGGATTGGCGGCGGCGGCGAAGTGGTCGAGTTCTTTCAGCGCCACGCGCGAGCTGCTCTCGAACCGCGGCAGCTCACGGAAGGCCTGGGCGAACGCCTGGCTGCCTTCGGCGGCGGCATGGAAGGTGTGTTCGCCGTTGACGATCAGACCTTCGAGCTCGTGGTCGCGCCCGGCGAGCGCGGTGAAGACCACCCCGGTGTTGTGCACCAGGGCCGTCACCGCCCCTTCCTGAGAAGCGAGCACACTGACCAGCTGGTTGGCGCTCTGGACGAACGGGTCGAGCGTGGCGAAGTCGTTGTTGACCGCTTCCCCGTTCCCGTTCAGCCCTTCTTCCACCGACTGCTGCCATACCTGGAAGGCGCGGCGCGTCTTCGTGTTGAGCGAGGCCAGGATGTCGTCGAGCGTCACCGACCGTTCTACCTGGCTGTTGGACAGCTGGCCCCCGTCGGGCAGGAACGGCGCGGTCGTGCTCTGGGGGATCAGCTGCACGTAGCTCTCTCCCAGCAGCGTCTTCTGGCGCACGATCGCGTGCATGTCAGAGCGGATCGGGGCGTCCTGGCTGTCGATTTCGATCGTCGCGTGGCTGCGGCCGTCCTTGCCGACCTGCAGCGAGACGACATGGCCGATATCGACGCCCGAGATG
>Ga0302232_10003178_pt1 | contig 11120 bp, 7 predicted proteins | sample II_Palsa_N2_3_FD_193575 | JGI IMG/M metagenome (GOLD analysis project Ga0302232, IMG submission 193575) | Peat permafrost microbial communities from Stordalen Mire near Abisko, Sweden - II_Palsa_N2_3 | ecosystem: Environmental > Terrestrial > Soil > Palsa > Peat permafrost | place: Sweden...
CCTGCATCGCCTCAAGGCCTACGGCGAACTGCTCAACGAGGGCCGGCTCGGGCCGCCGCAGGCCGTCCTGGTCCAGGTCGCGAGCCCGAGCCGGGAACGCGTCGAGGCCTACCGCGAGCTGCGGGACGAGGTCGAGCTGACGGTGAGCCGGATCAACGGCGAGCACGCGGAGGTGGGCTCGACGCCGGTCCACTACCTGCACCAGTCCTATCCGCGGGAAGAAATGGCCGCGCTCTACCTGGCCGCCGACGTGATGCTGGTGACTCCGCTGCGGGACGGGATGAACCTGGTCGCCAAGGAGTACGTCGCGTGCCGCAACGACGAGAGCGGCGCGCTCGTGCTGAGCGAGTTCACCGGCGCGGCCGACGAGCTCGGCGGCGCGTTCCTGGTCAACCCGCACGACATCGAGGGCCTCAAGGACACCATCGTGCGCGCGACCGCGGTCAGTCCCGCCGAGGCCAGGCGCCGGATGCGCTCGATGCGGCGGCGGGTGCGCGAGCACGACGTCGCCCACTGGGCGCAAACCTTCCTAACCACCCTCGACGGCCCGACCGTTGGCACCGACCCCGGCGCGGCCCCCGGGCCCGACGCTGACACTGGGCCCGACGCCACCGCCTACTGAGCGGTCAGGCGCTGATGCGGGGCAGTTCGGGTACCAGGCTGTGTCCGACCCGGAGGAGCGCTTCGGCTTGGTCGGCTTCGACCGGCATGGCGAGCAGGTATCCCTGGCCGTACCGGCAGCCCATGGAGACCAGGAGGTCGCGCTGGACCTCGGCTTCGATGCCTTCGGCGATGACGGACAGGTCCAGCATCCCGGCGATCCGGTTGATGCCCTCCACCAAAGCCAGGCCCTGGTCGGAGGTGGCGATCCCGTCGATGAAGGACTTGTCGATCTTCAGCACGTCGAAGGGGAGTTCGCGCAGGTAGCTCAGGGAGGAGTAGCCGGTGCCGAAGTCGTCCATGGCGAGCCGTACGCCGATGGCCTTCAGCTCGCGGAGGTAGTGATAGATCCGTTCGTCCCGGCGGAGCAGGACACTCTCGGTGAGCTCGAGCATCAGCGCGGAGGGGGCCAGGCCCGTCTCGGCCAGGACCCGGCGGACGCCGTCGACGAACCCGGGGTCGCGGAACTGGCGAGCCGAGACGTTCACGCTGACGTACAGCGGCACCGGCCGGGTGTTCCGGCGGATCCACTGGGCGACGATGGTCGCGGCCTGCCTGAGGACCCAGGAGCCGAGCGGGACGATGTGGCCGGTCTCCTCGGCCAGCTCGATGAACTGGCTGGGCTGCATCATGCCCCACTGGGCGTGCCGCCACCTGACCAGCGACTCGAAACCCGCGACCTGCCCGCTGGCCAAGTCCACGATGGGCTGGTAGACCAGGCTGAACTCGGAGTTCTTCACCGCGGTCTCAAGCGCGGCCTGCACCACCCGCCGGCGGATCATCCCGGCGGACAAGATGGGCTGGTAACGGCGCCACTGCCGCTTGCCGGCCGCCTTGGCCGCATACAGCGCGAGGTCCGCGTGCCGCAGCAGTTCGTCCACGTCGGCACTTTCCTCCGTGGTGGCGACGCCGATGGTGGCCGTGGAGAGCACTGACCCGGCGGCGAGGGTGAAGGGCTCGGCGAACGCGGTGACGATCCGCTCGGCGAACGCGTCCACCGCGGCGGAATCGGCGACGCCCTCCACCAGCACGGCGAACTCATCACCGCCCAGCCGCGCCGCCATGTCCGAGTTCCGCACCACCGAGGACAGCCGGGCCCCGGCCGCCACCAGCAGTTCGTCGCCGACGCTGTGGCCCATCGTGTCGTTGACGAGCTTGAAGTCATCTAGGTCCACGAAGAGCACGCCTGCTATCGTCCGGTCGCGCCGGGTCGCGACCAGCCCGCAGGCGGCCCGGTCCTGGAACAGCAGCCGGTTGGGCAGCCCGGTCAGCGCATCGTGGAACGCCCGGTGCTTCAGCTCCTCCTCCAGCTGGTGCTGCTCGGTCACGTCCCGCAACGTCAGCACCATGCCCCCCACCGTGCTTTCGCCGCGCAGGTCGCTATACCTGACCTGGACTCGAACGCTCACGTTGTCCCGGCGGGTGATCCGCATCTCCTCGAAATACGACCGGCGGCCCGCGTGCTCCCGCATCCGCCCCAGCACCCGCACCAGGTTGTCTCGCTCCCCGTCCTGGACCAGGTCCTGCAGGGCCACCCCGTCCATGGTCACATCACCGAAGATGCTCGCCGCCGACGGGCTCGCGTACCTGACCATTCCGTCATCGCCGATGATCAAGATGGCGTCCGAGGTGTCCTGCACCAGGGTCTGGAAGTAGGCCTCGCTGCCCCGGCGGATGACTTCGTTGCTCAGGACGATCCGCTCGACCGCCAGAGCAGCCTGCTGGGCCAGGATTTCCAGGGTCGCGGACAGGTCGGCCAGGGTCCGCTGCCGCCCGAATACCGCCAGCACCGCGATGAACGGGTGGCCGGACGGCCGGTCCGTCAACGTGACCGGGCAGAGCAACATCCCGTCACAGCCGGGGAGCAGGATGCTGGCACGTTCGCCGAGCCTGGCCGCGGGCAGGAAGAGCGGCTGCGAGCCGGTCAGCAGCGGCGTGCGGGACTCGATCAGCCCGGCCAGCCGATCAAGCAGCGGCGAATTGCCGTCAGCGGCGGCCGCCCGGCGGAGCATGTCATCGTCCCGCACCACGAGCAGGGCCTCGCGCGGCGAGCGCGGGTCGAACAGGGCGACCGCCGCACGCTCGATGGTGGCCACCGCCTCGGTGACGCTGACCGCCGAGGCCAGGGACACGCCCGCCAGCCGCACCGCCCGCTCACGGCGCAGCACACGGCGGTGCGAAGCCGCCACGTCCCACAGCCGAGAGAGCACCAGCAGGTAGAGCAGGGCGGAGAACACCGCGATCACGCTGTCGTCGTGATTGCGGCCGCTGACCGACTGGGTGAACAAGACGACGGGGGCAATCAGCGACGCGAGCATCAGCACGGTCAGCCTGACCGGTGAGGTCACGGCCGGCTGCCGGATTACCGGCCGGGTCAGCTCAGCCATACTCGGGTGCAGGGCCGCCGCTCCCCAGGCACCGAAGAAGACCGCCCAGCCCAGCACGACAACCGACCCGCTGTGAAACGACCCGTGCAGCTGTTCCAGGCCGTACGACACGTCGGAGACGAGCAGCCCGACGGTGCCCAGGGTCAGCAACTGGACCGACCTGGCCCGCGCCGTCCCTGGTACGAGCAGCCGGGCGAGCATCGCCAGGACGAGCACATCGCCGAGCGGGTAGGCGATCGCGACGCTCTTTTGCAGCCACGACAGCCCGGGGTGGTGCACGTACGGAAGGATCAGGTAGATCCAGGACAGCAAGGCCAGCCCGACGGTCAGGGTCAGCGCGTCGATCAGGCTGCGCCGGTCCCGGTCCGGGCTACGCGACCAGATGAAAATTCCCATCCCGGCGGCATACAGCGGATACGTCGCCAGGTAAAAGACGTCCGCGACCGACGGAAAGGGAACGTTCGCCTTTACGACGTCGGTGAGGACGAGGAAGCTGATCTGGCCAGCGGCAAAGGTCAGGTTCGCGACGGCCAGCAGCAGCCAGGGCGTCTTACGGGCCGGCCGGTTGATGACCACCCCGGCCACGATGGCGAAACCTCCGCTCAGGTCGAACAGGCCCCCCGCCTCTACCCGCAGGCCAGGCCACACGTAGTACGTCGCGACGAGCAAGGCCAGCCAGACGGAATAACCCGTCAGCACGTGCCGCCGTGACGTCAAAGCTCCCCCAAGCGTGACCCGGCATACACCGCGCCGAGCGCGGTAATTAAACCAATAAATGGCTAATTTTGTGATTTCTGAATTTGGTTGGTTATGAATCTACGATACTCTTTTTCCACGCTAAGTCGATTAGAGTAAATATTGTGGCTACTTGCCACGCTTATAGCCGGAATCGCACCGTAACCAGGCCGTTGACCGGCCTGGCGGGCTAGCTCCGGCTGAGGCTGCTGTCGGAGGCCAGCTGGAGAAAGGCCGCAGCCCGGCCGAAGGTCTCCCCCACGGTGTGACCGGCCAGCTGAGCCTGGTACGCACCGTACCGGGTCATCTCCCACTCCTGCCCGCGCGCCGGAAGCGCGGCGAGCCCCGGCTCGGGCACCGGCCGCCACGTCCAGGCCGCGACGGGACCCGCGTTGCCCTCGAGCGGGCTGATGAAGTCGGAGTGATCCTCGTAATAACCCATCCGGTTCCGGACGAACCGCAGGCCGCCGAAGGTCCGCTCGATCACCCGGCGCTCCGCCGCGCCCTGGCTGGCCAGGACGTTGTGGTAAGCGTCCGGCTGATAGCGGACGAAGGCCGCGTCGACCATGGTGACCCACCACACTGCCTCGCTGATCAGCGCGAAACCGTGTGGCTGGTGCGACCCGGTGGCGCGGAGCAGCCGGTCGGTCGTCTCCCGCATCGCGGCGATGGACCAGTCGAGGGTGCCGGCCTCGGCCGGCAGGTCGCTCGCGTTCTGGCGGTTCCACGCCACCCGGCAGCGAGCCGAGCAGAACCGGGCGTGCTCACGCCGCGGCGCGAACACGGTGCCGCACTGCTCGCACTCCCGGGTATCTGTCATTACCACTTATGTTACGCGTAACGGCATCGTGCTGGGGGCCGCGCGCCCCGGCGTGGCGGGTGAAATCCGGGTGAAATCCTGTCGCTGGACCGCTCGAAGACCGGATACGGTCACCGGGTGCCTGACGCGATCTTCGCCCACCCCCGGCTGGCACCCGTCTATGACGCATTTGACGGCGACCGCGACGACTTGGCGGCCTACCTGGACATCGCCTGCGAGCTCGGCGCGGACCGGGTACTGGACGTCGGCTGCGGGACGGGATGCCTGGCGGTGCTGCTCGGCCAGAGCGGCCGCATCGTGATGGGTGTGGACCCGGCCGAGGCGTCGCTGGCCGACGGCGCGGTGATCACGTCGGACTCGACCCTGGTGTTCCGCCGCCGCGACGAGGTGGAATCAAGCCTGCTGGCCCACGGCTACCGGGTGCTGGATGTGCGAGAAGCCCCTGATCGCCCGGGTCGGGAGTTCGTGTTCATCGCCGAGCGCACGACCTGAAGGCCTGACCTGGTCAGGCGACTAGCTCGGCGTCCCCGGCGAACGCGGCCCACAGCTCCGCGTAGCTGCCGCCCCGCGCCAGTAGCTCGTCGTGGGTGCCGACCTCGGCGATCTGGCCCGACTCCATCACCACGATGCGGTCGGCGCGGGCGGCGGTGGTCAGCCGGTGCGCCACCACCAAGGTGGTGCGCCTGGCCGTCAGCCGCTCTGTCGCGGTGTTGACCGCCGCCTCCGACGCCAGGTCGAGGGCCGCGGTGGCCTCGTCGAGCAGCAGGATGGCCGGATCGACCAGGTAGGCGCGGGCCAGGGCGATCAGCTGGCGCTGGCCCGCGGCCAGGTTGCGTCCTCGCTCGGCCACCTCGTGCCGGAAGCCGCCGGGCAGCCGCGCGATCATCTCGATCGCCCCTACCTCGCGGGCCGCGGCCTCGACCTCCGCGTCTGTCGCGTCCGGGCGGCCGTAGGCGATCGCGTCCCGCACCGTGCCGGGGAACAGGTAAGGCTCCTGCGGCACCACGCCGAGCTGCTGCCGGTAGCCGGCCAGGTCCAGCTCCCGCACGTCAGTGCCGTCGATGAGCAGGGCGCCCGAGGTGACGTCGTAGTACCGCGCGACCAGCTTGACCATGGTGGACTTGCCCGCGCCGGTCTGGCCGACCAGGGCCACGGTCTCGCCGGGCCGCACGACCAGGTTCACACCCGACAGCGCGTCCCGCGGCTGCCCGGAGTACCTGAACCGCACGCCGGTGAACTCGATCTGGCCCAGGGGACGCCCGGCGGGCCGCGGGTGCGCGGCTTCCGGCGTGCTGGTCGGCCGCCTGAGCAGGTCCTTGATCCGCCGCAGGCCGACGGCGGCCTGGTTGTAGCCGTCGAAGACCTGGGACAGCTGCTGCACGGGAGAGAAGAGCAGGTCGATGTAGAGCAGGTAGGCGATAAGCCCGCCGGCCGTCAGCGTCTTGTGGTTTACCTCGCCGGCCGCCACGAACAAGATGAGGGCCCCGCCGACGGTGGAGAGCAGCTGTACGAACGGGAAGTACAGCGCGATGAGGCGCTGCGCCCGGAGCCGGGACCGGCGGTACCTGGCGCTCAGCTCGGCGAAATGCTCGGCGTTGCGGCCCTCGCGCCGGTACGCCTGCGCGGTGCGCAGCCCGGCCACGTTCTCCTGCAGGTCGGCGTTGACGATGCTGACCTTCTCGCGGGCGTCGCTGTAGGCCTTCCGGGACTTCGCCCGGAACACCACTGTGGCGGCCACCAGCACCGGGATGATCGTCAGCAGGATGAGGCCCAGCCGAAGGTTGATGTACAGCAGCGCGATCAGCACGCCCGCGAACGTCAGGACCGCGTTGACCATGGTGATCAGCCCGGTCTGCAGGAACGTGTCCATGGCGTCCACGTCCGTCGTCATCCGGGTCATGATCCGGCCGGACATCTCGCGCTCGTAGAAGTCCAGGCCGAGCCGCTGCAGGTGGGAGAAGATCTTCACCCGCAGGGTGTAGAGCATCCGCTCGCCGTTGCGGCCCACCACGTTCGTCTGGATCACGTTGATTACCCAGTCGATGCAGACGATGGCGAGCCCGATCAGCGACACCACGATGATGGGATGAAAAGCCTTGTCCAGGACGCCGTTGTCGACGCCGGTGCGCACCAGCGCGGGCATGGCGATGCCGGCCACGGCGTCGAGGCCGTCAAGGACCAGGCCGATGAAGAGCGCCAGGGCGATCGGCCGCAGCAGCCGACGCAGCGTGAAGTGCGGGTCGGCCGCGCGGGAGGTCGCCTGGCTGACCCCGGGCAGCTCGTTGGCCGGCGGCAGCGCGTCGACCTTGGCGAGCAGCTCCGGTGTCGGCGGTATCCCCGCGAGCATGCCCCCGGCCGCGCCACTGGCGCCCCGTCCGCCGCGAGCCGCGGCGCCGAAGCCGCGGCCGATCGCGGCGCCTGGTGCGCGGGCCGACTGGCGCTCGGGCGCGCCCGTCGCGGGACTGGGACCGGCCGCGTCGTCGCCGGTCGCCCACAGGCTGGGGGTCACCGTGCCGGAGGCTGGTCCCCGCGCGGCGGCAGGAGCGCCCAGGTCGGCGTTCTCGTGGTAGGCGAGCTCGCCGGCGTCCACGCCCTCGGCGTCCTCGCCGGGTCCGGACAGCAGCAGCCGGTACAGGGCGCAGCGCGCGGTCAGCTGCTCGTGCGTGCCCTCGTCGACCAGCCGGCCCTCGTCCAGGACCGCGATCCGGTCGGCTAGCTGCAGCGTCGAGCGGCGGTGCGCGATCAGCAGCGTGGTGCGCCCGGCCATCACCTTGCGCAAGGTGGCGTGGATCTGCGCCTCGATCCCGGCGTCGATCGCCGAGGTGGCGTCGTCCAGGATCAGGATGGCCGGATCGGTGATCAGCGCCCTGGCCAGCGACACGCGCTGTCGCTGGCCGCCGGACAGGGTCAGGCCCTGCTCGCCGATCACCGTGTCGTAGCCGTCCGGCAGAGCAGTGATGAACTCGTGAGCCTCAGCGGCCCTGGCCGCCGCGACGATATGCTCCTGGGTGGCATCGGGCCGGCCGTAGGAGATGTTCGCGCGGATCGAGTCGGAGAACAGGAAGCTGTCCTCCATCACCAGGCCGATGGAGGCGCGCAGCGAGTCCAGGGTCAGGTCGCGGACGTCCTGGCCGCCGACCCGGATGGCGCCGCCCCTGACGTCGTAGAACCGGGGCAGCAGCAGGGAGATCGTTGACTTCCCGGACCCTGAGGTGCCGACCACGGCGAGCGTCTGGCCGGGCGGCACGTGCAGCGACAGGCCCCGCAGCACCGGCTCGGACGGCAGGTAGCCGAAGGCCACATGGTCGAGCTCGACGTCGGGGGTCCCCGGCGCCAGGACGATCGCGCCGGGCTTCTCGTTGACGACCGGCTTGGAGTCGATCACCTCGTAGACCCGGATCACGCTGGCCCGCGCCTCCTGGCCGATCGTGATCAGGCTGGTCAGCGCGCGCACCGGCGCGACCAGCTGCCCGACGTAGAGGGAGAAGGCGAGGAAGACCCCGATCTTGATCGAGCCGTTCAGGGCCAGCCAGCCGCCCAGCGCGAGGACCCCGACCTGGCCGAACATGGGAACGGCCCCCAATGCGGGGTTGTACCGGGCGGTCAGCCGGACCACGCGTAGCCGGGCGGAGTACAGCCGGGTACTGACCCCCTCCAGCCGCTCGATCTCCTGCTCCTCCTGCCCGAAGCCCTTGACCACGCGCACGCCGGTGACCGCGCCGTCGACGACGCCCGCGACCTGCGCCTCTTTCTGCTGCGCGTCCCAGCTGGCGGGGAAGAGCCGGCGGCGCGAGGCGATCGCGATCAGCCAGAGGGCCGGCGCGATCGCCAGGGCGACCAGGGTGAGCACGGGCGACAGGTAGGCCATGATGCTGAGCGACAGCACGAACAGCAGGGCGTTGCCGAGCAGCATCGGCATCTGACTGAGCAGGCTCTGGACCATGTTGAGATCAGAAATGGAGCGGCTGACGATCTGCCCGGTGTGCAACTGGTCCTGGCGTGCCCCGTCCAGCCGTTCCAGCGAACCGAAGAGTTCGGTCCGCATGTCGTGCTGGACCTCAAGCGACAGCTGCCCGCCCCGGTACCGCCGGGTGTAGACGCCGGCGAAGCTGAGCAGCCCGGCCACGATGAGCACCGAGGCACCCAGCCAGATCGGCTCGCGGTGGGAAAGGATCGCGCTGTCCACGATCCACGCCATGATCAGCGGGATGCTTGCCTGGACTCCGGTGGCCAGCAGCGACCCGCCCAGCGCCATGATCTCGAGGCGGCGGTGCCGCCAGCAGTACGCCGCCAGCCGCCGCAGCCAGGCATCTTGAGCTTTCTCTCCGCGTGCCCTCATGCCACCCCTTTCCGGGCCCGGCGGCGCTCATCCATCGCCGCGTCCAGGCCGCGAAAGGCCTCGAGTACCCCCGCCGTGTCGCCGGTCGCGCCGAGCAGCGGGCCGAGCCAGTCGGCGTAGGCCGCGTCGGCACGCTCGAGCGCGGCAAGGCCAGCCGCGGTCAGGGACAGCCGCACGACCCGCCGGTCGCCGGCCTCGGCCTCGCGCTGGGCGTAGCCCGCATCGACCAGGCCGGCCGCGGTTGCGGTCAGGGTGGGCTTGGCCACGGCCAGCCGCTCGGCCAGCCGGGCCGAACGCTCGCCGCCGGCGCCCGCCAGCTTCAGGATCCGGTACTGCTGGGGAGTCAGGCCGGTATCGACCCGCTCCAGCGCCCGGAACAGGCGCATCACGGTGAGTACGGCCGCCTCCGTGGTCGGCACGTCCAGCGTCTCGGCGCCCGGACCCGGGTCGTTCACCCGTTGGCCTCCCGTCGTACGGTTCTCTAACAGTTCGTAGGGCTAACAAACTGGCCGGCAGGCGTGTTCCCAGTGCCGGCTGGTAAGAGAGCACCGCCGTGACGGCGTTATTCTGCTTCGCCGCTGGTAAGCCTGTCCGCCGCTGCGCTGGCGTAGGCAGGTTCCGCTCGCTTGATTCCTTCAGGAACGACTTCCGGCGGCTCCCGGCCGAGCATCAGCGGATGTTCCTGCAGGCGCTGCGTGAATTCTTCCTCCCGGCGCTCGGTGCCGGGTCGTTCAGCGGCGCTCCCCCCTGGCCCAGGCGGCTGCGGATCCACCAGCTGAGCAACACTAAGGTCTATTCGCTGACCTGGAACTTCGCGTCCCCTGACGGGCGTGCGACCTTTCATCTGGACAAGATGGACGACGGTGAGCCCCTGCTGGTCTGGCGCCGGATCGGCGACCATGCCATCTAGAGCTCGCGGGCGATCTCCGGCGCGGACAGGCTGGTCTGCAGGAAGCGCAGGACGCGGGCCTCGGCCTGGCTGAGCGGCTCGGGCAGGTGCTCTGGCGGGGCCGCGGGGCGCGAAAGCGCAGGGAATCGTGCCGCTGCCCTAGCCGCGTATACAGGGGGATGCGGGGAACAGGCGGTGTAGGTGATAGTCGATGACGGCCTGGGCCTGCTCGACCGAGGACTGGCCGCCCAGGACGCTCGTGCCCAGGCCCGCGGACATGGCCAGCAGGCTGACGGCTTCGGTATCCGGGTCCAGGTGGGCGGGCGTGTCTCCGGCGGCTTGGGCGGCTCGCAGCTGGGCGGCGACCACGTTGATCACCGCGTCTGAGTTCCTGACCAGGGGGGCGATCGCCAGCGCCGGCTCGGTCAGCGAGAGCGCGAAGTAGGCCGTGTACAGGATGGTGAAGGTGCGCCGCTCGTCGTCGGCGGGCAGCCCCTCGGTCAAGATGGCGGCGATGACGTCGCACGGGCGTATCGCGCCTTCTGTCTCTTTGAGCCGCCTGATCCGCGCCATGCCCCGCTCGCCGAACCGGGCGGCCAGGTGCTGCATGGCGGCCAGCAGGAGCTCTTCCTTGGTGCCGAAGTAGTACTGGACCAGCCGCAGGGATACGCCGGCCTCGGCCGCGACCTCGCGCATCCCGGTGGCGTGCAGCCCGCGGGTCGCGGCCGTCCGCAGCAGCGCGTCCGCGATCTGCCGCCGCCGTTCCTCGTGGTCGACCCGCTTCGGCACCCGCTCACCGTACCCCTCGTTGCCCGCCTGGCCTGTTAATGATACGTTCGTATCATAAACATGACGGGCTCAGCCGCGAGGAGGCAAGACATGCTCGGGATCAAGCGCATCACCGGCGCAGCAGACCTGGCGCCCAAGGGCGAGCCGGGATCCTGGGTGAGCGAGGCGGCGCGGGAGAAATTCATGGCCGCGTACGAGCGGGCCTTCGCGCTGTGGCCGCAGCCCTGCGAGGAGGTCGATATCGAGACGGCGACCGCCACCACGCGGGTGCACGCCTACCGGCCGCATCCTGACGGGCCGCCGGTCGTGCTGCTCTCGGCGTTCAATGCCGCGAGCTGGTACCCGCACGTCGCGGCGCTCGCCAAGGTCGGCCCGGTGTACGGGATCGACATACCTGGCGACGCGAACCCCAGCGTCCCGCGCGCCCTGATGACTCCCCCGGCGTCCTGCGCGGCCTGGCTGGACGAGCTTGTCGGCCAGCTCAGCGACCGCCCGGCGCAC
>Ga0302232_10003179_pt1 | contig 11116 bp, 8 predicted proteins | sample II_Palsa_N2_3_FD_193575 | JGI IMG/M metagenome (GOLD analysis project Ga0302232, IMG submission 193575) | Peat permafrost microbial communities from Stordalen Mire near Abisko, Sweden - II_Palsa_N2_3 | ecosystem: Environmental > Terrestrial > Soil > Palsa > Peat permafrost | place: Sweden...
GCGCTAGAAGTGCTGGCCGCCAATGGCGTCGAGACGATGATCTCGGCCAAGGGTGAGTTCACACCCACGCCGACGATTTCGCACGCCATCCTCACTCACAACAAGGGTCGCACCAAGGGTCTTGCCGACGGCATCGTCATTACGCCGTCGCACAACCCGCCGGACAACGGCGGCTTCAAATACAACCCGCCCAACGGCGGCCCGGCCGATACCGACATCACCAACTGGGTGCAGGACCGCGCCAACAAGCTGATCGAGGGTAGCCTGAAAGAGGTGAAGCGGGTGCCGTTCGCGCAGGCGAGCAAGGCCTCGACCACGCACACGCACGATTACCTCGACGCGTATGTGGCCGATCTCGGCAACATGGTCGACTTCGACATCATCCGCAGCGCGGGCGTGCACATGGGCGTCGATCCGCTGGGCGGCGCCGGCGTGCATTTCTGGGCACCGATCGCCGAACGCTACAAGCTCGACCTCACCGTAGTCAGCGATACGGTCGATCCGCAGTTCGCCTTCATGACGGTGGACTGGGACGGCCAGATCCGCATGGACCCGTCGTCGAAATACGCGATGCAGCGGCTGATCGTGCTGAAGGACAAATACGACGTCGCGTTCGCCTGCGATACCGACCACGATCGCCACGGCATCGTGACGCGCAGCAACGGGCTGATGGAGCCGAATCATTACCTGTCGGTGCTGATCGATTACCTGTTCCAGAACCGCCCGCACTGGAGCGACAAGGCAGCCATCGGCAAGACCGTGGTCAGCACCGCGATGATCGATCGCGTGGCCAAGCGCCTGGGCCGCAAGCTGTATGAAGTGCCGGTTGGCTTCAAGTGGTTTTCCGAAGGCCTGTTCGACGGCTCGCTCGGTTTCGGCGGCGAAGAAAGCGCCGGCGCCTCGCTGCTGCGCCGCGACGGTTCGGTGTGGACCACCGACAAGGACGGCCTGGTGCCGGCGCTGCTGTCGGCCGAGATCACCGCACGTCACGGCAAGGACCCGGGCGAAATCTACGCACAGATGACCAAGGATCTCGGCGAACCGTTCGCCGACCGCGTCGAGGCCGCCGCCACACCGGCGCAGAAGGCCAAGCTGGCCAAGCTGTCGCCGGATCAGCTGCACAGCGACCAGCTGGCCGGCGAGAAGATCACCCAGGTGCTCGACAAGGCCCCTGGCAACGGCGCCGCGATCGGCGGCATCAAGGCCATCGCGCCTAGCGGCTGGTTCGCCGCGCGGCCGTCCGGCACCGAGGCGATCTACAAGATCTACGCCGAGAGCTTCAAGAGTCAGGATCATCTGAAAGCGATCCTGGAAGAAGCGCAGAAAATCGTCGACGCCTCGCTCGGTAGTGCATGATGGAGCGCGCCTCTTGAGCACGCAGACGCGCACCACGGCGGTGCGCGTCTGATGAACATCCAGGGCACGCGTACCGTATCCCGCGGGTGATTCCGTTGAAAGGCTGACCCTTTGTCCCGTTCCCGAAAGCACTCCGAACGCCACGTCACAGCCCGCATCAACTGGCTGCGGGCCGCGGTACTGGGCGCTAATGACGGCATCGTTTCCACCGCCAGTCTGGTGCTGGGCGTCGCTGCAGCGCACGCCAGCCACGCCAGCATTCTGGTCGCCGGTACGGCAGGCCTTGTCGCCGGCGCGATGTCCATGGCCGCAGGAGAGTACGTGTCGGTGCACTCCCAGGCCGATATCGAAAATGCCGAGCTGGCCAAGGAGCAGCTCGAGCTGCACACCGACAGCGAAGGCGAGCACAAGGAGTTGGCTGCGATCTACGTCGGCCGGGGGCTCGATCCGGCGCTGGCTGCGCAGGTGGCTGTGCAGCTGATGGCGCACGACGCGCTGGATGCGCACGCGCGCGACGAGCTCGGCATCACCGACACGCAGCGAGCGCGACCGCTGCAGGCCGCCGTAGCCTCGGCGCTGAGTTTTTCGATCGGCGCCGCGCTGCCGCTGCTGGTAGCCGCTGTGACGCCGGAACCGATTCTGATCCCAAGCATCTTTCTTAGCGCGCTGCTGTTTCTTGTGCTGCTGGGCGCGCTCGCTGCGCGCGTGGGCGGCGCCCGTGTCTTGGCAGGTGCTCTGCGCATCGGTTTCTGGGGCGCGCTGGCCATGGCCATGACCGCCGGCATTGGCGCGCTGATCGGGCATGCGACCTGACTGTTTGACGCGTGTGCGCATCGGCGTGCGCAGCCTGTCTGAAAACTTGACGGCAGCTTTACCCGGCAACCGTCATGCTAAGCGTTCCAGATATGCCTCCCCGCAGTGAATACCTGCCTCCCCAAGGACTCCCCATGACTGTCTCCTCGCTCGATCAGCAATGCATCGATACGCTCCGCTTTCTTTCGGTGGACATGGTGCAGAAAGCCAACAGCGGCCACCCTGGACTGCCGCTCGGTGCCGCACCCATGGCCTATGTGCTTTGGACGAAGCATCTCAAGCATTATCCAAGCAACCCCGAATGGGTCGATCGCGATCGCTTCGTGCTGTCGGCCGGCCACGGTTCAGCGCTGCTCTACAGCCTGCTGCATGTGACCGGTTACGCCCTGTCGCTGGATGACATCAAACAGTTTCGCCAGTGGGGCAGCAAGGCGCCGGGGCATCCGGAGCGTGGCCACACCGCCGGCGTCGAAGTGACCACCGGTCCGCTCGGTCAGGGCATCGCCAACGCGGTCGGCATGGCGATCGGCGAAGCGCATCTGGCGGCGCGCTACAACCGCGACGATCACACCGTCATCGATCATCGCACCTGGGCGCTGGTCGGCGACGGCGACCTGATGGAGGGCGTCGCTTCCGAAGCCGCCTCGCTGGCCGGCCATCTCAAGCTGGGCAAGCTGATCTGCCTTTATGACGACAACTACGTCAGTCTGGCTGCCGGCACCGACATCTCGTTTACCGAAGATCGCGCCAAGCGCTTTGAAGCCTACGGCTGGCAGACGATTACCGTGGCCGACGGCAACGATATTGCCGCCATCGATGCAGCCATCGAAAAGGCCAAGGCGGACACCACACGCCCGTCACTGATTCTGGTGCGAACGCAGATCGGCTTCGGCTCGCCCAAGCAGGGCTCGTTCAAGGCGCATGGTTCGCCGCTGGGCGTCGAAGAGGTCAAGGAAACCAAGCAGAAGCTGGGCTGGCCCGTCGAGCCGGACTTCTTGATACCGCAGCCAGCGCTGGATCACTTCCGCGAAGCGCAGCAGCGCGGGGAAGAGCAGAAGAGCGAGTGGAATGGCCGTATGGACGCCTATTCGAAAGCCTTCCCCGAGCTGGCGACCGAACTGCGCGATCGCCTCGACGGCAAGCTCACCGCCGGTTGGGATGCCGACATTCCGACCTTTCCGGCGGACGCCAAAGGCATCGCGACGCGCGCGGCCGGCGGCAAGATCATGAATGCGTTTGCGGAGAAGCTGCCGGCGCTGTTTGGCGGCTCGGCCGATCTGGATTCGTCGACCAATACCAATCTCAAAGGCTTCGGCGATTTCAATTCAGCCGCCACCGCCGGCGAAGACACCCAGGGTTCGGACAGCGCCGGCTGGAGCCACGCCGGACGCAACCTGCACTTTGGTGTGCGCGAGCATGCGATGGGCGCGGTAGTGAACGGGCTGGCCGCGCACGGCGGGTTTATTCCGTACGGCTCGACCTTTCTGATTTTCTCCGACTACATGCGCCCGACGATCCGTCTGGCGGCCCTGTCCAAACTGCATGTGGTGCACGTGTTTACCCACGACAGCATCGCGGTCGGCGAAGACGGTCCGACCCATCAGCCAGTCGAACAGATCGCCAGCCTGCGGGCGATTCCGCATGTCACGGTCATCCGGCCGGCCGATGCGAACGAAACGGCGGTCGCCTGGAGGGTTGCGGTCGAGACCCGCGAACGTCCCGTGCTGCTGGCGCTGACCCGGCAGGAGCTACCGGTGCTGGATCGCACCAAGTTCGCCAGTGCTGACGGCCTGCGCAAAGGCGCTTACGTACTTAGCGACGCGAAAGAGGGCAAGCCCGAGCTCGTGCTGATCGCTACCGGTTCGGAGGTTGGCCTGATCGTGGAGGCCGCCGAAAAACTGCAGGCCGAGGGCGTGGCCGTACGCTGCGTGTCGATGCCGAGCTGGGATCTGTTCGAGGCCCAGCCACAGAGCTACCGCGATGAAGTTTTGCCGCCGGACGTCACGGCGAAGCTGGCGGTGGAAATGGGCGTATCGATGGGCTGGGATCGTTATGTCGGGCCGCACGGTGCCGTGCTGGGCGTAGATCGCTACGGCGCCTCGGCGCCGGCCAAGGTGCTGCTGCCCGAGTACGGCTTTACCGTCGACAACGTGATTAAGCACGCCAAGGCGCTGCTGAAGAAAGCGTAAAAGGCCAATAGACGAAGCGGGAGTCCGGCGCGCCGCCGGGCTCCCGCTTTAGTCGATGTACACGCTCAGCGTTAGTTACGCGACTGCATCTTCGACAGCAGCCGCAACAGCTCCAGGTACAACCACACCAGGGTGACCACCAGCGCGAACGCGCCGTACCACTCCATGTATTTTGGCGCTCCGCCGTTGACGCCGGTTTCGATCATGTCGAAGTCCAGAATCAGGTTCAGCGCAGCAATCACCACCACCACGCCGCTGAACACGATGCCAATGGTGCTGTGGCCGTTGATGAAGCCGATCGGATGGCCGAAGAAGCTCATCGCCATATTCGCCAGATAAAGCAGCATGATGCCGCCGGTCGCGGCCACGATGCCGAGCTTGAATTTCTCGGTAGCGCGGATCATCCCGCTGCGATAGGCCACTAACAGCGCCGCCATCGTGCCGAAGGTGAGTCCGACTGCCTGCAGCACGATGCCCGGATAGCGCATTTCGAAAATCGCCGATAGCGCGCCGATGAACACGCCTTCGACCAGCGCATACAGCGGCGCGGTGACCGGTGCCCAGGTTTTCTTGAACGAGGTGATCAGGCCAAGCACCAGCCCGCCGATGGCGCCGCCCAACGCCAGCGGCCATATCGCCGGAATGCTGGCCGGCCCGCTGAAGTGGCTCCAGCTGAACATGGCGCCGATCAGCACCAGGATCAGCAGCAGGCCGGTCTTGTTGACCGTGCCGTTGATCGTCATCGCCTCGCCGTTGCGCGATACCACCACGCCGCTGGCCGCGTCGAGGAAGGTGTTCTTGTTCAGTGCCGGGTTGCCGCTTTGCATGAGGTGCTCCGATGAGTTCATCGCCATCGTATCTGGTCTAGGGCCTAGGCCGAGTTACACGCGTAGCCGCATCCGCGTGCGGAAACTACGCGACAATGAGACCTTGCCGAACGTCGCGGAGTTCCGATGAGCCCTTCCATCCTGCGCATTGCCACCCGCAAGAGCCCGCTGGCGCTTTGGCAGGCCGAACACGTGGCGGCCGCCCTGCGCGCGGTGCATCCGTCGCTGTCCGTGGATTTGGTGCCGATGTCCACGCGCGGCGATGAGATCCTCGACCGGCCGCTGGCCGAGGTGGGTGGCAAGGGCCTGTTTCTGAAGGAGCTTGAGGTCGCGATGATGGAAGGTCGCGCGGATCTGGCCGTGCACTCGTTGAAGGACGTGCCCGTGACGCTGGAGCCCGGCTTTACGCTGCCGGCGATCCTGCCGCGTGCGGATGCGGCCGATGCCTTTGTCAGCAACGACTTCGCCAACCTTGCGGCGCTGCCGCAGGGCGCTCGGGTGGGCACGTCCTCGCTGCGCAGGCAGGCGCTATTGCGCGCTGTGCGGCCGGATCTGCAGCTGCTCGATCTGCGCGGCAACGTCGGTACACGGCTAGCCAAACTTGACGCCGGCGGTTACGACGCCATCGTGCTGGCCTGTGCCGGGCTGGAGCGGCTGGGCTTCGCCGCACGCATCCGTTCGCGGCTCACCCCGCCGGACTGGCTGCCGGCGCCTGGCCAGGCAGCCATTGCGATCGAGGCCTGCTCGAATCATGCGGCCACGCTGGCCCTGCTGGCTGCGCTGGATGATGCCGATACGCGCCTGACCATCGACGCCGAGCGGGCGATGAATCAGGCGCTCGGCGGCAGCTGTACCGTACCGGTTGCCGCGTGGTGCGTGCTGGGCGAGCGTGGCCTGCATCTGCGCGGCATGGTCGGCGATGCGGCCTCTGGTCGGCTGCTGCATGCCGAAGCGATGAGCGTCAGTGACGATGCCGTGGCACTGGGCCAACAGGTAGCCGCCGCTTTGTTCGATCAGGGCGCTGGCGAGATACTCGGCCTCTGAGCCGGCAGCACCACGAAACCCGCGCGACGAAAAAGCCCCGCTGCGGAGCGCGGGGCTTTGTTTTTGCGTCGACCCAGCTAACCCGTCAGAGGTTATAGACAATATTGGTCGTGGTAAGTGTGTCGTTCTTGCGGATACCCGGCAGCACGTTGGTGTTGTGGCGCACCTGGAAACCGACCTTCACCGCCAGCTTCTTGGTCATGCTCACCGAAACGCCGGCGTCGTTCTGCACGTACGTATCCTTTGAACCCGCTTCCGTCAGGAACGTATCTTCGAACGAGGTGTTGTCGGTGAGCTTGTGCTTATAGTTGACCAGGCCGCGGGCGATCGCCTCGCTCTGCGTACCGTTCGCCTCCTGCGGCACTTCAACGCCATCGATCAGCGTGTCCTGAACCGCCGGGCGGTAGCGCTTGTAACCGGGGCCGATTTCGAACGACAGCTCGTTGGTGTCGTCCTTCAACGCGATATAACCGTAACCGACCGACACGACGCCCTGCCAGATATTGGCGCCGAAGTCGTCGTGCTCGTAGCGCACGGCTGTGACGATATAACTGCGCGGATCGAGCTTGTAGCCGACCGAGGCGCCGCCGTCGTAGCGATTGGCGGTCTCGTTGAACTGCTCCACCGTGGCGCCCGAGGCGTTGGTTACCGACTGCTGGCTTTTCGCGCGTAGGAAATCGACGTAGAAGTTGTTCTTCCACTGCTCGTTTTCCTGATTCAGGTTGAGCTTGCCATTGACGTTCTGCGAGCGCGTGTTGCCGGTGGCGGAGGCAAAGCCGAACTCGCCCGATCCCGTCCAGCCGCCGTTGTTGGCCGCGTTGTTGGTGCCGCTGGCCTCGGCCCCGGAAGCCGGTGCGGCGGCATCGTCGGCCTGAACGGCGAAACTTGCCATGGAGGCCAGCAAAACGCAGGCGATCAGGGTCTTTTTCATCGGTGATGGTCCATTTGTTAAAGAATAGTAATTGGCTACCTTAACGGCCCGGATTGAACTCGAAATGAACAATCTGCTGCGCCGCAGCGGAAAAACCTCATGATCCTGCGGCAATCGAGCTGGCGAATCAACGCCTTGAAGCGGCCGCGAGCGGGCGCAACCATGCTACAAACGCTGTCACTCTCGATACCTTCGACCAGGGCACATGGACCGCTACGAACGCATATCCACCTTGCACCGACTGCTCAAGTCGGCGCATTACCCGATTCCCCTGGCCCGGTTGCGCGAGGAGCTGGAGTGCTCGCGTGCCACGCTTTATCGCGACGTGGCGTTTCTGCGCGACGCGCTGGGTGCACCCGTTGAAAGCGCCGGCGGCGACCAAGCCGCGTTTCGCTACGAGGTGGGCGAAGGCGAACGCTTCGAGCTGCCGGGCCTGTGGCTGACCTCGGACGAGTTGTCCGCGTTGCTGGCCTTGAACGAACTGATCGACCGCTCCGGCACCGGCGTGCTGGCCGGCGCGCTCACGCCCCTGCGCAAGCGCATCGAAGGCCTGCTGTCCAATCGCGAAGGCAACGACGAGCCGCTGCCGATCGAGCGCATTCGCGTGATTCCGTGGGGCGAACGCAAGCTCAGCCAGCAGGTGTTTCGCATCGTCGCCGGCTCGGTGCTGAAGCGGCATCAGCTGCGCTTTCGCTATCGCGCCCGCACGACCAATACCGACAGCCGCCGTACCGTGTCGCCGCAGCGGCTGACCCACTATCGCGACAACTGGTATCTCGACGTGTGGGATCACGACCGCGAAGCGCTGCGCAGTTTCGCCGTTGATCGCATCGTCGAACCGCAGGCGCTGGATGCCACCGCTATCGATGTCGCCGAAAACGATCTCAACGAGCTGCTGGCCTCCAGCTACGGCATCTTCGCGGGCAAGCCCAAGGCCTGGGCCACAATCCGGTTCTCACAGCATGCCGCGCGCTGGGTTGCCGACGAACACTGGCATTCACAGCAGCGCGGCGAGTGGCTGCCGGACGGCCGCTACGAGCTGCAGGTGCCCTACTCCAATTCGCGCGAGCTGCTGATGGACGTGCTCAAGTACGGCCCCGACGCCGAGATCGTTTCTCCGCTGCCGCTGCGCGAGGAGATGAAAATTCTGCTGCAGCTGGCAATGAGCGGCTACCAGCCAAGCGCCTGATCGCGGCAAGGACTGCGACGATTCGAAAAGCGGCAGCCGGCTTTTTTGCCCGTGGCGACCCGCTTGCCGAGAATTTGCGGCGCGTCCATGCTTGCGCTGCCGGGCGTCGTCGAACGGATGGCATCCAGACTCCCTGATTACGATTGAAAGCTGCGCATGAAAGACATTGATATCGCCGACCCCACAGCCTTGACTCCCTTGCCGCGCCGACCCACTGTCGCGCTTGCACTCGGCGCTGGTGGCGCAAAGGGTCTGGCGCATATCGGTGCGATCGAGGAAATCGAGGCGCAGGGTTTCGAGATCGTCGCCATCGCCGGCTGTTCGATGGGCGCGCTGATCGGTGGTATCTATGCGATGGGTAAGCTCGATGTCTATCGCGACTGGGTCTCGACGCTGGCCAAATTCGACGTGCTGAAGCTGCTGGACTGGACCTTTTCCGGCGGCGGCTTCATCAAGGGCGAGCGCATCATGGGCACGCTGCTGGAACTGATCGGCGACACCTGCATCGAGGAGCTGCCGTTCCCATTCACTGCCGTGGCCACCGATTTGGAGCGTGAGCGTGAGGTGTGGCTGACCCGCGGCTCGCTGTTCGACGCGATCCGTGCGTCGATTGCGATCCCTACGGTGTTTCGCCCCTATCACCTCAACGGGCGCGTGCTGGTCGACGGCGCGCTGCTGAACCCACTGCCCGTATCGCCGCTGATTCGCGAAACTGCCGACTACATGATGGCAGTTAGCGTGGACGGCCCGGCCGAATTCACGCCGGTGGAAACCCTAGAACTGCAAGAGCCGGCGGCCAACGGCGCCCGGCACCGGATCGGCGAATTCTTCAGCCGGCTGAAGCCGCACAGCGAACCCAAGCCGCGCGAACCCGGCGCATTCGAACTGCTCAATCAGGCGATGGATCTGATGCAGGCCAATCTCTCACGGCTGCGTCTGGCGGCATATGCTCCCGACCTGCTGATCCAGATGCCGCGCAACGCATCCACCGCCTACGAGTTTTATCGCGCCCGCGAGCTGATCGAACTGGGACGACTGCGCGCCCGCGCCGCATTCTCCAACTGGAAACCGGTTTCACATCAACCGCGTTAGCCGACGGGAGTCGGACGGACTCAAAGCTCTTCGATGCGGGTGACCTGGCCTCGGCGCATCAACCAGGCCACGCCGCGCAGGTCGGCCAGACCCACCCACAGACGATCGAGCATGCCGTACTTGGAAACGCCCGCCGTTCGCGGACGGTGGCCGACCGGCACACTCTCGCAGGCGAAGCCGGCGCGTTTGACCAGCGCGGGCAGGTAGCGATGCATGTGATCGAAGTAGGGCAGACGCAGAAACACCTCGCGATCGAACAGCTTGAGGCCGCAGCCGGTATCCGGCGTGGCGTCCCTCAACATGCGCGAGCGCACCGCGTTGGCGATCTTGGACGAGATGCGCTTGTTGAAACTGTCGCGACGTGTGGTGCGCCAGCCGGCGAACAGGCGCAAATCCGCAGACGCCTTGTCGCGCGCCGCCAGCAGCTTGGGAATATCCGCCGGATCGTTCTGGCCGTCGCCGTCGAGCGTGGCGATCCACGGCGACTTGGCCGCACGCACGCCGTTCCACACGGCCGTGCTCTGACCGCTGCGGGTCACGTGATGCAGCACGCGCAGCTCGGGATGCAGGACTTTCTGCGCGGCCAGCACGGCACGGCTGTCATCGGCGGAGTCGTCGTCGACGTAGATCACCTCGTAATCGATCTGGCCGCGCAGGGCGGCAGCGATTTCGGCGAGCAGCGGCGGGATGTTGTCGCGCTCGTTGAAGACGGGAACGACGACGGACAGTTGCGGCATGGGAAGGCCTTGTTGCGGAGACGGGGCGCGCAGGCGCTGGGCGGATTCTAGTGGGTGGGGGCGGTTGGAGAAAGGAAAGGGCGAGGGGCGAGAAGCGAGGGCGCATCGGTGGCGTTCGTCGAATCGGTCAGTTGGCGATACGTTAGAAAGCCGTTGCAAGAACCGCGAGTTCTGCGTCTGCGGTAGCCAAGCATGGTCGCCTATGCACCGCTAAGTCATTGAGATTCGCGGCGTTACCGCATGACTACGCAACCCGCACACCGTTTCCCGTCCAAGTGGCGCGGTTGTCGCGCCCTCGCTACTCGCCCCTCATCCCTGCTCGCCCAGCGCTCACCGGATCTTGCCCAGAATCCCTTCCAGCTCGTCGTTGCTGTGGTAGTGGATGACCAGCTTGCCGCGACCGCCGCGGCCCTGGGCCAGCTCGACGCGGGTGGCGAAGCGCTCGCCCAGCTCGCGTTCGAGATCGCCGATGTTCGGATCGCGCGCTGGGGCTGCCTTGGCTTTTCCCTTCGGCGCACTCTGGGCGCGGCGCGCGGCTTCTTCGAGTTCGCGCACGCTCCAGCCGTTACGCGCGGCTTCGAGCGCAAGGCTTTCGGCGTCGTGCTCGGGCAGGGTCAGCAGGCAGCGGGCGTGGCCCATCTCCAGCTTGCCTTCGTCGAGCAGCTTCTTGATCGAGGCGGGCAGTTCGGTGAGACGCAGCAGGTTGGATACCGACGCGCGCGAACGGCCAACCGCGTCGGCGGCCTGCTGATGGGTCAGGGCAAAATCGTCGATCAGGCGCTTCAGCGCGTCGGCTTCTTCCAGCGGCGAGAGGTCCTCGCGCTGGATATTCTCGATCAGCGCCATCGCCGGCACCGAGGCCTCGGGTACGATTTTCACCAGCGCCGGCAACTCGCTCAGCTGGGCGCGCTGCGCCGCGCGCCAGCGGCGCTCGCCGG
>Ga0302232_10003182_pt1 | contig 11109 bp, 8 predicted proteins | sample II_Palsa_N2_3_FD_193575 | JGI IMG/M metagenome (GOLD analysis project Ga0302232, IMG submission 193575) | Peat permafrost microbial communities from Stordalen Mire near Abisko, Sweden - II_Palsa_N2_3 | ecosystem: Environmental > Terrestrial > Soil > Palsa > Peat permafrost | place: Sweden...
CCTGTTGCGCAAGTGGCTCCTTGGCGCCCCTGGTTTCCCACACCCGGATTGACCCCGTATCGGGGGATGCATTCCATCGGCAAAAAACCGGCGGTAGACCTTTTGCCTCCTGACCCCTACGGTGGGGCCCGTGGCCTACATAGGGAACTTCCGGCTCGGGCCGGACACGGGGCGCGTCGTGATCAAGACGGGCCGGGCGGGGCTGGCCGCGAAGGCCGGGCATGACCTGACCATCGAGTTCACCCGGTGGTCGGCGCAGGTCGAGATACCGGAGGAGGACGCAGGCGGTCTCACGGCCGCGCGGATCACCGCCGACCTCGACCTGGGCTCGCTCGAGGTCCGGGAGGGGACCGGCGGGGCCAAACCGCTCAACGACGGCGACCGCCGGGACATCAAGAAGACCATGGGCGGGATCCTGGGTGACGGCACGGCCAGCTTCACCTCGTCGAAAATCACCCGCTTCGGCGCCAGCGGCGGCGCGGTAGAGGGCACGCTCACGCTCAACGGCAAGACGCAGCCGGTCCGGCTGCAGCTGAATGCACCCGGGGAGGGTCGGTACCGGGGATCCGCCACGGTGCCGCAGTCAGCCTTCGGGATCAAGCCCTATAGCGGCTTCTTCGGCGCGCTCAAGCTACGCGACGAGGTCACGGTGGAGTTCGAGGTGGACCTGGCCAAGGCCCAATCCACCGACGCGGCAGACTCAGCGGGGTAAGCCTTCCGATCCGACCCCGGCATCGCCGCGGAACGAGCCGAGTCCCATAGATCAGCAAATTCCCCGAATCACCGGGTGCGTGAATCCGCGATCCCGCGAGCACCTTGGGTGACGTTTACGCCACAATGCGGTGATACTGGTGGTCGTGGGTGAGCTTCGGGGCGGTGCGGATGACGCGGAGCCCGACGACCGGCCTGAGCGGCATCAGCCGCGACCGCCCGATCAGGGCGCTGCCCAGGTCGGGGTGGAGCCGCGCAGCCGGGCCGAGTACTGCGCCGACCTGGAGCAGCGGGCCGTGTCGGGCTGGGACCAGCGTCCGTTTAGTTCGTCTGCCGGAGATCGCCGGAGTGGAGCGTCAGATGAGCCGCTCGAACCGGTCCGCCGCTTCGAGCCCGGCCGGGCCGGCCTGCCCGACCCTGGTGACGCGGTGGCCTACACGGATGCCCGCAGCGGCGAGCGGCCATGGCTCGCGGCGGCCCGGGACTGCCGGCCCGAGGTGCAGCGCCTCTTCGCCGCGCTCGACCAGGGTGGCGGCCACGCCCACATCCGCCACGAAGGCTGGGTCACCGAGGAGATGAACCGGCGCCGGGCCGCCTACCTCGAAGACCCCGCCCAGCTCGACCCAGCCAAACGCGCCACCGGGATCGACGGCCTCAAGCGGGGTGAGTACCTTCACCGATGCCGCCAAACCGCCACTCGCATCGCGGATCCCGACGCCTTCGCCACGGCTTTCGCCACAGGGGTTGAACATCCGAAGGTTCGCGCCGCGCTGGACGCGGCGTTTGATCCCGATGACAAGCCACCTCCGGTACAGCTGCCGATCGGGGAGCTGCTCGGCCCCGATGGCCACCGGTACTGCACAGGCTGGCGGCTTGAGCCGGTCGATGGCAGCATGGCCGCCGCGCGAAAGTCCCGGGAAGCCTGGATGGCCACGCCCGCCGAGAAGCGAGCGTCCAACGTCAGTGAACCCGTGGCCCGGCCAGTGGAAACATTTGAGGGCGGGGTAGCTGTCTTCGTGTTCGGGCACAACAGCAGAGGCGATGGATATGAAGTGGTCACCATGTACCCACGACCGCCGACGCAGCACTGAGGAGACGCCGTGACAGGCTTCTACTGGGAGCGGCATCCTGATGGGCCATTCGCCACGCTCATCGCCGTCGCCGCGACGTACTGCAGTCCGGATGCTGATGCGGACGACTACGACCGCCTGAAGCGGCTCGCCAAACGCGAGGATAACCGGCAGATGCGCGTCTTCAAGGCCGAGCTCCGCCAGGCGCTGACCGATCCGAGCCAGCTACCCGCCGGTGAGCTCGACGACGCGGTCGAATACGACGACGGCAGCGACGAGAAGTTCCTCCGCCGTCTGTGGCGCGACCTGTACGGCGACGAGCCGATCGCCGGCTCGTGACGGCAGGCCGGCACGCAAACCATTGACGTCTCCCGGGAAGCGCCGCTCGGCCAGATCAGTTCCCGTCAGTGAGCCAGTGTCTCCACCGCCACGGTGAGCACATCGGCCCCGCCCCACCGCCACTCCGCCCGGGCGACGTAGTGGTGTGGGTGTGGCACCCTACCCAAAAGAGGGGTATTTGATAAATCCCACAACCATCAGGCCAGGTCAGTGCGCCGTCTGGTGATCGAGGCCACGTTCACGACGTGACTCCTCGCTGCGGGCAGGGCCGGGAGGCGTGGGCCCGCCTGGCCTTGTCGCCCACTGGCCCGTTAGAAGGGAGCGTGCCAGCTGCGGGCAGCGGTCCGGCCTGCCCGCCGGCTGACCATCGGGGCCAGCCACGGTGAGCGCGTGATCGCCCGTCTCCCCCTGGGCATCACAATCGCCACAGGACACCGCTGCCGCCACGCCAGGCGGAGGGGTTCTCCGGTTACCGCGGTGGATCCGGGCTCCGCGGTTGATCCGGTGCACGGGAATACCCCGGATCAACCATGAAGCCCGGATCAACCACGATAAAACGCGGCCGTAAGCGGCAAAAGGGACGAAAGACAGCCCTGCGAGCGCGGCGAGGCATCGCAGCCCGGGGCCCGCAGCAGCCGAGCCCGGCATACGGGACGGTGGCACCCGCCCCCGGCAGGACGCGCGACCCCCGCGAGAAATGGCAGCTCACCCAAAAGAGTGTGTAGGCTGCCACATCCATACCAATCGGACTCGGGGTGTACGGGTCGGAATTTACTGGTGGGGCAGGCGGTGGGCGCAGCAGGACGACTCGACGGCCTGGAGGCCGCCGAGCGGGTCGGTCGCGATCGCCTTAAGGATGCCGGAATTACGTGGGGCGGTCGCCGCGGGCGAGCCTGGACGCGCCGACGGCCGGGCCGAAACGGCCCGGCCGCGGCACCCCCCCGGTCGTTACGCCTGGCTGAGAAGCTCGGTCAGCTCGGCGTCGAAGTTCAGGTAGGGCGACTCCTGCCCGGTCGCCACCAGCTGGTAGGTCCGCTGCAGGAACTCCTCGATCGCCCGGGCGCTGACCTCGAACTGCGCCTGCCCGTACGGCGAGCTCATCGCGATGTTCAAGATCGCGTGCCCGGCAGTACCGCCGCCGACGGCCACCACGTCCGGGTCGCAAGATGCCGCCGACGGCCAGGCGCGGACATCCCCGAGACCCGTGCTGCCGTGCAGGGCCGCCGCGAGCAGGTCGCGGGCCAGGATCCACTCCACCGGCTCATCCGCGCCCACCTCAAACGCCATCTGGACCGCGTACGGGTCCGCGCAGCTGTAGGACAACCTAGCCGTCAGCGGCACGATCGTGTGCTCCGGACCGACCAGCCCCAGGGCCAGCTCCGCTGAGATCTCAGCACAGTTTCCGCTCATCATCTGGCATTCCTTTCCCCATCACCGGCGACACGGCACGACCAGGTAATGCTGGCCCGAAGCGTGATCTTCACCTACCGCGATACTTGCCGGTCCAGGTAGCCGGCCAGGTGCGCCGTCGGGTGCAGAATGGTTGCAGGCCTCAGCCGGGCGATCCTGGATGGGGATCGGGGTCGGGGTCGAGGCGAGCGAGCAATTCGTCCAGCTTCACTTGCTGGCCGGCCCGCGCGAGCATATCGACGACGATGCCATCGAACGGCGCCCGCAGCGAATGCTCCATCTTCATGGCCTCGACGATCAGAAGCACCTGACCGAGGCGGACCGCCTCACCCGGCGAGGCGCTCACCGCGATGACGGTGCCAGGCATCGGGCTGCGTATATCGGCATCCGCGCTCGCCGCGCCGTGGGCCAGAGTCTCGGCGGGCCGCTCGGTCACCATGTGAGCCGCCCCGTCCAGCCAAAGCCAGCGGGTGAAGCCATCGGCCACCATGTGCACCAGTCGCGTGGTGCCTGCCGCGGTCAGCGTGAAGCCGCCATCGGCGGGCGACGCGGCCGCGGCGACAGACGGTTCGGCATCCACCCCGACGCAGGCGCCTTGCGGCGTGCCGGCGACCCGGAGGACACGCGTGCCGCCGCCCGGCGTCGCTACCGTCCAGGAGATCTGGGCCGAGCCGGCCAGGCGCCAGCCGTCCAGGACATCCCACGGGTCATCGGTCGCGGGCCGCATCTCGAGCAGCCGCCCGAGGGCGTAGGCAACGAGGAGATCGCCGGGTTCGGCCGGCTCAACGAGCGAGTCCAGGTGACGCTCGATCAGGCCGGTATCCAGCTGGCCTGACCGCACGTCGGGATCGGCGACCAGGGCGCGCAGGAAGGACCCGTTCGTCTGCACGCCGAGAACGACATTGGCCGCCAGCGCCCGATCCAGCCGGGCCAGGGCGCTGGCACGATCGGCGCCCCAGGCGATGATCTTGCTCAGCATCGGGTCGTACGCCGAGGAGATCTCCGTGCCCTCGGCGAGGGAGCTGTCGACCCGTATCCCGTCTCCGGCCGGCTCGCGGACCAGCAGGGCCCGACCGCCGGTGGGCAGGAACCCGCGCGCCGGGTCCTCGGCGTAGAGCCTGGCCTCGACCGCGTGGCCGGTCAGCCGGACGTCGCCCTGGGTGAAACCGAGCCGCTCCCCGGCGGCCACCCGGAGCTGCTGCTCGACCAGGTCGAGCCCGGTCACCAGCTCGGTCACCGGGTGCTCGACCTGGAGCCGGGTGTTCATCTCCATGAAGAAGAACTCGGCCGGCGCCGCCGAGGCGACGATGAACTCCACCGTGCCCGCGCCGGTGTAAGCGACCGCACGGGCCGTCTCGGCGGCCGCCGCGCCGATGCGCTGCCTGGTGGCCTCGTCCAGGAGCGCGGACGGCGCCTCCTCGATGATCTTCTGGTGCCGCCGCTGCAGGCTGCACTCGCGCTCGCCCAAGTGGACCGTCGTGCCGAAGCTATCCGCGAGCACCTGAACCTCGATGTGCCGCGGGTCGGGGACGAAACGCTCGATGAACAGCGTGTCGTCGCCAAAGGAGGTGGCGGCCTCGCGGCGGGCCGAGGCCAGCGCCGCGGCGAGCCCGTCTGGCTCGTGCACCAGCCGCATGCCCTTGCCGCCGCCACCCGCGGACGGCTTGACCATGAGGGGATAGCCGACCTGCCCGGCCGCGTGGATCAGGTCCGCATCCGACAGGCCGGCCTGGGCGCAGCCGGGGACCACGGGGACCCCGGCCGCCGCGACGGTCTGCTTGGCCCTGATCTTGTCCCCCATCGTCTCGATGGCCTGCGGCGAGGGCCCGACGAAGACCAGACCAGCGGCGGCGCAGGCCCGCGCAAAGGCGTCGTTCTCGGCCAGAAAGCCGTAGCCGGGATGAATCGCCTGAGCGCCTGTCGCCGCCGCGGCGTCCAGGATCCGCTCGGCCGACAGGTAACTCGACGCGGCAGCGGCGGGCCCGATCCGGATCGCGACGTCGGCCTCCCGGACATGCCGGGCGCCCGCGTCGGCGTCGCTGTAAACGGCCACCGAGCGGACACCCATCCGGCGCAGCGTCGCGGCGACCCGGACGGCGATCTCCCCCCGGTTGGCGATCAGCACGGTCTCGAACACGGCGGTCCCTTCTGCAGGCTGGCCCTCGGCGGGGGCTGGCCCGGGTTACATCCGGAAAATGCCGTAGGACAACGGCGGAAGCGGTGCCCCGCCGCAGGCGGTCAGGGCCAGGCCGAGGGCGGTGCGGGTCTGCATCGGGTCGATGACGCCGTCGTCCCAGAGCCGGGCGGTGGAGTAGTAAGGGTTTCCCTGCTCTTCATACTGGGCCCGGATCGGGGCCTTGAACGCGTCGGCGTCTTGTTCGCTCCAGTCATCACCGAGCTGGTCCCGCCTGATCGTGGCCAGCACCGCCGCGGCCTGCTCGCCGCCCATGACCGATATCCGCGCCCCCGGCCAGATCCACAGGAAGCGAGGTGAGTACGCCCGCCCGCACATAGAGTAGTTCCCGGCGCCGAACGACCCGCCGATCACCACCGTGAGTTTGGGGACGCGCGCACAGGCGACCGCGGTGACCATCTTGGCTCCGTGCTTGGCGATGCCGGCCGCCTCGTACTCCCGGCCCACCATGAACCCGGTGATGTTCTGCAGGAAGAGCAGCGGCACCCGGCGGCGGTCGCAGAGCTGGATGAAATGCGCTCCCTTGAGGGCCGACTCGCCGAACAGCACGCCGTTGTTGGCCACGATGCCGACGGGGTGGCCGTGGATGTGCGCGAAGCCAGTGACCAGGGTGGTGCCGTACTCCTGCTTGAATTCGGCGAACCTGCTGCCGTCGACCAAGCGGGCGATCACCTCCCGGACCTCATAGGGAATCCGCAGGTCGGCCGGTATGACGCCGTAGAGCTCTGCCGGGTCGGCCCGCGGCTCCTCGGCCGGCTGGCGCGCCCACGGGAGGGGGTCCGGCGGATCCAGCGTGGCCACGATCCGCCGGACGATGCGCAGGGCGTGGGCATCGTCCTCGGCCAGGTGGTCGGTGACACCAGAGGTGCGGGAGTGGAGCAGGCCACCGCCGAGATCCTCGGCCGTGACCACCTCACCGGTCGCGGCCTTGACCAGCGGCGGGCCGCCCAGGAAGATCGTCCCCTGATTCCGAACGATGACGGCCTCGTCCGCCATGGCCGGCACGTAAGCTCCGCCGGCGGTGCAGCTGCCCATCACGGCGGCGATCTGGGCCACGCCTTGCGCGCTCATCGTGGCCTGGTTGAAGAAGATCCGGCCGAAGTGGTCGCGGTCCGGGAAGACCTCGTCCTGGCGCGGCAGGAACGCACCGCCGGAGTCGACCAGATAGATGCAGGGCAGCCGGTTCTGCAGCGCGATCTCCTGGGCTCGCAGGTGCTTCTTGACGGTCATCGGGTAATAGGTGCCGCCCTTGACCGTGGCGTCATTGGCGACCACGACGCACAGCCGTCCGGATACCCGGCCGATGCCGGTGATGATGCCTGCGCCCGGCGCCTGGCCGTCGTACATCCCGTGCGCGGCCAGGGCCGACAGTTCGAGGAAACGGCTGCCCGGATCGAGCAGCGTGTCGACTCGCTCCCGGGGCAGCAGCTTGCCCCGCTCGGTGTGCCGAAGCCGGGAGCTCTCCGGCCCGCCCGCACGCGCCGCGAGCAGGAGCTCGGTCAGCCCTGCGGCGAGCGCCTGCTGGGCTTTGAAGTTACCGGCGAACTCCTCGCTGCGCGGATCGCAGGCGGTTCCCAGTGTCACCTCGTCCATGTATAGCTGAGGGTAGCCGCCGGGCGGGCGTGACGCACCTGGGGGGGAAGGACTCTGCGGGCGTTGGGCCAGGTTACGACTGAGCCTGAAGCAGGCCGAGTGGCGCGGGCGCGGCGAACTCGACGGTGAGCACGGACTCGCCGTCCGGCCCCGCCGTGACGGCTGCCTGGGCGACCAGGTACGGCGGGCGCTGCGCGCGGAAGAAGGCCAGCATCTTCCGTGCGGTGTTGTTAGTGCCGGTCAGCTCGGCGGCTCGCAGCGGCAGGCCCGGGCCCGCACCCGGCCCCTCGTCGAGGAACGCCGTGACCCGCAGCGGCTCGCTCGCCGCCAGCGTGTCCAGGGTGGTCAGCAGGCGCGCGTCGACCTGACCGGCGCCGAGCTGGGCACGGGCGGCCGGCGCGAAGGTGATCAGCGGGTCGCGGAGTAGCTCGCTCCCGGCTAGCCGGCGGGCCCGCAGGTCCGCGGCGATGGCGGCGCGGTAGGCGGCGGCACCGTCCGGCGCGATCGCGCGGACGTCGATCCTGGCCGGGCCGGTGCCGAAGCTGGCCAGAAGCTCCGGGGCGTAGACGCTCACCAGGCGGGCGCCGAACATAGTGCGCACCGCGGCCGTGGCCAGTACCACGTCGGAGCCGAGCGGGTCAGCCGCACCGGGGCGGAGCACCAGCAGGCTCCCGGCCGCAATGCCATGCTGTGCCAGCACGGCGCACATCGCCGGGTCACAGGCCATGATGGCGCCGCTGCCGACCTGGCTGGCCGCCCAAGCCGCCGCCCGGGCGCGGACCAAGACCGCCTGGCTCACCGGCGCCGACGCCGACGCCCGGGCCGGCGCCGACGCCCGGGCCGGCGCCGACGCCCGGGCCGGGATCAGCGTCGGGGCAGGCGCCAGCGCCGACGTCCGGGCCGGCGCCAGTGCGGACGCGAGGTGCGGAACGGGCGAGGCCCGGGTCGCCTCGATGGTCAGGACCACCGACAGGGTCGCGAGTGCACCGGCGAGGAACGCGCCGGTTACACCGCGCCGGCCAGCACGGGTCAGCACAGCGCGCCGCCGCCTGGTGGTCCCTCCGGTGCCTGGCTGGCGACCTGCGGGCCGTCCGGCCTCAGCGGCCAGCAAGGCCTGCCGCTGGTGGTAGCCGGCTTCGGTCTCGGCTCGGTGAGGCGACGGCGAGCCGGCCGCGCGGACCTGCCAGTGCCAGGCCGCCTGGCGATGCGCCGCCTCGACCTGGGCGCCGAGGCCAGCTTCGACTAGGCGGCGGTGCAGCGCATCTGCAGTCCACCGGTGAACGGCCAGCTCATCGCGGCCAACGATGGCCAGCAAGCCGGCCGCTTCGCATTCGGCTATTTGGCTGGCCCGGCCGGCCACGACTTCCGCGGCGACGGGAAGCCGGAAGACCGACGCGCGCACCAGCAGCGCCCTGGCCCCGTGGCTGAGCCGGTCAAACAACTCGCCGAGCAGCTGGTCGCGCGCGGCGCAGGCGATTAGTTCCGCGGCCGCGGCGGGCAACTCGGTGGGTTCGGTCCCAGGCAGCGGCTGACCGGTTCTGACCTCGACCATCGCCTCGATACGGGCGGCCACGGCGGGGTAGCTTTCGCCCAGTGCCAGGAGCGAGTCCAGGTACTCCATGGCCAGCGGATGCCCGGCGGTGAGCCGCCAGGCGCGTTCACGCTCGGAGTCGGCGAGCCGCCGGATGGCCGGCAGCGACCCGGTTAGCTCAGCGGCTCCGGAACGGGTCAGCGGCCCTAGCTGGCGGAATACGAACTTGTCCGTCGTCCTCCGGGACGATGTCAGCCATGGTGCGTCCGGTGCGGCTTTTGCCGCGCCCGGGTCGGGCAGGATGAACGGATGGCGGCAGGTGATCAGCAGCTTTGCCGTCCAGTTCGCTAGCAACGTCGGCAGCGCCGGGTCGCGGAAACTCCACTGGCCCGCTTCCTGCGACAAGTTGTCATCAAAGTTGTGGAAGATTATGAAGTTCGCCTCGACGTGTCCGGCGGCGAGTTCGGCGGCGGATACCTCGCCGTCGACGACGCTGACGACACATCCGGCTTGCATCCGGCCGACCCGCGTCGCGATCTGGCGGGCCAGGGTCGACTTCCCGCTACCGCCGATGCCGTAGACGACAAGCCCGGCCGCGCCCGGGCCGCTCAGATCGGCGGCCCAGCGCCGTCCCTCGGCGGACCGGATGGAAAGCGTCGGGCGCTGGCTAGGCCTGCTGCAGGAACTGCGCGCATGATGGGCGGGATGCCGCCGAGCCTGTTTCCCGGCAGGCGGTACCTCGCCTGGAAGCACGTTGCGCGTTAGCGGGGCTTCTTGCCGAACACGGATTAATTTTTCCACTCGCACACCCCTCCCCCGTGCTGAGGCAGACGGGGCAAGCTGCTTTTCCATTGTTAATAGCACACTGAGCGATGCATCGTGCGCTTTTAGTAATAACTCGGACTCGCCGCCCAGGTACAATTCATCTCATATCTGGACTTATTGCCAATCCGTGCATGTACCTCTATTTCGACCTTGAACGGCCGGTGCCGCACCGAATGCGACAGGTATCAACCGCTGGCGGCACGGTTTGGAGGCAGCGCCCGGCTACGTCGAAGGCGGTCCGCGGCAGAGCCTGGAAGGCTATTTGTCACGTGACGTCGCCATCGTGCTCGGCTCCGAGGACCGCGACGGCGCCGGGCTTCTGCTCGAGGTGAATCCCGCCGCCAGGCGCAGGGCGCGAACCGGCTCGAGCGTGGCATCAACTATGACCGGCATGTCCGAGGGCTCGCCAATGCGGCCGGATTGACGACCACGCACCGGCTGATCCAACTGGCCGGAGTCGGCCACGCGGCTGACGAAGTCCTGGCTGCGCCGCGGACCCGTGAGCTGGTGTTTGGTTGAGCTCGTCGTCTCACTTCCCGGCAGGCACCGCTCACAGCACTACGCGACGCCGATCAGTGGCTGTTGTGCTGAGGACCTCGGCCACCGTTCCCCCTCTCCCGGGCAGGCCGAAGACGCTGCGGGCGAATTCGGCCGCGACGCTGTGCCACAGGCCCGCGCGGCGCAGCATGGCGTGATCGCCGTTCCGAACCTCGACGGCCATTACCTCAGCTACGGAACGAGCGCGCTCCGCGAAAGCCCAGGTGTCCTCCGGACGCGTGATCCTGTCGGCGCTCCCGTGCACGAGCAGCACCCGCCGTCCGGCCAGCTGCCCGACCGGCTCCCCGGGCGGCAGCCAGGGAGCCAGGCCCGCGACCGCCGACACAGCGGGATGCCCGGCGGCGCGCAGCGCGGCACGAGCTCCCATCGAGTGCCCGACCAGGACGACAGGAGCCGGACCGAACCTGTGGCCGATGTCGTCCAGGATCGCACTGAGATCATGCACCGGCAGGGCCTGCTCGCCATTCCATCCGCGGAGCTGGAATCGCGGCCGGAGGACCACCGCGCCGCTTCCCCGCAGCGCATGCCGGATGGCCCGCGCCAGCGGGACCATGCGCAGCACGGCAGGCTGAATGGCGGTCGTGGGCTCAGAACTGACCGACCTGCCGCCGTGGGCCACCACGACGACGCCGGTGACACCCGCCGCTTCGCCGCTGTCCTCGACGCGAGAGAGCGTCTCGCCGCTCGTCACCGATTCCTCCCGCCCAGCTGGTCCCGTCGCTGGCTCGCCCAGGGTAACAGCCTGACAGCCGCTCCCGTTACCCGAACACAGCTGAGCTGTGACAATATCCTCTTCCAATCTGATCGCACGTGTGTTCTAATTGGTCTATGGATCGAAACGGCGCGGCGGGAGCGCGGCCGCATGGTGCGGGTGTAGA
>Ga0302232_10003186_pt1 | contig 11103 bp, 9 predicted proteins | sample II_Palsa_N2_3_FD_193575 | JGI IMG/M metagenome (GOLD analysis project Ga0302232, IMG submission 193575) | Peat permafrost microbial communities from Stordalen Mire near Abisko, Sweden - II_Palsa_N2_3 | ecosystem: Environmental > Terrestrial > Soil > Palsa > Peat permafrost | place: Sweden...
TAGTCTGAACTGAGATGATCATCACGGTCACGCTGAACGCGGCGATCGACAAGTCCCTCTCGGTGCCGAACTTCCGGCTGGGGCGGCGTCATCGCACCGTCGAGCAGCGCACGATGGCCGGCGGCAAGGGCGTGAACATCGCTCGCACGCTGAAGACGCTCGGCCAGCCGGTGATCGCGACCGGCTTCGCGGGCGGCATCACGGGCACGCACATCGTCGAGCAGCTCACGGAGGAGGCGATCCTGAACGACTTCGTGCGGATCCGCGAGGAGTCGCGCACGAACACCTCGGTCCTCGACCCGACGACCGGGGAGCAGACGGAGATCAACGAACGCGGTCCGTCGGTATCCCAGCACGAGGTCGAGCTGTTCCGCGAGAAGCTGCTCTACCTCGCGCGCGGAGCCGCGATCGTCGTGTTCGCCGGCTCGCTCCCGCGCGGCCTGGAGCCCGACTTCTACGCGGTGCTGATCCGCGAGCTGGAGCGCACGGGGGTCACGACCGTGATCGACACCGAGGGCGAGCCCCTGCACCAGGCGGTACGCGCCGAGCCCGATGTCGTCTCACCGAACGTGATCGAGGCCGAGGAGCTCGTGGGCCACGAGTTCGCCAGCGAGCAGGAGCGCTCGCTGGGGGTGCGTGAGATCGCCGCGCTCGGTCCTCACGAGGCGATCATGACGCTTCCCGACGGCTGCTTTGCCCAGGTGCTCGTCGACGGCCAGCCATGCATGCGGCGCGTGAGCGTCGAGGTGCGCGAGTCGATCGCCAAGCGCGGCTCCGGCGACGCCTTCCTCGCCGGCTACATCGCCGCGCGCTACGAGGGCCGCACGCCCGACCAGTGCCTGCGCTTCGGCGTGGCCTGCGGGGCGGAGTCCACCGCCAGACTGGGCGCGGGCCTGATCGACCCGCGCGAGGCGCGCCGCCTGATGGGCGATGTCGAGCTCTCCGCGATCGAGCTGCCCGCCGAGGTGGGCTGAGCTGAAGGACTGGAATCGCAGAGCGCCGCTTACCGGTGGACCTCTGCTCGCCGGTGGGCTGCTGCTGCTCGTGGCCTTGACCGTGGCGCTGGCGCTCGCCGGCTGTGGTGGCGGCAACTCGGCCGAGAGTGCGCCCACGACAACACCGTCCTACGGCACCGTCCAATCAGCGATCGGGACGATCGCGCTAAGCAGTCGCGCCTTTAAGCCTGGCGGCGCGATGCCGGTGCGCTACACCTGCGACGGTGCCGGCGTCTCGCCACCGCTTGCGTGGCGGAACGTGCCCGCGGACGCGGTTGAACTGTTGCTGCTGGCGATCGACCTGGACGGTGGTAACGGGGACGCGATCCAGTGGGCCGTGGGCGGGCTCAGTCCCAGCTCGCAAGGGATCCCCGCCGGCAGGCTGCCCCACGGGGCGGTCGTCGGCCTGAACAGCGCCGGTGAGGCGCGCTGGGGCGGGATCTGCGGTGCGAAGGGCCAGGTGCACCACGTCGCGTTCCTCCTCTACGCGCTCAGCCGCAAGCTCGCCTCCAGAGCAGGGTTCAGTGCCGCCCTCGTGCGGAGCGGACTCAAAGACGCGACGCTGGCGAAGGGCTTGACGCTCGCCACATATCGGCGTCACTGAACCGGGCCGTTCCGTAATCTGAGGACGCCTCAGCCACCCGCGACGTCGCGGCGCAAGAACACCAGGTACGCCGCGAACAGCGAAGGGACCGCGTACAGCGCGCAGACCCACGCCGAGTGCCAGATCGGCGTCCAGTCGGTCGGGGTGCGCAGCAGGCCGTGCCAATTCTCGAACTGTTCGGTGAGCAGGTAGGGCTTGATCCCTTCGATACCCGGGATTCCCGAGATTATGTACAGCAGGATCACGAGCCCCACCGTGCCGACGACGGCTGCCGCGCTGTTGCGCGTGGCGGTGGACAGCAGCACGCCGATCGCCGCGACGCTCAGCAGGGGGATCAGGTAGACGGCGTTCGCGGCGAACACGAGCAGCAGGCCTTCTGGAGCCGAGACGACGGTGCCCGAGAATGTGACGACGTCGTGGAAGCCCCACGACGCGACACCGGCGACGGTCGCCACGACGGCTGACAGGAACAGCGCGATCGTCGCGTAGGTCATCGCCGCCAGAGCCTTCGCGGCGAATACCTGGCCGCGGTCGACCGAGCGTGTGAGGATCGTCTTCAGCGTGCCGTTGCCGTCCTCGGCCGCGACGATGTCCCCGGCGACCAGGGCGGCGATCAGGGGCAGCATGAAGAGGGACAGGAACAGCAGCATCAGCACGGGGGTCGCGAGCCCCGACTGGGTGATGTGCGAGGCGAAGATGTTGCCCGGTTCGTGGCCACGATGGGTGTGCAGATTCTGAACCAGCACGAAGATCAGTGGCAGGATCACAGCCAGCCCGAGCCCGAGGTAGGTCCGCTTTTGTGAGATCAGCTTGCGCAGCTCCCAGCGATAGGCGGTCGCGGTGGACGGTCGTTTGAATGAGAGCCCGCCCGCCCCGCCGATCGGGGTCGCGGGCGCGGCGCTGACGGCCCTGCTGCTCACCGGGTCTCCTCGAGGGCCTTCGCTGACGCGGCCAGCGCCGACGCGGCGGCCCCCAGCGGACCTTCCGACCGGGCGTCGTCGTCGCTCGACTCACCGGTTGCGGGATCGTGCGCGTCGCCGCCACCTTCGGTCAGCCGGAAGAACAGATCCTCGAGCGTCGCCAGCTCCGGGGTGAGCGCTAGGATCCCGATGCCCGCCTGAGCCAGCGCCAGGGACAGCGAGCCCACATCCCGCTCCTCGGCTTGAAAGACGAAGCCGGGCGGGGCGTGTGGGGTCCCGATAACGTGCTCGATACCCCGCTGTGAGCGCGCCAGCTCCAGTGCGCGCGAGTCGTCGGTCGTGCGCAGGCGGTAGCCGGCCCCGCCCTGGCGGCGCAGGTCCGCGAGTGCGCCCTCGTAGACGACGCGCCCGCGGTCGACGATCGCCACGCGGTCGCACAGTTCCTGTACCTCCGGCAGTTGGTGGCTGGAGAGCAGCACCGTGATCCCTTCGTTGGCCAGACGACGGATCAGGGCGCGCATGTCGCGCATGCCCGCCGGATCGAGGCCGGTAGCGGGCTCGTCGAGTATCAGCAGGCGCGGGCGGCGCAGCAGCGCCGCGGCGATCCCCAGGCGCTGGCGCATCCCATGCGAGAAGCCGCCCACGCGGTGGCCTGAGCGCGGGGTCAACTCGACGATCTCCAGGACCTCGTCGATGCGCTCCTTCGCGCCGTCCCCGTCGAGCGCCGCCAGCAGCTCGAGGTTCTTGCGCGCGGCGAGGTACGGGTAGAAGCGCGGTGCCTCCACGAACCCGGCGACACCCTCCAGTGCACGCGCGCCCTCGCGTAACGGGTCACGCCCGAACAGCTCGACCGTGCCCTCAGTGGGAACGATCAGCCCGAGGGCCATTCGCAGCGTCGTCGTCTTGCCCGCGCCATTGGGTCCGAGGAATCCGTAGACATCGCCGACGTTGACGTTCAGGTCGATGTGATCGACCGCGAGGACCTCCTTGTAGCGCTTGACTAACCCGCGCGCCCTGACGGGCGGGGCGTCGGCCACGCTACAGTCCCTTGGCGACCGCTTCGACCGCCGCGGGGCTGACCGCGCCGGCGAGGAAGTAGCGCACGCCGGAGCGCTCGAAGCTGAGCAGCGTGCCGAGCTCGGTGGGCAGCTCGGAGGCTTCGATGCCGTTGATCTTGACCTTCTGCAGGCCGTCTTCGGTCGCGGACGAGGTCTGCTTGGCGTCCGCGCCTTCCTTTGTCTTGCTTTCGAGGACAGCAACCGAAGTGATGCCCTGACCACTGGTCGTGACATGGGGATGATCGCCATTGGGCGTGGAGGAATCGGGGGAGGCGCCCTCCTTCTTGGGAAGCACGATTTCTTCGATCTTGGCGTTCGAGGGCGGCGTGAATTCGAACACCGACGCGGCGACGGGGCCATAGGAGATCGAGCTGGCGGCCAGTTCGATCGTCGGGGAAGAGCTCGTCGAGGAGTAGATCGCTGCGCGTAGAGGGACGCCGTTGGTGGCGTCCCAGGAGAGCTCGCCGCCGCCGATCAGGCTGCCGGTTTCCTTAGGGGAGACGCGCACCGTGTAGGCGGCCTGGCCGGCGATGTCGGTCGGGGTGGCGCCCGAGACGTTGACGTGGTCCAGGTGCGAGATCGCTTCTTCGATCTTCGCGACGGAGGGAGCTTCGTGGTGGTCGGCGGTCGTAGACCCCGAGCCCGAGGACTCGCCCGCGCCGCCTTCATGAGGTGGGATCGTGTAGCGATACAGCGTGTTCGAGGACGCGTCGTAAATCGACACGGTGTGCCCGTCGTAGAGCACCTGGGTGTCGCCCTTTTCGGACTGCAGTTCGAGCCGCACGCGGCCGCCCTTGGCGACCCACATCCGGCCAGAGCCGCCGGTTACGAGCGGGCTGGATAAGAGCTCGCCGCTGCCGCTGCCTTCGCCGCTGGTGAGGTTGGCGCCTTCGAGCAGGTGATCAGTCAACTGAATGTTCGCGCTGATCCCTTGGACCGGTTCCCCGTTCGCCCCGGCGAGCGCGTCGTGGATCGCATCCGCCAGGGGCTTCGGCGGCGGCGTCGGTCCTGTGCCCAGCGCGAACGCGAGCGCGGTCACGGAGATGCCAATCACGACCACCAGCCCACAGAGGAGCAGTAGGCGCGAGAGGGGAAGGCGGCGAAGTAGATAGGTCATCTGGACTCTCTCCCCCAGGGTAGCGCCGCATCTTGCGCCAGCCTAAAGGTGAGAGTGCTCTCATCGAGTGCCTGCGGACCGTTGGGCCGCGGCAGACGATATTGTCCCCGCCTACATGACCTCTGAGCAGCCGCCGCAGAACGAATCCAAGGCCAGCCAGCGTCTGATCACGATCGGCGTCGTGCTGGCGTTCGCCTTCGGCCTGATCGTGCCCGCGCTCGTACTGGCGCACAACGCTGAAGACAAGCAGAGCGAGGCGATCGGCGGGGTGCACCTGAACGCCGAAGAGGTCAAGGGCCGCGAACTGTTCTCCCACACCTGCACGGTCTGCCACACGCTGGCCGCGGTCAAGTCGGTCGGCCGGATCGGGCCGAACCTCGACGTGCTGGTGGGCGGCATCCCCAGCGTGGCCGCACGCAGGGCCTTCGTGCTTAGCACCATCAAGGAAGGCCCCGCCTTGGGTCGAGGCAATATGCCCGCCGATCTCTACCAGGGCAAGGAAGCCGAAGATGTCGCCGCGTTCGTAGCCGCCGTTGCCGGCCACTGACTCGACCGGTTTAGCCAAAAGTCGATACCGGTCAAGAAGTCCATCGACTAAGGTCCGCAGCTATGTCCGTGCAGCCGACAGAGGAGCAGCCGAAGACCGCGGACGACGTGAAGACGCTTGTCGCCGAGCATGAGATCCGGTTCATCCGGTTCTGGTTCACGGACATCCTGGGGCAACTGAAGTCGTTCTCGATCAACGCGGCCGAGCTCGACGACGCGTTTGAGGCGGGGATGGGCTTCGATGGCAGCTCGATCACGGGCTTCAATGCGATCGAGGAGTCGGACATGATCGCGATGCCCGATCCGTCAACCTTCGCGGTGCTGCCGTGGCGCCCGGAGGAGCAGGGTGTGGGGAGGATGTTCTGCGACGTCGTCACCCCCGAGAAAACGCCGTATGAGGGCGACCCCAGGCACGTGCTCCGCCGCGCAATGGAGCGCGCGAAGGGCATGGGCTTCGACACGTTCAACGTCGGGCCCGAGCTCGAGTACTTCCTGTTCAAGGACTCGCAGTCGACCGAGGTGCTCGACAAAGGGGGGTACTTCGACCTGACAACGCTCGACGCGGGCTCGGACGTGCGCCGCGAGACGGTGCTGGCGATGGAGCAGCTGGGGATCCACGTCGAGTACACCCACCACGAGGTCGGGCCCTCACAGCACGAGATCGATATGCGCTACGCGGACGTGATGAAGATGGCCGACGACTGCATGACCTACCGGATCACGGTCAAGGAGTACGCGATGAAGTACGGCTGGCACGCGACCTTCATGCCGAAGCCGCTGTTCGGCGAGAACGGCTCGGGCATGCACACCCACCAGTCGCTGTTCGCGGACGGCAAGAACGCGTTCTACGACCCCGACGACCAGTACTTCCTCTCCGATGTCGGCAAGGCCTTCATCGCCGGCCAGCTCAAGCACGCCCGGGAGATCTGCTCGATTTTCGCGCAGTGGGTCAACTCCTATAAGCGCCTGGTCCCGGGCTTCGAGGCGCCGGTCTACGTCGCCTGGTCGCGGCGCAACCGCTCCGCGCTGGTGCGCGTGCCGCTGTACCACCCGGGACGCGAGAAGGCGACGCGCATGGAGCTACGTTGCCCCGATCCGGCCTGCAACCCATACCTGACGTTCGCGGTCCTGCTGCAGGCCGGCCTCGAGGGGATCGAGAAGGGCTACGAGCTGCCGGAGCCGATGGAGAAGAACCTCTACCATTTGTCAGGCGAGGAGCGCAAGCGCCTCGGCGTTGAGCAGCTACCGGAGAGCCTCGGCGAGGCGATCGAGCTGACGGCCGAGTCCGAGCTCGTTTTGAGGACGCTCGGCGAGCACATGTTCAACCGCTACGTCGAGATCAAGCGCCAGGAGTGGGACGACTACCGCGTGCACGTGACACAGTGGGAGCTCGATAGGTACCTATCTATCTTGTAGCGGGCACCTCGCAGGCGATCGGGCGCGCGGGGGAAAGGCGCCAGTGGAGCACCTGCAGCAGGTGTCCGAACGAGGTGGGGTGGCGCGGGGCGATATCGCGCAGCAGCGCAAGCACGTCGAGCGCCTGACGTTCGTACTCGGTGTTGCCCGTGAGCTCTGACAGGCGCAGCAGGCCCATAGCCGCGCTGGAGCCCCCGGCCGGAATCGGTGAGTCCTCCAGGTCCTTGCGTCGCACGATCAGCGCTTCGCCGTCCACCGCGGTCGAGAAGAAGCCTCCGCTCTCCGCGTCCGCAAACCGCGCGATCAGGACGTCCGCCAAAGCGCGCGCCTGCACGAACCAGCGCTCCTCGCACGTAGTTTCGAAGAGGGCGAGCAGTGCCTCCAGCAGGAAGGCGTGGTCCTCGAGGTAGCCGTCGAGCTTCGCGGCGCCGTCGTTGTAGGTGCGCAGCAAGCGTCCATCGGAGTCCCGCAGATCGCGCAGGACGAACTCCGCGCAGGCGACGGCGGCGTCGGTGTAACGCGCCTCATCGAGCGCCGCGCCGGCCTCGGCGAGTGCGGCGATCATCAGCGCGTTCCAGGAGGTAAGGCGCTTGTCGTCCAGACCGGGACGGGTGCGGCGTTCGCGGACCTCAAGCAGACGGGTGCGAATGCGCGCTTGTGTTGCCTCGTTCGGACGTTGGCCACGATCCTCCAGCACGTTCAACCCGGGTGCGGGATGGTGCGGGTCGACGAAGTTGCCCTCCGCGGTGGCGCCGAACCACGCGATCGCGGCGTCCGCGTCACCGCCGAGCGCGTCGCGAAGCTCACCGACAGTCCACACGTAGAAGCGTCCCTCGACGCCGTCCGAGTCGGCGTCGAGCGCCGAGTAGAAGCCGCCCTCTCCTCCGCGCATCTCGCGCAGCGCCCAGTCGAGCGTGTCGCGGCATACCTCCCCCAGGCGGGGCTCGCCGGAGCGCTGGAACCCGTGCAGGTAGGCGCGCGCGAGCAGCGCGTTGTCGTAGAGCATCTTCTCGAAGTGAGGCACCGTCCAGGTCGCATCGACGCTGTAGCGCGCGAACCCTCCGCCCACCTGGTCGTGGATCCCGCCACCGGCCATAGCGCGCAGCGTCTGCAGGGCCATGTCCTGCTCGCCCCGGCGCAGAAGAAACTCGATCGCCGAGGCCTGGGGAAACTTCGGCGGGCCTCCAAATCCACCGTTGATCGGGTCGAACAGTGCTCGCAGGTTCGCAACGGCCGTCTCGAGCGCGCTCTGCTCGAGCGGCGCGGAGGAGGGCTTCAGCACGGCGCCGCCGGACAGGCGCTCGCGCAGGCCCTCTCCCCCCGCGCGAATCTCCTCGCTTCGCTCCGACCACGCCTCGCTGATCGCCTGCAGCACCTGCGTCCACGCGGGCATCCCGTGACGGGGCTCGGGCGGAAAGTAGGTGCCGCCGTAGAACGGCAGCTGCTCGGGCGTGAGGAACACGTTCAACGGCCAGCCGCCGTGGCCGGTCATGCCCTGCACTGCCTCCATGTACAGCGCGTCGACGTCCGGGCGCTCCTCGCGGTCTACCTTCACGCAGACGAACAGCTTGTTCATCAGGGCGGCCGTGCGCGGGTCCTCGAAGGACTCGCGCTCCATCACGTGGCACCAGTGACAGGAGGAGTAGCCGATCGAGACGAGCAGCGGCCTGTCCTCTGCGCTCGCGCGCACCAGCGCGACCGGCCCCCAGGGCAGCCAGTCGACGGGGTTGTGCGCGTGCTGGCGCAGGTAGGGGGAGCTCTCGAGCGCTAGCGCGTTGGGCACTCGCTCAGCGTAGCCGCGAGAGCTTTCCCAGCGGGAAGGCGAGCGGCGTCGACGACCATTCGGCTTCGCTCGCGTCCCCGCCCGTACCGACGCGCGAGAGCTTGACCTCGGCGACGTTCACGTTGAAGCGCTTGCCTCCCAGGGTGCCCGTGACCTGCTTACCCGAGCCCACGCGCACCGTGCCGTTCGAGGCGGTCGACCCCGTGATGCGCAAGGTGCTCGTTTGCAGCTGGCCGTTCTTCACGGGGAAGGTCCCGTTCAGTTCGACGCCGGGGATGAACGTAAAGCGAGTCAGCACGAGCTTGGACGGGCTCAGCTTTGCGTAGCCGCCGCGCAGCCCGCCGAAGCTCGATCCGCTGGGGAGCTGCGCGTCGACCTGCAGCGTGGCGCCGACCACCTGGCGGTTCAGATCGACGATCGTGTCGAGCACTGCGGTCAGGGTCAGGCTCGGCTTGCCGCTCAGCCCCGGAACCGGGTGCACGTAGGCGAGCTTCGTCGGGGTCAGCGGCGTCGGCGCGAACGGGTTGGCGCTCGGCGCGCACGGCTGCGCGGAAGCGCCGGCGAAGAACGCGCTCACCGCAAGCGAGGCACAGTTGCCGAAGTCGCTGCCGATCACCGAATGGCCTGTGTAAGGCACGACGAGCAGCTGCGCATCGGGAATCAGGGCCGCAACCTGCCGGGCGTTGGACGTCGGGGTGCGCAGGTCCTGAGCGCCGGAGAGGATCAGCGTCGGCACGTTCGGCAGCACGCCGGGCTCGAGGCTCACCGCCGAAGCGTCCGGCCAGCCGGCGCAGGCAGAGATCAGGCTGTTGCTGAGTGCCGTGGCGGCGTCAAACGGATAGAAGTCGGTGCTCGGCAGCGCGTTCAGGGCGCCGGTGGCTTCCGCGAGCCGCGTCGCTGCAGGCGCCGAGCGTTGCCAGGGGAACGGCATCTCTTCGCAGGTCGTCGTCACGTACAGCGCTTCGTCGATCTCCGCCGATTCTTCGGCCGGGTGGCCGGCAGGCAGGTTCGGGATCAAGCCCTCCGCGAGCGCCTCCAGGCGCAGCAGCGGATCGGGATAGTTGTTCAGCGCCGAGCGCACCGCAGCGGGCAGCAGTGCGCGCAGGGCGGGGTTCAGGTCGCCGGCCTCGAGGATCCCGAGCAGGTCGGACTCGTCGAGCGTGGCGTTCTCGCGGTGGCCCGAACCGTTGTAGACCGAGCCGCTCAGTGGCCGCTTGCGCAGCCGCGCCGTCAGGGTCGCGATGTCGGCCACGGGGTTGGTGGTGATCCCCGCGCAGGCGTTCTCGGAGCACAGCTCGCCGAGCACCGAGGAGATCGCCTGGAAGGTGGGGATCGAGAACGGTTCCGGCCCGCTCGGTGGCACGACCGAGTCGAGCACGAGCGATTCCACGTGCTGGGGGTAGCGTTCGGCGTACTCCTCGGCGACCTTCGTGCCGTAGGAGGTGCCGTACAGGACGAGCTTTTCGTAGCCCGCTGCTTGTCGGATCGCCTCGATGTCTTCGACCGATTCCTGGGTCGTGTAGCCGCCGCGAGCCGGTCCGATTTCAAGCGCGCAGTGTTCGAAGGCCTGGCTTGCGCTGAGACTGCTCAGCGCGCCACAGCTCAGGGGATCGGACGTGCCGGTGCCGCGCTGGTCGAAGAGAAGCAGGTCGCGTGTGCTCAGTGCCGGGGCAAGCGCCTTGGCGATGAATTCGCCCAGCGGCAGCGCCGCTTGGCCGGGTCCGCCGGCCAGCGCGAGGACCGCCGTCTTGCTCTGGACAGCGCCCGCCTGTTTACGCTCGAGGCTCAGGGAGATCGCGCCGGACGTGAGGCCTGTTCGGGTCAGCGGGACGGACACCGTCGTGCACGAGAAGGCGGCGCTGCTCGCACAGGGGACGAACGTCAGCGCGCCGGCCGCCGGGGCCTGCGCGAGGGTGAGCATGCCAGCCATCAGCGCCGCCGCGAACAGAGTGATCGGCGAGTGCCTGGGCATTGCCGCAGACGTTAGCGGTAGCTGCCACGGAAACGCGCCATTTGCGCGCTGGCCGCCTGAGCTACGGCGTCAGTCGTCTGGACACGCTCGCCGCCCAGGACTCCGTCGAGCCTCTTGTGAGACCCGAGGCGCAGCATACCGTGGGCGGCCGCGGCCCCTTCGATACGGAGCTCGATTGCCCCGGAAGTGAGCTTGCCCGAGACGGTCACGCCCGGCACGTAGGAATAGCGGTCGAACGTCAGCGTTGCTCCTGTGAGTCCCGCCCAGCCCGCGCGCAGGCCGCCGGTGCGCAGCGACAGCGAGCCTCCGAGTCCGCCCGACTCGAGCTGCTTGACGAGCTGGAGTGCCAGCTGCCGGTCGAAGTCCCTCAGTGTGAGCACGACCGCCTGCAGCGTGCGTCCTGGCCGCCCGTGGCTGCCCGGCGCCGGGGCGAGGTTCGCCAGGCTCCTCGGCGCCAGCGGCGTCAGGCGCAGGATCGGCGGTGGTGATGTGGCCGCGCAGGGCTTGATCGGCTTGTCTGCGAACAGGGCTTGCAAGGCATCGCTCGCGCAATGGGTGGGGTCCGAGCTGAGCACGGAGTGCCCGGTGTTTGGCACGACCAGTAGGTGCGATCCGGGGATCTGCGCGGCGACTTCGTGCGCGTTCGAGGTCGGCGTGCGCAGGTCGTCGGCGCCGCTCAGAATCAGCGTCGG
>Ga0302232_10003195_pt1 | contig 11088 bp, 8 predicted proteins | sample II_Palsa_N2_3_FD_193575 | JGI IMG/M metagenome (GOLD analysis project Ga0302232, IMG submission 193575) | Peat permafrost microbial communities from Stordalen Mire near Abisko, Sweden - II_Palsa_N2_3 | ecosystem: Environmental > Terrestrial > Soil > Palsa > Peat permafrost | place: Sweden...
GATGTCAGGGCTGCGGTTCGTGCACCGGGCCTGGGAGAAGCGGATACCGGTAGCGATCGTCAGCCGGGGCGCGACGCGTGGCGACCCGCTCGCCGAGCTCAAGATCGACGCCGCACTTGGCGAGGTGCTGCCCGCCTTGGTTGGGACACCCCGATGACCCGGGCCGGCCGGCGAGATCTCGCTGGCCCGCTGGTCCGAGCGACGCACGGGACCGCGTGCAACGCCAGAAATCTGTGAGCCTCGCCCAACGTTCCGGTGACCACCACGTCCAGCATCTCCAGCACAAGCCGCGGACGCCGCTGCCGCTGCCCGTCCTTTGCGGCAGTCTCGATGCCGTCATTCGCGTCGGTGTTTCACGCCTAAACGAGCCACGCCGGCGTCGCGACTGGTTTCATCGGAATGCGCAAGCAGTTTCGGGTGGGACCACGAGGGCGTCCGAGAGGGCTGGGCGCATGGTGAAGGTCTTGAGTTCTTGGTTGAGTTTGCTCTTGACGACGTTGTAACCAATGCTCCTCGTTCGACCCGAGCACTCGCCGCCAACGACGGACCTGAACCGACATCAGGTCCTCTATTCCGTACGCAAGCGCTGGCATGTCGCTTTCGTTCCCCCACGTCGCCTCGCCGTCGTGCCGCGCTCGTGTGCCCACGCGCCGCCATGGGTTTCAGAAGACCAGCGCGTCGCGCAGCCGGTGCGCGACCGTCGTCCCGTCTGGGCTTCCGCCTGGGGAGGGGAGGGCGACGGCGAGGCTCAGATAGCGGCCGTCGACTGCGAGCATCAGACGCTCGGCGACGAGCCGCAACAGAAGTGCGTCGAGCGGGAAACCCGTGGCCCCCAGGTCCGTGAGCAGCTCGTCGATCGACTGGCGCGTGCGGTGCCGGTCGCAGTGGACGTAGACCGAGCGCTCGACGCCGTCGAGGACGGTTAGGCGTCTCGCGGCTCCGCGACGAAAGTCCCAGACCGCGAGGCGGTCGCCGTGGTCGACTGACGCAAGTCCACCCGGTCGATGCTCGCGTTGCCAGGCACGCACGGAGTCGCGGGTGCTATCGACATAAGCGGAGGGGTTCCGGCCGTCTGCGTAGTCGTGCTCGAAGTAGTACGCGAGCCCGGCAAGCTGGTCGTCCGGAAGGTCGTAGATGAGGCTGTAGCTGCGGTCCGGCCGGACGTTGGTAAGGCCGAGCTCGTCCGCCGAGACGTAATTGGGGCTGAAGCGGTCCAGGCGGATACCGCCGAAGCCGCGCGGCGGTTTGAGGTGGGTGATGCTGTCGATCAGGGCGGCCATGTCGTGGTAGGAGGCGGGGTTCTCACCCGGGAAGCCGTAGAGCAGGTTCCACGCTGGGTCGATACCGACCTCGGCGCACCATTTGAGCATCTGCACGTTCTGCGCCGCGCTCGTCCCCTTACGCATTATGCGCAGGACATCGGTGCTGAAGCTTTCGATTCCTGGCTGAATGGCTGTGACGCCGGCGTCCCGGAGCAGCCGCAGCTGGTCCTTGCGCAGGTTCGCCTTGGTCTCGTAGAACAGCTCGACGCCCAAACCGAGCTGGGCGACCGCGGGCAGGACGGTGGTCAGGTACTGCATGTCGAGAATGTTGTCAACGAGCTCGACGTGGTCGGCCGAGTGGCGCCGGACCAGCTCCGTCAGCTCGTCGAGGACGCGCTCCGGCGTCTTGCTGCGGAAGGTCATCGCCATGCCGTTGAGTCCGCAGAACGTGCAGTGGTGCTTCTGGCCCCACCAGCATCCGCGGGCGGATTCCATGAGGATTCGGCGCGGGACGCGAACACCCTGGTAGGTGGCGTCCTGCTGTGCGAAGAAGTCGCCGAAGTCTGGGTACGGCAGCGTGTCGAGGTCCTGAACCCGTTCGGGCACGAGCGAGATGAACGACGACCGCCCCTCGTAGCGAGAGATGACACCGGGGATCTCGTGCCCGTCCCCGCCCTGCATGAGCTCGGTCATGAGCCGGGGGAAGCTGATGTCAGCCTCGCCGCTGCATACGAAGTCCACGAATGGGAAGGCGCGGTGCAGGGTGAGGCCCATCTCATCCTCGCAGTTCGCGCCTCCGAACACGATACGAGCCTGCGGGTGGAGCGCCTTGATCCGTTTCGCGAGCGCCAGGGACGCGACGTGCTGGGTGAAGCTCGACGTGAAGCCGACTACGTCGTACGCGTCCCAGCGGACGCGCTCGAGGCAGGACTCGATGAAGCCCTCGGCCTGCGCTCGCGCCCGGCGTAAGGCGGCGAGCGGCCCGTCGCACGGTCCGTACGGTTCGAAGCGTTCGCGAAAGGTCGCGAAGTACGCGGCGTCGGCCGCTGGCCGCTCACCGAACAGCGCCGCGGAGAAGACCCAGTCGCCGCACAGGCTCTGCGTCGGTGCATGATCAGCGAGGTATCCGTAGTCGGCGGCGCCCAGGAGCTTCGCGAAGGGCAGGTTCAGGTATTCGACGCGAGCCTCCACGCCGACGTTTCGGAGGTCGCTGACCAGTAAGCTCGCGCCCATCGCCGGACGGATCGCGGCGAAGGGCATGCTGACGATCAGAACCTGCACGGTTGCGGCTTACTCCGAGCGCTGCCGGATCCGGTCCGCGAACTCCGTGTCGGCGATCGGGCGCCGCTGGATCGGTGGCAGGTACAGCGTTGCGCTCCGCGGACCCGCCGCTAGGACAGTGGCGAGGTTCGAGAGCGCCATGGTGCGCCGGATCGGCGCGACGAGCGGGTGTGGCGCGGACACAACCAGGATGACGGCGTGGTCGGCAGGGTAAAACGTCAAGAGGTACTCCTGCAGCCGGGCGATGCTGTCGATGTTCGCGTACGACTGCCGCTCGGCGGGATCGCCGACCGCCGGCGCCTGCGCGATCACGCACGGGACGTCGGGCTGGAGCGGCCGCCGGCGCGCGAGAAGGTCAGTTGCCTCGTAGAGCTGGAGTCCATCGAAGCCGGGATCCAGGCCCAGATCGACGAACAGGGTGTCCAGGAACGAGATCCCGGGGAGAATCGACACCCGCAGGTCGAGGATCGCGGCCGCGCGCTGCACCAGCGCAGTCGGATACGAGTACACCGTCGGATGCCCGTACACGGCGAAGCAGACCGGCGGGGACTCCAGCGCAACCGCCACGACCTCGCTCGCAATGCCGCGGTAGATCTCCGCACGGTGGGCGCCGCCGCGGAAGCGGTCCGCAAGGTCGACCACCTGGGGGCTGATGGTGCGCAGGTGCTCGACCACCCCAGGCGAGGAGTCAGCGACGAAGGTCTGGGCGCAGCGCCGGATCGTCTCCTCGCCCTCGCGGCTGAGCTGATGGATGCCCTTGATTCCCAATCCGACGACCGCGATCTCGAAGGGCAGCGGGGGGGCAGCGCTCATCCGATCTCCTTAACCAGGGCGTTGACGGCGCGCAACCGCTCGGAGGAGCTTGTGGCCGCACGGATGGATTGCACTGCCGCCGCCACCCCGGGATTGGCGAGCACCCCCTGCAGGTCCGTGGCCTCGGGGTCGCTCGAAATGTCGATTCCGGCCGAGAAGTGGAACACGCCGATGACCCCTGGCGAGGGCGGATCCCCTACGCCCGGCGTGACGCCGACGCCGACCCGACCGACCGTCGTGCCGATGCCCGTCGGCGGCCCCTCGAGCGGGGGTCCCTCGAGCGGTGGGCCCTCGAGCGGCGGCCCCTCCACGGTGATGACACCGGGCGGGCCGATCCCGATCGGCGGTCCTTCGACGGGTGGTCCTTCGACGGGTGGTCCTTCGACGGGTGGTCCTTCGACGGGTGGTCCTTCGACGGGTGGTCCTTCGACGGGTGGTCCTTCGACGGGTGGCCCTTCGACGGGTGGCCCTTCGATGGGCCCCTCGCTCGGCGGCCCCTCGACGGGCCCCTCGCTCGGCGGTCCTTCGTCAATAGCGAGCCCGGACAGCCCGCCGGGGCCGGTCGGGGAACCGGCAACGACGCGCCACAGCGCATCCTGATCGCGACTGGTGAGTGCGGCGCGCTCTGCCTCCGTCAGCACGAAGGGGGCGAGGGCGGCCTCGGGATCGGCGAGCATCGCGAGGTAGAAGTCGTAGTCAGTCTGTGCCCGATCCAACACCTCTCGGAGATCGCCCACTAGCCCTCCCTCGGTCACGGCAGCTTCCGCGAGTAACACTAGACGAGCTTTCGGCGCCCGGTCAAGTCCTCCGCTCCTTGCCATGCGGCCATCCTTTCTGCGATGGTTGCGGCGACTGTGACCCTCGACGGCCAGATGACCGCCGACGATCGCGAGGCACTCCGCGTCCTGCTGATGGAGCGCGGCTTCGTGGAGGCCTCTGACGGCCGCAGCGTGCGCGATCGCGTTGGCGCGTCGCTGCCGTGGATGTACGATGGCGCAGAGGTCAATCTCTCCTTCCGCGGCGTCACGCTGATGGCTTCCGCCGTGCTCGATCGGCTGGCGACCTTTACCTCCACGCAGCTCGCCACCTACGGGCAGTCGGCGATCCCCATCCTCACCACGTGCTTGAGCCTCACGGCGGGCCGGTACACGGGTCTCGCGGTCCGCAAGGAGCCCAAGCTGCACGGAGCGGGCCGGCGGATCGACGGGCCGCTTGACCGCTCCCGCTCCGCGGTGGTGATCGACGAATCGCTCGCCTCCGGGATGTCCGCGCGCGAGGCGATCGCTGCGCTCGAGGGTGAGGGGATCGAGGTGGAGGGGATTGTGTGCGTGGTTGAGTTCTCAGGCTACGGCGCCGCCGAGTGGCTGACGTCGCTGGGCTATCGCGTTGAGACGGTATTCGACGTCTGGCGCGACCTTGGCCGGATCGCGACGCGCAGGCCTGAGCGCTCCGCGCCTGTCCCGTGGTCCGAGGAAACCCTGCCGGCCGGGCTCGCGGCGGGCGAGGTCGCCCGTGCCGTGATCGAGGCGTTCCCCCGCACCGGCCGCGTCCCGCGGCCGCCGACGCACCTTGCTGGTGACCACGACGCCCGCGGCGGCACCTTCGTGTCCATCCGCCGGCGGTCCGACGACGTGCGCCTCGCCCGGGCGGGCGCGCTGCACGCCGACGCGGAGGCCGCCGACACCGCGCGCGACGTCGTCCTCGCCGCCTGCGAAGCGGTCCGGTCAGCACCGGCGGGAGCGCTGGACGACCCCGGAGCAGTGAAGGTCGCGGTCTCCTTCCTGGGCCGTCGCGAGGCGATCTTTCCCGGGGCGATAGATCCGGAGCGCCACGCTCTGCTCGTCCGCGGCCTCGGCCCGCTCGACCGGCTCGGCGCCGCGCTGCCGAACGCGCCTCACTACGACGACGAGATACAGCAGTACTGCTATGCGCGAACGGTTGCCGCGCGCTTCTCTGGGCACGAGCCGCACGAGCTCTTCCGGCAGACGGTCGAGCGCGTGGTCGAGCCGGGCGTGACCTGGCCGAGCTACGGCGCACCGCCCACCGGGCGGGACTGGACGCGCGATCCCGCCTGGTCGTGCATCGTCGGCGCACGGGCGTGGCACCTGGTTGCCACCGCAGTTGGTGTGCCCGTTGCGACCGGCACCGAGCCGCTGCCTGAGCCGGAGGAGCCGGTCTTCGCGGTCGGGGTCTCCCTCTACGCCGACGGCTTGATCGGCTGTGCGCTCGACTGGGGCGGCCGGCTCGACGCTGGGCTCCGAGCTGCGACTACCCGTGCGCTCGGCGACGCCCGCGTGCGCCCGGTCTCCGTGGACCGGCTGACGATCGTGGTCTCGCTCCTTCTGAGGCGTCGGCGGCTTGGCCGGGTCTCACCCGATCGCCTCCCGCTCTTCTACCGACTTGGACGCGACACGCTGCAGGCAGCCGGGCGCAGCGGCAGCGGCGTCGTGCTGGCGCATTTCGCCGTCGAGCAAAGCTGCGGCGCTCACGACTACCAGCGGCAGGTCTTGGCGAAGGCGGGCATCGGCGCTGACTGCGCCGAGTGGACCGCCTACGACACCGCCGGGTGGATTGCGCGGGCCGGAGCCGTCGAACGCCTGGACCGGGGCGTTCCCGCGCGCGCGGCTAGCTGCCACGACCGGTGGGCCGAGCTCGCCGCGGAGATCGCGGGCTTCGTCGTCGCCCAGCGGCTGGCCGACGGGCTGCCCGCGTATGTCTTCAGGCCGTGGGATGGCACACAGCAGGCTGGGGGGACTGCGACGCGCGTCCTGCTTGCGATCACGGGGATGCTCGAGGCGAGCTGGGCGGTTGGCGCCGCCGAGCACGCGAGCGCGATGGTCGAGGCGATGGTCGTCGGCGACGAGGTCCGGGTGCCCAGGCCGGGCCTGTACTGGGATAGCGGGAGCGACGCTCAGCTGCTGAGTTGCCTCGCCTTGCTCGCCCGCGACGAACATCGGGCGCTCGCGCGGCGATTGGTGGGGCGGCTGCGGCCACTCATCCGCGATGACGGAACAATCCGTGCGGGACGGGTGCGGATCACCGCGGATCTCGACTTTCTCTCCGGATCGGTCCTGTGCGCGCTCGCACGCGCGGCGCCATGGCTGTACCCCGACGATGTCTTCGCCGGCATCGACCTCGCCAGCATCCTGGCTTTTTCGCGCAGACGGTTCGCGCTTGCTCACCCGTGGGGCATGGTTTGGTGGCATGGGCAGGCCTGGAGCGCCCTGGCCGACCGCGTAACCGGGGCAGGCCGCTTCGCCTTCACCATCGCCGACTGGGCCCTCGACCGTCAGAGCGACATCAGCGGGGCCTTCGTGATCGACCACCTCGAGCCCGCGCGTACGTCGTTCCTGACGGCGTGCGTGCTCGAGGGAATCGCTGACGTGTGGGCGCTGGCGACCAGGCGCGGCGACGCGCGACGGGCGCGACGGTACGCCGAGGCTTGGCGGAGGGGCATGCGCTTCGTCGATCGGCTCACGATGCGCGAGGGCGACGCGTTCTTCAGCCCGCGGCCCGCCATGGTGCGCGGTGGCGTGCGCGAGACGCTTATCGGCACCGAGCTGCGCATCGACGTCGCTGGCCACGCGCTCCTCGCGCTCGGCAAGGGGCTGGCGGCGGCACGGAGAGCCGCGTGACCCGCCTGGTGGAGCACCCTCTCGACGAGGGCTGGCTCGACTGGCTCGTCGGCCAGCTCCTGGCAGAGCGCCGACACGAGGAGCTCGTGGCGATCATGGTCGCGCGCGGATTCCCGCCAGGCGATGCTGATGTGCACGTCCGCGAGGTAGCCGGTTCGCCGATCTTGCGCGCCGCCCGGCGCTCCCAGCGGCAAAGCCTGAAGGCCGCGGACCTCTTTGCCGCATTCGCAACGCTGTACGGCCGCAGCGGTTTCTCGCTGCAGCGGCGCCGTCTCACACCCGAACAGTTCTACCGCGAGCATTTCTTCGCGAATCGCCCGGTCGTGCTCACCGGGCTCGCTGAGGGATGGCCGGCCCTCGAGCGCTGGACGCCCGATCAGCTCGGGTCACGCTTCGGTGACGTCGTGGTGGAGGTCACGCACGGGCGCGAGAGCGACCCCCGGTACGAGGCCAATTTTCGTGACCACGTCACGAAGGTTCGCTTCGGCGACTACGTGTCCAGAGTGGAGCAGGGCGGTGCAAGCAACGACCTGTACCTCGTCGCCCGTAACCACGTCCTCGACGTGCCTGGACTCCGAGCGCTCAAGGAGGACTTCGCCTGCCCTGACGGCTTCCTCGACCCAGCGACGCGGCAACAACCCTACGTCCGACTGTGGTTCGGGCCGCCCGGCACACTAACCCCGCTGCACTGCGACGACAGGAACATCCTATTCGCACAGGTCCGGGGTCGTAAACAGGTCAAGCTCGTCGCGCCGTACTACTATGCACGGCTCTACAACGAGGACAGCTGCTACAGCCGGGTCGACCTCGAAGACGTCGATCTCGAGCGGTTTCCGGCCATGGCTGACGTCACCGTGCTCAACGTGGTGCTCGAACCGGGCGAGTGTCTGTTCATACCGCTCGGCTGGTGGCACTGGGTGAAGGCGCTCGAGCTGAGCATCTCGTTGACCTTCACTAACTTTTACTCTGACGATCCACCGGTCCTCTGGCGGCAGCTGATGGCCTGAAGCCCGGCCAGCGCGGTGCAACAGTGCATTTGATGGCGGGCAGCGAATCCGCTACGCGGCGTTGGAGCGCCTCGGGTGCGTAGCGATCAGGCGAGGCCAACCGGCGAGAGCCTACACCGTCGTCCAAGCGAGCTTCGAGTAGTAGCGGCGCACCGCGGAAGGCCCCGCGGCCGCCGAGGACCGACGGGCTAGGGGAACTCCATTGCCGTGACTGATCGGCACGGCGGCGTGGGAGACGCGAGCCGCAACAACGACGCGGACGTGCCCTGACCAGGGCGACGCGAATGCGATCGTCCGGGGTACACGGCTTCGACGACTTGACCGACAAGACCCGTGGCTGCATAATGAGCTTGGTGCGTATGAGGGGCGGTGATCATGTCGATCATTTTTAAGGATCTCGAACCAGCTCTAGAGCAGGAGCTAGCCGAGGAAGCTGACGTGTCGCAGGAAGTCGCTCGAAAGCTCGTTGCGGTCCTTCGGCAAGTCTTGGTCAGCTCAGCCCGTGGACCGGATGCGACCGCCGATATCGTGATCGAAGATGTGTCGGGCCATGTCGTACTCCTGGACCTAAAATTCGGCTCCGGTGAGGCCGAGCGTCTGGCCACCGACATCGTCGGGCAGGGAGCAGCGCGCGCCATTCTTGGTGGGGCCGTAGCAGCGGCGCTCACAACTGCGATGAAAGATTGGGAGCGCCAGACCGGCTCCTACCGTGAGGTCCTAGCAGCTCTTGTTCCTAAGGATCGAGGCCCGGTGGCGGCCGCCGCGCTGCTCCAAGCAAGACGTAATGCAATAGCCCAGGAGCGGCTCCTAGAAGAGTTTCCAGCTTTGACGAGTGCGGAGGTTGCTGATACGGCCCGGTCGAAGGCGAGCAACCGGGCATCGCTCGCCAATCGATGGCGCGATGAGCGCAAAGTCTTCGCGATCCGGGTTGGGGACCAGCAGCTTTACCCAGCGTTCCAGCTCGACAGCGACGGTCGACCCCTTGAGGTGGTGGCCCGAGTGCTGGAGAAGCTCAATGTTGGGCACCTATCGGACTGGCAGGTCGCGCTTTGGTTTACGAGCCCGAACGGCTGGCTAGCGGGTCGACGGCCTGTTGACCTGCTCGTCGGCGAGCCAGACCTTGTGCTCGAAGCCGCCGAGCACGAGGTAGGGGAGCTTGTCGCCTAGTGCTGGCGTCCCCACGCCTCCCGCACCTGGGCTCATCAAGCCGCTGACAACCGTCTGGCCTGCCGGGAAGATCATGCGCCGCTGTCATCCGAGTACGTTCGGCGCCACCGAGTTCAACCCACGAGCGCGGACCCCGGGCCGCTTCCGCCCGGTCCGACTTGGCAAGCGAGTCGTACCGACGCTTTACGCAGCCGATGAGATCTCGGGAGCAATCTCCGAGACGGTCTTTCACGATGTACCAATCGACGCCCCTACCAAGATGGTGCGGATCGGGCGCTTCGAGATCGCCCTACTATCGACAATCGCGCCGAAACGTGATCTGACACTCATTCGTCTTCATGGAAATGGGTTTCACCGGGTTCGTGCGAGCCGCTCTCAGCTGATCGAGAGCGAGGCGGATTGCTATCCGCAGCTTGCCGCTTGGGGTCAGGCGCTACACGACTCCTCGGTTCGTCCTGACGGGCTGCTCTGGCGATCGCGGCAATATGACGATTCCTACGCTTGCGTCCTCTTCGGCGACCGTGTCCGACGCGTCGACCTTGGCGTCGTCAAGCCATCGCTACCGCTTGCTCTCGGCCACGGTCTCGAGCTCGTAGAAGAGATCGCCGAAGAGGCTGGCATCACCGTCCTGTCGTGAGCGCCACAAAGACTCGCGCCTGTCCAGCCGACGATCCGCGCGGTCGGCGAACTCGGTCGGCGGCGGCGGCCGATCCGTTAGATTCGCACGCACGAACGGTCGCCAACGCGATCGCACCGCATATCACTCCACGGCAACCAACAGCGATCGTGCGTAGCCTGCCGCCGTCCGAGGCGCCGGACCGACAGAAAGATGAGCTGATGACGATCCGGTTCCATCAGGTTCGGGTCGTAACGTGGCCGGATCGCGCGTCCGGGACCGTCGTCGCAAATATCGAATGACAGTGCTCTTCCCGCTTGCCGACATCACCGCCACGGCGACGCTGGTCCTAGCCGGGATCACTCTTGTCCTTGCGACCGCCACCATCGCTCTCGTGCTCGTAACTCGAGCGGGCACCGCCCAGGCGAGGAAGGATGCGTGGGCGGAACTGAGACTCCTAGAGCGACAGATCAGCGCGGGCTATCGGCCGCTTCGTGGACGTGATCGCGACGGCGCCGGTCCCCGATGACATGGGAGCCCTGCACAACGTCGACTTGTCGCAAGCGCCGAATACCACGGTGGTGGAACCAGGTCCGGTGATCGAGACGAAACTGCCCGGGATGGAGCCCAGGATGTTCGACCCGCGAACCGCATTCGTGCTCTTGCAGGCCGGGAAGATCTACCTCAGCGCTCCTCTGCGGAACGTCGGGCTGGTGTGTGATTCGTGGTCGGCCTGAATTAGCCCACGTCGCGTCCTACCGGGCGCAGGGAAAGTACCGGCGGTAGAACGTCGCCCGCTCGCTTGTGGCTTCACTTGACACGATGCCCGCCGCAATGCTGCGACTGGTCCATAGCGGTAGCGCGTAGGCCAAGGTCTCTGCTCCCTGGTGCGTGTTAGCCTTCGGCCGCTATGCGAGGGTCTGTTGATGTGACGGTGCGGGGGCGCACCTCGGCACAGCTGGAGGCTGCTTTCGACACGATCGCGCCCATCGATCTCGCAACGATCTTCGAGCGCTTCCTACTCGTCCCGGGCGTCCGAGGGGTACGCGACCAGAGCGGCTCCTGGGACACGGCGGGTCGGACGCGTATCGTCCTGTTGACAGACGGAAGCGAGGTGCCGGAGCGTCTCACGATGGTCAATCGCCCGCGCGCGTTTGCGTATCGCCTCGGACCCTTTCCTCGACCGCTCGGGTTGCTTGTGGCCTATGCCGATGGCGAGTGGGCATTTTCCGAGGATGGACGTGGCGGTACCTCGATCCGCTGGACCTATCGTTTCAGCGCCCAGCCCGCCCGTCGCGCAATTGTCT
>Ga0302232_10003198_pt1 | contig 11083 bp, 7 predicted proteins | sample II_Palsa_N2_3_FD_193575 | JGI IMG/M metagenome (GOLD analysis project Ga0302232, IMG submission 193575) | Peat permafrost microbial communities from Stordalen Mire near Abisko, Sweden - II_Palsa_N2_3 | ecosystem: Environmental > Terrestrial > Soil > Palsa > Peat permafrost | place: Sweden...
GTGTCGGGAACGGCGATCTATCTGACCGGCAGCGATACGCTCGTGCCAGTGAGCCTGCTGCACAATCTGAAGCACAACAAGGTGCTGCACGAGCGCACCATTTTCCTGACCTTCGCAACGCTCGACATTCCTTATGTGGAGGACGCGGACCGTGTCACAGTGAAAGAGATCGGCGGTGGCCTGTTTCTGGTGAAGGCGGCATACGGGTTCAATGAGACGCCCGATGTGAAGGCGGTGCTGACCGATGTGGGCCGCATGCACGACATGACCTTCGAATTGATGGACACGTCGTTCTTCCTTGCGCGCGAAACGGTGGTGCCGACGCAGTTGCCCGGTATGTCCGTGTGGCGCGAGCGGGTCTTTGCGTGGATGCATCAGAACGCGGCGAAGCCGACCGATTTCTTCAGTATTCCGGCTAATCGCGTTGTTGAGTTGGGGACGAAGATCGAGATTTGAGGTTTGATGTCACCGGATGTCCGTCTTGTCCGTGTGGCGGGGCGGTCAACAAAAGGCCCACGCAGTCGTGAACCGCGTGGGCCTTTTGTTGCGTGGCTCCTGCTGCGCGGTCGGGCCGGCATGTTTGCCGATCGGCGGCGTAAAGGGTGCGACGGAAGGGGCGTTGGCGCGCCATCCGCCTCGCGGCGAACTGGCGCTTCTCAACACGGTGCCTCCCTTGCTGGCAGCGCCGCGTGCAGCCTTAACGCTTGAGCTTGGCGAACGCCGCGGCCATCGCGCCTGACGGTTCCGGCTCACGCGAGCGCTGCGGTGCGCCTCGTCCATTGCCGCCCGGGCGGGAGGCACCGCGGTCCTGCTGGCCGCCGCTACGCGGCGCCGAACCTGCTTCACCGGCTGCGCCGAAGTCATCCGCGAGACGCATGGTCAGCGAAATGCGCTGACGCTTCACGTCCACTTCAAGCACCTTGACCTTGACGATCTGGCCGGCCTTCACGACCTCGTGCGGGTCCTTGATGAACTTCGTCGACAGCGCCGACACGTGGACCAGGCCGTCCTGGTGCACGCCAATGTCAATGAACGCACCGAAGGCCGCTACGTTGGTCACGACGCCTTCCAGCACCATGCCTGGCGACAGGTCGGAGATTTTTTCGACGCCCTCGCGGAAGGTGGCCGTCTTGAACTCGGGACGCGGGTCGCGGCCCGGCTTTTCGAGTTCGGCCAGAATGTCGCGCACGGTCGGCAGACCGAAACGATCGTCGACGAACTCGGCAGGCGACAGGCCAGAAAGTGCTTCGCGATTGCCGAGCACTTCGCCGACATGCTTGTTGATCCTGGCGAGCATGCGCTCGACCACCGGATACGCTTCCGGGTGCACCGACGAACGGTCGAGCGGATTTTCGCCGTTGTTGACGCGCAGAAAGCCCGCGGCCTGTTCGAAGGTCTTGTCGCCCAGACGCGGCACCTTGCGCAGATGTTCGCGCGACGGGAACGGGCCGTTCGCATCGCGGAAATCGACGATATTGCGCGCGAGCGTCGCGTTCAGTCCGGAGACGCGCGCGAGCAGCGCCACGGATGCCGTGTTCGCATCCACGCCCACCGCGTTCACGCAATCCTCGACCACCGCGTCGAGCGAACGCGCCAGTTCGCGCTGGTTCACGTCGTGCTGATACTGGCCGACACCGATCGCCTTCGGCTCGATCTTCACGAGCTCGGCGAGCGGGTCTTGCAGACGTCGCGCAATCGACACCGCGCCGCGCAGCGACACGTCCATGTCCGGAAATTCCTTCGCTGCGAGTTCCGAAGCCGAATACACCGACGCGCCCGCTTCGGACACGACGATCTTCTGCAGCTTGAACTCCGGGTGGCGCGCGATCAGCTCGCTCGCCAGCTTGTCGGTTTCCCGCGATGCCGTGCCGTTGCCGATACTGATCAGCTCGGCCTGCGTCTGCGCGCAGATGCGTGCGAGCTTGGCGATGGAGCCGTCCCAGTCGCGGCGCGGCTCGTGCGGGTAAATCACGTCGGTGGTGAGCACCTTGCCGGTCCGATCGACCACCGCCACCTTCACGCCGGTGCGCATGCCCGGATCGAGACCGATCACAGCCTTCGGTCCTGCCGGCGCGGCCAGCAGCAGATCCTTCAGATTGCGGGCAAACACGCGGATCGCCTCATGTTCGGCTTCTTCGCGCAGATTGGTCAGCAGTTCGTTTTCGATGTGCGGCTGCACCTTTACACGCCAGCACCAGCGGCACACGTCGGCGAGCCACTTGTCGGCCGGACGATTCTGGTTCGCGATGCCAAAGTGGCGTGCGATCAACGCTTCGCCGGGATGCGGCACCTGCGCGTCCAGTTCTTCGCCGAGCCCCAGCTTGACCATCAGCACGCCGGCGTTGCGGCCGCGGAACAGGGCGAGCGCGCGATGCGACGGCACCGTCTTGATGGTTTCCGAATAGTCGTAGTAATCGCGGAATTTCTCTTCTTCCGCGTTTTCCTTGCCTTCCACCACTTTCGACGACACTACGCCCTGGTTGAACAGGTACTCACGCAGTTTGCCGAGCAGCTCGGCGGTCTCGCCGAATTGTTCCGAGAGGATGTCGCGCGCGCCGTCTAGCGCTGCCTTCACGTCGGCCACGCCCTTTTCGGCGTCCACGTATTGAGCGGCCTCAGTCTGCGGATCGAGCAGGGCATTGGCGAGCAGCGCGTCAGCCAGCGGCTGGAGGCCCGCTTCGCGGGCGATCTGCGCGCGCGTGCGGCGTTTCGGTTTGTAAGGCAGATACAGGTCTTCCAGCACCTGTTTGCTGTCCGCACCTTCGATAGCGGCGCGCAGCTCCTCGGTCATCTTGCCCTGTTCGTCGATGCTCGCGACGATCGTCGCACGCCGGTCTTCCAGCTCACGCAGATACAGGAGCCGTTCCTCGAGGTTACGCAGCTGCGTGTCGTCGAGGTTATCGGTGACTTCCTTGCGGTAGCGCGCGATAAATGGAACAGTCGCGCCTTCGTCGAGAAGTTGCACCGCCGCCGCGACCTGGCGCGGCTGGACGGAGAGTTCGCTGGCGATGCGCTGTACGATCTTGAGTGCTACGGTTTCCGTCATAGGGTCTAGGTGTTCCTGCCGGACTCAATCTAAGGCCGCGCATGGCGGCACGCGGGACGCGTGCACGCTGCGACCGGGTTGCTGAAGCGGGGCATTTTGCCATAAATGCCAAAGGGCTCAACCGCGGGGTGATAGAATTTCGGGCATGTTCCGTTGCCCATCTACGACGTTGCCGATCTCCCGTTTTCCACTTGCTTCGCTTACCGCCACGCTCGTCGCGCCGCTTTTCACCTGCGCTGCGCTTGGCGTTGCCGCCGCCTCTTTCGCCGTGTCCGCACCGGCGTTTGCGCAAGACCAGCCGGCGATAACGGAGCCGGCCACGTCCACGCCGTCGGCTGCGGCAGCGGGTACGGCGCTGCGCCCGGATGATGGTCAGCTCAATGGGCGGGCGGGTGGGCAGGCCAATAGCCCGATTAGCGGCCCGGGCGGCGCCTCGGATGCCACCTCGGCGAACGCGGACGCGGGAACGGGGGAGGTCCCCAGCAATGATTTCGATGCACGGCAAGCGGTTCTGAACCACCGCACGGCAGAAAACGACTATGACTACGCGGTCGCCGTACATGACTGTTATAGCAAGTTTTTCGTGAACTACTGTATCGGCAAGGCGCGTGACAAGATGCGCACGGTGCAGGCCGACATTCGCAAGGAACAGCTCTCGCTCGACGCGGAACAGCGCACGTCGCGCGCGCAGCAGCGCGACGAGAAGGCGGCGCTCCAGCGCGCCCAGGACGAAGCCAATGCGCCGCAGCGCGCCGCGGACGACGCAAAGAACGCAGCGGCGTATCAGGACAAGCAGCGCCAGCATCAGCTGGATCAGGCGCAGCGCGCGGCCGAGGCGCCGCAGCGCGCGGCCAACGAGCAGGCCTATCAGCAGAAGGTGCAGCAGCACGCGTTGGACCAGGCGCAACGTGGCATCAGCGCGCCGCAGGCAGCCGCGAACCAGCAGGCGTACGACCAGAAGCAGGCGAACTTCCAGACCCAGCTCGAACAGGCCCGTCAGCAGGGCGCACAGAAGGCGCAGGAGCGCGTCGAGAAGCAGCAGAGCTATCAGCGCAAGCAGGAGACGGCCGCGCAGCACAAGCAGGACGTCGAGACGCGCCAGAAGCAGGCTGCTGAAAAGGCGGCGCAAAAACAGCAGGAGCAGTTGCAGGAACAGCAACAACAGCAGTTGCAGCAAAAGCAGCAACAGCAGCAGTAACGCGTTTTAGCCGGACAGCAACCTGAGGCGTCTGGGCTGCACAAAGCAGCCTGCGCCGCATAGGGAGAGGAGGCGAGCATGCGCGACCATCATCACGTCATCGACGCGAACGCACTTCAGGACCGTATTCTGCAACTGGAATCGGAGCACAGTGGACTGGACCGTCTGATCGACAAAATGTCGGATGAGCCCGGCTTCGACGACCTCGAGTTGCAGCGCCTTAAAAAGCGCAAGCTCAAGGTCAAGGACACCATTATCTTGCTGCAGTTGCAGCTCGAACCGGACGCGCGCGCTTAGGCTCGCGACCTGGCAGGCGCCGGGTCGCCACGCGCACCGGATTTTGCAGGAAACGCTTGCCTTGAATTCACCGCTTGTTACTTCTTCGCGCAGCTCGTCGGATGACGAAGCTCCCGCACGCGAGCCACGCGCCGCCGAGGGCGCGCTCGCGTCCTCGCTGATTCCTCGCCGCAAGACCGAGCTCGACGATATTTTCGCCGCCGACGGCCTGCTTGCGCGTCAGATCGACGGCTACCGCTCGCGTGCGTCGCAGATCGAGATGGCGCGCGCAGTCGCCGCTGCCATGGAAGCCTCGGGCCGAGCCATGCCTGAGCCGGCAATGTTCGAGGCGCATAAGCGGCCGGCGCGGCGTCTGCAGGGTGCCGCCGGCGAAACCCCGGTGGATGCGTCTGCGGATGCGGTCGCGAGCGACGCAGCAGGCGGTCTCGACGGCAGCGAGAACACGCTGATCGTAGAGGCGGGGACGGGCACCGGCAAGACCTATGCGTACCTCGTGCCGGCCATGCTGTGGGGCGGCAAGGTGATCGTCTCGACCGGCACCAAGCACTTGCAGGACCAGTTGTTCCAGCGCGATATCCCGACCGTGCGCGATGCGCTGGCCGTGCCGGTCACAGTGGCAATGCTCAAGGGTCGCGCGAACTATCTGTGCCACTACTACCTGCAGCGGACGGCCGACAACGGCCGCTTACCGTCGCGCCAGGAAACCTCGTATCTGCAGGACATCATCCGTTTTGCAAAGATCACGCGCACCGGCGACAAAGCCGAACTCGCGAGCGTGCCGGAAACGGCCGCGGTCTGGTCGATGGTCACCTCGACCCGCGAAAACTGCCTCGGCCAGGAGTGCCCGCACTACAAGGAATGCTTCGTGATGCAGGCGCGCCGCGAGGCGCAGCAGGCCGATATCGTGGTGGTCAATCATCACCTGTTCTTCGCCGACATCATGTTGCGCGACACAGGCATGGCCGAGTTGCTGCCCACGGCCAATACGATCGTCTTCGACGAAGCGCATCAATTGCCGGAGACCGCGACGTTGTTCTTCGGCGAGACGCTCTCGACCGCGCAGTTTCTCGAACTCGCCCGCGATTCGGTGGCCGAAGGGCTTGGCCATGCGCGTGAAGTGGTCGACTGGGTGAAACTTGGCGCGGCGCTCGAACGCTCGGCACGTGACGTGCGCCTCGCATTCAGGGAGGACTCGGTGCGGCTGTCGATCGGCCAGTTGCCCGACGATCATCCGCTGTTCCCCGCGCTCGAGACGCTCGAGACGGAACTCGATGCGCTCGCCAATGCGTTGTCGAGCCAGGCAGAGCGCGCCGAGTCGATTGGCGCTTGTCTGCGGCGCGCACGCGAGTTGCGGGGCATCCTGGCGGGTTGGACCACGCCGCCTACCGATACCGAACGCGACGCCGCTGCTGGGGACGCTAAAACGGCCGCGTCCGATCCGAATGAAAAGGTGCGCTGGATCGAAGTGTTCGCGCATACCGTGCAGTTGCACGAGACGCCGTTGTCGGTGGCGCCGATTTTTGCCAAGCAGCGCGCCGGCGTGCCGCGGGCGTGGATCTTCACGTCGGCGACGCTCTCGGTGCGGGGCGATTTCACGCACTACGCGGCGCAAATGGGTCTGAACGCGCGCCGCTCGATGACGCTGCCGAGCCCTTTCGACTACCCGGCTCAAGGGCTGCTATACGTGCCGCGCAATCTGCCGCAGCCTTCGTCGCCGATGTTCACCGATGCGGTATTCGAAGCCGCACTGCCAGCCATCGAGGCGTCGGGTGGCGGCGTGTTCATGCTCTGCACGACCTTGCGCGCGGTCGACAAGATTGCGACGAAGCTGCGCGATACGATCGAGAAGCGCGGCTGGAATTACCCGTTGCTGGTGCAGGGCGACGCGAGCCGCACGGAGCTGCTGGACCGCTTCCGCTCGTACGGCAATGCGATTCTGGTGGGCAGCCAGAGCTTCTGGGAAGGCGTGGACGTACGCGGCGATGCACTTTCTCTCGTCGTGATCGACAAGCTGCCGTTTGCGCCGCCTGACGACCCCGTGCTGGCAGCCCGGCTCGATGCATTGACGAAGAAGGGTTTGAGCCCGTTTGCGGTCCACCAGTTGCCGCAGGCGGTGATCACGCTCAAGCAGGGTGCAGGGCGTCTGATTCGCGCTGAGACCGATCGTGGCGTGCTGATGATCTGCGACACACGTCTCGTCGACAAACCCTATGGGCGCCGTATATGGCAGAGCCTGCCGCCTTTCAAGCGGACCCGGGAGATCGACGTGGTGCGCGAGTTCTTCGAAGAGCGCACGGCGTCGCCCGAGGTTCGAAGCGCGGATTGAATGAGAGCGGGCCAGGTGGAGGAGATCAGCGTTGAAAACGCTGATCTGAAACAACTGGCCTGAGAAACTCGGCTTGGGAAAGCTGAGCCTTTAAAACCGGCCTGAGAATGGCAAAACGCCACGGATGTGAATCCGTGGCGCTTTGCTTTACTAAATCAGCAAATCGCGTTGATCTGCTGATTTAGTTTTCGCCCAGAGGCGAACCCTGTACGACAGCTTACTGGCTTGCGCCCGAAGCCGGAGCAGCAGCCGAAGCAGCAGCATCCGAAGCTGCAGCGCCTGCGTCCGAAGCAGCGGTAGTAGCCGAAGCAGCAGCGTCGCTCGCAGCAGCAGCGCTCGAAGCAGCAGCGCCTGCATCCGAAGCAGCAGCAGGTGCCGAAGCAGCCGATGCATCGCTAGCCGGGGCAGCTGCTTGGTCGCTGCTCTTGTTGCATGCAGCCAGTGCCACAGCTGCCAACAGGGATGCTACGAGGAGGGATTTCTTCATGATCACGTCCTTTTATGGTTAAAGGTAAGCAACAGCGCAAAATAATACCGGTAATGTGCTCCAACACCGACCTGGGCCGCTGGTGGAGACGCACTTCTCAAGAGCGTGAATCTTCCCTACGGCTTGGGCGGAAATTATATGCACTTTCGTATCGACCGTCGACAAATCCGGGGTCAATACGTTGTCTTTCTCATACAAAATTTCACGTTACGTCATAACAGGCAGACAAGCCTTAAACAGGCTCGCCCACTTGTATCCAGCCCGCACGATACCACTCGTGCAGCAATGCTGTCACCGATGAATCGTCTGAGAGTGTTACAAAGCGTTTCGCACTCAGACACCGGCTATCAGCGAATTCAATCAACCATTTTTTCACGCCTGCGAGCCGATTTTCTTCTCCATTCAAGAAGAAAAAGCGGCTGTTGTACAGCAAAACCGACTTCCGGTCGAGTCGAAGACCGAAGTTGGAAGCGCGTTGGATAAAACGCGCTTCATTAAGTGGCTGTTCCGGTGGATCGAAGACGACACTCGGCTTCGGTTCGCTCAGATACGTGCCCAGGAAGGACGCAATGTCCTTTTCGTCCCATTTGACCTGAGCAAGGATCGCGCCTACGCGCTCGACCAGCGCAGCAGGGAGCTCGGCGGGGCGCGCCACGGCAGGCTGCCGGGGGTCGCGGTACAACTGCGGGGCACGCTCCTGACATTCGTCGCGTTCTCCGCGCTCGGCGAGATGATACAGAAACTGGGCCGTGAGCTCGCTCGAGGAGGGCGCGCGGAAGCCGATCGAGCAGGTCATGCACTCGCCCTCGGCCACGCCGTCATGGGCGATGTGCGGCGGCAGATAGAGCATGTCGCCCGGTTCCAGTATCCATTCCTCGTCTGGTTCGAAATTTTGTAAAACTTTCAAGGGCACGCCGGGGCGCAGCGACAGGTCGCGCTGCGCGCTGATCCGCCAGCGGCGTTTGCCGTGCACTTGCAGCAGGAATACGTCATATGAATCGAAGTGCGGGCCCACCCCGCCGCCATCGGCTGCGTACGAGATCATCAGATCGTCGAGCCGCGCGTCCGGCACGAAACGGAACCGGTCGAGCAGGGCTCGGGCGCGGTCGTCGTGCAGGTCGACACCTTGGACCAGGAGGGTCCACGCGCGCTGCTTCACCGAAGGCAATTCGTCAGCCGCAAACGGGCCGTGTTCCAGTTGCCATTTGTTGCGAAAGTGCGTGATCAGACGCGCTTCGACTTCGTCCTGATCGGCGAGGTCGAACAACTCGTCGCGCGAGAGCGGCGCGACGACGTTCGGGATCGCCTGGCGAATCAGCAGCGGCTTCTTTTGCCAGTACCGGCGCATGAATTGCGTCGGAGTGAGATTGCCGAGCAGCGGCGTCGGCACGTCGGGCGAGGGCGGCAGAACCGGCGAAGAAATCCGCGCAGAAGCTGCGTGCGCCGGGTGGTCAAGGGGCCGCTTGGGCATCGTATAATGTGAGTTGTATTTTGGAGAATCGAATGAAAATTGCAAAGAACACCGTCGTGTCGGTCGCTTACAAGCTGTCGGATGCGCAGGGCAACCTGATTGAAGAAAGCGACGAGCCGATGGTCTATCTGCACGGCGGCTATGATGGCACGTTCCCCAAGATCGAGGAAGAGCTCGACGGCCATGAGGCTGGATTCGAGACCCAGATCCAGCTCGAGCCGCAAGACGCGTTTGGCGAATACGATCCCGATCTCGTGAAGATCGAGCCGCGCAATCGCTTCCCCGAACCGCTCGAAGTCGGTATGCAATTCGAGGGCACTCCGGAAGAAGGTGACGAGGACATCGATTCGCTCGTCTACGTCGTCACGGACGTGGCGGAAGACAAGGTTGTGCTCGACGGCAACCATCCGCTGGCCGGCATGGCATTGCGTTTCGCGCTGACCGTCAAGGACGTGCGCCCTGCAACCGAAGACGAAATCCAGCACGAGCATGCCCACGGCGCGGATGGCCTGGAAGTGCTCGACGACGATGACGACGAAGGCGATGAAGAGCCGTCAGGGCCCACGCTGCACTGAGCTGGCGGGCATCCCTGCGGGGTTGCTGGGCATGCTCGGCGCGCCGTTCATGGACGGCGCCTCGCCGCCTTCCGTCGGCGGACTAACGGGCGGGCTGATCGGCTGCTCCGGCTGCGGCGTGGCTGGCAGCAGCGGCGGCAGGTTCGACGCCGGGTTTAGCGACTGATTCAGCGCCGGCGGTGTGAGCAACGCGGGCGCGGTCTCGTCGGAAGCGGGCGCGGGCGGCACTCCCTGTGCCGGCTGGACCGGCAGCAGCGGCAGGTTTTTCGGCACGTCGCGCACACTCACGCGGAATGGCGGCCGGTGCGCCATATCTGCTTCAATCTGAATCCACTGATCAAGACGGTCACGCGGCGCGATGGCGATGCGCGTGAGATTCGTCACGACCTCCCCTTTGTCGTTACGTAACGGCTGGTCTATCACGAAGCCGCCGGCTGCGCGCTGGTCGTCGCAATGAATCAACAGGACGGGGCCGCGGAAGATTTCGGCGACCTTGACGAGGCTGCGCTTGAGTTCCAGAAAGCCGTCGCGATGCGAATTGCGGGCGAAGCGCAACCAGGCGAAGCGGTCGGGCCGCTCGTAACGTTCCGGGTCCAGGTCGCCTTGAATGAAGATCACAATCGCGCGCGCGTCACGCCGTTTCGCATACTCGGCCGCGTGTTCCAGCCAGAATGCATTGGCGATCACGCGATCTTCGAACTCGCCGTTGCGCCCGCCTGCGGTCAGATAGTGATTGTTCGGATCCGGTGCGTTCAGACCGATGAACACCGTGTCACCGAGTTGCCAGCGCACGTTTTCCCGATAAGGCCGAAAGCGCGAGACTTCGCTCTCGCGCGTCAAGGCAAGCGGGTTTTGCCCCATCGATGAGGCGTCCGCAAAGAGCGTCTGACGCAACTGGTCGAGCCGTTCGACCGGATCGAAACCACCCGCTTCAGTGGTGCCGCAATCGGTCCAGTCGTGTTGGCCCGGAATAAAGATCAGCGCCGGACGGGCCGCTTCCAGCAAAGCCTGGCGGCGCTCGTACAGCGAGTCGCCGCAGGCTTCCTTCGCCCCCTTCAGATTGCCGTCATAGACGATGAACGACATGTCGCGGTTGCGGCCGATCGCGTCGATCAGTCGCTGGGTGGGCGCCTCCTCGGCAGAGCTTTGCAGCGTGCCGGCGATGACCGCAAAGGAATAGCGAACCGGCGCCGCCTGCGCGTGCGGCGACACGCCCCCCGTCAGGATGAGCGCAACGGCAAGCGCCGCGCACAGGGTGCGCGGACGCTGCAGGTCGTGGTGCCGATCAATGATCTGCATCCGGCGCAGCGGCCAGCTCGTGCAGTTCATAGAGCAGGTCCAGCGCATCGCGCGGGCGTAACTCGTTGGGATCGACAGCCCGCAAACGCGTGAGCAGCGCTTGCTCCGCCGCGCTCAGCGCGGGGGCGGGCGCGGCGGTGCTGTCGGCATCTTCGTGATCGTCGTCAGCATCCTGCAGCATTAGGGGCGCTGAGAACAGATCGAGTTGCGGCGCCGGCTGCCCGGCCGATTGCTGCTCGAGGTGCGCGAGATGCTTGCGCGCCGCGCGGATCACGGCAGCCGGCACGCCGGCGAGTTGGGCCACCTGCAAACCGTAGCTCTGATTCGCCGGACCGTCGCTTACCGCATGCAGGAACACGATGCCGTGCCCATGCTCGACCGCTG
>Ga0302232_10003208_pt1 | contig 11066 bp, 8 predicted proteins | sample II_Palsa_N2_3_FD_193575 | JGI IMG/M metagenome (GOLD analysis project Ga0302232, IMG submission 193575) | Peat permafrost microbial communities from Stordalen Mire near Abisko, Sweden - II_Palsa_N2_3 | ecosystem: Environmental > Terrestrial > Soil > Palsa > Peat permafrost | place: Sweden...
AGGCCGATGGTTTTGGCGATGGAGGTGGCGGCGATTGCGTCGGTTGTTGCGACGACGGCTCCGAGGAGAAAGCCGGCCTTCCAGTCGAGCGCGGTGATGAAGCGGTCGGAGAACTCGGCGACGCCCCAGACGGTGAAGCCAACCAGCCCAACGGCCAGAAGGCCAATGACGACGCCGTTGCGGCGGAACTCCCGCCAGGACATCGACCACGCGGAGGCGTAGAGGAGAGGCGGCAGAAAGATGACGAAGACGATCTGGGGGTCGAGCGGAATGCGCGGGATGCGCGGCAGAAAACTGATCAACAGACCGGCCAGTACCAGGACAATCGGATAGGCCACCTTCAGACGGCGGGCCATCACTGCGAATCCCGCGACCAGCACGAGCAGAAGAAGAATTACCGTTTCGACTGCGTGAAGACTTTCGCCCGTTTCCATCAGACAGACCTCCGTTCGCAACCCGGCATGGCGCACCGCCTTCGTTCCTTAGTAGACCAAATTATGCACCTCTACTGTAAAGATCTACGACGACAACACCCATCGCGTGGCTCAATCGGGCACCTCTCCATTTAGACTGCGATCAGCGTATGAATCAACACGAACCAGCTACTTCCGGGCCCATGCTGTCCCCTCGCAGCTCCGATAGCGACGATCGGCGTGAGTTCGTCGACGTCAATCGCGGGCTCACGCCTCTGCAGATTCGGCGACGGCGCATCTTCGCCCGCAGCATCGTTTTCTTCACCACGCTTGTCGTCATCGTCGTAGCGACAATCTTCTTCTTTGGACGCCACTGGGTTCACAAGGCGATGGCCGATGGATTGCCGCAGGTCGACGGCAGTCTTGCCATCGCTGGCCTTAGCGCGCCTGTCACGGTGCAGCGGGATGCGCAGGGTGTTCCGCATATTCGCGCGGCGTCGCTCGACGACCTCGTCTTCGCTCAGGGCTACATCACCGCGCAGGATCGTCTGTGGCAGATGGAGACGCTGCGCCGCCATGCTGCAGGCACGCTTGCGGAGATTCTTGGGCCGGCGCTGATTGCGCATGACCGCGTTCAGCGTACGCTGCAGATTCGTGCCGCCGCAGACCGCGCTGTCGCCGTGCTGACGGCGGATCAGCTCCACTGGCTGGATCTCTATGCGCGCGGCGTCAACGCCTCTATGGCAGACCAGCGCGCTCACCTTCCGCTGGAGTTCCGGCTGCTCCGCTTCGAACCCGCGCCGTGGACGCCTCGCGATACGCTGCTTGTTTCGCTGGCTATGTTTCAGGACCTGACCAACAGCTTTCCGGATGAGCTGGACCGCGAGGCGCTCAGCGCGAAGCTGCCGCTTACACTGCTCGCCGATCTGTATCCCGTAGGGTCGTGGCGCGACCATCCGCCTGCACAGCCCGTTGTCGACCTTACTGCGCCGCAGACCGATATTCCCGATGTTCCGCTCGACGAGACGCAGACCCGGCTCTCGACGCCTGAGGATCTTCAGAGGCTGCGCCAGACGCTTCGCAATCCAGTGTGCGACGGCTGCATTGCGGGGTCGAATAACTGGGTTGTCTCCGGGGCGCATACTGCGACCGGCAAGCCGATGCTCTCGAACGATATGCATCTCGCCCACAGCGTTCCTGGCATCTGGTACGAGGCTGACCTGGAGGCTGCCGCGCCCGACGGAGACTTCCATGTTGCGGGTGTGTCGCTTCCTGGCGCGCCGTTCATCGTCGTCGGACACAATACGCATGTCGCGTGGGGATTTACCAACCTGGGCGCAACCGTCCAGGATGTTTACATCGAGCACACACGCGGCACGGGCGCCACCGCCGAGTACCAGACCGCCGGTGGCAGCTGGCAGCCGCTGCTCCATGAGCAGGAGATCATCCGCGTGAAAGGCGGCAAGGACCTCGTGCTCGACGTTACGGCGACGCAGCATGACGGTGTTACCACGCCGATTCTTTCACCGATTCTGCCGTCGGAGAGCCGCGCTCTCTCGCTGCACTGGAGCATCTACGATCCGGCCAATGTCACTGCTCCCTTCTTCGACATCAACTCTGCCTCTGACGGACGCAGCCTGGTTGCGGCCTTTGCTGCCTTCGGGGGACCTTCGCAGAATCTTGTCTACGCGGACGATCAGGGACACATTGGGTATCACGCTGTGGGTAAGGTGCCTGTTCGCGGCAGCATCGCCAGTCCGACGCCGATCAGTCCGGTTCCAACCGACGCGCTCGATACCACGCAGCAGTGGGTCGGCTATATTCCTTTCGATCAGCTTCCTCAGACTGTCGATCCTGCCAACGGGATGCTTGCTACGGCCAATGCTCGCGTTGCTCCGGATGGGTATCCTTTTCCCATTACGCTCAACTGGGCCGCGCCTTATCGCAACGAACGCATCTGGAAGCTGCTGGGCGATCGCGCTCTGGCGACCAAAGACCATCTGACACCCGCTGACATGCTCGCGATTCAGACGGATGTGTACTCCGACGTGGACCATGTTATTGCGCAGCGGCTGGCCTATGCGATCGATCACGCGGACACGCCGTTGTTCGTCAAAGACAAGCGCCTCCACCAGGCTGCGGATCTGCTCCGCGACTGGGATGGCAGTCTCGACGCCGATGCTGCAGCGCCGGCCATCGTCGACTCTGCTCGCACCGCTTTGTGGACGCTACTGCTTGCATCGCAGATTAAATCTGAACCTGGACGTCATGCTGCCGATGCGGTGAAGCTCTACAACTGGGGCGGAAAAGCTTATGCGCAGGAGTGGCTCGTCATGCATACCCCGGCGCGGTGGCTGCCTGCAAAATATTCGAGCTGGGACGATCTTCTTACCGCCGCAGTTGCCAAAGGGCTGGCCGACGCTCACTCGCCGCTCGATCTTAAAAAGTGGACCTATGGCGAGGCTTATCCCATCGACATTGAGCACCCTATCTACAGCCAGTCGCCGCTGCTGCAGGTTCTGATGGTGCAGCCCACCGGCACCGGACCTCATCCGCAGAGCGGCGATGGGACGACCATCAAGCAGGTGGGGCGCACCTTTGGCCCCTCTGAGCGCTTCACCGCCGATCTCGCCGATCTGGACCACAGCACGCTGAACCTGGTGCTTGGACAGTCGGGCGATCCTCTGAGTCCGTGGTTTATGAATCAGTGGGCGGCCTGGTATAAAGGCACTACATATACGCTGCCCTTTACGAAATCTGCTGTGGATGCTGCCACGACGCATACTCTGACGCTTACGCCCAGATAGTCCTGGTGAGGTATATCTTCCATCCTGTTCCATCGGCGTCTGAAAGAGGCGTCGACACTGCGATACTCTCAATACCATGCAGCGCGACCGACTTCCCTACATCCTTATCCCCGTCGTCGCGCTTGTCGCTGTCCTTCCGCTTATCGTCCACGGCTGCTCGTGCGGCCATGACTTCGACTTCCACATCCTGAGCTGGATGGAGGCTGCTCGTCAGTTCAGCCACGGCAATCTGCATCCGCACTGGGCCTATACGCCTGCGTACAACGCCGGGGAACCGCGCTTCGTCTTTTATCCGCCGCTGTCGTGGAGTATCGGAGCGATCCTCGGGTTCGTCATGCCGTGGACGTGGACGCCGATCGTCTATACGTGGCTGGCCCTTACGGCCAGCGGCCTGGCGCTGCATCGTCTTGCGCGTGACTTCACGACGCTCACCGCGGCACTGCTCGCCGCGACGTTTTATACGGTGAATCCTTACATGCTCTTCACCGCGTATGAGCGCACCGCTTACGCTGAGCTTCTCGCTGCGGCGTGGATTCCGATGCTGCTCCACGCTATCCTGCGCGACAAAGTCACCATTCCACGGGTCGCCATTCCGGTTGCTCTGCTGTGGCTGACCAATGCGCCTGCCGCGGTTATGTCGTGCTACGCGCTGGCTTTTCTTGCGCTCTTCCGTATCACTCATCATGAGCTTGAGTTGCGGACGCAAAGGACGCGAGGCGAGGCGAGGGGCGCAGGAGATTCGATTCTGCCGGACGCTCTTCGCACGGTGGCAGGGACTGCTCTGGGGCTTGGACTTGCCGCGTTCTATATTCTCCCTGCAGCGTATGAGCGCCGCTATGTTCAGGTTGCCATGGCGATCATTCCGAACATGCGCATCCAGGATAATTTTCTCTTTCACCATACCGGCGATGTTCCCCACGACGTTGTTCTCCACACGGCCTCCGACCTGGCGCTTCTGCTGCTGACGCTTACTGTTGTTGCTTTTACTGCCACAGCACTGGCTGTCGTCCGCATCATCCGTATGTCTCGAACCGGGCCGTCTCACGGCTACCGTCTGGTCGCCCCTCTCGCGACTCTGGCTGCAGCGATCGCGCTGCTACTGACTCCGAGCACGGCGTTCATCTGGAACCATGCGCCGGAGATGGCGTTCCTCCAGTTTCCGTGGCGCTTTCTCGCCATCCTCGCCGCTGTCCTCAGCCTCGCTGCCGCGCTGGCGCTCATACCGCTGCGGTTGAAGCCTGCTCTGGGTATCATCTGCTCTCTGGTCATAGCCGTGGCCCTGACCTGGCCCGCATACACCGCCTTCCGTCAGGCCTGCGACGAAGAGGACACTGTGCAGGCACGCGTGGCCCTGTTTCATTCCAGCCAGGGCACCGATCCGACCGACGAGTACACGCCTGCCACCGCTGACAACGACTCGCTCGCCCATGCCGACCCTGGCTTTTGGCTTTCGCCCAACCCCAATGCCAAAGCCCCTGCGAACTCCATGACTGGCCCTGCGCCGGCGCATCTCTCGCTTAACTTAACCACGCCACAGACACTGATCCTCAACCTCCGCGAGTATCCCGCGTGGCGCATCATGCTGAATCAGAGGGTCGTCACCACGCGGGAGCAGCGCGATGACGGTCTGATCGCTATTCCTGTTCCCGCCGGTCTCTCGACTCTGTCGATTGGCTATGCCCAACCTGGCGACCAGACCATCGGCGACATTCTCACACTGGCATCCCTGGCCGTTCTCATTTCCCTCATGCTTCGTACCAGAAAAATTCAGCCTGCATCGTGATCTGCTTTTCTCCCAAAACGCCGCAGTTGCATTCACTCATTTATCATCAAGACCTGATGCAATTCACGGTACAAACTCTGCTTCTCTCCGGCGCGCAGTTCACGGATGCCGCCCTTGAACGCCTTCTGCCCGCACCGGACACCCTGCCTCACTCCATCCACCGCGCCATGCGCCACAGTACCTTCGCCGGTGGCAAGCGACTGCGTCCGATTCTCTGCATCGAGGCCGCACGGATGGTCAGCGGCACCGGCAATCTCCCCGCAGGCGCGGCTGAGCTTGGGGCAGCCCTGGAGATGCTGCATACCTACTCGCTTATCCACGATGACCTTCCGGCGCTTGATAATGATGATCTTCGCCGCGGCCAGCCCACCTGCCATGTGGTCTTCGGCGAAGCGACGGCCATTCTCGCGGGCGACGCCCTGCAGACGCTCGCCTTCCAGACCATCGCTCAGCTTCCGTGCCCTCCCGAAACCGTTGTGGCCATTCTGCGCGATATCTCTCTTGCCGTGGGTACCGGAGTCGGTCCTCATAGTTCTCTTCCTCCGGGGATGATTGGAGGTCAGGTTGTGGACATCGAATCCGAGGGGCAGACACCCACTGCGGAGCTGGTCGAATCCATCCACCGGGCCAAGACCGGCGCTCTTATTACCACCTCCATTGTGAGCGGCGGCCTGCTTGGTCTCGGCCAGGCGCATACCGTGTCCGACTTCGATTCAGGCAGTGGCCTGGGTCATCACGCAGACACTATCGCCCGCCTCCGCACCTTCGGCGAGAAAGCGGGGCTCGCTTTTCAGATCATCGACGACGTGCTCGACATGACGCAAAGCTCAGAAGAACTCGGCAAGACCGCTGGGAAGGACACTGCCAGCATCAAGGCCACGTGGCCCGCCGTGTACGGTATCGACCAGTCGCTGAAGGACGCGGAGGAACTGATCGCCGACGCGTTTGCCGCGCTTGAGCCCTTCGGCGAAGCTGCTACTCCGTTGAAATCCCTGGCCCAATATCTGGTCGAGCGGAAAAATTAGCCGCGCCGTAAGCTCAGATGCTCTGCCTCTCGATTCTGAGATCTGGGCATCGAGCGCAGCACGGCCGCCTTCGCTATCATCGATACAGATGCTCACAGAGTCCGACATCCTTACCGCTCTCCGCGACTGCTACGATCCCGAGTTGCCCTGCAATATCGTCGACCTCGGACTGATTCAGAGGATTGCCATTACTCCGGACCGCGACGCTCCAGGCACCGGCATCCCCGGCGTTCCGCAGAAACACATGGTCGACATCGACCTCGTTCCCACTCAACCCAATGAAGCTGCCGAAGCTCACCTTCGCGCGCAGATCGTCAACCGCCTCGCCGGTCTTGAGACTGTCTCACAAACCACGGTCCATATCTTCGACAGTCCCGCCTGGACGCCGAAAAATATTACTCCCGCCGGACGCCGCATTCTGGGTCTGGACGGCAACCCCAGCCTCATTCAGATCCGCTAGCCTATGCCGAAACCAATGCTTGTTCTCAAACCGAGCCCGCGCAAGCGTCCGCAGGATCTGCTGAAACTTACCACGACGCCCATCCATCCCTTTGACGAGGCTCACGGCGTCGACACCAGCGGGCTCGTCCCAGCGGGTAACCTCATCACCGGCCATCCCAACGACGAGTTTGTGACTGCCTACTACGGTGTCGCCCCCAGCATTCTCCGCACCCTCGTCGAGCTATGGCGCGAGACCGTTCCGCCGCACCCTATCCACAGCTATACGTTCGTCGACATCGGAGCCGGTAAAGGCCGCGCCATGCTCGTCGCCAGTGAACTCCCCTTTCACAAGGTCATCGGCATCGAGCTTAACCCCGAGATGGCCGATATCGCGCAGCGGAATCTCGATCTATGGCTCGCAGCCCACGCCGCCGACACCACTGCGCCACCGCTGGCTCCGATTCGACTTTACGAGCAGGATGCCCTCACGTTCGATCTTCCGCTGACCCCCACCGTGGCCTTTCTCTTTCACCCCTTTGAGGCACCTGTCCTCAGGCGTCTTCTGCGCCGCATCGAAGCCCGCTTCTCTAAACGTCCGGGGACCTTCGATCTCCTCTACGTCAACGCTGAGTGCCGTGCAGTTTTAGACCTGCACCCCGCCTTCACCCGTCTCTTCCTTGGCCCTGTAGCGATGTCCGCCGAGGACCATGTCGCCGATCTCGCGGCCATCGCGCAACAGAAGGAGTACGGCTCGACCGGGGATGAAGAGTGCGCCATCTACCGCTACACCGGCCGCAGTAAAAAGTCTTAGCCCTTCAAACGCACCAGAAATAATCGCTCGTCGCCGCCAGCATGTTCAATCGCGATCTCTCCATCGGCGCGCTCCACCACACTCGGAAACTTCTCTCCCCACTCCACCAGCACCAGCGCATCCGACTCGTCGGCCATCTCGTCGAGTCCCAGGGTCAACAACTCGCGCTCGGTCTCCAGCCGGTAGAGATCGAGATGGAACAGTCGCACCTTCGCCCCACGAAATTCGTGCACCAGAGTAAATGTGGGGCTCGTCACATCGGCGGCTTCTGCCGCTCCCAGCGCCGCGGCGATGCCTTTTACCAGCGTTGTCTTTCCTGCGCCTAAATCTCCGCGCAGCACGATCAGCTTCGGAACGGGCAGCAGCATCTCCGCCACCCTTTCGCCCATTGCCAGCGTTCCTGCCTCCGACCGCGTCTTAAACCGCTTTTCCTTTACGATCATCCGTGCAATCCAGAGATCCACGTGAGGCCATCGGCATCCGCCACCCGATAACGGAAGGCATCCGAAAGGTGCGCGAGGGTGTCGGTCGCGAGGACTGTATGCTCATCCATCGCCCGCGCTGCAAAGTCGCCGGCCAGCCCGTGCAGGTAGACCGCTGTCTCCACCGCTCGTGCGACGTCGCCGGGAAACTGCGCCAGCATCCCCGCCACAATTCCCGTAAGAATATCTCCGCTTCCGCCCTTGGCCATCGCGGGGTTTCCTGTCGTATTCACAGCAACCGAGCCATCGGGGTGGGCCACCAGGGTCCGCCATCCCTTCAGCACCAGGGTTAGCTTGTGCTCGGTGGCAAACCTGCGCGCCAGCCCTATCCGGTCGGCCTCCACTTCCTTCACGGTCAGACCCGCGAGTCTCGCCATCTCGCCGGGATGCGGCGTCAGCACCATCGTTCGGCCTGCGCCGTCCAGCAGATTCGTCTTTCCCGCGAACGCATTCAACGCGTCGGCGTCGATCACCACCGGCAGCGTCGTCTTCTCGACCATGTGCCGCGAAAATTCGGAGGCATCCCCCTCGGTCGACAGGCCTGGCCCCAGAGCGAGAATCGTAATCTTCTGCAGCAGCGCCTCCAGCTTCGCCGCATCCAGATTCTTGAAGGAGACCGCGCCTTTGCTCCCCTCCGCGAGCGGAACCATCATCAGCTCCGGTGTAATTCGCGCGACGGTGTTCACAATGCTCTTCGGCACCGCCGCTGTCACCAGCCCTGCGCCGGTGCGCAGCGCTGCCAGCGAAGCCATCGCCGGAGCACCTGCCTTGCCGTAGCTTCCGCCCACCAGCAGCACATGCCCAAATTTTCCCTTATTCGAATTCACCCCGCGAGGCTTCTCCGCCAGCGCCTTCGAGGCTCCCGTCCACGTGAGTCCGCTCCCGGACTTTACCGCCTCCGCAGGCGATCCGATCTGCGCCACCACCACTGGACCGAACGCGCCTCCGGTTTTTTCATTGCGCGTCAGATGGCCGAACACATGCGCGGTTTTGGGTGCGGTGAATGTGACTACCGCATCGGCTCGAAACGCTTCGGCGCTGGCCTCAGCCGTTGAGTCCGCGTCCCATCCCGATGGCAGATCCACCGCCACGAGCGGGATGTCCAGTTTCTCCACCATGTCCCGCGCAGCCACTGCAAGCCCACGCAGCGGCGGTTTGAACCCGGTTCCCACTAAAGCATCGATCAGAAGCTCGGAACCACTCACGATATCTTCGCAATTCTTCAGCGCCTCTTCATCCACCACCTCATGCACAATCACCGAAGCGGCCTCCTCACGAAGCCGCCTCAACGCTGTCGCCGCTGCTTCCGTCAACTCCTCCGAATGGCCCAGAAGCAGTACCTGCACGGTTCTGCCGGCATACATCAGCCCCTTTGCCGCCACCAACCCATCCCCACCATTGTTGCCCTTGCCGCAGAGAACGGTAATTCGCATTGCGGCTGGATACTGTCTTACGCAGAAGGCCGCCACCGCAGCACCAGCTCTATCCATTAGTTCATCCAGTGGTATTCCGAACTGCTCAGCGGTCAGTCGGTCCACCGCACCCATTTCTGCCGCCGTCAGAATGTTCATCTTTCCCTTCTACTCTATTCTGCCGTCCAGGCCAAACGGAACGGGTGCAGCGCTCCGGTTCTTTAAGACGTTGACCTTCAACAGATAGGAGTATTCCGCAACACGCGCAGTTGCCCACACGAGGCAGGACGGAGAAAACAGGTTGTCTGCTCCACCTTGCGGAGAACCTGAACCACGACCGCTTTCGTGCAGACTAACCAAAGGATCAGTACTCGCCCAGTGCCGTTTCAGTCAGGCGAAAGACCTACTCGGAGCTGACCGCGCCGGTCGCTTCAGCCACCGGCAACGGCTTCTGGAAGTAGTCTTTCTCCCACAGAGCCCGGTAAAACTCTCCTGTCAGTTCAGCAGCCTTCGGCCCAAATGTGGGACGGCCACCCTCGAGGAAAAATACCGTAACAATTCGGCCCTTCGGGGTATCCGCATATGAGCCGAACCATCCGAACCGCGTTCCGTTATTCGAACAGGTTCCGGTCTTGCCCATCACGGGAAACTGGCTGAAGTTGGTCCGGAGCGAGCGCGCCGTCCCATACTCCACCGCTCCCTCCATGCCGACAGAGATCTCCGGGATCAATGGAGCGATGTTTAACGTTCTCTTCACCTTAGGCTCAAACGTGGCGATGTCCTCGGGGGTCTCGGGATGCTGGAGATAGTACAGCGTCCCCCCATTGGCAATCGCCGAAACCAACGCGCCCAGCTGCAGCGGGGTCATTGAGACGCTCTCGCCAAACGAGCACATCCGCCCCACGCCGCCGAGCGCCGCCGGCAGTTCTTCGTCGGGATAGGTCCCCAGATGCTCGCCCTGAATGTGGTATCCGGCCAGCTCTCCCAGGCCAAACTCGTTCGCGTAGTGCTTCACGCGCTCAAACCCAAGCATGCGTCCAAGTGTTTCAAAATAAAGGTTATTCGAGTGGGCCAGAGCATCCGTGAGGGTCATGTGAAATTTACCCCCCAGGTTCACTGGCGTGTCGCGGTGCACAATTCCCTCTTCCAGGGCTGCCAGCGCGACCGTCAGCTTGATCGTCGAGCACGGCTCGGCTCCGTTCGACAGAGCCAGCTTCTGATTGACCATCGCGAGAATTCGGCCGTTGGATGGATCAATTGCGACCGCTGTCCCGTTCATATTCCCCAGCGCCTGAATTGCGGCTGCGCGAACCACCGGGTCTTCTCCGTCGGTCACGTCGCCAAGCGTTAGATTGTCGGCAAACGAGCTCGCGGAAAAATGCTCCTGGTACCTGGTTCTGCGGACTGCCAGCATCGGACGAGCTCCGCGCCCGTGCCTGCGCGTTACTGTCGTCGTTGCAACAACATGCGACGATCCGGCATGAGTGGTTCGAGCTGCAACGGCGGTCTTACCTGCACTCGAGGCACCGGTCCGCGCTCTACCCTTTGCCGCAACATGAGCTGTACCGGCAGAGTGATGCCTGATGTTGCTCGACTTCGTCATTGCATCCGCACCCGCTCCAGCACTTAACACAAGGCCGAAGAGGATTGCGCCGTAAATTTTCAACAATCTCGACACGGGCAAGCCCTCTTTTTTATTAGATAGCAATCGAAGTGCCATTGATCCCAAAGATATCTCAGAATGCACTTACGCAATGCCATCGAAAGCGGCACTCGCTATGCATCTTTTGTGTTACGCGCAACCGGATACGTTGCGCCTGTCAGTTTCCTCGGCGCAAAAAGGCTGGGATATCCAGTTCATCCGGCTCTGCGTGGTCTGCTACTATAGCGCC
>Ga0302232_10003215_pt1 | contig 11057 bp, 8 predicted proteins | sample II_Palsa_N2_3_FD_193575 | JGI IMG/M metagenome (GOLD analysis project Ga0302232, IMG submission 193575) | Peat permafrost microbial communities from Stordalen Mire near Abisko, Sweden - II_Palsa_N2_3 | ecosystem: Environmental > Terrestrial > Soil > Palsa > Peat permafrost | place: Sweden...
GAGCGTCTCGGCGTCGATCGGAAAGATCGCGCAGGTCGATCCGAACTCGGGGCTCATGTTCCCGATCGTCGCGCGATCGGCGAGCGCCAGGTTCGCCAGGCCGGCGCCGTAGAACTCGACGAACTTCCCGACGACGCCGTGCCGGCGCAGCATCTCGGTGACGGTCAGCACGAGGTCGGTGGCGGTGGCGCCCTCGGGCAGCTCCCCATGCAGTCTGAAGCCGATCACCTGCGGGATCAGCATCGACATCGGCTGGCCGAGCATCGCCGCCTCGGCCTCGATTCCGCCGACGCCCCAGCCGAGTACCCCGAGCCCGTTGATCATCGTCGTGTGCGAGTCGGTGCCGACGAGCGTGTCCGGGTACGCGCGGGCAAGGCCGCCGCCGGCCGGGTCGGGGTCGACGAACACGACGCGCGCGAGGTACTCGAGGTTGACCTGGTGCACGATCCCGGTGTCCGGCGGGACGACCTTGAAATTGCGAAACGCGCCCTGGCCCCACCGCAGGAACGCATAGCGCTCCTGGTTGCGCTCGAACTCGAGCTCGGCGTTGACCTGGAAGGCGCCTGCCGACCCGAACGCGTCGACCTGCACCGAGTGGTCGATCACGAGCTCGGCCGGCGCCATCGGGTTGATCCGGTCGGGGTCACCGCCCATCTCCCGCATCGCGTCGCGCATCGCGGCGAGGTCGACGATCGCGGGAACCCCGGTGAAGTCCTGCATGACCACGCGCGCCGGAGTGAAGGCGATCTCCTTGCTCGGCTCCTCCGTCGCGTTCCAGCTCGCGAGTGCCTCGATGTCGGCCGCGCGGATCGCGTCACCGTCCTCGTTGCGAAGCAGGTTCTCGAGCAGGATCTTCAGCGAGAACGGCAGCCGGGCAACGTCGAACCGAGCCTGTAGCGCATCGATCCGGAAGATCTCGTACTCGCGGTTCCCGACGGCTAAAGTCGCCCTGGCCTCGAAGCTGTTATCAGACATTTCGTTCTCCTGAATTCCAAAGGAGGCTCGTACTGTAGATGGTTACCTGCCGGCGATCGGGGGTCGCGCAGCGGGTGGGCGGGTGGCCGCCCGGGGGCCTCCTACGTTTCTCTTAGCCAAGATTTCGGGCCGACTTCACGGGGTTGCCGATCCTCTGACTCGAACGCACCACTCCCCAGGAGACAACGTGATGAGCCGACTCACCCGCGTGGTACTGGCAGGGATCGCGATCAGCGCCGCGGGCGCGGTCGCGGCGGCTGGCATCTACACCGAAGCCAACCCCGCTCCCGACCAGCCGTAGCCGTACTCGATGAGCGCGAACTCCCTCCCCTACCCGCGCGCCGCGACCCGCCGGCGGACGATCGACACCCGCGCCGCCGCCCGGCGGATCGTGGCGCTGCCGGAGTTGCTGGCGGTGCTCGCGGTCGCGGCCGTTCTGAACGTGTGGAACCTCAGCATCAACGGCTACGCCAACACGTTCTACGCCGCGGCGGTCAAGGCGATGGCGGCGAACTGGCACGACTTCCTGTTCGCCTCGATGGACAAATCGGGCCTGATGACGATCGACAAGCCCCCGCTGGCGTACTGGATCCAGGCGCTCGTCGTGCGGGTGTTCGGCTTGAACTCGTGGAGCCTGCTGGTGCCGCAGGCGTTGATGGGCGTGATCGCCGTCGGCCTGATGTACGACCTGACCCGGCGGCACTTCGGACGGGTCGCCGGGTTTGTCGCCGGGCTCGTGCTCGCAACCACGCCGACGATCGTCGCGGTCAGCCGGCACAACAACCCTGACGAGCTGCTCGTGATGCTGTCGGTCGCCGCCGTCTGGTTCGCGCTGCGGGCGCTCGACACCGGGCGCACCAAGTGGCTCGTCTGGAGCGGCGTGTTCGTCGGGCTCGGGTTCGAGACGAAGATGGGCGTCGCTTTGATGCTCGTCCCGGGGATCGCGCTGGCCTGGCTGTGGACCCGTTGCTCGCACCGGTCGGCCGGCCTGCGCACGAATCTGCGCGCGACGGCGCAGCTGCTCTGGGGCGGGCTCGCGCTCGCCGTCGTCGGTCTCGCCTGGCCCGTACTGGTGACGCTGACCCCGGCCGCCGATCGCCCGTGGATCTCGGGTACCGCGGACAACAGCGTCTGGTCCCTGATCGTCGGCTACAACGGCCTCGGCCGGGTCACCGGCCAGGCCGGCGGGCCGGGCGGCGCGGGCGGCGGCGGTGGGTTCGGGGGCAACTCGCTGTTCGGCGGGTCGACCGGCGTCTTCCGCCTGATCGGCTCGGCGCTCGGCGATCAGGCCGGCTGGCTGCTCGGTTTCGCCGTCGTCGCGACGCTCGCGCTGGTGGCGCTCACGCGGCTGCGACGGCGCGACTCGCGGACCGGCTTCGTCCTCGTCCTCGGCGGCACGCTGCTCGTCGTCGGGATCGTCTTCAGCTTCGCCTCGGGCATCTTCCACCCCTACTACGTGTCGATGATCGCGCCGTGGGCGGCCGCCCTGATCGGCGCCGGGATCGGCGAGATGCTGCCGTCCCCGTTCGGCGTCGCGCGGTCGTCGGCAACGGCGAGGGTGATCGGGCCGCTGGCATTGATCGGTGGCGCGATCACCGAGCTGGTCGTGCTCGGCAACCTCGGAGGTCAGCTGGGCTGGGCGCGACCGCTGGTGATCGTGGCGGCTGCCGCCGGCGCCGTGTTGCTGGCGCTGGGCCTGTCCACGAGGCTGCGGGCCGCGGTCGTGGCGGCCGCGTTCGCGTTGCTGCTCGCCGCGCCGGCGACATGGGCGGCCGAGACGCTCGGCCACGCGACCAGTGGCACGTTCCCGACCGGCGGCCCCGCAACTGCCGAGGTCGGCGGTCCCGGAGGCTCGGGCGGCGGCCCGTCTGGTGGCCCCGGCTTCGGCGCCCGCGGCCTTGGGGGCCGCGGCTTTGGTGGTCGAAGCTCCGGCGGCGGCTTCCCGGGTGCCGGTGGCGCCGCGGGCGGCGGTGGCTTCACAGCTCCGGGCGGCTCGACCGGGGGCTCGCTCAGCCGCTTGTTCGCCAACCCCGGCGCGGCCGGTGGCTTCGGCGGTCTGTTCGGCGGCGGCGCCGGTGAACTCGACGCGGCCGCTCGGTACGCCGATGCCCACGGGGGCGGCACGGTCGCGGTCGAAAGTCAGAGCGAGGCTGCCGAGGCGATGCTCGCGGGCCACGAGAACGTGGCCGGGATCGGCGGGTTCTCAGGCTACGAGAGCTCCGTCACGGCCAAGTGGATCGCGATGGAGGTCCGCGACGGCCGGCTCCGGTACCTGCTCGGATCGGGCGAGGCATTCGGCGGGTTCTCCGGTGGGCGCACCGGCAGCGCTTCGGCGATCGCGGCGGCCGAGTCGGTCGCCAAGCGGGTGACGTTCACCTACGACGGCACGTCGGTGACGCTCTACGACCTGCAGGGCAAGGCTGCCGCGATCGCCGCAGCCTCCTGAGCCATCCCGGCGGGACTAGAGCCCGGGCGGATGGCGGACGACGAAGCCCGCGAACTCGCCGCCGCCCTGCGACCAGCGGGTGCCACCCTCGGCCAGCGCGACCGTGTCGAACCGCCAGCCGGCGATCTCCATCCACACGTGACCGTCGCTGGCGTAGATCGTGACCCACTGGCCGGGGCCGGGGTCGCCGTAGCTCTCGAAGTCGCCCGACACCTCGGGCGCGCTGAGCAGCCCGGCGGCGGCTAGGACGTAGCTGACCGAACCGGAGCAGTCGTAACCGGCGGCCTGGAAGGACCCGTGCCCGCCGCCCCAGATGTACGGCAGGGTCGCGATCGCGTTGCCGGCGGCGATCATCTCGCGCACGGCCGCCGGCGCGCCGGGCGGAGGCTGCACCATCCCGCTCGTGTCGATCGCGATCCCGCCGACCGACTGGTTGACCTCCGCGGCCGTCTGTTGTGCCTGCTCCGCGGCACGCGCCTCCGCCGCCGCCAGCTCGGATCGCAGCGAGCTGAGTTGGGACTGCAGCGAGCCGAGCGTCGAGTCGACGGTGCTCAGCCTGGAGCGGCTGTTCGCACGTGCCGCCAGCTCCGAGATCTGCTGCGAGACGAGCGCCGCCTGGAGCGTCGCGACTTGATTGCGCTCCGACAGGACGTCGTCGGTCAGCGTGCGGTCCCGCCCTTCGAGAACGCCGAGCCGGATCGTCTCATGGAGGACCTGGGTACGCGCCGCCTTCGTGAAGCCGACGATGTCCGCGTCCTGGCGCCCGATCCGCTGCATGAAGTCGACCTGCTCGAGCAGGTCGGCGAACCCGTGCGCATTGAGGATCGCGGTCATCAGGTTCGGCTGGCCGTCCTCGTATACCGCGCGCAGGTTCGTGGCAAGCGCCTGGGAGGCGGCCAGCAGCCGGTTCTCGAGGTCGACCAGCCGATTGCGTGCGACGATCAGTTCGGTCTGCACCGTTCGCAGCTGTGCGATCCGCGCAAAGAGGTCCGCCTGCAGGGCGTCGAGCCGCGCTCGTGCCGTCGCGATCCCGTCGCTGGTCTGAGCGATCTGACTTGACTCGGCCGCGATCCGTGACTGCAGGGCGGCGGCGGCCGACCGCTGGGCCGAGATCTGCGACTGCCGGGCCGAGATCTGGTTCTTTAGGTCACCCGAGCTGCTCGCGACGAGGCCGCTCGCGAGCAGCGCCGCGAGCGAGACGAGGACGACCGACGCCCGCCGGGCGGCGATCGTGCTGACGCGTCGACGGGGGCGAGTTTCAGGCATCAGGGCAGAGCGATAGGCGAAGCCCGGGGCACCGTAACAGAGGCCGTCGCCGGACAGGTTGCCGCTCCTCCGCTTGCAAAGGATCGTGCATTCGCGGAGTTCGACGGTCGCGATCGTATCCCTTCAGCGGCCCCCGCCGGCTGCTACCGTCGCAGAATCTCGAACGCCTCCGACCACTTTCGTCGCGTACTCGGCCAGCTGCCGACCGGTGTCGTGATCGTAACCGGGGCCACCGCCGAGTCCCAGTTCGGCCTCGCGGCCGGCTCGTTCATGTCGGTCTCGCTCGAGCCCCCGCTGGTCGCGGTGTGCCCGGCGAAGACGTCGACCAGCTGGCCGCCGATCGAGCAGACCGGGTCCTTCTGCGCGAACGTCCTGACCGCGGCGCAGGAGCCGCTCGCGCGCCGTTTCGCGACCTCGGGCGGTGACAAGTTCGCAGGCGTCTCCTGGCGACCTGCGCCGGCCACGGGCTCGCCGCTGCTCGACGACGTCGCGGCGTGGATCGATTGCCGCGTGTACAAGCGGATCGAGGCGGGCGACCACTGGCTCGTGCTCGGTGAGGTGCTCGACCTCAGCGTGCACCGCGAGGCCGGCGCCCTCGTGTTCCACGGCGGGGTCTACCTCGGTCTCAGTGGGACTGCCGACGCCACCGACTGACATCGCGATCCCGGTGCAGGGCGGGTCGCTGAACGTCGCCCGCTTCCGCGGGCCCGGCCAGCCAGCCGGGCCCGCCGTGATCGCGGTCCATGGGATCACCGCCAACAGCCGGGCATGGGGGCTCGTCGCGGCCACGCTCGGCGGTCGCGCCGAGCTGGTCGCCGTCGACCTCCGGGGACGGGGCGGGAGCCGCGACCTGCCGGGGCCCTATGGCTTCGACGCCCACGAAGCCGACCTGCTGGCGGCACTCGACGCACTCGAGCTCTCGAGCGTCGTGCTCACGGGCCACTCGCTGGGCGCCTACGTCGTCGCCCGCTTCGCCGAGCGCCACCCCGAGCGCGTCCGGGCCGCGCTCCTGCTCGACGGCGGCCTCCCGATCCCCGGATTCGAAGGCCCAAGCCCGACCGACACGGCCACGACCGGGGTCGCCGCCGCGCTCGCGCGCTTCTCGCTCCACTTCGCCACCCTGGCCGACTACGTCGATTGGTGGCGCCGGCACCCCGCGTTCGCCGGGGGTCAGGCGGACGACGCCGCACTCGCGAGCTACGCGGCCCACGATCTGAGCGGCGCGGAGCCGGAGCTGCGGCCGACCGCCAGCGCCGCCGCGATCGAGGCGGACGCGCTCGAGCTGGCGAGGGCCGGCTCGGCGGCCGCGCGCCTCGAGACTCCCGCGCGGATGCTGGTGGCGCCCCGCGGCCTCCTGGGCGAGCCGTCGCCGATGCAGCCGCTCGAGCATGCGCTCGCGTGGGCATCAGCCGACCCCGCGCGTCGCTCGGCCGCGCTCGTTCCCGACGTCAACCACTACACGCTGGTGCTGGGAAGATCGGGCGCGGCCGCGGTCGCTGACGCGATCGCCGAGCTTGTCTAGCGGCGTCCGGCGCTACCGGCTCGGCGCCGCTCGAGCTACCCCACCGGCGCCCGTTTGCGGGTCCGCGCCGCCTTCATCCGCGCGGTCCCATCTAGCACCACCTTACGCAGCCTGACATGGTGCGGGGTCACCTCGACCGCCTCGTCCTCGCGCAGGAACTCGAGCGCCTGATCGAGCGACAGCTCGCGCTTGGGGACCAGCCGCACCAGCTCATCCGCGGTCGAGGAGCGGATGTTGGTCAGGTGCTTCTCCTTGCAGGCGTTGACGTCTAGGTCCTCCGCTCGCGAGCTCTCGCCGACGATCATCCCCTCGTATACCTCCTCGCCGGGCCCGACGAACAGAGCTCCGCGCTCCTGGAGGTTGAACAGCGCGAATGCGGCGACCCGGCCGCGGCGATCGGCCACCAGCGATCCCGTCGGGCGTGTTCGCAGCTCCCCGTGCCACGGCTCCCAGCGGTCGAACACGTGGTGCAGCAGGCCGGTGCCCCGCGTCTCGGTGAGGAATTCCGTCCGGAACCCGATCAGGCCGCGCGCCGGGACCAGGTACTCCATCCGGACCCAGCCACTCATTCCGTGGTTCACCATCTGCTCCATCCGTCCCTTGCGCAACGCCAGCAGCTGGGTCACCACCCCGACGAACTCCTCGGGGACGTCGATGCTCATCCGCTCAACCGGCTCGCACAGCCGCCCGGCGACCTCTCGGGTGACGACCTGTGGCTTGCCGACCGTCAGCTCGAAGCCCTCGCGCCGCATCAGCTCGACCAGCACGGCCAGCGCCAACTCGCCGCGCCCCTGAACCTCCCACACGTCGGGACGCTCGGCTGGGAGCACGCGCAGCGACACGTTGCCGATCAGCTCGCGGTCGAGCCGGGCCTTGAGCTGCGACGCGGTGAGCTTGTCGCCGTCCTGGCCGGCGAGCGGCGAGTCGTTGGACCCGATCGTGACCGACAGCGACGGCTCGTCGACGCTGATCACGGGCAGCGGCTGAGGATCGTCGACCTCGGCCAGGGTCTCGCCGATCGTGATCTCGGGGATTCCGGCGACCGAGATGATCTCCCCAGCGCTTGCCTCCTCGGCGGTCACCCGGTCGAGCGCCTCGGTCACGTACAGCTCGGTCACCTTGACCCGCTCCACGGCGCCGTCGCTGCGGCACCAGGCGACGGTTTCGCCTCGCCGGATCGTGCCCTGACGGACCCGGCAGATCGCGATCCGTCCTACGTAGGGAGAGGCATCGAGGTTCGTGACGTGGGCCTGCAGCCCGTGTCCTTCCACGTACACGGGAGCCGGGATGTGCGCGACGAGCACGTCGAGTAGCGGACGCAGATCGGGGTGGTCGGGCATCGATTCCGGGTCGAGCGTCGCGATGCCCGCCTTCGCGTTCGTGTAGACGATCGGGAAGTCGATCTGCGACTCGTCGGCGTCGAGATCGAGGAACAGCTCGTAAACTTCGTCGACCACCTCGGCGATCCGCGCGTCAGGCCGGTCGATCTTGTTGATCACGAGGATCACCGGCAACCGCGCCTCGAGCGCCTTGCGCAGCACGAACCGCGTCTGCGGCAGCGGCCCCTCGCTCGCGTCGACCAGCAGCAGGACCCCATCGACCATCGTCAGGCCCCGCTCCACCTCGCCGCCGAAGTCAGCGTGGCCGGGGGTGTCGACGATGTTCAGCTTGACGCCGCCGTAGCGGACGGCGGTGTTCTTGGCGAGGATCGTGATCCCCTTCTCACGCTCCAGATCCATCGAGTCGAGCACGCGGTCGGCGACCTCCTGGCCGACGCGGAACGCGCCCGACTGCCACAGCAGCGCGTCGACCAGCGTCGTCTTGCCGTGGTCGACGTGCGCGACGATCGCGAGGTTGCGGATGTCCTGCCGTTCTGCCATCGGCCCTGGACGATAGACAGCGATCGCCTCCGTGACCTGCCGCTCGCGCCGGCCGCGGGCCCGGATCACTCCTCGGCGACCCAGGGCTCCCCGCGCTCGACGGCGCTCATCCCGGTCCACAGCGTTGCCATCACGGCGCGGACGACTTCGGCTCGTGGCACGTCCGGGTGGGCTCGCCACCACCGCGCCGCGCCGTGCATCGCCTCCTGGTGGATCGAGAAGATCGCGCGGCCGACGACGCTGTCGGGGTCGACGCCCATCTCCTGGACAATCGGCTCGATCATCTTGGCACGCAGCCGGTTGGCTTCGGCTCGTCGGCGCCGGTGCTCGTCGGCGACGTGCTCGTCGAGCGGCGGGTTGTCGGGGAAAAGCAGCCGCCAGGCGAGCGGGCGCTCCTCCGCGAACAGGAAGAACGCATCGAACGTGAGCTGCATCCGCTCGCGCATCGGGATGTCCATGCCGATCGGCTCGCCGATGAACCCCAGCAGCGCCGCGTGCTGCGAGGACAGCAGCTCGACGAACAGCGCGTGCTTGGACGGAAAGTGGTCGTACAGCACGGTCCGCGAGATGCCGGCGGCGGCGGCGATCCGGCCCACCGATGCGGCCTCGTAGCCGCGCTCCGCGAACTCCTCGAGCGCCGCATCGACGATCAGCGCGCGCCGGGCGCCGGCCGGCAACCGGGACTTCGGGCCCGTCAGGGAGTGCGGCTTGGAACTCGTCGTGGAGGTGGCCATCGGGCTTCTCCGCAGTATTATCCGACACAGGTGTCGGTTAGGGCGCGCGAGCGTGTCCGGCGCCACCATCGGAGCCGACCGCGAGGCAACAGTTTCCAGTTCCCGTGGATCGCGCGGCCACTTCCCAAGGAGCCATCAGAAATGCCTGCAACTGAAGCGCTCGTGTTCGACGCGATCCGGACGCCCCGTGGACGGGGCAAGTCCAACGGGTCGCTGCACACGACCAAGCCGGTCGACCTCGTCGTCGGCCTGATGCATGAGCTGCTGAGCCGCAACGCCCAGCTCGACCCGAGCCGCGTCGACGACGTCGTGCTCGGCTGCGTCACCCCGATCGGCGACCAGGGCGCCGACATCGCCAAGACGGCCGCGGTCAAGGCAGGCCTGCCGGACACGGTCGCGGGGGTCCAGGTCAACCGCTTCTGCGCCTCCGGCCTCGAGGCCGTCAACCTGGCCGCCCAGAAGGTCGCCTCCGGCTGGGAGGACCTGGTGTTCGCGGGAGGCGTCGAGTCGATGTCGCGCGTGCCGATGGGATCCGACGGCGGCGCCTGGGCGATGGACCCGGAGACCGCCTACGACACCTCGTTCGTGCCGCAGGGGGTCAGCGCCGATCTGATCGCGACCGTCGAGCACTTCAGCCGCGAGGACGTCGACTCCTACGCTGCCCGCTCACAGCACCGCGCCGCCGCCGCCCAGGCGGCGGGCCGCTTTTCGGGCTCCGTCGTCCCCGTGCTCGACATCAACGCCCACGTCGTGCTCGACCGTGATGAGTTCATCCGCCCCGACACCACGGTCGAGACGCTCGCCGCGCTGAAGCCGTCGTTCGAGACGATCGGCGACCTCGGGGGATTCGACGCCGTGGCGCTCCAGAAGTACCACTGGATCGAGCAGATCAACCACGTCCACACGCCGGGCAACTCGTCGGGGATCGTCGACGGCGCCGCGCTCGTCGCGGTCGGCAACGAGCAGATCGGCGCCGAGCTCGGCCTCACCCCCCGCGCGCGGATCCTCGCGACCGCGCTGTCCGGGGCAGACCCGACGATCATGCTGACCGGACCCGCTCCGGCGGCCCGCAAGGCGCTCGCGAAGGCGGGCCTGACGGTCGACGACCTCGACCTCGTCGAGATCAACGAGGCGTTCGCCGCCGTTGTCTTGCGGTTCGTCCGCGACATGGGCCTCGACATGGAGAAGGTCAACGTCAACGGCGGCGCGATCGCGATGGGCCACCCGCTCGGTGCGACCGGCGCCATGATCCTCGGGACGTTGATCGACGAGCTGCACCGCACCGGCGGCCGCTACGGCATGGCGACGCTGTGCATCGGCGGCGGCATGGGCATCGCGACGATCGTGGAGGCAGTTCGATGACCCAAACCAATGGCACCATCCGCTGGGAGCAGGACGCGGACGGGATCGTCGTCCTGACGCTCGACGACCCGAACCAGTCCGCCAACACGATGAACAGCGGCTACCTCGCGTCGATGCGCGCGATCGTCGACCGTCTCGCAGCCGAGCAGGAGTCGATCAAGGGCGTCGTGATCGCGAGCGCCAAGAAGACGTTCTTCGCCGGCGGCGACCTCAAGGACATGCGTCATGCGCGGCGCGAGGACGCCGACATGCAGCTGCAGCGGCTCCGCGAGATCAAGGCGCAGCTGCGCGCGCTCGAGACGCTCGGCAAGCCGGTCGTCGCCGCGATCAACGGCGCCGCCCTCGGCGGCGGCCTCGAGATCGCGCTCGCCACCCACCATCGCATCGTCGTCGACGACCCAAAGGCGGTCGTCGGCTTCCCCGAGGTGACGCTCGGCCTGCTGCCCGGAGCCGGCGGCGTCGTCCGTACGGTGCGGATGCTCGGGATCGCCCCGGCGCTGATGGGCTGCCTGCTCCAGGGCCAGCGGCTGCGCCCGCAGCAGGCCAAGGAGCTCGGGCTGGTCGACGAGATCGTCGCAACGCGCGAGGAGCTGATCCCCGCCGCCAAGCGCTGGGTCGCGGAGAGGGCGGGCGGAGATCCAATTCAGCAGCCGTGGGACGCCGACAAGAAGTACAAGATCCCGGGCGGCACGCCGTCGACGCCGGCGCTCGCAGCCAACCTGCCCGCCTTCCCGGCCAACCTCCGCAAGCAGCTGAAGGGCGCCAACTACCCGGCGCCACACCACATCATGGCGGCGGCGGTGGAGGGTGCGCAGGTGGATTTCGCGGGCGCGCTCGAGATCGAGTCCCGCTACTTCATCGACCTGCTCACG
>Ga0302232_10003225_pt1 | contig 11038 bp, 10 predicted proteins | sample II_Palsa_N2_3_FD_193575 | JGI IMG/M metagenome (GOLD analysis project Ga0302232, IMG submission 193575) | Peat permafrost microbial communities from Stordalen Mire near Abisko, Sweden - II_Palsa_N2_3 | ecosystem: Environmental > Terrestrial > Soil > Palsa > Peat permafrost | place: Sweden...
TTGCTCGCCGCCGGAAAGCTCTCCCGAGCGGTGATGCCCGCGCTGCTCCAACCCCACCTCACGCAACCAGCGTGAAGCTTCCGGTGCCGCCTCCGCCCAGCTACGCCCTCGCACCAACAAGGGCATGGCCACATTTTCAGCCGCCGTAAATTCCGGCAGCAGATAATGGAACTGCCAAACGAAGCCCGCGTCCCGGTTTCGAAATTCGGCTGCTTCGTCCGTCGACAGAGAACTCAACTTCAATTGCGCGCAGTATACGTCACCTGCGGAAGCGTGATCAAGGGCGCTGAGGATGTGCAACAAGGTACTCTTCCCCGCTCCCGACTCGCCCACGACGGCGAGCATCTCGCCGCGCTTCACCTCAAACGATAAATTTTCAAAGAGCACGAGGTCCGATTCGCCGGACCGGAAAACCTTCTTTAATCCCTGAACTCTAAGCAGCGGTTCTTGTACTGACAAACCCAATTCCGCCACCTGCTCCCTTAGATGCACTTCGTCCCCGCCTGGGTCCATCCGGTCCCGCCCCTACTTCGGCCACGGCGGGAACAGTAGATTGGCCTATCTTCTCACACCCCTGTCGTCATCGACATGGCACCTTCGACCCATACGGACATAGTGATGTTAGATGCGACCGCGTTGCCCGCAATCTCACGGTTTCCGAAGGCGCTATTGAAAACTGTACGCAACACGCGGCGGTCGTGATGTGATGCGCGTCACGGACCTGTATGCCGATTCCAAATCGGGGTTCGCCGGGAACCCCAGCAGAAAATCTCCGCTAAGCTTCCACCTTGGCCTCGTCTGCGGCCAGCCTCGCCAAAGACTCCTGGTAGGGCTCCCGCGCGATGCCGCGCTCGGTAATGACGGCGGCCACATATTTGGCGGGTGTCACGTCGAAAGCAGGGTTTTCAACGGACACGCCGTCGGGGACCATCTGTTTGCCTGCAATATGCGTGACTTCCCTCGGGTTGCGCTGCTCAATGGGGATATCCTCACCGCTAGGGCAAGCGAGGTCGACAGTTGAAATCGGCGCGGCCACGTAGAACGGAATGCCATTCTCTTTGGCGAGGACAGCGACGGTATAAGTTCCGATTTTATTGGCCACGTCACCATTTGCCGCGATCCGGTCGGCGCCCACGACGATTGCTCCGATTTTTCCTTGCTGCATCATGGCTCCCGCCATATTGTCGGAGATCACGGTGGTGGGAATGCCGTCTTTCATCAACTCCCAGGCGGTAAGGCGCGACCCCTGCAGAAAAGGCCGGGTTTCGTCGGCATAGACGTGGATCTTCTTACCTTGCTCGACGGCCGCGCGGATCACGCCCAGCGCCGTACCATAGCCAGCCGTGGCCAGCGCGCCTGCGTTACAGTGCGTAAGCACGCCGCCTTCGCTCGGCATCAGCGTGGCGCCGTGGCGCCCCATGGCCTGGTTGGCGGCAATGTCTTCGGCGTGCATGCGCTTGGATTCCTCGATCAACTCCTGCTTAATTTGCGCGACGGGGCGAATACGCAGGCGCTCGAACTTTTCCTGCATGCGGTGGATCGCCCAGAACAGATTGACCGCTGTAGGCCGGGTTTTGCCCATGTTGTCGCAAATCTGGTCAAGATCGTGCTTGAGTTCGCCCACCGTTTCCGCTTTGGAGTCTCTGACGCCGAGAGCGATTCCCATGGCCGCAGCCACGCCAATGGCGGGCGCTCCCCGCACCACCATGTTGCGGATCACATCGGCAACCTGCTCGTGAGTCTTGCAGGTAACGTAGGTTTCTTCGGTGGGCAGCTTGGTTTGATCGATGAAGCGTACGCCCTGGTCAGTCCATTCGAGAGTTTGAATCATTTTCCTTTTGTCATCCTGAGCGGAGGTTGCGCTTCGCCTATGCGAAGCACAACCGCAGTCGAAGGATCCCTTGCCTATCTGCGCGACCATCAGCTTAGGCAAGCCATTCTAATACGATTGGCTTACCGGTAATCGATGACGCTAAACCCGATGCGCCGCGCAGAGACTTCGCGGGTTGTTCGTCACCGCCGGCCGGCCGCAGATTTCGCAGCTCGCCGCCGCCGCAAATATCACGGGGGCCGTGTCGTCCGTCTGAGAAATGTGTTCCGCGCGCACATCTCTCGCGGTAAAAATCGAGATGAACGGTGCTGGAGACGCGGCTTTCTCCACGTTCGGCCTTCCCTTGGCTTCCTCGCGCTCCACCAGACACATTGCGCCGACGACTTGGAATCCAAATTCGCGAGCAACCTCGATCGCCTGCACGGTGGAAGCACCGGTCGTGCATACATCGTCGACGATCACGACGCGTGCGCCCTTCTCGCGAAAGCCTTCAATGCGCTGTCCGGTTCCGTGCTGCTTTTCCGCCTTGCGCACGAGAAAGCCTTGCAGCTCGCCGCTCACCACCGAGACCGCTACCACGATGGGATCGGCTCCCATGGTGAGTCCTCCGATGGCTTGTGGCTTCCACCCCCGCTGCTTGATTTCGTCGAAGAACACTTGACCGGTCAGGCGAGCACCCTTCGCGTCCAGGGTAGTGGTCCGGCAATCGATGTAGTAGTCGCTGGTGCCCCCGGAAGACAGCTTAAACTCGCCCAAACGGAAAGACTTATGGGCGAGCAGGCGTAGCAAATCCTGGCGCGGAGAATTCATGAAATTCTACAATACCACGTAGAATCCGCTCTTGGCGCGGGCTCCATCGACCGGCCCCAATCGCGTGCACACCGGGGACCCTGCGAGCATGGTACCCTGAGCATATCCCGACAATGATGCTTCGAGGTCTGAAATTGCAGAGTGCGCGAAAGCTATTCTTCCTTCTTCTTGCTGGTTTCCTTCTTCCAAACGTGAGCGGTTCCGGCCCGGTCTTGGCGGCGTTTGCCGAGGGCACGCGCAGCTGGGAACAATCAAAATTTGACGAACTGACCAAAGGCACGGCTACGGGAGTGGCAATTCGCAGCACGGGCGGGTTGGAGTTGGCTCCCACGTTCAAGAGCCTCTACGCCACGCCTTCCACTTACATCTGGGCAATTGCGGCTGACGATGGAGGCAACGTGTTTGTAGCGGCGGGCGCGCCCGCCCGCGTGTACCGCATAGCGCCCGACGGCAAAGCAACCGTCATTTTCGAGCCGAAAGAACTCCAGGTACAAGCGCTGCAGATCGGCGCGGGAGGAGCGATCTATGCGGCAACGGCTCCCGACGGCAAGGTATATAAAATCGAACGCAAGTCGGACGGCAAGGCGCCCGCGAAAGCCGATATCACCCCGCCAGTACCATCCGACAAGGACAAAGATGCGGCGAAAACCACCATAGATGCATCGTGGAGTTCATCGGTCTACTTCGAGCCGGGCACGAAATATATCTGGGATCTCGCGCTGGATAAATCCGGCAACCTGTACGTGGCGACCGGCGATCACGGTGAAATCTTTCGCGTCACACCCAAAGGCGAGCATTCGGTTTTCTTCAAGAGTGACGAAACTCACATTCGCGTCCTGGCGTTCGATGCCCAGGACTATCTGATTGCAGGCTCCGATGGAAGCGGACTTATCTACCGCATCTCCCCCGTGGGCGAGGGCTTCGTGCTGTACAGCGCGCCCAAGAAAGAAATCACGGCCCTGGCGCTGGATTCTGCGGGCAATATCTACGCGGCCGGGGTCGGCGAAAAACGGGGCGGGAGCGGCGCGAATTCCTCGAGCGCGGCCGTTGCTCTTTTGTCGATGAGTTCCAGCGCGCCCGCGAGCGGCGTTGCACCGCAGGTTCCAGGTATGACGATCACTCCTTCACCCAGCGCTCCGCCAATGTCTGGCGCATTTCCGTTCCCGGCCGGCGGTGCGGGCGGCGGATCCGATGTTTATCGCGTTGCTCCGGATGGTTCCCCGACGAGGCTCTGGACTTCTCACGAAGACATCGTTTACGCCTTGGCCTTTGATTCAAAAGGACGCTTGCTGGCAGGCACCGGAAATCGCGGCCACATTTTTGCCATTGCGGGGCCCGATGATTTTTCTGACCTGCTCAAAGCGGCGGCCTCGCAAGTGACGGCGTTCGCCAAAGCGCCGGCAGGCGGAGTCTATGCTGCAACCAGCAATCTGGGCAAGGTGTTCGTGCTCGGCCCTGGTCCTGAAGGGGAGGGTAGCTACGAGAGCGATGTCTTCGACGCCAGAATTTTCTCGCGTTGGGGTCGCGCCGAAGTTCGCGGTGTGGGCAACTTTGATCTCTACGCCCGCAGCGGCAACGTCGACAATCCCGACCGCAACTGGAGTGCCTGGAAAAAAATTGACGTGCCCAAGAATGATGAAACCGGGATTCCCGCGGCGCGTTATGCCCAATGGAAGGCGGTGTTGCATACCGGAACGCCCGCGCCGGTCCTGGATAATGTAGCGTTAAATTACTTATCCAAGAACGTCGCTCCCGAAATCGACGACGTGACCGTGCAGGTCGGCCTAAAGTACCAGCCGCTTCCTAAGTCCGCGGGAGTTGGCCTGGGTTCCGATTCGTCGAGCTTGCCTGGCACACACTTTGAGGCTCCAACGCCGAGTTCGCATGATCGCGACTCCATCGGGGTGAAATGGAGCGCGCACGATGAGAACGACGACCAACTCGTCTACTCTCTCTACTACCGTGGGGACGGGCAGACGCGTTGGCTGCTGCTTAAGGATGACATTACTGACAAGGCGTATTCCTTCGATGCCAGCTTGCTACCGGATGGCGGCTATACGGTGAAGGTGGTCGCTTCCGATGCGCCATCGCACTCGCCGGGCGAGGCCTTGACGGCGTCAAAGGAGAGTCGCCGCTTCGAGGTGGATACCACGCCGCCGCGCATCGAAAATCTGTCCGCGACCTTCGAAGGCGGACAGATTCAGGTTACGTTCCGCGCGGTCGATGGTTTCTCCACCATCCGGCGCGCCGAATTTTCCGTGGACGCGGGCGACTGGAAATACGTGGAGCCGACAGGACAAATTTCGGACGCAAGCACCGAGAACTACGACTTTAAGGTCACCCCTGAAACAGTTAGACACGGTGACATTTCAACCGAGCACGTTGTGGTAGTCCGGGTTTACGACCACTACGACAACATGGGCGCAGCCAAGGTTTTTATTCGTGGAAAATAGGCCTGATTATCCTTAAAGTGCCGGGGGCAACTTCCATGCGGAAAGGTCACGGTCTAGCATTCCCTCTAGCTGTTCGACTTCCGGCTGAAATTTTTCGTGCAGGCGGGTCAGCAGTTCTCCCGGCGGTTTGGCGAAAGCCGGTCCGCCTCCCAATACCAGATTGCGCAGGCGTGAACGCTTGAAAGCACTGACTAGCCGATCCATCTTTCTGGCCTTAAACCAATCGGCCATTCTGGTGGCGGTGCGGGTGCCGTAGTAGTTGCGGGGGTGGGTCATTCTCTCGGAGTCATGCACCAACCCGAATTGCCAATCCAAGAGCGCGAAGCGGGGAACTCCAATAAAATCCACCAGTTCATCCACAAAAGCTTGCGGATTCTCGCGCAAGTCGTCGTAGATTCCGGCCAGGATATTGCGAGCGCCAAACGATCGCTGCCACAACCGGAGGTTGGTGGCATACTTGCTGGAGTCCATCAGTTCGGGATCGCGTTCGATTGCTTCTTCAAAATCCCACGGAATCAAGCCGTATGCACGTTTCAATCGATACAGGGACACGATTCGAATCGACCGGATTGCGAAAGACGCAAACAATTTTTGCCTCCGGCGCCGTCTGTGCGATCCGTTCCCGCGCCGCGGCGGAGGCGAAATATGTTGGCGCAACTTCCCCCATGCGCTGGCGTTCTGCCGATTTTGTGTAGTGATCCGAATACCACTTGAGGCCACGATTAAAATGAGTATCGAAGAATCTTGTCTCCTTCGATGGACTTGGCAGGAGCGCATGCGGGCTCAAAACCTCATGGAGCCAACTACTTCCGGTTCGCGGAGGCCCGACCACAAAAAATGACGGGAGTGACGGCTCGTCGACAGCCGCCGACTGAATTTCGTCGGGACCGGACACTCGTGTACCAATCTCTAATCCGTCAACTTCTTCTGTTGCGGTGCGGCATTTGACGTCGATTGCCCGCCGGGGTTCGTTCATTTTCCCTCGCGCATCCAGACTTAAGTTACTAACTGCTTTACTGATTTCCAGCAAATCCGACTGCTTTGCAGAATACGAGAGTGGCTTTTCGTAGCTTCGCGAACAGGAAGGCCGTTCGCCTGACATATTCCCTGAGCGACAGTGGTTCATTCGGATGACATTTTTCTGCGTATGGTTGTCGAAATTGTTTGTGCAGCGTGCCAAGAGATGCCCTGGTTTGGAACCCGATTTCAGGTCAACGCCTCGCCCTCTTCCGAATCCCTTCGTTCTGGCAACGGATTTAAAGTGTGCAGAGCGGCAAGTCGCCTTAATTCGGGAAATATCCAAGCCCAGAGCGCAATCACCGCCAGAGTGCCAACTCCTCCCAGCACCACCGCCGGAACAGTGCCAAACCAGTGGGCGGTCAATCCAGATTCGAACTGGCCAAGTTCATTCGATGTGCCGATAAAGACCATGTCCACCGCCATCACCCGGCCGCGCATTTCATCGGGCGTGCGCAGCTGCACCAGCGTGGCGCGGATGATCACACTGATCATGTCGGCTGCGCCGAGGAAGATCAGAGAAATCAGCGAAAGGACCAGGCTGGTCGAAACGCCAAAAAAAATAGTGCAAATGCCAAACCCCGCCACCGACCAGAGCAGCGTCGGTCCGGCTCGTCCACGCAACGGACGGTGCGCCAGAGCGACGGCCATAACGGCGGCGCCCACTCCAGGGGCGGTACGCAACAATCCCAGTCCCCACGGTCCGGTATGAAGAATTTCGCGCGCATATACGGGAAGGAGCGCAACCGCTCCTCCCAGAAGTACAGCGAACAGATCAAGCGAGATCGCGCCCAGGATTAGCTTTTCCCGCCAGATGAAATGCAGCCCGGCAAAGACGGTCTTCATCGTCGTGGGTTCGCGCCGCCGCGTTTGGGGGCGGATCTTGATGCGGAACATGGAGAGTAGCGCACCCACGGCGGTCAGCATGGCAACCCCGTAAACTGCGGACGGTCCTCGGAACAGCGCGTAGAGAATTCCTCCGAGGGAGGGTCCAAGAATCGTCGCTGCCTGAAAAGTCGTGGCGTTCCACGCTACGGCGTTGGCGAAGTGTTCGTCGGGAACCAGTTGCGGCAGAATCGAACGGCTGGCCGTGCCATTGAACGAGCGCACTACGCCCAGCAAGATCAGGACCATGTAGATCGGAAGCACGGCGTGCGTTCTCCGCACCGCAAGAACTAGCAAAAGGCCCGAGCAGACGGCGTATCCCGCGTAGCAAGCGCCCAGCACTTTGCGCCGCTCGAAGCGGTCCGAGGCGTGGCCGGAAACCAGGAACAAGAGAATTCCCGGCAGAAATTGCGCCAGACCGACCAAACCAAGGTCCAGCGCGCGTTTGGTGATGTCATAAACTTGCCAGCCCACGGCAACGGCCTGCATCTCGACGGCGGACACAATCAGAAAACGCGCAATCTCGAACAGCACGAAATCCGGATGCGTAAATGCAATGCGTCCAGCTCTGGAGTCGGTGGGTGCGGGCATTGATCTAATGTGCCATAGACTCCCTCTTCGGCGCGGAATAAACTAGCGTTTATGGCAGAAGCAAGAAACCCGACCGAGCCGCTGCATGTTTCCTCCGACGATGAAGTCGCGAGGAGACTAGCTGCGATCCGCAAAGCGGCGCTCGTCGAATGTCCTACCTCCGACATCGACACGATGCTCGCCGAGATCGAGCAAGGTTATGGCACTTGGTTTGAGTAGGCGATTTGTGGCATCCTTGCTGACCAAATGAGAAAACGTAAGCTTCAGATCTTTTTGTCCTCCACCTACGAGGACCTTATCGACCATCGACTCGCGGCCATGGAAGCAATCCTCGCCGCTGGACACATTCCTGCCGCCATGGAGCAGTTCTCCCCGGGTGACGAAACTGCTTGGGACAAGATCAAGAGATGGATTGACGAATCGGATGCCTTCATCCTCATTTTCGGCGGGCGGTACGGGTCGATCAACCCGGAATCTGGAAAGAGCTACGTCGAGATGGAATATGAATATGCAATTGAAAGGAAGAAACCTTTCTTTGCGGTTGTAGTCAGCGACAAGCACCACGAGGAGCGTCTAAGAGAATTCGGAAGCAAGGTAGACGAGCGTGAGAATCCTGAGAAATACAAGCGATTTAGGGCTGCGGTGACAAAATGGCACTGCAAGTTCTGGGATGACAAAAAAGACATCCAAAACGTGATATTCCAAAAGCTGCCCGAGTGGGGCCAGCGGGAAGACCTGATCGGATGGGTGCGTGGCGACGAGGCGGCAAACCCAGAGACAGCCAACGAGCTGGCACGGCTTTCAGCCGAGAATCACGAGCTGCGTGCGAGGGCGAGTACATCGGGCGACGCCTTCACGGGTCTTAGCCTGGACGATCTAGTTCGCCTCTTAAGGGAGCGCCAAGTCTCGTCCCAGGAACTGAAGGCTGCATCATCCGGGGACGCCCGGTGGAGGCCTCAAAGTTCGCGCTTAAATAATCTGCTGGAAGTGTTCAAAGATATTCTTGGAGTATTAGCGGCCGGACACTACGTGTGCCCGAACGGCTCCATCCTCGACGAGCTCGGAACCTTTGGCCTCGTCGATAGGGTTTCCAACACGGCATTACTTTCAGTGGATGGACGCCGTCTCAGAAATCAGCTTCTTGCGAGAGGAGAATGGGCTGAAAGCTGATCGCTGATCGCTCACTCATGCGCTTCGAACTCTTTATCGCGACCCGCTACCTCCGCGCCAAGCGGCGCCAGGCCTTTATCGGCATTATTACCGGCATCTCGATTGTCGGAGTAGCCGCGGGCGTGGCTTCGCTCATCGTCGCGCTGGCCATCAACAACGGCTTTCGCCAGGACTTGCAAGAACGTCTGATCGGTTCCACTTCCCATATCAGCCTGCTGCGCGTAGCCGATGACGGCATCAAGGATTGGCCCGCGCTTCTCGATCGCCTCTCCAAACAGCCGCACGTAGTCGCGGCCGCGCCGGCAATTTTCGAGCAGGTGCTCATCTCGCGTGGTCCCCGCGCCCGCGGCGCAGTGCTCAAAGGAATGATTCCGGCCGACGAGCGCAGAGTGGGCGACCTGCTCAACACCATAAGAGAAGGTTCAGCGGCCGCGCTGGAAGAGACTGCTTTGCCTTCTGAGCAAGAATCACCAGAACCTGAAACTCCAACAAATCGGAAAGCCACAGAATCGAACTCCGCAAACGATTCTCCCGACTCTCTCGCCGGCGTGCACGCACGCGTCGCCGCCATGCCACCGATTATTCTGGGAAAAGATATGGCGGACAATCTGGGAGCGACCGTCGGGTCCGTCGTGCTCGTAACCAGTCCGCAAGGCGAGCTGACTCCATTTGGAATGGTCCCAAAATACAGCCGCTTTCGGGTCATGGGAATCTTCAACTCGGGGTTTTACGATTACGACTCCTCATGGGCTTTCACGCGCCTCTCCGCTGCCCAACGGCTTTTCGGTTTGGGCGATCTCATTTCCGTGATCGAGTTCAAGGTCGACGACATCGATAAAGCGGACGTAGTTTCCCACCAATTGGAAGACGCGGCCGGCAAGGGCTTCATGACTACGAACTGGAAGGAGCAAAACAGGCCGCTGTTTCACGCCCTGAACATGGAGCGCTTGGTCACGAAAATCACCGTCGGACTCATCGTCTTCGTAGCCGCTCTGAACATTCTGATTTCTCTGATCATGATGGTTATGGAGAAAACCAAAGACATCGCGGTGCTCATGTCGATGGGCACGCGCAAGTCGCAGGTGCGAAATATCTTCATCGCTCAGGGAGTGTTGGTCGGCGTGATCGGCACCGCTATCGGCCTCGTTTTGGGCTATGCCATCTGCTATGCGGGAAGCCATTACCATATGATTCCGCTCTCCCCCGAGGTCTATTCCATCGACTACGTCCCCTTCGCCCCGAGCCTGTGGGATGGCCTGTGGGTCGTGCTGCTAGCGATCGGGGTTTCGTTCGTGGCCACGCTGTATCCGTCATGGTCCGCCGGTAGAACTTTGCCGGCGGAAGCTCTGCGCTACGAGTAATATTTCCCATTCACCTCCGCTCCCATAACCGCAAAATCGCACCTCGAAGTGTCGAGGGGATCGGTCTTGAAGGTGAAAGCGATCGAGGGCACACGAACCACCGCCTCCAGCTGCGCCGCAGCCTTGAATCCCTCGAAGCGATACTGGCGCATCGGGTCTTCATATTTGACCGCTTCGCCGGTCGACTGAAATACGAGCTTGAAATCGAGAAGGGCCGGAGTCGTTTCAGCATCCATGGCGGGCCAGCGCGGTTGGTCAATGATCGGGAGATCTTTCATCTGCAGCGTCGCAGTCTTGCCACCGGCGCTAAACGTCATCCCGCTTATAGGCACGGGCGTAACCCAATAAAGCCCTTCGGACGAGATGGGCGAATGAAAATCGTGAACCTGATTTGCAGGGACCGCCGGCCCCTTGAAAAGCGTGAGTCAGGTATGAGCGAAAATGGCCTCATGCGCCTGACGTGCCGCCCAGTACTCGCCCGCCATGTAGCTGCAATCTGTGGTGCCAGTGCCCCACGCCAGCCGGTTGCCTTGGTTGTCCGTGCCCATACCGTGGAAACCGCTGCAGCGTCCAAGCTTTCCTTTGAAGTGATAAATGCTCGAAAGCTCAACGTTCGGCCCCGCCGGCTGATTGTGGTTGCCATTTTTATCGAGCCACGGAATCGGATACGGACAGGCCCCGCCGTTCGAAGGCTCATGATTCTTCGGAATTGCAGGAGCACAATCCGGCATCGACGCGTGGGCAACCGCCGCGAGCGGCCGCCAAACCGATAGCGTGGATAGAACTCCAAATTTCAGCCATTGGCGACGCCCTAGGCCCAATTTAAAAGAGTGTTCATGTGGCATACGTCTCCCCAGCAAAGGATTTTCGAGCGAAAAGCGGAACTTTCTTGCCCGTCCCACCGTAAACTTTAACAGACG
>Ga0302232_10003229_pt1 | contig 11032 bp, 8 predicted proteins | sample II_Palsa_N2_3_FD_193575 | JGI IMG/M metagenome (GOLD analysis project Ga0302232, IMG submission 193575) | Peat permafrost microbial communities from Stordalen Mire near Abisko, Sweden - II_Palsa_N2_3 | ecosystem: Environmental > Terrestrial > Soil > Palsa > Peat permafrost | place: Sweden...
CAAGCCCGGATGGGCGACACGACCGGCGCGGTGGCGGGCCTTGCCGCGATTGGGACGGCGGCGGCCGATCTGGCGCGGGCCGCGATCCTGGAGCACGCGAAAAATTGGCCGGACGCGGAGAGGGCGCTGGCCGAGTACCTCGGCAAGACCGAACCCCCGACTGGTCCGCTGGACCCGACGCAACAGCGCACCGTGTTGCGCTACGCCACCGCGGCGGCCCAGGCCGGCGACGACAAGACACTCGCGCTGCTGCGCACCAGCGACGGGCCGCGCATGCCCGCCGGGCCGCTAGGCGATATGTTCCGCTTGCTGACCGCCGAGCCGGTGCATGTGTCCGCCGACCTGCCGCGGGCCATTCGCGAGACCGCGCTGGCTCGGGCTTTGCCGAAATCCCTCGACGCGCTGGGCACGCCGACCGCGACGCCGTAGCGGCGGCTGTGGTGGCGGCTGCACACGCGATGGTCGTACCGCTCGCGGAAGTGTCGTGGGGTGGGGTCACTTTCTGCCATGCCGGGTGCAAAACCGCTTGCATCGCACCCCCCCTACCCCTATGTCCGGCGACCTTGGCCCCAGGGGGTGGCCAGACCGGGGCGATGGCCCTTGTCTGACGCCCAACAGGCCGTCTGCTGGTAGGAATAGGGTACGCGATGAACGCACTCAGCCCACTGGGGATGGTCTCGGAACTCCCGAGCATGAACCAGACGCCGTCCGTCGAGGTGGCAAAAGATTATTTCGTCGAGAAGGACGGCGTGAAGTTCGCCGGCATGCATCTGCTGGTCGATCTATGGGGCGCACGCAACCTTACGGATCCGGCAACGATCGACCGCGCGCTGAGCGAGGCGGCGGAGGCGGCCGGGGCGACGATCCTGCACAGCCATTTCCATCATTTCGGACCCGACGGCGGCGTGTCGGGCGTGGTGGTGCTGGCGGAGAGTCATATCTCGATCCACACTTGGCCGGAGCGCGACTTCGCCGCGGTGGATATCTTCATGTGCGGCGCCTGCGATCCATACAAGTCGCTGCCGGTGCTGAAGGCGGCGTTCCAGCCGGCCTCCGTGCAGCTTGGCGAGCAGCGGCGCGGCCTGATCGCCTGACCCTTCGGGTTGCGGCCCGACCGTCGGGCCGCAGACCCGCCTGATCCAGGCAAGCCGCGGACCCGCCTGATCCAGGCAAAACGAACATTGCTGGTGCGGGCATTGCTGGCGATCCGGACGACAACGCCCGGGTCATTCCAGTCCTTGCCCCGGCGATTGTCCGGCAGGTTGGCGTACGGAGTGAGAGACCGCGATGGCAACCGATGTCTGGCTCAACGAGACACTTTACCCCGACTGGGGCCAGCGCTTCCTGGTAACGCGTGAACTGGCGCGCGTGCAGAGCGCCTTCCAGGACATCGTCATCTTCGACAGTTCCAGCCACGGCCGCGTGATGGTGCTGGACGGCATCATTCAGATCACCGAGGCGGACGAATTCGTCTACCAGGAAATGCTGACCCACGTGCCGCTGCTGGCGCACGGCGCGGCGGCGAATGTGCTGATCATCGGCGCCGGCGACGGCGGTGTGCTGCGCCGCGTGCTGCAACATCGTCAGGTGCAACACGCGGTGATGGTGGAGATCGACGGCGAGGTCATCCGGCTGGCGAAACTGTTTCTGCCGGAGATCGCCGGCGCGGCATGGGACGATCCGCGCGCCAAAGTGATCGTTGGCGACGGCATCGACTATGTGAAGCGCGCGGCGGATGGCTCGTTCGACGTGATCATCGTCGATTCGACCGACCCGATCGGTGTCGGCGAGGTGCTGTTCACCGACGAATTCTACGCCAATGCCGCCCGCATCCTGACCTCGCGCGGGGTGATCGTGAACCAATGCGGCGTGCCGTTCATGCAGGCCGACGAACTGCGCGAGACCAGTCTGCGCCGGGCGAAGTTCTTCCCCCACGTCGGTGCCTATGTTGCGGCGGTGCCGACTTATGTCGGCGGCTTCATGACATTGGGTTGGGCGGCAAAGGATGCCGGGTTGACGCTGCTGGCTGCCGAGGCGATCCGCGTGCGGGCGGAGGCCGCCGGGGTGCTTGGGACAACGCGGTATTGGACGCCGGAGATCCATGCCGGAGCGTTCAATTTGCCGCCGTATATTGCTCAACATCTGCCGGTGGACCGATAAGCTACCCCGACCAATCCCGGCGCGCAGAGCCCAGCCATGAAAATCGCCACCTGGAACGTCAACTCGATCCGCCAGCGTGAAGCCCACGTGCAGCGGTGGCTGGCCCGTGTGCAGCCTGACATTCTGGTGCTGCAGGAGATCAAGTGCGAGGCCACCAGCTTCCCTGCCCTGGCCTTCCATGGCCTGGGATACCAGACCGAGATCGTCGGCCAGAAATCCTACAACGGCGTCGCTGCGCTTGGCCGGGTGCCGTTCGTCGTCACCCACCGTGCGCTGCCCGGCCTGTCGGCCGACGACGTCCAGGCGCGCTATATCGAGGTGGAGACTGGCGGCATCACCGTGATCGGCATCTACCTGCCGAACGGCAATTCCGGTGGCGAGGCCGGCTACGCCTACAAGTTGGCTTGGATGGACCGGCTGGCCGAGCGGGCCTCGGTGTTGCTGGAGGCCGACATCCCATTCGTCATCAGCGGCGACTTCAACGTGGCCCCGACCGATGATGACTACGCGCCCGGCGCACTGGCCCCCACCGACGCCCTGGTGCGCCCCGAGACGCGCGCCCGCTTTCGCCGTCTGCTGTGGTTGGGGCTGACCGATGCGGTCCGCGCGCTGCACCCGACCGGGCGGGTCTACACCTTCTGGGATTATCAGGGCGCTGCCTGGCCGCGCGATTCCGGCCTGCGGATCGACCACGCGCTGCTGTCGCCCAGCCTGGCCGAGCGGCTGGTCGCCGCCGCACCGGACCGCGAGGAACGCGGTGCCGACCAGCCGTCTGATCATGTTCCGCTGCTGATCGAGTTCGACTGACTGGCCGCCGCAAGGCCCGAGCGCAGGTTGTACCGCGCAGCCGGCCCGCGAATTGAACGGCATTGCCCGCGAGCGCTTAGGCCACGCTGCCCGCGTGCGCATTAGACCGCGCTGCCCGCGTGCGCATTAGACCGCGCTGCCCGCGCGAGGCTTGATGCGGGAACGCCGCGGCCTACTCCCAATGCGCCGGCCGCCAGACCCAGTGCTCGGCTTGTGGCGACCAGACCCAGCGCCCGACCACCCAGTTGTGGAAGCCTACCTGGCGGATCACGTACTCCCCGCGAAACCAGACATACTGCGCGCCGGTCCAGTGCCAATGGCCCGGCTCCCAAACATAACGGTCGCCCGGCGGGGGCGGCACCGGCTCGTAGCGCGGCGGCGGCACTGGGCCGTTGGGCTGGGGCGGCTGGGCGAGCGCGAGCCCGGTCAGACCCGAGCCCGCGAGGGCGAGCGCGAGTATTCCAGTCGTCAGCGCCCGTTTCATGCTGGCCCTCCATGCTTGGGGTCTGTTAGGCAACGCCTGATCTGGCCCAGGTTCGCGGCCAAGCTGCGTCACCGATTGTGACGATCCGCAAGTCACGTTTCCGACGTCGCCGATCCGCGCCATAAGACAGGAACCGATGCAGAGCGATCCATCCGGTAACCGTGTCCTCGGCCTGCGTCTGGTGCCGCACGCGCGCCGCGCCTCGGTGCTGCACGAGGTGCATGCGCGGCCGTTCCACGCGCTGCCGACGCCGCGGCGCCTGCTGCATTTCGGCTTCGTCACCGACGCCGCACAGGCCGCCGCCGATCGGCTGAGCCTGGCTGCGTTCTGCACGGCGCACGGCGCCGCACCGCCGGACAGCGGCGTCAAGCACCATCGCGCACAGCTTGGCGACATCGCGCTGCGCTGGGAGCAGCACAGCGAGTTCACCACCTACACCTGGGAGCTTCCTGCCGATGCGGCGCACCCGTTCGCTCGTCCGCCGGCGGCGGTGCGTGCGACGATTGCCGCCCTGGAGCAACCCGGGCCGCACCTGGTCGCCGCCGACTTGTGTTTGCTTGCCGAGGCCGACGTGCCCGACCTGGCGGCGCTGCCCAATCTTGCAGTGCGGTCCGATCCGGGAGAGCCGGGCGTTCTTGCCGAGTTGCCCGATCTGGCGACGCTGCCTGACCTGGCGGCGTCGGCCGATCTTTTGGCGATGTTCGATCCGACCAGCCTGGCCGCCTCGCTGGTCGATGACGGGGCGGCCATCGTCGCCACCGATTTTCGGCTGACCGGTGATGGTACGGTTCGCCTGCTGGTGCTGAACCGCAGTCTGACGCCATTGCGCGCCGGCGCCCTGACCCAACGGTTGTTGGAGATCGAGACCTACCGCACGCTGGCCCTGCTCGGGCTGCCGGAGGCGCAGCGTTTGGCACCCGAGGTGCAGCGCGTGGAGGCGGCGCTTGCGCGCATCGCCGGCGCGATGACCGGCTCCGCGGGCCTGGATGCCGACCACCGGCTGTTGGACGATTTGACGGGGTTGGCCTCGGAGCTGGAGGCCGGCGCGGTTGCGTCCGGCGTGCGGTTCGGTGCCAGCCGTGCGTATGACGAGATCGTGCAGCAGCGGCTGGCGACCATCCGCGAGGTGGCGCAGCCGGGGTTTCCCACGCTGGCGGCGTTCCTGGCGCGGCGGATGGCGCCGGCAATGCGCACCTGCCAGATGCTGGAGGCGCGGCAAGCGGATCTGGCTCGCAAGCTGGCGCGGGCGGCGAATTTGTTGCGCACGCGAGTGGATGTCGCCATCGAGCAGCAGAATCGCGACCTGCTGCGCTCGATGAATGCGCGCACGCGGCTGCAATTACGGTTGCAGCAGACGGTCGAGGGGCTGTCGATCGCGGCGATCAGTTATTATGTGGTTGGGTTGCTGGAGCACGTCGCGGACGGCGTGCGCGCGGCGGGGTACCTGCCGGTCGCGCCGGCGATCACGACGGCGGTGTCGGTGCCGATTGTTGTTGTGGGGGTCGCGCTGGTGGTGCGCCGGATTCGTCGGCGGCATGCCTTGCATGATTGAGCGCGGCGCGGGGGAGTGCTGTCGGTATATTTAATACGGTATCATAATAGTTCGGTGCGCCGCAAACCTTCGGTGCGTCCGTGCCACCGCCCCCTCCCCCCAGCCTTGATCCGCTCTTCGCGGCCCAAGCCCACAAGGGGAGGGGAGAGTTTCTTGTAAACCGCAACGAACCTGGGGCCGCCTCAGATATCGGCGTAGCAGTGGGTTTCCGCTTCGGCACCCGGATGCGTCAGCGCACCTAGATGCGCTGGCCCGACCAGTTGGGCGTACTTCCAGATCGCGCCTGCATTGTAATCCGTTTTGCGCGGCTGCCACGCTGCGCGCCGCGCGGCCATTTCGGCGTCCGACAACACCACGTCGATCGAACCCTTTTCGGCATCAATGATGATCTTGTCGCCATTTTGCAACAACGCGATCGGACCGCCTACCGCCGCCTCCGGCCCGACATGGCCGACGCAGAAGCCGCGCGTTGCGCCGGAGAAGCGGCCGTCGGTGATCAGTGCCACGTCGCGGCCCTTGGTCTGGCTCTGGCCGTAGATCGCGGCCGTGGTCGACAGCATCTCCCGCATGCCTGGGCCGCCTTTTGGGCCCTCGTAACGGATGACGATGACATCGCCAGGCTTGTAGGCGCGCAGTTGCACCGCGGCGAACGCTTCTTCTTCCGAATCGAAACACAGCGCGGTGCCCTCGAAGCGAAGCTGGTCGCGCTCCATGCCGGCGACCTTCACGATCGCGCCGTCCGGCGCGAGGTTGCCGCGCAACCCGACCACGCCACCAGTCTTCGAGATCGCCTTCGAGACTGGATAGACGACGTCCTGGTCGGTCGGGAACACCACGTCCTTGTGGTTCTCAGCCAGGGTCTTGCCGGTGACGGTCAGGCAGTCGCCATGCAGCAGCCCGGCATCCAGCAGTGCCCTGATGATGACAGGGATGCCGCCGATCTTGTGCACGTCGTAGGCAACGTACTTGCCGCCCGGCTTCAGGTCCGCGATGTACGGTGTGCGGCGCATGATCTCCAGCACGTCGTCCATGGTGAAGCGGATCCCGGCTTCGTGCGCGATCGCCGGCAGATGCAGGCCGGCGTTGGTGGAACCACCGGTGGCCCCCACCACGACCGCGGCATTCTGCAGCGCTTTCAGCGTAACGATATCGCGCGGGCGCAGGCGGTTTTCGACCAGGTGCATCACCGCGCGGCCTGATTCCACTGCGAAACGATCGCGTTCTTCAAATGGCGCGGGCGAACCGGCGGACCCGGGCAGCGCGAGGCCGATCGCCTCGCTGACCATGGCCATCGTGTTGGCGGTGAACTGGCCGCCACAGGCGCCGGCCGAGGGGCACGCGGCACATTCCAACTCGTGCAGGTCCGCGTCGGTCATCTTGCCTGCGGCGTGTTGGCCGACTGCTTCGAACACATCGACGACGGTGACGTCCTCGCCCTTGAATTTGCCGGGCAGGATCGAGCCGCCATACATGAACACGCTGGGGACGTTCAGCCGCAGCATGGCCATCATCATGCCGGGCAGCGACTTGTCGCAGCCGGCGAGGCCCACCAGCGCATCGTAGCAATGCCCGCGCACCGTCAGTTCCACGCTGTCGGCGATCAGGTCGCGCGATACCAGCGAGGATTTCATGCCCTGATGGCCCATCGCGATGCCGTCGGTGACGGTGATGGTGGTGAATTCGCGGGGGGTGCCGCCGGCCTCGTTGACGCCCTTCTTGACCGACTGCGCCTGGCGGCTGAGGGCGATGTTGCAGGGCGCCGCTTCATTCCAGCAGGTCGCGACACCGACGAAGGGCTGGTCGATCTCGTCCTCGGTAAGGCCCATGGCGTAGTAGTAGCTGCGGTGCGGCGCGCGGTCGGGACCCACGGTCACGTGGCGGGACGGCAGCCTGGATTTGTCCCAGCGCTTGGTGAGCATCGGCGTTTCCTTTCCTGGCGGCTTGAGCGAGCGCCCGGTTATACCGTCCGCGGCGAAAACGCCAACACACCGGGCGGGCCGAGGGCGTGTAGATCTGCCCGACCGTAGGGCGGCGGGCGATCGATGCTCGGCGCGTGGCCTTGGGCGACTGGTCTTGGGCGACCCGCCTTGGCGACTGGTGCCGGGTGCGCAATTTTGCTGCGGCGGGCGGCGTTGGTGCGGCGGGTGGGGCGGCTACTCGCGCATGGCGCGAGCGTGTTTGGCGGCGGGCCGGTCCCAGCAACGTTGCAGCCATGCGCTGACGGTGGGCCAGCGGCCCAGGTCGAGCGACAGGCCGCGGTAGAGCGCCGAGGCAACGTTCAGGTCCGCAACGGTGAAGCCATCGCCGGCGAGCCAAGGTGTCTTTTTCAGCGCGCCCTCGAGCACATCCAATGCGGGAACGATCTCGTCCCACATCGATTTGGCGAGCGCGGGGTCGCGCTGCGCTTCTGGCAGGACCGCGGTGTGGTTGGCGTAGGCGACGATCTGGCGATCCAGCCGGTCGGTCTCCCACAGGCTCCATTGCCAGGCCAGCGCTTCGTTGTGCGCGCCCGATGGGTAAAGCTTGCCGTGCTTTTTCGCGAGGTAGAGGTTGATCGCCATCGATTCCGCCAGCACGAAGCCGTCGTCCTCGATCACCGGCACGCGGGCGTTGGCGTTCAGCGCGAGGAATTCTGGCGTGCGGGTGCCGGGCGCGCGGGGCAGCAGGTCGTTGTGCTCGTAGTCGAGGCCGAGCTCGCCCACCATCCATAACGTGCGGAGGGCACGCGAGCGGGCACTGCCGTGGATGCGAAGCATGGGGTTTCCTCCTGGTGGTTGCCGGGTTGATTGTGGTCTCAGGCGGGGCGTGGGGTGCGGCGCACTGTGGGTGCCGGGATCGATTCGATCATGACGTTGATACAGGCCGGCTTGCCGCTGGCAAGCGCGCGTTCAATGGCGCCTGGCATTTCCTCGGCGCGACGCACGAGCTCGCCGTGGCCGCCGAGCGCGGTCACGACCAGATCGTACCGGGTTGCCATCAGTTCGCAGCCGACTGCGCGGTTGGCGCCGTAGTCACGGACTTGCAGGTTGTATTCGGCGTTCCAGCGGGCGTCGGTGCCGACCACGGCGACGAAGGGGAGGTTGCGGCGCACCGCGGTCTCGAACTCCGCCATGTGGAAGCCGAAGGTGCCGTCGCCGAGGACGGCGAAGACTGGTGCGGCTGGTTCGACGACGCGCGCGCCGATCGCCATTGGTAACGAACTGCCGATCGAGCCGCCGACGCCGTTGATCATGCGCCGATCGTTGGTGAGTAGGCTTTGGCCCCATTGCGCGAATTCGCCGCCGTCGCAGATCAGCACGGTGTCGGGGTGGCGCTCGACGTGGGGCTTGAGGGCGCGGAAGACCTCGACCGGGTGCAGCTTGTCCGGGGTCTGGCTGACGAGGGTTTCCCACGCGGCCGGGCGGTCGGTGAAGTGGCTGCGTGCTTCCTTTAACCAGGCGTTGGATGACGGGTGCGCGGCGGCGCGGCGGATGAGGGCCTCGGCCGCGGGGTGCGTGTCGGCGATGCAGCCGAATGCGAGCTGTTTGGGTTTTTCGTGGATGGCTCGGGTGAGAATCGTTCCGTCCGGGTCGATCATGACGAACCGGCAGGCTGGGTCGATGGCCGGGGCGGCGCCGAACTTCAGGGTGAAGTCGAGCGCCTTGCCGAGAAGTACGATCAGGTCGCAGCGCGCGGCGAGATCGGCGAAGGCGCCGAGCGTGGCGTCGTTGAAGCCGCGCGGGCTTTCCATGATGCAGGTGGGGATCTTCGTTGCGGCCTCGATGCGCGCCAGCAATGCGCGGCCGGAACGGTTGGCGAGTTGTGGGCCGGCGATCAATAGCGGTTTGGCCGCGCCGGCGATGAGGGCCAGCACCGTGTCCGCCGCGGGGTCGGGGAGCGCGATTGGGTCGGGGGCGAAATCCGTGGGTGTGGGCCAGGCGATTTGGGCTTCGGGAATGTCGGCGTCCAGCAGGTCTGACGGCAGGCTGAGGTGGACCGGACCTGGGCGGCCGGAGGTGGCGATGCGGATCGCTTTCGCAACGTCCATGCCGAGGCGGGATGCGTCGGTTGCCATCCAGGAGGCTTTTGCGACCGGGGCGGCCATCTCGGCCTGGCGCAGTTCCTGGAAGCCGCCGCGGCCGAGCTGGGTGGTCTCGGTGTGGCCCGACAGCAGCACCAGCGGTGACTCCTGGCCGAGCGCGGTCATCAGCGCCGCGGTGGCGTTGGCGTGGCCGGGGCCGCCGGTGACCATGGCGAGGCCGGGTCGGCCGGTCAGGCGGCCGAAGGCGTCGGCGGCGTGGACCGCGGCGGCCTCGTGGCGGGTGTGGATGAGGTCGAGGCGGGTGCCGATCGCGGCGTCGAACACCGACATGATGTGGTTGCCGGACAGGGTGAAGATCGTTGTGTGTCCGGCGCGATCCAGCGTGCGCGCTACGATGTCGGCGCCGCGCAGGGTTGGGGGCATGGGGGTCGGTGTCCTTCGCATTCAGGGTCCGCTCGGCGCGGCCCGCCGGACGCGAGTGTGCTTGGCCAGGCTGTCTGCCTCAAGCCCTTGGTGACTTCTGTGGTCTTCTGGTGCGGAAGGGAAGCGCGGGGTTCTGCCCCGGACCCCGCCAAGGGCGGAGCCCTTGGAACCCTTGACCGGGAGCGGGTGGTGGGAAGGGGGGCAACGCACCCCTGGCGGGATTCAGGGTTGAGCCCTGGCCTTCCTTTGCGGATTAGACGCACCTCGGCGCCTGCCACGCGTGGCGAGGCGGGCCCTCACCGCGTCGACCTCCGGCCCAGTCACGCACAGCGGCGCGCAGCCATAGGCTTCCCAGAAACGCACGGTCAGTTCCGGGTGCAGCGTGACGACGTTGCCCCCGTTGGCGAAATGCACGCGATCACCGGTGTCGAGATACGATTCCGCCGCCAGCCCATTGGCCAGCAGCACGTCGTGCCGCGGCAGCTCGACGTGGTAGTACATAACGGTGCCGTATTGCTCCTGCACAACCGTCGTGCCGTTGATCAGGTGCTTCACCGGGATCAGCACGTCGTTCACGAAAACCGAATGGTCCGGCGAGAGCAGCACGTCACGTACCGGGACGCGGTCGGCAAACGCACCGGCGCACACGCGCACCGGCCAGACCGAGGTGGGCTTCGCGTGGCGCGCGCAGTCGATCTGCCGGTGGCCAATCCAGATCACTTCGGCATCGTCGCCGAGAACGCAACGAACCTGGTCGCCTGGGCGCAGCGTCTCGACCGACACCTCGCCGCGGGTGGTGGCGATGCGTGTTCCGGCAGCGAAACAGGAGGCGCTGTCGGTGTTGGCGGCGAGGTAGGTGTAGCTGACGGTTACGCCGGCGCCGGCCTGGTCGAGCAATTGGGTCAGCAGGTTGCCCGGGCCGGTCAGGCTGGACGCGCCAACGGCCGACAGCGGCAGGCCGATCGTGCCGGTGCCGATGAATGGCGTCAGGTCGGTCGTGAGCAACTGGACCTGACCATTGGCCGTCGCGGTGAGACCCTGGTCCAATTCGCCGGAAGGGCCGGCGAAATTCCGTGTGCCGTCGAAGCCGGCGAGCGACATGCCGCCGGTGACGGTTGGGGCGACGGTCAGGTCGTCTAGTATGTTGGGCAGCACCAGGGTCAGCGTTGCGGTTTCGGTGGCACTGACTGAGGCCGCGACGGCGTCCAGGTTTTCCGCGCCGATGCTGGCGGCCTCATTGCCGGTCAGCGTGATGTTGACCGCTTCCAGCGTGCCCAGCGTGGGATCGAACCTGGCAACGGACAGATCGTCGGTCCATCCCGTTGTCGCGTCCGCAACGGTGAAGGTCTGCGGGGTGGTGGTGACGGAGTTGGTGAAAGACAGCGGCGGCATGGGAGGATAGACAATGATGGTTGTAACGCTGCCGCTGGTGCCGCCGCCCCCGTTGGAACCGCCCGGCGTGATATAGTCGTATTGCAGCGTGATCACCGCGCCGGCGCTGGCGCCGGACAGCGCATCCAGATTGGCCAGGCCGGTCTCGCCGAACCCGACCACGCCGTCTACCGTCAGGGCGACCCGATGATGG
>Ga0302232_10003231_pt1 | contig 11026 bp, 7 predicted proteins | sample II_Palsa_N2_3_FD_193575 | JGI IMG/M metagenome (GOLD analysis project Ga0302232, IMG submission 193575) | Peat permafrost microbial communities from Stordalen Mire near Abisko, Sweden - II_Palsa_N2_3 | ecosystem: Environmental > Terrestrial > Soil > Palsa > Peat permafrost | place: Sweden...
GTCAAGGCGGCAGCGATGGAACATTGGTGCCGCTGCGGTCCCGGCCGGGGTGGGGCTGCAGAGGTCTGCGGGGCGGCTGGGGTCTGCGGGGCGAGCCAGGCGCGCGCGGAGGCGAACCTGGCGGCGCCATGATGCACCCGCGATCCCGGGCATGATGGCACCCCGATCCCATAGCGCGGGGCCAATGTGCCACGGGCCCCAAACGCCCGGCCGCGACTTGGGGTGCGTGTGCCCCCGGGCCCGATTAGCTGATCCGCTCGATCTCCAGGTCACCGTCGGCCAGGCGGGCGCGCAGGACCTTCTTGTCGAACTTGCCGACCGCGGTCTTCGGGATCTCGGCCACGAACGCCCAGTTCTCCGGGACCTGCCAGCGCGCGACCTTGCCGGTCAGGAAGTCGGCCAGCTCGCCGGGCTTGGCCGTCATTCCGGGCCGGAGCACCACGCTGGCCAGCGGGCGCTCGCCCCAGCGGGAGTCGGGCATGCCGATCACCGCGGCCTCCCGGACCGCCGGGTGGGCCATGAGCTGGTTCTCCAGGTCGACCGAGGAGATCCACTCGCCGCCGGACTTGATCACATCCTTGATCCGGTCGGTGATGGTGAAGAACCCGCGGTCGTCGATCACGCCGACGTCGCCGGTGCGCAGCCAGCCGTCGTGGAACTTTTCCGGTGCCGGATCTTTGTGGTACGACGCGGTGACCCAGGGGCCGCGGACCTCGATCTCACCCTCGCTCACGCCGTCCCACGGCAGTTCTTCGCCGTCTTTGCCGACGATCCGCATTTCGACCCCGTGGATGACCCGGCCCGAGCGCATCCGCCAGTCCAGGTCCTCCGGCGTCCCCTCGGTGACCTCCGCGGGCGGCAGGGCCATGCCGCCCACCGGGCTCATCTCGGTCATGCCCCAGCCCTGGATGATCCGCAGCCCGTACCGGTCCTCGAACCGCTCGAGCATGGCCCGGGGCGCGGCGGCCCCGCCCGAGTTGCCCAGCCGCAGCGAGGACAGGTCGATCTCGTGGTCCTGCCCGTAGTCCAGGATCGCGTTCCAGATGGTCGGCACCCCCGAGGTGACCGTCGACCGCTCGGCGGCGATGAAGGCGGTCAGGTGCTCGGGCTGCAGGAACGGGCCGGGCATGTGCAGGGTGCCCCCGGACAGGAATGCCGAGTAGGGCAGCCCCCACGCGTTCGCGTGGAACATCGGCACGATGGCCAGCGCCCGGTCCGCTTCGCTGATGCCCAGCGGCGCGGCGATGACCGCCATCGCGTGCAGGTAGGTGGACCGGTGCGAGTAGACCACGCCCTTGGGGTCCCCGGTGGTGCCGCTGGTGTAGCACATCAGCGCCGCGGCCCGCTCGTCCAGCTCCGGCCAGTCGTACCCGGGCTCCTCGGCGGCCAGCAGGTCCGCGTACCGCAGCACCGGCACCCGATCGCTCAGCGCCGACGCGTCGCCCGGGCCGTTGACGATGAACGCCTCGACGGTGGGCAGCTGGTCGGTGATCTTGGCCAGCAGCGGGACCAGGCTGTCGTCCACGATGATGATCCGGTCCCCGGCGTGGCCGACGATCTGGGCCAGCTGGGCGCCGGGCAGCCGGATGTTCAGCGTGTGCAGCACCGCGCCCATCGAGGGCACGCCGAAGTAGGCCTCCAGGTGCTCTTGGTTGTTCCAGCAGAACGTGGCCACCGGATCGCCCGGCCCGATCCCCAGCCGGGCCAGGGCTCCGGCCAGCCGCCCCGCGTTCTGCGCCACGGTCGCGTACGAGGCCCGGCGGGTGCCCGCCCCGGTCCAGGTCACGCACTCGCTGCGGCCGTACACGCGGGCGCCGTGCCGCATGATCGCGCCGATGGTGAGCGGGCCGTCCTGCATGGTGCTGCGGATCATCTGGTGCCTTCCTGCTCTAACCTCAGCCACACCGAGAGGAAAGTGGGCTCCAGAGCATTCTGCACCGTGCTGGCCAATTCGTCCTGGACCGAGTCCGGGCTAGCCGGGTCCCGCAGCCTCGCCGCGAACGCGGCCACGATACGGTCCGCATCGTACCGAGCCCGGTTGAACCGCCGGTCCACGGCCCGCTGCACCCTGCGCCGCAGCGGATTGAACAGCGCGGCGACGGCCAGTGTCGACCCGGCCACCGCTACCGGCTCGTCTATCGACACCACCCGGGTGGCCAGCAGCACGATGCCGGCGTACACCCCGACCAGCAGCCCGGTGACGATGGCGTAGGCGAGCGTGCGGGAGACGATCCGGTCGATGTCGAACAGCCGGTACCGCATGATGGCCACCCCCATGCAGACCGGAATCGCCAGCAGCGCGACGGCCCCCGCGATGCCTCCCGCCAGGCCGGGGAGTCCGCGCATTCCCGACAGGAAGAGGGTCAGCAGGACGCCGATCAGGGCGGTGGCCGATCCGGCCAGCAGCCACTTCAGCTGCTGCCGGCGTATCCCGGACGAGCGCCGGTAGCTGGCCACCTGGGCCACGACCGATCCCAGCCAGCACACGGCCACCACCGGGAGGAACACGCCCTCGACCACGCCCCACCACATCGAAGAACCCGTGGGATGACTCAGCACCATCAGGTTCCCGCTGGTGTCGACCCGGATGTCATGACCGGCGATGGCCCCGACCGACGCGATCAACACACCGACTAGATACAGCGTGGCTGCCGCTAGGTAGAGCCACAGGACCCACCGCCAGCGTGGTGACGGCGGGCGGCCGTCGGGAAACAGCAGTACGAGCAGCCCGCTCAGCACGATCGATACCGCCCAGCCGGGCTGCGCCAGCACCGCGACCCAGCCCAGCGGCAGCCCGCCGTGCCGGAGCCGGTAGTCCGCCACCATGTAGAAGCTGGCGTCCTGGCTAAGCGAGCTGACCGCCGCCGAGGCGAGCATGATCCAGCCGAGCGGGTTACGCGGCTTGCGTGAGGCCACCACGAAGCCGACGACCCCGAGGGCAGCCGAGAACCAGACCGGCGAGGAGCCGCCGTTGGCGTTCAGGCTCTGGTGCGCGAGGCGGGCCAGCGGCACGTCGACGGCGATCAGGGCCAGGATCAGGCCGCCGGCGACCAGCGCGATCACCGACAACGCCGACCCGAAGCGGCCCGATGAAGTCTGCGCCGGTCCGCCGCTGGATTCAACCACGCTCATGGGCGGAACCCTACGCACGGACAGTTCCGAGAACGTTACGGCAGGGCCGCAATACTCCCTATTCGGCGGCCCGGTTCGCGAGTTCGCGTTCGATCAGCGCAACCAGGTCTGGCCGCTCGCTCAGCCCCCACAGCACCTCGGCTGGTATCCCGAGCTGGCGGGCGGCCTCGCTGACCGCGGGCCGGAGCATGCCCAGGGCCTGGGCCAGCCCCTCGTCCCGGGTGTAGGTCGGCGGCAGGTCGTCGAGCGACAACCCGCCGGGCCGGTGGAACGCCCCGTCCCGGCCGGGCAGCCAGGCCTCGCGCGCCGCGGCCTCGCCCATCACCGACCTGGCCTCCGCCACGGTGGAGTCGCTGAACGAGGTCAGCACGGATCGCTCGACCACCCCGGCCACCAGGCGGCGGTTCGGCGCGAGCAGCACGTTCCAGACGTATTCGGACCGGGCGTGGCCGGGGTGGGCCAGCGCGAAGCCCAGGCCGTCGACCTCGGCCGCGGGATCGAACCCGTCCAGCCCGCGCTCGTTGCGCCCGAAGTCGACCGTGATCGTCACGTACCCGGCGGCGTTCGGGGTCCGGGCGCGGACCTGCACCGCCTGCCGGACGCCCATCGCGCGCAACTGGACCAGCCACGGCCCGTATCCGTCGCGGGCGAACCACGCGTCAGGGTTGCCCTCGAAGTACGCCTCCAGCTCCTTGGAGCGCTGGTACAGCCGGGGCGGCGGCAGCAGCGCCTGCTCGCCGGTGGCGGCGTTCTCGCCGATGAGGAACGGCGTGGCCGCGACCTTCTCGAGCAGTTCGGCCCGCCGCCCGGCCGCCGCCTCGTCCAGCGCCCACGCGATCCGTTCCAGGTCGGCCTGGTGCTGGGCCTCATTGAGCGCCGCGATGTCCAGCCCGTCGTACCGGGGCAGGACGATCTGGAGCACCTCGGCCACCACGTCCGGCACGGTGAGCTGCAGCGCCGCCAGGAAGGGCTCGGCGGCGGGGGAGTCGGCGACGGCCCGCTTGACCGTGGGCAGGCTGCTCGGCACCGGACCGGGCAGGTACACGGCCGGGCGGCCCTGCTCGTCGAACGGCGCGACCTGACGCCCGTCCTCCAGCCGGATGACCGGCTTGACCCCAGCGGCCGGCCACAGCGACGGATAGCCGGCCAGGAACCGGTAGAAGCGCGTGATCCACAGGTCGTTCTGCTCCTCCAGAAACGCCTCGGTTATCCGCGTCACTACGGTCTCGGGGGTGACCTCGTCGACGCCGATCTCGTCCCGCAGGTACCGCCACAGCACCGGCGTGCGCCCTTCGCTGACCGCCCCGTCGGCGAACCAGACCGGCCGCCCCGCCCCGCTCAGCGCACCGAGCTGGCCAGGGTCGAGCAGCCCGAGCACCTCCGGGCTGCCTGCCAGCAGCAGGTCGACGGCCACGCCGTAGCCGCCGCCCGCCACCGGGATCAGCGCCTCGGCGGTCAGCGCGTCACCCACCGCGTCGAACAGCGGCCGGAACATCGAGCCAGCCGGGAAGCGCTCCGCGTCCAGCGGCAGGGTCTGCAGCGCGTCGGCTGTGAGCAGGCCCTCGTCGCGCAGTTCCGGCAGCACGTCGGCCAGCAGCGCGGCGGTCTGGCGCACCAGCGCCTGGTTCGACGGGTCGTCGGCGGGGATGTTGTCCCGGGCCGGCGTGGTCCGGTACGGCCCCTGGATCAAGAAGCCGAGGAAGGTCTCCTTCTCGGTCGGGAAGAACACGGTCAGTGGCGAGGATCCCACCGCCGTGACCCGCCCGCCCTCCAGCCGGAACACGGCCTCCACCTGCTGCCCCGGGTGGCCCTGCACCGGACGCTGCCAGGCCAGCCACTCCTCCCGCCGCCCGTCCCTGGATACCGTCACGTGCCGGGCCGTCCCCGGCCGCGCGGCAACCGGCCGCGCGGCAACCGGCCGCTCCGCCCCCGGCTGCGAGGCAACCGAGCGCTCCACCACCGAGGCCTCCGCCGCGGGCCCGCCGGTCCGCAGCCGCTCCACGGTCCGCAGAAACAGCAAGATCCGCGGCTGGAGCGCGCCCAGCGCCGCCGCGATTTCCCGCGCCGCGACCTCGGCGGGCACCAGGTCATGGTCGAACGGGAACACGAACAGGGTCTCGACCAGCGGTCCGGCCAACAGCGCCTCCACCGGGAACGGCCGGACGTACGACTCGATCCGGAACGCCTCACCGCCGCTGTAGATACGCGGGCTCTTGGTGTAGGCGTACACCGACTTGAAGCCGATGCCGAACTTGCCGATCGCGGTCAGGTCGGCCGCCTTGTCGCTCTGGCCCACCCCGCACACGCCGCGGACGTCGGCTTCGGTGAACGGCCGGCCGTCATGCCGCAGCTCCAGCCGGTCCTGGAACAGCTCGAAGGCCAGCTCGGTCGCGCCCGCGTCCTCGGCGTTCTGGATCAGCTCGAAGATGAAGTGGGTGCGCTCGCTATAGAGTTGCCCGAGCAGGTCTAGCACGGCCGTGTCCCAGCCGTACCGGGCGATGTTCTCCTCGCGGATCTTCTGGTAGTCGGCTGGCAACGCCGTTCCTTCCGGTTCTGGTCCGTGCGCAGAATCTACTCCGGGCGGCGGACCGGTCCCGCGCGCCGATCACCAGGAGCCACGTATTCGTCTCAGATCACTGCTAAACCGGTTATTCGTTTGCGTACCTTTCGGTTCAGACGCGAAGAACTTTGCGACTTTGCCTGAGTCATCCCCGCCTAAGTAGCTAATTTGGATGGGGAGCCTGCACGGTGACTTCGCTCTGTAGTATCCGAAGTACACAGGGTGCCAAAGGTCACCGTGACCGGTGTCCGTGGGAGGAATTATGGCCGCATCTGCCTCGCCAGCTTTGGCGATGACCCTGTCCGGGAAGTCCCAAGAGCTAACGGTCGTCCGATGAGCCGCCAGTTCGCATGGGGGGACCCATCGATGGCTGCGCAGCGTGACGACCGGCATCGTCCGTTGCCGTCGGCGCAGTGCTCGTTGTGCGGGATCGCGCTGCCGACCGGCCTGATGGTGCCCGACGGAGGCCAGGCTTGCGCCGACGTCCGCTGGTACTGCAAGGACGCCCAGTCGTGTACCGAGCGCTGGACCGCGAGCCTGCCCCGGCACGCGCATATCGCCCCGACCCCGGTCAGCCTGGCCCCGCCGCCGGCGCCCATGCCGATGGCGATCACGGCGAGCGACCCGGTGCCGGCCGAGCTGCTGAGCGCTCCCGAAGAGGCGTGGTCCATCGACCCGTCTTAGCGGGACGCCAGGCTGCGCAGGGCGTTCCTGATCGGCCTGCCCGCAAAGCGCAGCCAGCGCATGGTGGTGACGTCCAGGATGGCCCAGTTGCCGCTGTCCGCGCCGTCACGGTCCAGGCCGGTCACCTCGATCGGCCCGCCGCCCAGGTCGACCTGCCGCTGGTAGCTCAGGTGCAGGTGACCGTGCATCAGCCAGCGGGGGCGCACCGCCAGCACCACCTCGCGGAGCAGCCTTTGGTGCGCGTCGCTGCGCTGCAGGTCGGCGGGCGACCACCCGGACGGAACGGGCGGGAACGCGTGCTCGATGCCCGCCGGGCATTCGTGCGTGACCATCACGTCGGCGGGCCCGGCCGCCATGACCGATACGGCTTGGAGCCGGGTGATCTCCTCCTCGGGCCACCAGTCGGCGCCCTCGGTCCGTGCCGCGCGGTCCAGGCTGACCGCCCCGCCCAAGGCCAGCCAGTCCCGTCCGTGCCAGCGCCACCGGTGCCCGCGCGGCAGGTACCAGATCCGCTCCGTGACCTGCGCCCGCCCGTCCGGCCCCGGCCGGAGCCTGGCCAGCTGGGTGAAGTCCTCGTGGTTCCCGTCCACGAAGGACAGCTCGGCGCGGGCCGCCGCCAGCTCGGCGTCGAGCCGGGACAGGTACTCCTGCCCGCCGGGTCCGGGCCAGATGCCGAAGTCGCCCAGGTGCACGATCACCCGCGGCCCGTCGGCCGGCAGCAGCGCGGCCATCTTGCGCACCGCCCGGGTCGCCCACGCGGTGTTCCCGTGCCAGTCGCCCGCGACCCCGATGCGCTCGGGTACCCGTTCCATATGTCGCCAGCGTAGGCGAGAAACCACTTTCCGTTTGGCCAAAACGGGCATCGGGGGCTACGGTGAGGCATCTACCTGCGAAGACATCTGGGCGTTGACAGATGTCTACCCGCTCGTTTACCGTCGTTTTTCCCGCGTAAATATCGGAGGGGGGCGACGCATGCTGCGGATGCCGGCGGTTTCGGGTCTGACCTTGCGGAGCCCGCTCAGCGGGACCGGGACCGGGATCGGCGGACGTCGCTCGCCGGTCGAGGTCGTCGCCACCATGGGGACCTACCTGACCCGCACCCACGCCGCCGAGATCTCCGGGCTGCGTGCCGGCCCGTTCGGGCGGTGGGCCGACGGCGTCACGGCGATGCGCGCGGACTGCGTCGCCTTCGCGGACCACTGGCAGCAGCACAACGAGCAGGTCCTGCGGACCGCGGCGGCCGGGCCGCTGTGGGTCGTGCTCGGAGACTCGACCGCGCAGGGCCTCGGCGCGCCGAGCCCGGACGGCGGGTACGTCGGCCAGGCCCTCGACGCGATGCGGCGCCGCACCGGCCTGCCGTGGCAGGTGCTCAACCTGTCCGCGTCCGGTTCGCTCATCCGCGACGTGCTGCACCGCCAGCTACCCCGGCTGCCCGCCTCGGCGGACCTGGTGACCTGCGGCATCGGCGTCAACGACATCCTGTACACCGGCCCGGGCAAGCTGTTCGCCGACCTGCGCGCCCTGCTCGCGGCGGTGCCCGACCACACCATCGTGCTCGACCTACCGCTGCCGGACGGCTACGGCGGCCTGATCGGCCGGGCCGGCCGGCCCTACGTGGCGCGGATCAACCGGACCCTGTACGAGGCGGCCGCCAGCCGGGGCCTGCCGGTGGCCACGGTGTCGGCGCACTTCCAGCCGCCCTGGGCCGGGAAGTTGGCGTCCGACTGCTTCCACCCGAGCCAGGACGGCTACCGCGACTGGACCAGGGCGCTGCTCGCCACCCTGGACGCACGGACGGCGCAGGACCCTCAGCTAGCTGCCGACGCGGCTGCCTGAGCCAGCGGCACCCCGTCGACGGTAAGCGTGACCTCGATGTTGCCCCGGGTCGCGACCGAGTACGGGCAACGCTCGTGAGCCCTGGTCATCAGGTCCGCGGACTGTACCGCGGTCAGGTTCGGCGCGTGCAGGTCCAGCGACACCACCAGCCCGAAGCCGCCGTGACCGGTCGGGCCGATCCCGACCCGGGAGGTGATCTGCGACCCGGACGCGTCCAGATTGTGGCCGCGGGCGACGCCCAGCAGCGCGGACTGGAAGCAGGCGGCGTACCCGACGGCGAACAACTCCTCGGGGTTGGTGCCGGGCCCGCCCGGCCCGCTCATTTCCTCCGGAACCGACAGGTCAACCTCGAGCCGGCCGTCGGTGGTCCGGCCGTGCCCCTGGCGCCCGCCGACCACCACCGCCTCCGCCGTGTAAAGAACCTTCTGAAGCTGAACGGCCATGGTGTGTTCCCTTCGAGTCAGCGATTCGTGCGTCCAGGTAGACAAACCACGGCCCGTTCGGAAATATGTCAGATTCCGAACGGCCGTGGCGCGTGCTGGCCGGCCGGCCCGCCGCCGCCCGGCGCAAATGACTGGAAGGCCGCTCGGTTGGCGGGTTACACTCCCGGCATGGTCCAGCTGGCCTGCCTGCTCCTCGTGGCGCCGCACTGACGCGATCGGTCAGTGCGGCAGCCCCTCACGCGTGAGGGGCTTTTTCGTTTCCGGCCCCACGATGGACGAGGAGAGCCCGATGGACGAGGAGACGCCGCGGTTCCGCTACGACGCGCGGCTGGCGAACGAGATCGAGCTGGCCTGGCAGGACCGCTGGGAGCGCGAGGGCACCTTCCGCTCCCGGGTGGCCGGGCGGCCCAAGTTCTACCTGCTGGACTTCTTCCCCTATCCCAGCGGCATCGGGCTGCACGTCGGTCACCCGCTGGGTTACATCGGCACCGACGTGTTCGGGCGGTACCTGCGCATGACCGGGCACGACGTGCTGCACCCCTTCGGCTTCGACACCTTCGGGCTGCCCGCCGAGCAGTACGCCATCGACACCGGCCAGCATCCGGCCGTGACCGTACGGCAGAACGCGGCCGTCATGCGCCGCCAGCTGCGCCGCCTGGGCCTGGGCCACGACCGCGGCCGCGAGATCCTGACCAGCGACCCGTCCTTCTACCGCTGGACGCAGTGGATCTTCCTGCAGATCTTCAACAGCTGGTACGACCCGGACGCCGGCCCGCCGGGTGCGGGGGGCCGGACCCGGCCGGTCGGCGAGCTGGTCGCCGAGTTCGCCGCCGGGCAGCGCCCGGTCCCGGACGGGCGGGCGTGGGCCGCCCTGTCCGCCGCCGAGCAGCGGGACATCGTGGACGGTTACCGGCTGGCCTACCTGGCCGAACAGGTCGTCAACTGGTGCCCGGGCCTGGGTACCGTGCTGGCCGACGAGGAGGTGACGGACGAGGGCCGCAGCGCGGTGGGCAACTACCCCGTCTACCGCAGGCCGCTGCGGCAGTGGCTGCTGCGCATCACCGACTTCGCCGACCGGCTGCTGGCCGACCTGGACGGCGTGGACTGGCCGGAGCACGTCAAGCGCCTGCAACGCAACTGGATCGGCCCGAGCGGGGGACCGTACCGGCTGCGGGACTGGCTGTTCTCCCGGCAGCGGTACTGGGGCGAGCCGTTTCCCATCGTCTACGACGAGACCGATCCGGCCCGGCCGATCGCGCTGCCCGCGGACATGCTGCCGGTCACGCTGCCGGACGTGACCGACTTCCGGCCGCTGCCGCAGGACGACGCCAGCGATCCGGTGCCCGCTCTGGCCCGGGCCACCGACTGGGCGCAGGTCACCCTGGACCTGGGCGACGGCCCCAAACGCTACCGGCGCGAGCTGAACGTCATGCCCCAGTGGGCGGGCTCGTCCTGGTACTACCTGCGCTACCTGGACCCGTTCAACCAGACGGCTCTGGTCGACCCGGACATCGAGCGCTACTGGATGCGGCCGCGCGGCGTCGACCTGTACGTGGGCGGCGTCGAGCACGCGGTGCTGCACCTGCTGTACGCCAGGTTCTGGCACAAGGTGCTGTACGACATCGGCGTGGCGAGCACCCCCGAACCGTTCGGCCGGCTGTTCAACCAGGGCTACATCCTGGCCGACGCGTTCACCGACGCGCACGGCCAGTACGTGCCCGCGGCCGAGGTGACCCGCGAGCCGGACGGCTGGGCCTACCGCGGCCAGCCGGTCACCCGGCGCGCCGGGAAGATGGGCAAGAGCCTGAAGAACGGCATCAGCCCGGACGAGATCTACACCTCCTACGGCGCTGACACGCTGCGCCTGTACGAGATGGCCATGGGCCCGCTGGACGCCGACCGCCCCTGGCGCACCGACGACATGATCGGCATGCACCGGTTCCTGCAGCGCCTGTGGCGCCTGGTGGTGGACGAGTCGACGGGGGAGACGCGGCAGCCGCGGCAGCCGCCTGACGCGGAGGAGTCCCTGGACGCGGCCACCACCCGCCTGCTGCACCAGACGATCATCGCGGTCCGGGACGACTTCGCCGCGCTGCGGTTCAACACCGCGATCGCCCGGATCATCGAGCTGACCGCCCATGCCTCCCGGCTGGATCACGCACCGCGCGCGCTGACCGAGCCGCTGGTCCTGATGGTGGCGCCGCTGGCCCCGCACGTCGCCGAGGAGCTGTGGCAGCGGCTGGGGCATTCCGCCTCGCTGGTCTACGAGCCGTTCCCGCAGCCCGACCCGGCCCTGGCCGCCGAGCCCACCGTGACCCTGCCCGTCCAGGTCAACGGCAAGCGCCGCTTCACCCTCGAGGTTCCCGCCGCC
>Ga0302232_10003245_pt1 | contig 11004 bp, 12 predicted proteins | sample II_Palsa_N2_3_FD_193575 | JGI IMG/M metagenome (GOLD analysis project Ga0302232, IMG submission 193575) | Peat permafrost microbial communities from Stordalen Mire near Abisko, Sweden - II_Palsa_N2_3 | ecosystem: Environmental > Terrestrial > Soil > Palsa > Peat permafrost | place: Sweden...
TGGCGGCACGGCGTGCCGCCGTCGCCGTCTTCCCTACTGCCTTCGGGCCCTCGAGAACCACGCATCCCACGGCCTTGAGCCGAGCATCCAGGACAGCGTCCACCACACGCGTCCGGTAGCCTGCCATGACTCCCCACCTCCTCGAGAACCACCCGGAGGCGGCATTTCACTATACATCTTGCAGATATTTCACTATACAAATAGCAGGATTACCGCTATACGCTTTGAGGGTTCCTTGCTATAAGCCATGCAGACGTGCGCCTCTGCGACGATCCTGGCCGCGACCGTGGACAGCTCCATCAGCTCGACGTCCGGTGCCTGCTCGCCGCCGAGCACCGCGGCGGGCGCGCCGGAGCCGAGCACCGCGTCGAGACCGTCCGCCGCGAAGCCAGTCAACTGGCCAGATCGGCCCAGTCCTGGATGTAAAGGGCGCGGATTTCATCGGCGTCAGGCGGGCGTCCAACGGCCGTCGGCTGTCGCGCGGGATGCTGGCGAAAGCTGGCGCTGGTCCCGGTCCCGCGATAGCTGGTGATGCCGCCGATCGGGGACCACGCCTGGGTGATCCCGTGCGCGGCGTCGGCCGCCTGCACGGCAGGTTGGGTAAAGTACGGGTGCACTTCCACCTGGTTGACCGCGGGAATGACCGCAGCCCGTTCCAGCAGGGCGTCGAGGTGCCCGGGCATGAAGTTGCTCACGCCGATGGCCCGCACCCGCCCGTCGTCGAGCAGGGTCTCCAGTGCGCGGTAGGCCTCCTGGGTGAGGTCGAACCGGGACGGCAGCGCCTGGTGCAGGATCAGCAGGTCGATCTGGTCGGTGCCGAGCTTGCCGGCGCTCTTATCGAAGGCGTGCAGGGTCTGGTCGTAGCCGTAGTCGCTGATCCATGCCTTGGTCTCGATGAACACCTCGTCGCGGGGCAGGCCTGAGCGGCGGATGGCCTCACCGACCTCCCGTTCGTTGCCGTAGGCAGAGGCAGTGTCGATGAGGCGGAATCCGGTCTGCAGCGCTGTATGCACAGCGTCTGCGGTTATATCCGGGGTTGTCTCGCGGATCTGCGCTCGGTTGTCCATGACTTCACGGTAGGTGCTCCCGGCGCCCCGAGGGAGGCGCTGCCATTACCTCGAAGAGCAGGCACTCCCTCGGAGGTGCGGAGATGCGTTGAATCATGACCATGAACGCAACGGACGACCAAGCTGCACCGCGCCACACGACGGCGATCCTGGCGGCTACACCCTCGTCTTCGGCGGGCTGTTACTGCTCGGCGCCCGGGCCGGTGACCTGCTGGGCCGCCGGCGAGTGTTCATCTTCGGCGTCGCGGTGTTCGCGCTCGCCTCGCTGCTGGTCGGCGTGGCCCCCACCGGCTGCTGGCTGATCGCCGCCCGCGCCGTGCAGGGCATCGCTGCGGGGCGGCTGGGAGCCGCCCCGCAGCCCGATTAGATGGAGCGGTTAATCCCTGTGGCCGAGGCCGGGTAGGACTTGCGTGCCCTCTCGCTGGACGGCCTGAAGCGAGCTCGGAGAGAGTCCTAGCAGCTTCAAGATTGTCGGAGCGACCTGGGTCGTTTCCACCGGGTGGCTTGACTGGCGAGGCTGGACGGTGCCCGGCGCGTAGACGACGAGCGGAACGTCCCGGTCGCCCGGGTTGTCGCCGCCGTGCTCTGCGATCTTGCTGCCGGTCGTGTAGATCGTGCCGACCTGCGAGATGCCGAACACGTCCGGGTGGTGCGGGTCGGAGTTCGGTACGCCGAAGAAATGCGCGGCCTGGTGGCCCGCGAAGATCTCTTTCAGCCCGGAGTGCTGGACGGTAATCGTCTGGCCGGCGTAGTTGACCGCCGGGGCGGTATGCGTCCACAGGTAGTTCTTGACGAAGTCAGTGGCCGCCTGAGAGCGGTCTGACAGCCACCACAGCAGACCGTCGTCATCGGCCTCCTGGACGACCAGCGTTTTGCTGCCCGGGTGCTTCGCGGCCCAGACGGCGTTGACGCCGGCGATGATCGGGCCGTCGTCGATCCGCTGCAGTTGGTCGTTGTTCAGCGGCGACTGGCCGTGCTTGGCTGTCAGGATGATCGCCGTCGAGCCGGCCTCGCCGTCGGCCTGGATCGTTTCGGCCATCCGCTGCAGGGCGTCGTTGACGTAGTCGAGCGCGCTCTGGAGCAGCGGGCCCGGCACCTGGTGGCCGTCCACGGTCACGTACCCGCCGGGCAGCGATGGCCCCTCGGTGTACTTGCCCTGCGCGTTCGGGCCGATCAGCACCGCCGGGGAGCTCTTCAGCTTCTCGGCAGTCGAGACTACCTGGAAGTTCATCCCGTAGATCGCCGGCGTGCCGACCTTCGGCCCGGTGCCGGAGTGGTCGTAGCCGTTGATCCAGTTGACGACCGCCTGGACCTTGTAGGAGTCGTACTGCTTGGTCGCGGCGTTGTCGTCCGTCCACGCGCCGTCGACCGGGTAAGGAACGCCGTTCGGCTCGACCGCCTGCGAGTCGATCTCCGGCCCGAAGAAGTCGTCGATGCTCATGCCGTTCGAGCCCGGGCCGTTAAACGACGCGTAGATCGCGTGCTTGTCAGACCACGCCGTTCGCATGCCAGCCTGGTAGATCACCTGGAAGATCGTGTTGACCCCCAGGAAGTCCCACGGCTGGATCGGCTGGCAGGTCTTCGGGTCGACCGGGTACGTCGCCGGGTTCAGACCCGACTGCGGGTGCGGACTCAGGTTCATGATCAAGCCCGGGTTGGTGTCAATGCCGCCCGGGTAGATCGAGCCGCCCTCATCGAACGAGGGGAAGGTGTTGCCGCTCCCGTTGTGCAGCAGGTCCGGCACGGCCGCAAGCTTGTCGTCCGGCGAGTCGTAGATCACGTCGCCGCCCGGGACCGGCCCGGAGCAGTTCGTCGTCCCCGGCGGAAAGACGCCGTGGCTGTACTCGTCGTCGTAGTAGATGCCTGTGACCTTCGGGTCGCCGCCGGTCATCAGCCCCGTGCCGGCCGGATCGGAGTCCGACGGGTCCGGGGTCTGCGCGTGTATGTATTCAGCGCCGCCGGTGGCCAGCCGCGCGAGCTCCGAGTTGGGATAGTGGGCGACGTACCAGTCCAGATCGGACTGGTGCATGCCATCGACCGATATCAGCAGCACATGCTGGATGCTGCTGTGCTGCCCGCCGGGCTGGCTCGGCCGGGCGGTCGCCGCTGACGACGCGAGCGCTGTGCCGCCGAGCACCACCGCGGCACTCGCCACGACAGCCCCGGCTTGCCAGAATGGTTTCCTGCGCATGGTTTATCACTCCCTGTCGGGCGCGGTCTCACGCCAACGCCCCCCGTCACCGTCTCTGCCGAAAGTCACCTCCGGTTGGCCGCGAGCTGAACAGCAAATGACGCCTTTCAGCAAATTCTCGGCCAGTGGTCAGAAAGCGTCCAACTTCCTTTCGGCTACCTCCTGAAGAATGAAATTTCTTCGTTCGCTTTCATCCTTAAGTAGGATGCAGGCAAGGTTAGGTAAGCCTAAGCTCAGTTTCCCGCGAATTTGGGGGACACTATTTCCGAACCTGCTGATCGGGGTGCACGAGGGGCTCGAGGCGGGACTCGTGGTAGCCCATCCCCGCTGGCGGCCGGGCGCAAGATGACTATGGCGCGCCAGCGTGAACGCGGAGGCCGAGGACATCGCTCCAGCCGCCTCAACCGCGCCGGTCCGGCTCTGCGTGCTGTCCAGTCCGGGCTTCCCAGCCGGTCCACCCCGCCGGTGCAGGCCAGGCTGGCGACTGACCTTCGCGTTCGGTCGCGCCGATCGCGCTGAGCAGGCCGAGGGCACGGAGCCCGCGCTGGTCGATCACGGAGAAGGCCGGCTACCGCCACCAGGCCGATGAACACCAGGCCGAGTACCTCCACCACGAGGACGGCCGTGGCCGGTGGGCGACAGCCGGCCAGATCAGCCGCACGCTCCATCATTGCGGGCTATTTGCCGGCCCCGGTTTCGCCCGCCGTCGGCACCTGCTCGCTCGGCATTGATTATGTGCGCCAGCGCGCTCAGAGCCTCGCCCTTGACTCCGCCTCTACGCAATGCTCGTCGTGATACTGGCTTCCCCGCTGCGGTAAGCCTTCGGGCGACAATGCGGGCCCGCTCCAACTGTGGCTGCGCGGGCCGCGGGCCGGAGCAGATGAAGTCAGCGCGCCTTCCCCGGCGGCCTGGCCGCTGCTGATACCATGCGGTATCATTTGCTTATGGCCATGACGCTTCGACTCAGCGAAGAACAGACCGAGGCCCTCAGGCGGAAGGCCGAGGCCGAGCATCGTTCCATGCAGCAGGTCGCGCAAGCTGCCATCGATGCCTACGTCCACCAGCCCACCCCACTGCGCCGCCAGTCAGTCCCGGCAGCCGAACTCGCTGCACTCTTCGGCGACCTGCCGCCGATGAACGCCGCGGATCTCCGTGCCGAGCAAGACCGCTACGCCGACACCGACGCGTACTTCGACGCCTACACCCGCGCGGGCGACCCCAGGGACGCCGAGGACGGACAGTGAGCACCCGCTACCTGCGAGGGCTCGGCGACACGAACATCCTGATCTACCTGGAGCGGCTGGCAGCCGATCATCTGCCGTCCGAGCTTGCCACCAGCACGGTCAGCCTCGCCGAGCTTTCAGCCGGAGTTCACTCGACGGTCGATGCCGTCGAGCGCGCCCGACGGGTCTTGCGCGTGCAGCGAGTGGAAGCCACCTTCAGCCCGCTGCCGTTCGACGTCGAAGCAGCCCGGCAGTACGGAATCATCGCCGCCGAGGTCATCAGCATTGGCCGCAAACCGCGCGGGCGCGTAGCGGACCTGATGATCGCGAGCATCGCGGCGGCGAACAGGCTTCCCCTGTTTACCACCAACCCCGCAGACTTTCACGGACTCGAGTCCGTCGTAACCGTTGTCCCGGTCCCAGTCCCGGTTTAACCGCGGGTTTCCTGAGCCCGGCGCTGGTCGACGCTCCAGAGCCGCCGATCTGGCGTGGTGATGTGGTCGTAGCCCGGCGGTCTGTGATGCGCCCGAACGGGGAATCGGGGTGCGGTACGGGCGTGGCTCGCGTTGACGGCGCCGGTTTCCGGCACCGGTGAGCGGAGTCCGGTGCCTCCTCCGGCAAGACCACCCGGCACCGCCTCAACCCCGCCGGCGACCGGCAGGCCAGCCACGCCCTGTGGGGCATCGTGATCACCCGGATGAGTTCCCACCCCCCGACCCGCGCCTACGTCGAACGGCGCTGGCCTAGTCGATCCTGTCGCGTTCTGCCCATTCCAGCAGGGTGTCCAGCGGGTAGGCGGAGTCATCGATGCCCTGGTGCAGGTCGCCGAGCACGGCGAAGCGGGCCGGCACGGTGGCGATGGTGAACTGGCGCGGGTCCACCTCGTCGATCTCGTCCCAGCTGATAGGAGTGGATACGGTCGCCTCCGGCACGCCGCGCACCGAGTAGGCACTGGCGATCGTGTGGTCGCGGGCGTTCTGGTTGTAGTCGACGAACAGCATGGCGGGGTCACGGTCCTTGCGCCACCAGGTGGCGGTTACCTCATCCGGCGCCCGCCGTTCAACCTCGCGGGCGAAGGATGCGCGGCCCGCCGCACGGTGGCGAACTCACATCGCGGCCCGGGATCCAGGTCGATGCGCCACTCATCGGGCCGTTCGACCTCGGCTCGCCGGGAGTTCCACGGGTGGAACTCCATGGTCGACATCTGCACCGCCCACACCACGCTGGCCAGTTCGGTCACGCACAGCTCGTCGGCGTGCCGGCCGTAGCGGGGGAAGTCCACCCGCACCGTCTCCAGCCACGGCGGCGCGCCGCGCGGAACCCGCTTCTGGTGCACCTTCTCCCCGGCGACCCCGGACGGGAACCGGTGCATCATGCACGGCCGCTCCCCAGCGCACGCACGATGCCATCGCCGACCGACAGGTAATAGATGCCAGGTCCAGCTTGGTCTCCCCGCGAGCCGGGAAGTACACCCGGCCCGGATGAGAGATCCGCACCGACCGGCTCCCGACGTCAACCTCCACCTCATCTGCGGCCATGGGAAAAACCTAACCCGTGAACCGGGCCGCAACCGCCCGCGGCACAGCCATCAGCCCCCGCATCCAGTCCGGGTGAGATTGCCCCTGGGCCAGGCTCTCCTCCGGGGCCTCACGCTCCCGGCACGATACGTCGGCGGTGATGCTCGGGAACCGCCGTTCGGTACTCACTTCCGGCCCGCGAGGCAATTGCCAAGGCCGACCCGGAATAGACATTCGGTGTGCTCTGCTCTGAGCAGGCGTCGCGGCGGCCGCTTTCACGCAAACGTCGGGGCTGACGGCCGTTCAGGATGCCGGGGTGTGGTTGACCATCCAGCGGATGCCGTAGCGGTCGAGGATGACACCCCAGTAGGCGCCCCACGGCATGTCGGCCATCGGGGATCCTTCCGAGCCGCCCTCGGACAGGGCGCCGTACAGCCGGTCGGCCTCTTCCCTGTCGTCTACGTCGAGGCAGAGGGTGGTGTTATTGCCGATACGGGTCTCCTGACCCATCGACCGGAGCATGTCCGTCGCCATCAGCAGGTGGCCGCCGATGATCGGGAGCTCGGCGTGCAGCACCAGGTGCCGCTCCTCGGCGGGCAGCTGGCCGGGCCCGACGGCGGGCATGTCCGAGTAGCGGCTGAGCATGGTGACCTCAGTGCCGAAGGTCTTGGCGTAGAAGGCGAACGCCTCCTCGGTCTGGCCCTGGAAGTTCAGGTATGTGCTGACTCGTGCCATGGATGGCTCCTTCGCCGGGGACGCCCCCGGGCGCCCGCCTCATCGTCTTCCAGCGCAGACGCCCGGTCCGCCGGGAATTCATCGCCGTCCCGGACGCTGCCGGGTAAAGACCAGGTCGCGGCGCACGGCCTGCGCCGGGAAACAGGGCTCGATCGTAACACCACGTCGCCGTCGATCGGGGCGGCGCCTGGGAGGCTCGGCCGCCCATCAGCACAGACCGGGATTTTCGGGGGCGAGCTTGTAACCCCGCGCCCGGCCGCCTAATCGGCAGATCTGAAGCGTCTTTGAGGTCGGCGGGACGCGCAGCGCCGGGTGGCCGCGGCGGCTGCGCCGCGCTAGCCGCGACGAGGGCGCCCGGCCACGAACCACACGACGATGAAGACAGCCAGCGCGATCAGCCCGATGATGAGGAACGCCTTGAGCGTTGCGAAGATCCCGCCCGCGGCTGTGACGGCAAGCCAGATGGCGAGGATCGCGCCGAGGATTGTCCCGATGATCCGGCCCATGTAACCCAGTATGCACCCGGTGCTCCTGGAAGGCGGCGGTCGCGCCGACCGCCTTGGTCCGGGTCCCGGGGCCGTGGGGCTGCCCGGCATGCCTGGCCGGGACAGCGCTTGATCACGGGCGGTCACAGCCCGGCGGACGTCAAGGCACGTGGTGACCGCCGACCTGCCGGGAGACGGCGAGGAACGTCCTGGCCGCAGCGATGACTGCCTGCCAGATGGCGCAGGCGCCTGGCGGCACGAGGGCTTTGCGTGCTGTCGGCCCTGTCTTGATGGCCCCGCGCTGGAAGCAACCCGGCGTAGCCTCGCCGCAGAGGCGCAGCCGGGTCTATGCCGCGATGAGCCCGGCCGGATCATCGCCTTGCCTTTCCGTGCCGCCGTGCGCTGTACCGCGTCAGCTCAACCCCAGGGTGAACTAGAACCGATATGGTTGGCCGCTCATAATAGGGAGTCGAGGATTTTGCAGCGCCTAACTGGACGATCTGCGCGCTTGAGAAACTCATGTGCGGGTCACCGAAAGAGCGGAAACTGCGCCTGGACAGATAATCCACGGCACGGTTAGCAGGATCAAGAGTTGTTTGGATGGCTGCCTGATTCGGCTGCGCGTGCCTGCCAATGGGAAAGCTGTTGCGTGGTGGCTGCGCTCTGGCGGTTTTCAGGACCGAGGACCCGGAGTTGGTCAGCTAGGAGTTCTTCAAGGGCGCGGACCGCATCGGCCGGTTCTCCGGCTTCTCCTTGCCAGCTGGCGAGATCTTGGCGGGTGGCCAGCGTGTCGGGGTGGTCTGATCCCAGCACTCTTACGCGATAGACCAGGAGAATTCGCAAGGCATTGACTGCACCGGCTGGATCGCCCGCCCTTCCTTGCCAGCGGGCGAGGTTGTGTCGGATGGCTAGCGTGTCCGGATGGTCAGGGCCGATTGTGCGCACTTTGGCTTCGAGAACCTGCGTGTTGCCGCGTATCGCCGCCTCGATGTCGCCGAGCGCGCCCCTGCACTGAGCCAGGTTCCCGCGTGCGATCAGCGTCTGATGGTGGTCCGGGCCTAGGATTCGGTCCAGGTCACCGAGGAGCTCTTCGAAGTCGCGTGCCGCAGTCTGTACGTCGCCGGCCGAGCTGCGCCACCCGCAGAGGTTCACCCGTGTGGTCAGCGTATCGGCGTGTTCTGGGCCCAGCACCCGCTCCTGATCGGCTAGCAGTTCCTCGAGGATGGCGACTGCCGCTGCCGGATCTCCGCCCTCGCCGCGCCAGTGGGCGATCTTGTTGCGCGTGATCAGGGCGTCAGGATGAGCTGTGCCCAGTACCCGGATGCGGTCGGCCAGGAGGTCTTCGAGCGCCTCCACCGCGTCGGCCGGGTTCCCGGCTTCCCCGCGCCAGAACGCAAGGTCGAGCCTGGTTGTCAGCGTGTCTGGGTGGTCGGGTCCCAGAATTCTCTGTGCCGTGGCGTGCAGGTGCCTGTAGTAGTCGATGGCGGCGGCCACCGCACCGGCTTCTCCGAGGCTCTGCCCGTGCCGGAAGAACAGCTCGTGCGCGCCACGTGCCCACAGTGCCTGCTCATCATCAAGTGATTCAACCGAGGACGCGTTGTCACGCAGCCGCTGGGCATGCACCTGGTCGGGTTCTGCCTCCGGCCAGGCGGCCACCAGGGCATCAGCCGCCAGTATCAGGAAGGGAGGCGTGCCGCTGCCGCCCTGACCCTCCCGGACGGCGCGCTGGATTGATTACCAGCGCTATATGCTCGGCCTGTTTAGCATCGCGTGGGCGAAGCTCGGCCGCGGTGCGCTGGACCGCCACCCTCGCAGCTGAGCGCAAGGCACGTTTCTGGTCATCGCCAAGGACCAGGCTGGTCAGCTTATTGCGGCCGGTCTCTGCCAGGATAAAGACCAGCAGGCTGCAAGATCGTCGGCGACGAACACCATCCCAGCATGCCGCCCCTTCAACCCCAGCGCCATATCCGCCGCAGGCTCCATTTCCGCACGGCCATCCCGCCGCAGCGTTCACTCAGCTGCGCGCACCCGGGTAATAGGAATAGGTGATATGCGTGCGTTCACTCGCCTCGTCCTACCGTGGGCAGTCGCGCCGAGTTGGCAGGGCTGCTCTAGCGAGGGATCTCCATGACGTTTCGTAACCGAGACTGGCCATTGGCCTGGCTTGGGAGCTCACCTTTGAAGAGCCGTCGAAGTGCTCACGTCGGGCAGGTCGTCTTTGGTGTGAGTGCGCCGCAGGAGTGGTTCGCCTGCGTAACCTAGTTCCAGCCCGGCTGTTTCCTGAACTCTGCGCGGAGCTGCTTTTCGCGGGTGGACAAAGCCGGTGACCGGTGACTGGTACTGTGCGGGCGGAGTTCCTGGCTGGCACGGTTCAGCTCGCGGGTATAGTCCTGTGCGGCTTGGGCGAGCGTGCCGGAGCAGACAAGCTCAATGATCTTCTTCGCCAGCTAGACCGCATGCATTAGCTCGATCAGGTCCCTGGCATCATGACCGGGCTCGACGACAGTTGGCCGCGGTGCTGCTCGACTCGCTCGGTAGCGCTCAGGAAGCCGATGATGGCGTCTTTCCGCTCGGCGCGCTGATCCGCCGCGCGTCCGGCGGCTTCACGGCGGGCGTCCACGCGTATCGCCAGATGCTGCCCGAGCAGCGTCCCGCAGGCACCTATGGCGACGCCGACTAGCGGCAGCACCGTGGGGCTAACCGATGCCCAGCTCATACCCACGATAATGCAGGGAAGCAGCAGGAGGCGGTCCTCACCGCGCTGCGTAATCAGCCCTCGCCCGGAGCAGCGCGCGCACTGCTGCCGCAATGGTCGATAGCCCGATCGTCGGGTCGCTTGAAGTGCGGACCGTGCCCTGGTGGGCCGCGCCCGCGGTTCGTTGTGTGGCTACGCCGCGTCGTGATCGTCTGTGCTGCGGCTTTCGGTGACCGGCAAGGTGAATCCTGGCGCGGCATTTATGTATCTACTCGTGGCGGGGCGGCCTCTGAACCTACAAGAGCAGCGCGGTAACGAGGTACCGGCAAGCTGACACCAGCAGTGTCTGCCAGATGATTGACGGCGACTTCCAGGCCGGCCGTGCTGATGGCAGTTCCCGGTCAGGCAGGGGGAGGCTTGAATGCTAGAGCCTCAGAGCACGACGGTATTCGTCCTTTTGATACTGATCTTTGGCGCGCTGATATGGCGGGCGCTGGCGGCCCGTCGCGCGGCGTTCCGTATCCTGGCTGGGTGCCTGGCCTTCGTTCCGGCCATGGCGTTCGGAGTCCTGGCCGTCAACAAGTACTACGACTACTACCAGACCTGGGGCGCGCTGGTAGCAGACTTCACGAACCAAGGCGTCGATGCGGCGCCCCAGGTGCCCGCGGTCACGTTCGCCTCCGGTCCGCAGCCGACCACGCTCGACGGCAGTCGTGGCCAGCTTCTGCAGGCGCAGCGGCAAGGATACCTGGTGCGGCTGATGGTGACCGGCCCGCGCAGCCACCTCACCCGGGTGGTGTATGTCTATCTGCCGCCGCAGTACTTCGAGCCGGCTTACGGTAGGTACCGGTTCCCCGTGATCGAGCTCATCCACGGCCAGCCCGGCGAGCCGCAGGACTGGATCACCGTGGTCGGCGTGACGCGTACCTTCGGCACCCTGCTGGAGGACAAGGCCGCTCAGCCCGCCGTTCTGGTCATGCCGGACGCGAACGGCGGCAGGGCGATCTCGCTGCAGTGCCTCAACCAGGCGGGCGGCCCGCAGGACCTGACCTACCTGGCGGTGGACCTGCCGGCGCAGATCACGCGGATCA
>Ga0302232_10003252_pt1 | contig 10981 bp, 6 predicted proteins | sample II_Palsa_N2_3_FD_193575 | JGI IMG/M metagenome (GOLD analysis project Ga0302232, IMG submission 193575) | Peat permafrost microbial communities from Stordalen Mire near Abisko, Sweden - II_Palsa_N2_3 | ecosystem: Environmental > Terrestrial > Soil > Palsa > Peat permafrost | place: Sweden...
CCCGCCCCCACCACCGCCGTAACCCGCATCGTCTTCACCCCCCGCGACCTCGAAGCCCGCGCCTACATCCGCACCCTCGCCGAAGCCGCAGGCTTCTCCCTCCGCGTCGACGCCATCGGCAACACCTTCATCCGCTTCCCCGGCACCGACCCCACGCTCCCCGCCGTAGGCACCGGCTCCCACACCGACGCCATCCCCCACGCCGGCATGTACGACGGTACTGTCGGCGTCCTCGGCGGCCTCGAAGCCATGCGCTCCCTCAAAGAGTCCGGCTTCCAACCCACGCGCTCCATCGAACTCCTCGTGTTCACCTCCGAGGAGCCCACCCGTTTCGGCATCGGCTGCATCGGCTCCCGCCTCCTCGGCGGCTCCATCTCGCCCACCACCGCCGACAACCTCCCCGACCGTCTCCCCGAAACAAATCTGGGTGCCCCGGGTCCGGATTCTCGGACCCGGGATGGAGTGGCAACCAACCCCGGCCTCACCCTCCACGACGTCCGCACCACCGCCGGCTTCACCACCCCCCTCACCACCGTCCCTCTACCGCCCCACTACTACCACGCCTGGGTAGAACTCCACATCGAACAAGGCCCCCTCCTCGAACGCGAAGGCATCCCCATCGGCATCGTCACCAACATAGCAGCACCCGCCAGCTACCGCTACGAAATCACAGGCTTCGGCGGCCACGCCGGGGCCCTCCTCATGCCCGACCGCCGCGACGCCCTCTGCGCCGCCGCCGAACTCATCCTCTCCGTCGAGCGTCACACCCTCGACGCCAACTCCGCCTCGGGCACCTCTGACTCGGTAGCCACCGTAGGCACCGTCGCGGTCCACCCCGGCGCCATCAACTCCGTCCCCTCCCGCGTCACCCTCACCCTCGACATTCGCGACACCGACGTAGCCCGCCGCAACGAAATCATGTCCGCCCTCCGCGCCGACATCCGCGAAATCCAATCCCGCCGCCAAGTCACCATCGCCGAACATCAAATTAACGCCGACGTCCCCGCCATCAGCGACCCCCACATCCTCTCCACAATCGAATCCATTTGCACTTCAGAGTCCATCCCCTACAAAAAAATGGTAGCCCGTGCCTACCACGACACTAGCTTCATCGCCCCCATCGCGCCCGTTGCCATGATCTTCATCCCCTGCCGCAACGGCGTCTCCCACCGCCCAGACGAATACTCCGCCCCCGAATCCATCGCCCTCGGCACCCGCGTCCTCGCCCTCACCCTCGCCCAGTTAACCAAAGAGGTTTACACCTCCTAGCCGTCACGCCGCCATACAGCTACACTACTCACACCAGAAGGCACCGACCACAACCCATCAACTCACAGGACTGTCTCTACCCTCTATCCTCTACACTCTGCCCTTATGATCCAATCCCTGAATCCGGCCAATGGAAAGCTTCTCCGCAGCTTCGACCCGCTCACACCTGAAGCTCTCAACGCCAAGCTAGCCATCGCAGCGAGCGCCGCCAAAACCTACCCCAAGGAAACCCTCGACCAACGCATGTTCTGGATGCGCCGCCTCGCCGCGCTCCTCGAAGCCGACAGCGAAGAGCTCGCCACCACCATGACCTCCGAAATGGGCAAGACCCTCGTCTCCGCCCGAGCCGAAATCGCCAGGTGCGCCTCCGTCTGCCGCTATTACGCCGACAATGCCGGCCGCTTTCTCGCCCCAGAGCGCATCGTCAACGAGCACTCCGACAGCCCTGAGCAAAAAGACAGCCCTGAACAAAAAGATTGTTACGTCCGCTACGACCCCCTCGGCACCATTCTCGCCGTCATGCCCTGGAACTTCCCCTTCTGGCAAGTCTTCCGTTTCCTCGCCCCCGCACTCATGGCTGGTAACATCGGCCTGCTCAAGCACGCCTCTAACGTGCCGCAATGTGCCTTGGCGATTGAGGCCCTCGTGCGCCGCGCCGGCTTCCCCCGCGGCGTCTTCCAAACCCTCCTCATCGAAGCTCGCCAGGTAGAGCACCTTCTCAACGACCCCCGCGTCGTCGCCGTCACCCTCACCGGATCCGAGGCTGCCGGCCGTGCCGTCGCCGCCCAGGCCGGCTGGCTCGTCAAGAAGTCCGTCCTAGAGCTAGGCGGCTCCGACCCCTTCATCGTCCTATCCTCCGCCAACCTCGACGCCGCCGTATCGAATGCTGTTAAAGCTCGCTGCATCAACAACGGCCAATCCTGCATCGCCGCCAAACGCTTCCTCGTCCACGAAAGCATCTACACCGAGTTCGAAAAGCGCTTCGTCGCCGGTATGGCCGACCTCCGCATCGGTGACCCCATGCTCGAAACCACCGACATCGGCCCCCTCGCCACACCGCAGATCCTCGAAGAGCTCCTCCAGCAAGTCACCCTCGCCCGCGAGTCTGGCGGCCGCGTCCTCACCGGCGGATCCCGCGCCTTCGTCGAAGACGGCAACCTCGGCAACTACTTCCAGCCCACCGTCATCGCCGGCGTCATGCGCAACTCCGCCATCTCCCAGGAAGAGATCTTCGGCCCCGTCGCCCTGCTCTTCCGCATCACCTCCCTCGACGAGGCCATCGCCCTCGCCAACGACACGCCCTTCGGCCTCGCCGCCAGCTGCTGGACCACCGACGACACCGAACGACAGCGCCTCGCCGTCGAACTCCAATGCGGCGCCGTCTTCTTCAACACCCCTGCCGCCAGCGACCCGCGTCTGCCCTTCGGCGGCATCAAGCACTCCGGCTACGGCCGCGAACTCTCTGCCGTCGGCATGCGAGAATTCCTCAACACCAAAACCGTCGTCATCGCCGAACTCCCCGCCGAAACCTACCCCACTCCCCCTGCCAAATCCGAAGTCACACCCACATCCGAGCCCCCCGCAGAGCCGCGCTCCGACAAGCCCAGCGAGTTCCAACACATCGCCGACCAGATTCGCAAATTCGAGCCAACCAAGACCTCGTCGCCAACCACCGAGCCCAGCCCGCTGGCTCCGCTCGCAGCCCCGCTCCAGCCCGAACCAACCAGCGCCGAGCCGGTCCTCGCAGAACCCCCCTCATCCGAGCCAGATCCCAACCAACTCAAACCCCTGGAGCCCAAAAAAGACGACGACACTCCCCCGTCCAACGACGGCTCCATGCTCCACCTGGGCTAAACAAATCTCCATCAGAAACAGAAGAGGCGCAGCCACCAAGCTGCGCCTCTTCTGTTTTCCCGCCGTCCCTTAGAACGTGAACGACGTCTGCAGCGTAATCCGTCGCAGCGCGCTGGTCGTCGTATACGGCTGTCCGTAAATCTGCGTCGACTGTCCAAAATTCGACGACGACAACACACCCTGCGGTGTCGACAGATCCTTATTGTTGAAGAGGTTCTGCACCTGCACGCCGAACGCCAGGTTGTAGCGCTTGCCCGTGCTCGTGCCGCCACCGCCACCAAACCCGCCAGCTCCGCCTCCGCCAGAACCGCCGCGGCCGCCGCCACCACTGCCGCCGCGACCGCCACCACCACCAGGACCGCCGCCAGGACCACCAGGCCCACCACCGTTCCCACCACCATTCGCCCGCGTCGACGCTCCGAACCCAAACGTCTTCGTCGCTCTCAAATTGAACGTGTACAGCGATGGCCCCGTGCAATAGTTGATCGGCACCACCGGCGCACCACCCACAATCCCCGGCTGCGCAAATGTTCCGCAACCAGGAATCGACTTGATCGTGCTTCCATTCGGCGCAACGCCCGTCACCAGGTCCGCGCGGTCGTTGTAAAACGTGTCAAGATTGTTGTCGCTCCCAGTCGTAATGTTGTACGGCGTTCCGCTCTGCGCCAGGAAGAACGGACTCAGCTGAATATACTTCGGCAGCGTGATCGATCCCGCCAGAAATATCCGGTTCCTCACATCAAACGTCGTTCGTCCATAATCCGCCGCAATGTTCCCCGGCGTCGTAATGTCCGCCGTCGCCCCCGACGTATCCCCATGCGCCGAATTCAGCGAGTAATACCCGAACAGCGAAATCGCCTTCGTCGTCTGCACCCGCCCATGCACAATTAGCTGGTTCTGATTGAATACGCCTTCGCTGAAGAACTGGTACTGCGCTGTGCTCGCCGCGGGATCAGCAAAGTTGTAGCCAATGTTCTGCGTCGCAAACTGGTGCACACCCTGCGTGTGCAGATAGTTCACCGAGATCGTTCCATTCTTCCCCACCTGCTGATCCACACCTCCCGCAAACTCCAGGATGTACGGTGCGCGAAGATTCGGCGCCGCGCTATACGTTGTCTGGTTATCCGACGTAGCGCCGCACGCCACAATCAAATTCGGCGCGCTCGGATTGCAGCCCGTCCCCGGATTCGCCACCGTGTACGACGTCGTATTGATCCCGTTCTCTTCTTCCGTCGTCAACACGTACTCCTGCGCAAACCGCGTATAGAACATGCCGAATCCCCCACGAATTACCGTCTTCGGCGCGCCCTTGCCGCTGAACAATCCGTAGTTGAACGCCACGCGCGGCACAAAGTCGTGATTGCCCGGAAGATGATTCTGCGTCTCGTACCGGATGCCATACGAAATCGTTAGGTTCTGCCGCGCCTTCCAGTCGTCTTCGGCATACAGCCCCACGTCCGTGAGCGTGTCGCCGATCTTGTGATTGTTCACCACCGTAATCCGGAACTGGCTCGGCGTTCCCGCCAGGTAGTCGTCCGACGTCGAATAGGTGAACGAGCCGTTCGTCAGATTTTCCGTGTTCTCCGCCTCACGGGTCGCCCGCATCCGTCCGCCGAAGCGAATAAAGTTCTTCTTCAACTGAATCGAGTTGTAGCTCTGCACCTCATAGTGGTCCTGGTGATCGCTCGATCCCTGCGCCGAGTAGCCACCGGCCGTAAACGATCCCGACACGCCCACCGCCGCCGCCGTGCTCGCCGGCGTTACCGACGTATGTTCGCGCTCATACTCAAATCGTGTCTCGGTCACGATGTGCGAGTTCCACGTCTCCGTGTCGCTCATCTGCAGAATGTTGCTCAGCGAACTCTGGTCGTATGCCGTCGATGGCAGATTCAAATTGTTCACGCCATCATTCTTAGCGGAGTTGTTGACATACTGATACCGCGTCGTCAGAACATTCTTCGCTCCCAACGCAAGGTCCAGCCGCGGATTGATGTCCGCGCGCTTTTGCGGGAAATACGTCGACACCTGGTACGGCGTCTCCACGCACGTCGCATCTCCAGGCGGGCACAGTATCGGCGATCCTGCTTCCGGCGCCGGAATAATTGCGTTCGTAAACTCGTCCGACTCAATGTCGCGATAGCTTCCGCCAATGTTGTACGACGCTCCCTTGTTCAAGGGCCCCGTCAGATTTCCGAACATGAACAGCGTGTGATACGGCGGCTGATATCCCGTCGCCAGCGGGTTGCCGGAATTGAACTGCGATGGATTTCCGTTCACCTGGAAGTTGCCGTGAATTTTGTCCGTTCCCGGCTTCGTGAACACTTCCACGCGCCCATATCCCAGCTGGTCGTATTCGGCTGAAAATGGATTCTGATTAATCCGGATCTCGCGAATCGACGACTTCGGCGGCAACTGCCCGCCCGTAAATCCATCCACATAAATCTGCCCGCCATTTGGCCCTGCCGCCGGTCCGGCCAACGCCGTCAACTCGTCTGACAATTCATCCGGATCATCCGACAGCGCATCCAGGTCCTTGCCCGTCAACACCACCGCGCTCTGGTTTGAATCCGGGTCCACACTCAACTGCACCGAATCCGAATTTACCGTGATCACCTGCGACTGCACACCAACCTGCAGCTTCGCATTCAACGTCATCCCGTTCGCCGCGCCAATCGCAATTCCCGTTGCCGTGTAGGTAGCAAACCCCGGCATGGTGAACGTCACCGTATACGTACCCGGACTCACCACCGCGCTGTACGACCCATCCGACCCCGAAGTCGCCTTCACCGCCGGTCCATTCCCCGTCAGCGCCACCGTAGCTCCCGGAATCAACGCGCCGTCCGGATCCGTCACCACGCCATGCACGCGCGTCTTCCCCGCCTGAGTCCCCGCAGCCGTCACCGGCGCAGACGTCTGCGCACTCACCGCCGTCGCGGCACCAACCACAAGAACGCCCGCCAGCCCCACTCGCATCCATCCCAACATCGCCGTCTTACGTAAACCATCAACCAGCATTCTCACTCCTGAACTCCTGAACTTCCGAAGACCCTGCAGCTCACGCTTGCGTGTAACGAAGACTCTTCCCATGCCAAGGACAGACATCCTCTGTCTCCCGCCGATCTCACCGCAGGTCCTGCCCGCGGCGCCATCAAATCCCGACAACCTCGCAGACCTACCGCTGCCCGCCTTCCGGTCCGCCGCCGCCTTCGCCGCCCTCACCGCCGCCCAGGCTCCACGGCGACAACGTCATCGTCTGCCCGCTCGGCGACGCCCGCAAAATCGCGTCCACGCCTGCCAACAACGTCACCGCCATCGGCGTCTCCGTATCCGAGCTCGGCGAAGTCGCCACGATCATCACCGCATCCCCAACCTTCAACCCAGCCAGCGTCTCCGTCGGCAGCCGCGACAACATCTGCGACAGATCCGACCCAGCACTCCGCTCGCGTTGCGCCCCATCCTCACCCGGCGCCCCATGCCCCCCCGGAGCACCTTGTGCACCCGGTACTCCCTGCGCTCCCGCCGGTGCACCCGCCGCGCCCGCTCCAGTGCCCTTCATCCGCGCCGCCACTCTCTCCGCCAGCATTGGAGGAATCCTCCGCACATCGCTGTTCGCTCCCACCGCAACCGTCACCGCCTTCTTCGTCGTCAGGTCCTTCAGCGTTACCGTCCCCGCCGAGGCATCGATCGCCGAAATCAGCCCCGAATAATTCCGGAACATCCCCGACACCAACTCATCGGCCGTAATCGTGCTTCCATCCGCCGACTTCGTACCCCGCACTCGCAGCTGGTCGCCCTTCTGAATCTGCGCAATCGTGCTCACCTTCGCATCCGCAAACCGCACCGAGCCGCCCGCATACCGGCGCACAATCGTCTGCGGCGTCACCATTACCGTCACTGTCTTCAACCCGCTCGCAATCACAATCGTGCCCGTCGCCGCATCCACCGACTTCACAATCCCGCCGCCGCCCTTAGTCCAAGCTGCCTCCTCCGCCTGGTGCGTTGCCGCAATCGCCCCCGCCTTCATCAAGATCACGCGCGTCGCCGTAAGCCCCGGCCCACTCGCCGCCGGATCCCCCACCACTAACACCTTGTCCCCCACCGCCACATCACCCAGGCTGCCCGGCGTAGCCGACTTCAAATCCTTGCTCCCCGGCGCCACCATCAAAACCTTCACCGCATCAGGAATCGTCACCACCACATCCTGTCCAGCCGTAGTCGTCAACGTCAGCCCCGTCGCGCTCGTCGACTTCACCGTCCCCGCCGCCCGTTGCCCCGCCGGAGCCGCCGCAGCCTGCGCCATCACCTGCACCGTGGGAACTCCCACCACCAGCGCAGCCATCATCACCGACACGCGTACACACACTTTTGCCACATTCATCATTCGCATCTCTCTTGCTCTCATCCTTGGTCTCATCGCATCAGAAGTACTATCGCTTGTGATGCAGGAAGAACCTGTCCAACCAAGCAGCGTTCCCTTCGCGCAGCCCTAGCCGAAGCGTTTGAATGCAAAGCCGCTCCCGCCCGGAACACAAAGGTACTGTTCAAGATACGAACCAAGACCGCAAAAGTTTCTCCGGAAAATACGTTTTCTCCACTACCTCGTATCCAGACAAACCCGGGCCATCTGCTTTTTTATCAAAGATCTACTCCGTAACCCCACGCCCTACGGCAACACCGCCCCATCCGCCACCGGCAGATCCAAATGCGACGGATACTTCGCCGACCCAAACACCGACACCGTCTCCGACTTATATGCCGACGCCGGCGCCGTCATGATGTTCTCCACATAGGTCTGCGGATTCCGGTCATATAGCGGAAACCAGCTCGACTGCACCTCCACCATCATCCGGTGCCCCTTCAAAAACGTGTGGTCTACCCCATGCAGGCTCCACTTGTACTCCGCCACCTCACCCGGCTTCACCGCCTCCGGCTTCGTAAAGCTCTTCCGGTAGCGCCCCCGCAAAATCTCCTCGGCCACCATCAACTCATACCCGCCCACGGCCCCCTCGCCCGTCGCCTGGCTTTTCTCCGGTGACGTCACCCCATCCGCGCCCTCGGGATACACATCGATCAGCTTCACAATCCAATCCGTATCCGTCCCCGTAGTGGCGCCAAACAAATCCGCCACCACATCGCCCGTCACCGTCACATCGCTCGTCAGCACCGGCGTCTCAAAGTTCGCAAGATCTTTCCGCCCACTCACAAACCGCTGATCCTCCACCAGCCAAGTCCGCCACGTCGACCCCTCTCCATAAGTCGACTGCACCGGCCGCTGCCGATACGGCACAGGATCGGCCGGATCCGCCACATACGCCGCCGCCTTCACGCCATAATCCCCCTTCGGCCCCACAAACCCCAGCGTGTGATCCGCCTCCAAATACAACCGCTCCTGGTGATACCCCACCTTTGGCGGCCAGACCGCATACGTGTGCCACTGGTTCTCACCCGTCCGGAAGCTAGCCGTATCCTGCAAATCAAACCCTGGCTTGCCCTTCAAATACGCCTCAAAAAATGGAACCTCAAAGTGCGAACGATAGTATGCGTCCGTCTTCTCGCCGCCGAACGTAATCGTGCCAAACTTCCCACCTAACTCATCCCCCGGCCCACGCGACCATCCGCCATGATTCCAAGGCCCCAGCACCATCCAAACTTTATTCAGCGGCTCGTTGGGCTTCTGATGCTCCCGCAGCGCCTTATACTCCGCCTGCGTCCCCCACATATCTTCCTGATCCCAATACCCGCCCACCTCCAGCGTAGGAACCTCCGGCCGCTTCAGATGCGGCTCCACGGCCATATCCTGCCAGAACTTCACGTAACTCGGCTCCGTCAGAAACACCTTCGCCGTCGGCAGGTTCGACATCCCTGCACTCTCCGCAGCCGCCGCAAAGTTCCCATGCTTCAGAAAGAAATCGTACTGGTCTTCCTTCGAGTCGATGAAGCCATTGGTCTTCTGTGCCTCCAACCCCTGCACATAATCAAACCCATACGTCTCGCGAAACGCCCCGTTATGGAAGAAGTCATCCCCAATCCAGATATTCGTCATCGGAGCCTGCGGGCTGATCGCCTTCACCGCCGGATTCGCGTCGATCCCCGCCATCATTGCCAGGAACCCCGGATAGCTAACCCCCACCACCCCGACCTTCGCAGAATTATTTGGCACATTCTTCAGCAGCCAGTCGATCGTGTCATTCGTGTCCGTGGTCTCATCCACATCGTTCTTCGTCGTATGCGCCACAATTGGCCGATTCATCACAAACTTCCCGCCCGACGCATACCGCCCCCGAATATCCTGCGCGACAAAAATGTATCCGCTCGCCGCCAACTCCGGTAAACCCAACTTCAGCCCATCCGCCGAGTATGCCTCCACCCCATACGGCGTCCGCGTCATCAGGAACGGCAACGCCGCTCCGTCCTTCTCGCTCCCCACCGGCCGCAGAATCACCGTGTGCAGCGTCGCCCCATCCCGCATCGGAATCATCACCTCGGACCGCACATACTCAGGCCCGTGATACTCCTTCAGCATCGCCGCCATCCGCGCCTTCCGCGCCGCCGCCTCATCCTCAGCCTTCGCCGCAGCCGGCGATTGTGTCTGAGCAGGCGCTTGCGTTGCCGCGTTAGGAGCAGTCGCCGGCGCAGGCGCAGTCTGCGTGAACCCAACCCCCACCATCCCTACCAACCCCAGACACACCGCCAGCTTCGTCAACCGCATCCGCACTCTCCTCACAGCATCACAACTGACAACTACTCACTAAGTAAGATTTCCCGGAGGCGCCGTCTCACAAAGCCAGTTATTCCGAGCATGCGCCCCATCACAAAACGGCCGCTTCTCGCTCAACCCGCACCGGCACAGACTGATCGCTGGCTTGCCTGTCAGATCCCACTCCCGCCCATCGGCGTCTTTCAGCACAATGTGCCCTTCCACCCGCAGTGGACCATTCGGCCGCACCGTAATATTCACTGTCTCTTCTGCCATATCAAACGCCTCCAGTTGAACCTCCAGCATAGCAGCGCCACCAAACCCCCGAGAAGCCCGAGGCCAGGAGCAGAAAGAACAGCCATCACGAAGCGTACAGCCTTCGTGACGGCCATTGATATTCCAGTCATACGATCTCACCGCGGCGAGCGCATGAAGACTAAGCCGCGCGCGGCACCAGCACAGGTGTCGTCTCAGCCAAACGCAGCAAGCCAAGTGTGTTGGTTGAGAAAATCTTCGTGCGATCTCCTTCGTCGGCAATCGTCTCATCTACAAGATCGATGTGCAGCTTCGGGCTCATGGGAACCGGTCCGAAATCGGTGCCAAACAATACACGGTCAACGCCGCACGTTTCAATCATGGCCCTAAGCGCGATCGCACTTGGGCCCATCGTGTCCACATAGATATTCGACTTGAAGTACTCAGAAGGCCTGCGCACGTTCTTATCTACTTTCTCTATCGGTGGGTTTTGAATTCCCTTGTAGTTCAAATCCCAATTCCAATCGAGTCTGCAAATCAGCGGGGCAAGCGCTCCGCCCATGTGGACGAAAAGAACCTTCAGCTTTGGGTACCGATCGAACACGCCGCTGTAGATCATGCGTGCCGCCGACACAGCCGTATCGAATGGCCTCCCAAGCGCTTCATTGAGCCTGTACTGCTGCATGGCCGCAGCTCCTATCGCTACCAGCGGCGGGTGAATATGCACCAGAACATCCTTGTCCTGCGCGTACTCCCATAACCACTCCGCTTTGGGCGAGTCGAGAAAAACCTGCTCCGCCCCGGCTCCGTAGCTGCTACAAATGCTGACGCAGCAAGCTTCTTTGCTCGAGATCAGCGGATCAATCACATCCCGCGTATTCTCCTCCAGCGCATGAGCGTTGGCCA
>Ga0302232_10003261_pt1 | contig 10957 bp, 8 predicted proteins | sample II_Palsa_N2_3_FD_193575 | JGI IMG/M metagenome (GOLD analysis project Ga0302232, IMG submission 193575) | Peat permafrost microbial communities from Stordalen Mire near Abisko, Sweden - II_Palsa_N2_3 | ecosystem: Environmental > Terrestrial > Soil > Palsa > Peat permafrost | place: Sweden...
CAAAAAGCCGGCTATGCAACCGATCCAAACTATGCAAAACAACTAATCGCCGTAGCCAACAGCCCTGTGATGCAAAGGGCGATAGAACACGCCCAAGGGCAGAGTCCAGCTCAGCCGACGACTCACGCCGCTACCTCGCATTCAGCAGCTGAAGGTGTTCTCAAGCAGGGTGACCGCGGCACCGAAGTTCACACGCTGCAGCAGAACCTGAGCAAGCTGGGCTATACCGACGCACACGGCCACGCTCTCAAGCCCGACAGCGATTTCGGCGCAAACACCAAGTTCGCCGTAGAGGCCTTTCAGCGCGATCATCACCTCGCGGCGGATGGCATTGCCGGTCCAAAGACGCTGCATGCCATTCAGCAGCAGACGCAGATCAGCAAGGCCCCGGGACTGGATAGTCCCGCGAACCCCGATCACGCGCTATACCTGCAGGCGCAAAAAGCGGTGCATGAGCTGGATGCACGACAGGGACGTACGCCCGATCAGCAAAGCAACAATCTCGCCGCAGCACTGACCGTCGCCGCTAAACACGAAGGCCTGACCCGAATCGATCAGGTCGCGCTCAGCGACGACGGCTCACGCGCTTTTGCGGTTCAAAACGGAGCGTTCAAGCAAACGGCCCAGGTGCAAACGGCCGAAGCGGTGCATACGTCGATAGCGCAAAGCAGTCAGGCACTGCAGCAAGCCGCACCTGCACAACCGTCTCCTACGCACATTCAGCACCAGCCGCAAACACCACAACAAGCCCCCCCTGGCGTCAACGTTTAATGCTCAACAAGGTAGCTTTGAGTCCTTCCAAGCTGCCGACGATTTTGGTGCGGCTGTGTAAAAGCTGAAGCAGCGAACTCCGGCGGTGATAGCTGCTTCAACCGTCGATAGTCACGCTAACGAAGACGCCGACCGCATGGCTCGCAGCGAAAGCCACTTTCGATGGAGAACGAGGTGAACCGAACGGCCATGTCGATACGCTTGACGTCCACGCTGATTCTCTTTGCTGCTGTGATCACCTCCGCTCTTGGCGCCCCCATGAAAAAACCCGACATCAAACAGAACTCACACCCGACGATGCGTTACGCACTTACCGTGACGGTCGATGGAGCACCGGGGCCGTTCGACGCCGTGAGCGGATCGGTGGATTACAAAGTCAGTAACGGTCACTGCGTTCCGTTGACGCCGATCAGCGGCGCCACCATCGCCCCCGAAAACCATGCATCAATTGCCCTCACCCGCGTCAGTGAACATGTCTACACCGGCACGATCTACGCCGACCTGATGCAGGACGAAGACTATTACGGCATGGGGGTCTGCCATTGGTCGGCCGTGGCAGCAGCAGCGACGTTCAAGGTCAACGCCGTGAGTTTCAGTCCGGCGATATCGCTGGACGAGATCGTGGCGCAAAAATCGGTAACCCGCTTTTTTTCAAATCGGAGCTACCTCTCTGCTGAAAAAGGCTCGACCGATATGCTCCCTGTAGATACCGGCGAGTCGAGCGCGGCAGCGTACAAGCCGGAACTTCAAGGGCAGCTGTTTTCGATCACGCTCTCCGCCAAGGAGGCATTTCAATGACGCTGCGCGCCACCGATTACGCCCTGCTCTCACAGGATGCGTATCAGCCCCCTCAACTTAACAAGAACGTTGTGCTCGATGGCGTCACCTATCGCACGATCGACTTTGCCAATAACCCACTGAACGGCTTTCAGGCCACTGCTTATGAGCGCGCGGATACCCACGATGTGGTCATCGCCTATCGCGGCAGCGACTTCAGCCGGGCACCTCTACAGGATGGCGCCGTCGATGTCGGCATGGTTCTCGTTGGCGTCAACGCCCAAACGCCCGATGCCCTGGCTTTCACCGAAAAGGTCATCGCGGAAACCAAACGCAACGCCGAAGACAAGAATCAGCCTGTCGACATTACCGTTACCGGACATTCCCTCGGCGGCACGCTGGCCGAGATCAGCGCCGCCAAATTCGGCCTGCACGGCGAAACCTTCAATGCCTACGGTGCGGCTGGTTTGCTGCAAGGCGTGCCACAGGGCGGTGACCAGGTCATCGACAACATCCGTGCTGGCGACCCCATCAGTGCAGCCAGCCCCCAGTTTGGCGAAGTACGTATCTACGCTGCCCCGCAAGATATCGAACGACTAAGCAAGGCCGGCTACCGCAATGACAGTGGCCTGCTGAGTCCACGCAACGTGATCGAAGCCACCGATATCAGCGCGCATGGCATCGACAACTTTGTACCCGACAGCAAGACGTTGGGTCACTCGATCATGAGTCCCGAAAACGAAGCGCGCTATCGCGCAAACAGCGGCATGATTGACCGCTATCGCAACGACATTGGCGATGCCCGTGTCGTACTCTCCGCTGGCTGGGAAATACCCAAGGCGGCGATCGATGGCGGCACCGCCCTGGCGCACGCGGCCGAACACGTCGCGGAACAGGGCGCTCACGCGGTGGAACATGCCACGCATGTGATTGCCAATGAAGCAGTCAGTGTCTACGACGCCGGTAGAAAAGATTTGGCTCAAGGCGTGCGAACTGTGGAACATGCTGCACAGTCAGTAGAAAACGAGGCCGCAAAGGCATTCAGTTCATTAAGCCACCCAGGTTCGTGGTTCGGCGGCAAACCCGCAGTGACGGCTCCACAGCGACTGGACGATCCAGCTCACCCCGATTACGCGCTGTTCCAACAGACGCGCGGCGCCGTGCATCGACTCGATGCGCAGCGGCAGCGTATTCCTGATCAGCACAGCGAGAATCTGACCGCCGCGCTCACGGCAGCTGCCCGGCGCGATGGGTTGAGCCAGGTCGATCACGTCGTGCTTAGCGATGATGCCTCGCAGATCTTCGCCGTCCAGGGCGATATGAACTCGCCGACCAAGCGCATCGCCAGCGTCGCGACCGCTGAAGCCGTGCATACGCCCATCGATCAGAGCAGCGCCGCCTGGGCGCAAACTGCCTCGTCAAAACAACCGCAGCCTGCCCAGGCACCTCTGTTGGCACAGCAGGCCCAACAGCAACAAGCTCGTCACGAAACAGGGTTTTCGCCAGCACAGTAGCTACGCAACCGCGGACACTGCCCCATACCATCCGGCCAAGCGCAAGTGTCAAGGCCTCGCCACCTTGTCCGCGACGGTTCGAGAAAGCGTGCGACGACCCGAAAGAGATGTTGGACACGATGGCAGCAGGAAACTAATCTTAATGCGCCGCCGATAAAGCCGTTGAAACAAACGCACTCTAGATTCTCAACAAGCAAATAATTATCGCGTTATAACCACCGATCAGGGTAGATCTACATGAGCAAGGCCAAGTGGTTTTGGGTGGTTGGACTATTTCTGGTTGCTGTGGTTGCAGGCGAATTTTTCTCCGGCTTTTTGACCCTCGCCTTTCTTAAGCTGGGAACAGGCCAGCTGAAATGGGATACCTACCTAAGTTACCTGCGTGCATTCGACCTGCCGCAGGTTCAACCTTATCTCGGCCGGATCAAGGCGGCTGGTTATGTAGGTTTCGGGTTGCCGGTAATCATCTGGCTGACGATCTGGTATTTCATCGCACGGAAAAAGGCCCAATCCCTGCACGGTGATGCACGCTTCGCCAAGGCATCCGACCTCAGCAAACACGGCATGTTCAAGGTCTCGGACAACGGCATCCTCGTGGGCAGGTTCAAGGGCGATCTGGTTCGGCTGAGCGGACAGCAGTTTGTGATACTCGCCGCGCCTACGCGCTCGGGTAAAGGTGTTGGCGTGGTTATCCCCAACTTGCTCGAATATCAAGAGTCGACCGTTGTTCTGGATATCAAGCAAGAGAACTATGAGCTGACCAGCGGCTGGCGCGCGAGCCAGGGACAGGCGGTGTATCTGTTCAATCCCTTTGCCGAAGACCGTCGCACGCACCGCTGGAATCCGCTCAGCTATATCTCGAACGATCCCGCCTTTCGCGTATCGGACTTGATGAGCATCGCGGCAATGCTTTATCCAGACGGTGCCGACGATCAAAAATTCTGGGTCAGCCAGGCACGCAACGCGTTCATGGCCTTTACGCTGTTTCTGTTCGAAAAGTGGGACGACGATGAACGACGCGGGATACCGCTGCAATTACGCGATAAACCAACCCTCGGCGCCGTCTATCGACTGTCTTCCGGCGATGGCACCGATCTGAAGCAGTTCTACCAGATGCTGTCCCAGCAGAAATTTCTCAGCGGCAATGCGCTTTCCGCCTTTGCCAACCTGCTGTCGCAGGCAAACGAGACGTTTGCCTCGATTCTCGGCACATTCAAGGAGCCGCTGAATGCCTGGATCAATCCCGTACTCGACGCCGCCACCGGCGATGACGATTTCCTGCTGACCGACGTACGCAAGAAGAAGATGACGATCTACATCGGCATCCAGCCGAACAAACTGGCCGAGAGCCGTCTGATCGTGAACCTGTTCTTCAGCCAGTTGATCAACTTGAACACCAGGGAGTTGCCGCAGAACAACCCCGCGCTGAAATACCAGTGCCTGCTGTTGATGGACGAGTTCACATCGATCGGCAAGGTAGAGATCATCGCGCACGCCGTTTCGTACATGTCCGGCTATAACATTCGCTTGCTGCCGATTATCCAGAGCATGGCGCAGCTCGATGCCACTTACGGCAAAGACGTTTCGCGCACGATGATCACCAACCATGCATTACAGATTGTCTTCGCCCCCCGCGAGCAGCAGGATGCGAACGATTATTCAGATATGTTGGGCTACACCACGGTACGCAAGGAAAACATCACTCGCGGACGAAAACGGAGCGATGTGTCGCGTAGCCGTTCTGAGGAGCGGCGCGCGCTCATGCTGCCACAGGAACTGAAAGCGCTGGGTACTGAGAAGGAGGTATTCTTCTATGAGGGGATTCAGTATCCGGTGATGTGCGAAAAGATCCGCTACTACCAGGACCGCCACTTCACCGCGCGCCTGCTACCGAAGGTCGATATACCCAAGTTATCGATTTAAGCCTGCGCGTTCCTGCGCAAGCGGTCTCTCTTATCAGCTCAATATGGGCATCGTGCGCCGCAGGTTGCTGTTGCCGGCCACACACTCTAACCTGCGTTGAAGCCAGCTCGCTTACTGCCTTGCCTCAGATACATGCAGCGCAAGCGCAGCGAGACAGACCAGCCACCATGGGGAATCGATGAGCATCAAATCGCGCCTGATAGCCATGAACTTTCTGCAGTTTTTCGTATGGGGTTCGTGGCTGATTACCATCGGTGCGTACTGGTTTCAGAACCGGCACTGGTCGGGCGCCCAGTTCGGCGCGATCTTTTCGACGATGGGCATTGCCTCGCTGTTCATGCCGTCGCTGATGGGCATGATCGCTGACAAGTGGATCAACGCGGAAAAGCTTTACGGCCTGCTGCATCTAGGCGGTGCGGCCGTGCTTTTTGCGACGCCGATGATCAACAACCCAACTACGTTTTTCTGGGTGATGTTGCTCAACATGATGTGCTACATGCCGACCATCTCGCTGTCGATTACGGTGGCGTATGCAGCGCTGAAGGGCGAAAGCCGCGATGTGGTGATCGATTACCCGCCCATTCGCGTATGGGGCACGGTCGGCTTTATCGTCGCGCTATGGGTCGTTAGCCTGCTGCATCTGGAAACCACCGCCGGCCAGTTTTACGTGGCCTCGGGCGCAGCACTCGTGTTGGGCCTGTACGCTTTCACTCTGCCGCCATGCCTACCCAAGCTTGACCAACTGAAGGGACGATCGCTTCTCGATACGCTGGGACTGACGTCATTCAGCCTGTTTCGCGACCGCAAGATGGCGATCTTTTTTCTGTTTGCGATGCTGCTCGGTGCCTCGCTACAGTTGACCAACGCCTACGGTGATACGTTCCTGCACGACTTCGCTACGGTGGATGCGTACAAGGGCACGATGGCGGTGCGTTATCCGGCGATCATCATGTCGATCTCGCAGATCTCCGAAACGCTGTTCATTCTGGCGATTCCGTTTTTCCTGAAGCGTTTCGGCATCAAGACGGTGATGCTGATCAGCATGCTGGCGTGGACGCTGCGCTTCGGCCTGTTTGCTTATGGCAATCCGGGGCCCGAGCTGTGGATGATCGTGCTGTCGTGCATTGTCTATGGCATGGCGTTCGACTTTTTCAACATCTCTGGCTCGTTGTTTGTCGAGGGGCAGAGTGACCCGGCGATCCGTGCCAGCGCGCAAGGCCTGTTCATGCTGATGACCAACGGCATCGGCGCCGTGCTGGGCAGTTCGCTCAGCGGCCTGATCATCGACCATTGGTTTATTCGCGCCGACGGCAGCAAGGACTGGCACGGCATCTGGATCACCTTTGCGCTTTACGCCCTGGTTGTCGCCGTGCTGTTTTCCGTGCTGTTCAAGCACCGCCATCAGCCCGGCTCGATTGGGCATGCCCATGATCGGCGCGAGCCGGCGGCGGGCATCACGACGCACTGATCAGTCGCCCGGCAGCAGATGTTCCTGCACCCGCTGGCTGGCTGAAGCAATCAGCCGACCGTGCTCATCGAAGTGCAGCACGATGAGCCAGTTGTACACATCGCCCGGCCATTTATTGCTGCCCAGCAAGCTCTGAGTATCGCCACCGAAGCTGTCGATTAGATCGGCGATATGACCGTGATGCCACGCAATGAGAACTACCGCCGCCTGATTTTCCTTGCGCAAGGATTTAACCAGTTTGTCGACTTGTTCATCGGCATACGGTTGCTCCAATGGCACTTGCAAACGCTCGGCAAGCGGCGTCAGCGTCAACCGGGGACGTGCGCTGGATTTGCTGTCACTGGTAGCGATCAAGCGCTGCGGCAATAGCGTTTGATCGCCATCGAGCCGCAGCGGGGCGAAATAGCTGGCATAGGCCTGGGCGCGTTGCTCGCCGCGAGCGCTCAAACCGCTGCCCTCATCCGGCTTCTCGGCATGCCGGACAATCAACACGGTGACATTGCGCAGGCCACGCGCGCCGCCATTGGCACCGTGCTTGTCTGGGTTATGCGCAAAAGCGAGCGCGGGCAGCAACAGCAGACTGAAGAAAATTTTGCGCAGGAACATGGAACGACGTCCACAGGAAAGGTGGCAGCACGATAGCACTGCGCGTGTCAGCAACCGATCGCCCGGTTCATCGCAGACGGACGCCGCCGCAGCCTTTACAATGGCCCTATGCAGATCGGCCCTTACCGCATCGACCCGCCGGTGGTACTCGCCCCGATGGCCGGCGTTACCGACAAGCCTTTCCGCCTGCTGTGCAAACGGCTGGGCGCGGGTTTGGCTGTGTCGGAAATGACCAATGCGGATCCGCGGCTGTGGCACACGCGCAAGTCCCTGCAGCGGATGGATCACGTCGGCGAACCCGAACCCGTCAGCGTGCAGATCGCAGGCTACGACCCGGTGATGCTGGCCGAAGCAGCGCGTTTCAATGTCGCCAACGGTGCCCAGCTGATCGACATCAACATGGGTTGCCCGGCGAAGAAAGTATGCAACGTGTGGTCCGGTTCTGCGCTGCTGCAAGATGAGCCGTTGGTGGCGCGCATCGTCAGGGCCGTGGTCGAGGCAGTCGACGTACCCGTAACCCTGAAGATCCGTACCGGCTGGGATCGCCAGAACAAAAACGCGCTGACCATTGCCCGCATCGCCGAAGACAGCGGCATCGCCGCGCTCGCCGTGCATGGGCGCACGCGCGCGGACAAATATGAAGGCAATGCCGAGTACGACACCATCACCGCGGTGAAAGCCGCCGTGCGTATTCCGGTGCTGGCCAACGGCGACGTGACGACACCGCAACAGGCTCGACATGTACTCGACCTCACCGGAGCCGATGCGGTGATGATCGGCCGCGGCGCGCAGGGGCGACCCTGGATCTTCCGCGAGATCGCGCATTACCTCGCCACCGGCGAGCTGTTGCCCGAACCTGCGCCGGCGGAGGTCAGCGCAATCTTGATCGGCCATCTGGAACAGCTCTACGCGTTTTACGGCGAACTGGCCGGCGTGCGCATCGCACGCAAGCATTTGGGCTGGTATGCCAAGGACCGGCCGGAGAACATGGCATTTCGGCAAGTGGTCAATCGCGCCGAATCGGCCGAGACGCAGCTGCGGCTTACCCGTGACTATTTTGCGGCGCTGAGTGCCGGCGTGCGTTTGGCCGCCTAGACGAAGCGTCAAACAACGGCCATCGCAACCACTTGCGACGGGATCGGCGCATCATCGGTGTTCACTCTTACCGTTGTGCCTTTGACGCCCGAAAACGATGACGTTGCGCCGGACGCCCTTCCCACTCGTTGCGCAATACCTGGCTGGCGGCCTGCTCCTGGCAAGCATTCTGTTGCTCGGGGGCTGCAGGGCCACGTTATTCGCAGGACTCAACAGCACCGACCAGCATCGTGGTATCGAGCAGCAGCGCAATATCGTGTTCGACGCCACGCACGATCTGGCGCTCGACGTCTATCTGCCGGAGCACGACGGGCATTCGGCCATGGCCCATGCTCCGATTGTGGTCTTCTTCTACGGCGGTGACTGGACCCACGGCAAGCGCCAGTGGTATCGCTTCGTCGGCACGGCGCTGGCCGCGCGAGGTGTGATCGTGGTGATACCGGACTACCGCAAATACCCGCTGGTAAGGATGAACGGCTTTATGCAGGATGGCGCGCGCGCCGTGGCATGGGCCCACGCACATGCGGTTGCTCTGGGCAGCGACCCGCGAGAGATCTTCGTGATGGGCCACTCCGCCGGCGGCCAGATCGCGGCGCTATTGGCGACCGACCCTCGATGGTTATCACCGTACGGCATGAAGCCGCATGATCTGGCCGGATTTATCGGGCTGGCGGGGGTTTACGACTTCATGCCGATTCCGGCCTACGAAAAGGACATGCTGGGCACGTTCGGGCGCGCCTCTGCCGACCAGGCGCAGGCGCAACCCGTCCTGTTTGTCAGCGGCTACGAGCCGCCGATGCTGCTGCTGCAGGGCACCGGTGATCATGAGGTCGATCCCTCCAATGCGCTTTCGCTGGACAAGGCCATGCTGGCCCGGCATGAGGACGTCACGCTCAAGCTCTATCCCAACATCGGCCATTCGCCGCTGCTGTTCGCGATGTCGCGACCGCTGCGCGACCACGCGCCGACTCTGGCAGACATCCTCAGCTTCATCCAGGACCACGAGCCTGTAGAGGATCGGGACCTGCAGTTGGTCCATCCCGGCAAGCATTCCTGACCTGCACGAGATTGGAAGCGCCGTTGACTTGAGCCCTCCACAGGGCTAACTTCAGCTTCGCTGAAGGTTTTCATCTTTCTATGCGAATACAAAGATGAAATGAAAAGGGAAGCCGGTATCAAGCCGGCGCTGCCCCGCAGCGGTATGTGGAAACGACCTCCGTCACAGGCACTGGGCAAACACCCCGGGAAGCGACGGACAGTAGATGCAAGCTCAACGTCCACGAGCCCGAATACCTGCCTCAGCCGGATGCGCGGCAACGCGTGTCCGTCCGACCTGGCGTTTCCGCGGGGAAGCACCGGAGCCATCGCGTCGCCGTGTCCAAGGCCAGCGCAATGGTTCTGCACGTCCCGCGAAAGCGCCGGTTCGCCCGCGGGGGCGAAGGTCAACGGCGCAGCGATGGTGCTGGCCACCCTTCGTTCCTCTTTGCCCATCATGCAAGAGGAATTTTTATGTCACTCGTTACCTATTCCGGTTTTCCACGCATCGGACTCAAACGCGAGCTGAAACGCTCGCTCGAATCGCACTGGCGCGGCGACACCAGCGCCGAGGCACTACTCGACACGGCCGCGATGCTGCGGCAACGACACTGGCAGCTGGCGGTGGATGCCGGCGCCGATGTGGTGCCGTGCAACGACTTCAGCCTGTATGACCACGTGCTGGATACCGCCGTGCTTTTCGACGCCATACCATCGCGCTACCGACCGGTATTCGATGAAAATCATCTGGACGGCTATTTCGCGATGGCCCGCGGCCACAAGCGCGGAGGCCATGATCTGCATGCGCTGGAAATGACCAAGTGGTTCGACACCAACTACCACTATCTGGTGCCGGAACTCGAAGCTGGCCAGCGCTTCGCCCTGAATGCCAACAAGCCGCTGGCCGAATTCTACGAAGCACAGGCCCAGGGTCACAAGGCGCGCCCGGTTCTGCTTGGTCCTGTGTCGTTTTTGCTGCTTTCAAAAAGCGTCGATGGCAGCGATCGCCTGGCCTTGCTCGACGCCTTGGTCCTCGCCTATATCGAGCTGCTTGGGCAACTCGCCGATGCCGGCGCGGAATGGGTGCAGTTGGACGAGCCATGCCTGGTACTCGATCTCGATGCTGACGACCACGCCGCCTATCGCCAGGCTTATGCGACCCTGGCCGCCGCACGCACGCCACATCTGCTGCTGGCCAGCTATTTCGGTGCACTGGGCGACAACCTGAAGCTGGCGACCAGCTTGCCGGTGGATGGCCTACATATCGACCTTGTACGTGCACCGGAACAGCTCGATGCTGTGCTCGATGCGCTGCCGGAAGGGCAAGTACTCAGCGCTGGCGTGGTCGATGGTCGCAACATCTGGCGCAGCCGACCCGATCGCGTGACCGCGCTTCTCAAAAAAGCGCACGCTCGCATCGGCAGCGAACGTTTGTGGATCGCTCCCTCGTGCTCGCTGCTGCACGTGCCGATCGATCTAAACGCCGAAAACGCGCTCGATCCGCCGCGCCGCGCCGCCATGGCCTTTGCGCGGCAGAAGCTCGAGGAGCTGCGCGTCTATGCCGATGCACTGGTCGGCGTAGCGGAAGCCAATGCCGCGCTCGCCGCACAACAGTCGTTGCTGAAGGCGCAGTCGCAAGCGCCTGGCATTGTCGATGCCAGCGTGCGCGCCCGGTTGCGTGCACTCGGGCCGCAGGCTCCACTGCGCCGATCTGCGTACGCCACGCGCAGCATCGTCCAGTCCGAAACGCTGGTGTTGCCGCCGGTGC
>Ga0302232_10003293_pt1 | contig 10916 bp, 6 predicted proteins | sample II_Palsa_N2_3_FD_193575 | JGI IMG/M metagenome (GOLD analysis project Ga0302232, IMG submission 193575) | Peat permafrost microbial communities from Stordalen Mire near Abisko, Sweden - II_Palsa_N2_3 | ecosystem: Environmental > Terrestrial > Soil > Palsa > Peat permafrost | place: Sweden...
GGCCGCGGCCGCCGCGCTCGGGGCGGGCGCCGCTGCCCTCCCGGGCGCTGCGCCCGCGGGATCGACCACGGACCTGATCGTGCGCTACCTGGCCGGACGCTCGCTGGTCGTCGTCCTCGACAACTGCGAGCACGTGATCGGCGAGGCGGCCGCGCTGGCCGACACCCTGACCGGAGCAGTGCCAGGTCTCCGGCTGATCGCTACCAGCCGCGAGCCGCTCGGCGTCCCCGGGGAAGTCATGGTGCCGGTCGGCGGCCTGGCGCCGCTGGCCGCCGTCGAGCTGTTCGTCGATCGCGCCCGGGCGGTCCGTCCCGGCTTCGGCCCGGACGGGCCGGCCGGCGCCGTCATCGAGGACATCTGCCGGCGGCTGGACGGCCTGCCCCTGGCCGTCGAGCTCGCCGCGGCTCGCCTTCGGGCGCTGCCGCTGGCCACCCTGGCGGAACGCCTCGAGGACCGCTTCCGGCTGCTCAGCCACGGCGCCCGCACCGCCATGCCCCGCCAGCAGACACTCCGCGCCGTGGTGGACTGGAGCTATGACCTGCTGTTCTCCGACGAACGCCGCCTATTCTGCAGGCTGGCCACCTTCACCGGCGGCTGCGGGCTCACCGCGGCCGAGGCGGTCTGCGCCGACGAACAGGTGCCCGCAGGCGAGATCCTCGATGTCCTGAGCCGGCTGGTCGACAAGTCCCTCGTCATCGCCCCCGATGACGCAGGGGAGGCCCGGTTCAGCCAGCTCCAGACGCTGTGGCAGTACGGCAGGGACCGGCTGACCGAATCCGGCGAAGCCGACACCATGCGTGCCCGCCACGGGGCGTATTACCGGCAGCTGGCCGGGCAAGCCCACCAGGGTCTGCGCGGCGCGGCCGGGCCGATGTGGCGGGACCGCCTCGTCACGGAGTCGGGCAACCTGCAGGCCGCGCTGGACTGGTACATCGCCGCCGCCGATGCTGACACGGCGCTGTCGCTGACGTCGGGGATGGCCTGGCTGTGGTTCATTACCGGTGACTTCCTCGAAGGAGCCCGCTGGCTCGGTGCTGCTCTGGGCGCCGAAGGGCCACGCCGTCCCGAAGTGGAAGCAACCGCCCGCCTCTGGCACGGCTACTGCGTGGGCATGTCAACTGACCCGGCGGCGGGCGTCATCGAATGCGAGGAGGCCGTGGCCGTCCTGAGGGACAATGACGACCGGGTTCGCCTGGCGGAGGCGCTGGTGGTATCCGCGACGGTACTGGGGTTCGCGCATCATTTCGGTCGGTCACTCGACGCTTTGAGCGAGGCGCGGGACCTGCTGGAGGTGGCCGACCACGGCTGGCTCCTCGCCGTGCACGACCTGATCGTGGCCTGGAACCTGGTGTCGCAGGGGCAGCTGGAAGACGCCGAGCCAGTCGCCCGCTCGAGTCTGGAACGCTTCGACGCCGCCGGCGAGGTCTTGGTCGTGGTGTCTCCGCTGAATGCCCTCGCCAGCATCGCCGAGGCCCGGGGGGACCTCGAGGCAGCCTCGGCGGCCTACGAAGCGCTCGTGGAGCGATGCCGGGCCACCGGCCAGCCCCTTCAGGTGCCGTTCAGCCTGGTCGCCCTGGCCGCGCTGCGGGCCAGGCAAGGCGATGACGCCGCCGCCGACAGCCTGTACGCCGAGGCGATCGACTGCAGCTTCAACCCGTGGGTGTCGGCCGACGCCATGATCGGCCAGGCGGCAGTCGCACGTCGCCGCGGTGACTTGCCGCGGTCCCGGGTCCTGCTCGACGCGGCGGCCCATCACTACCGGCACATCGACCTCCCGGCCGGCCCGCCTCGCGTGCTCGCCGGCCTGGCCTGGTGGGCGCTCGCCGCCGACCACCTCCAAGACGCTGCCGTCTTCGCCGCTGACGCCGCCGAAGGGGCCTCGGCGAGCGGAGACCCGGCCACCCAGCTCCTGGCCGAGACCGCCGTGGCCGCGGTCAACGCGATCGCCGACCCGAGCCGTCACCACGTCGAAGCCTTCGTCGCCCTCGCACAGCGACGTGCCCACGGGCTGGCGTACCGCTCTCTGACCGACGAGCCAGACGTGGCCGCGCTCGCCGCCCGCCTCGGCTGACCTCAGCCTCACCTCAGTGCCGCTTCAGGCCGCGCGGGCACCCTGGCCGTATGCCGCCATCGCCAAGCCAGCGCCCCAGCCATCATGATCATCTGCCCGCCACCGGGCCCGCGGTCGAGGACCACGGCCGGGTGGTCACCACCAACGCTGCGGCGGCCGCGTGGTACCGGCGAGCGCAGCGAGCCGCCGACCCGTCCCGGGCCGCCGTGGCCCTGCGCCTCGCCGTCACGGCCGACCCGGGCTTCGCGCTCGCCGCCGCCGATCTGGCGGCCATCACCGGCACAGTTGGCCGCCATCCCGGTCGCCGGCCGATGAACTGGGAACGCCATCACATCGAAGTGGTCAGCGCCGCGGCCGCGGGCCAGTTCACGCGAGCATCTGACCTGCTCCGCGAGCATCTCGCCAGTGTCGGCTGCGACCCTCTCGCCGTCCGGATCACCGCCCGGCTCCGAGAGCCTATGGCGAGGGACGACGACCTAGACGATCTGGCCAGCCAGCTTCCCGGTTGCCACGCCACCCCGTGGCCGGGCTCCCCTTGACGCCCTGGCCTTCGCCTTCCTCATGCCGATAAGCAGAGCCAACATCGAGATCATCTGACCGAACGGACGGCCCTCGAAGGACGCCGAGCGCGAATGCCTGTCCGCCATCGCTTTCGCCCTGGAAGGCGATCCCCGGGACTACGACACCGACTCCGAAACCCTCGCCTTCGACGTGAACGTGGCGCCAGCAGCGTAGCCAGCCAAGGCCCCACCGCAGCGGCTTCGAGCTACGATCGCCGGGTAGAAGCGCATCGAACTCAGAGCGCTCCCTGCGGCATGTTCGTGCGTTCAGGTGCTGGCCGTTTCATCGGTTAGCGTCTTTCCAGCAGGTGGCGGACGCGCTGAGAGAAGAGGCTGCGATGACGACGCTGGAGCCCGGGGCCACCCCGGGAATGACTTATCTGGCCGAGGGTGACATGGAGTGGGACGCGCAGACTCCGGCTAGCCGCCGCAAGATCCTGCGCCTAGAGGAGGACCTGTACGTGGCGATCGTCCAGTGGGACGCGGGGTTCGAACTGCCCGGAGTTGACGAGCACGGCGGGGAGGAGATCGTCTACGTGCTCGACGGCACCTTCGCCGATCAGTACCGCAGCTCCGGGCCGGGCACCGTCATCCGCGGTGAGGCGGGCAGCTCCCACCGTCCGGGCACCCCGGACGGTGTCACCTTCATGGTGGTGCGCTCACTTGCGCCCGGCGAGCGTGACCGCATAGCCGGCCACTGACGCGAGCGACGCCGCTCCCCGTCAGTCCCGGTGCCGTCCGGATCGAGCAGGAACGATGTCACGGCGGCGGCGAAGCCGCCGGGATCCTCCCAGAACAGCAGGTGGCCAAGGCCGGGGAAGATCACCAGCCGGGCGCCCGCGATGCGGCTGGCCAGCAGCTTGCCGTTACGAGGGTTGACGACGGTGTCGGCGTCGCCGTGCAGGACCAGCGTGCGGGCCCGGATCCGTCGCTGTCCCAGCTGCCCGGCGTAGCGGGCCCCGGCCTTCGCCTGAGCCGACAGGACCTTCCGGTCCGCCGGCCGCGCGCCCTGCACGTCCATCAGGCGCTCGACCAGGGCCGGATTGTCCTGCACGGTCGGCGCTGACAGGGCATTTTCGATGTAGCGGCGCCGCGCCGCCTCTACCGGCATCCGGCGCGTGGACGTGAGCAGCCGGATCGAGGCGGCGGGCATGGGATAGGTCAGGGGCCAGCCTGGCGCGGTGCAGGCGAGCACGAGCCCGTCGACTCGTTCCGGGCGGCTGATGGCCAGTTCCTGGGCCACCAGGCCGCCCAGGCTCGCCCCCATTACGTGGGCCCGGCCGATGCGGGCGGCATCGAGCACCGCGGCGACGTCGCGGGCCATGTCGGCGACGGTGAACGAGCCATCCGGCCGGTCGCTGCGCCCGGTGCCCCGGTTGTCCACGAGCACGAGCCGGAAGCGGCGCCGCAGCATCCGCAGCACCGGATCCCAGCCGGAACGGTCGAAGCCCATCCCCTGGATCAGCACCAGCCAGGGCCGCCGCCGGTGCATCGTTCCCTGCAGCTCATAGGCGATGCGCAGCGTGCCGCTGCGAGCGTACCTGGTCCTCCGGGGTCCCAGCGGCCCGCCGGCCGCCCTGCGGATGGTGCGTATATCAAGCATATGCAAACTATATCAAACACACGGCGCCGCCGGCTGGTTACCCGGGCGGACGCCAACTCCTGGAGGCCCCTGGAGTCAGCTAACCCGCCGGCCGATCCCTAGGTCTGGGCAGGTACAGGTCGGTGATCGTGCCCTCGAACGCCTCAGCCGCCAGGGCGACGGTCTCGGACAGCGTGGGGTGCGGGTGGATGGTCAGGGCGATGTCGGCCGCGTCGGCGCCCATCTCGATGGCCAGCGCCGCCTCGGCGATGAGGTCGCCGGCGTTCGGCCCGACGATGCCGCAGCCGATGACGCGGCCGCTCCCCTCGTCGAACAGCACCTTGGTCAGCCCTTCGGACCGGCCGAGGGTGAGCGAGCGGCCGCTGGCGGCCCAGGGGAAGACTCCCTTGCCGTACTCGATGCCGGCGGCCCTGGCCTCGGTCTCGGTCGTCCCGGCCCAGGCCACCTCCGGATCGGTGTAGGCCACCGAGGGGATGGCGCGGGCGTCGAAGAAGCTGTTCTTGCCCGCCGTCACCTCGGCGGCGACCTTGCCCTCGTGCATGGCCTTATGCGCCAGCATCGGCTGGCCGATGATGTCGCCGATGGCGAAGATGTGCGCCGCGCTGGTCCGCTGCTGCTTGTTCACCGGTATGAAGCCGCGGTCGTCGACCGTGACGCCGGCGTTCTCGGCGCCGATCAGCTTGCCGTTGGGGGTGCGCCCGACCGCGACGAGGATCCGGTCGAAGGTATCGGTCGCGGGTGCCTTCGGGCCGTCAAACGACACCACCAGGCCCTCGGGCCGGGCTTCGACGCCGGTCACCTTGGTCTTGAGGTAGATGTTCTCGTACCGCGCGGCGACCCGCTTGGCCAGCGGGCTGATCAGGTCCTTGTCCGCCCCGGGGATGAGCTGGTCCATCAGCTCGGCGATGGTGACCTTAGCGCCGAGCTCGTGGTACACGGTGGCCATCTCCAGGCCGATGATCCCGCCGCCCACGATGAGCAGCCGCCCCGGCATCTCAGCGAGTTCCAGTGCGCCGGTGGAGTCGATGACCCGCGGGTCCGACGCGGGGATGAACGGCAGCGTCAGCGGCTCAGAGCCGGCCGCGATGATCGCCTGCTCGAAGCCGACCGTGGTGGTCCCGCCCTCGGCCAGGTCGACCTGCAGCTGGTGCGGCGAGGTAAACCGCCCGTAGCCGCGGATGGTGGTGACCTTGCGCTGCTTTGCCAGGACGGCCAGGCCGCCGGTGAGCCGCCGGACCACGCCCTGTTTCCAGGCCCGGAGCTTGTCCAGGTCGACCGCCGGGGCGCCGAACGTGATGCCGTTCTCGCTCATCTCCTTGGTTTCGGCGATGACCTTGGCGGCGTGCAGCAGGGCCTTGGACGGGATGCAGCCGACGTTAAGGCACACGCCGCCGAGGGCCGGCTCGCGATCGACGAGCACGACGCGCTGGCCGAGGTCGGCGGCGCGGAACGCGGCCGTGTAGCCGCCCGGCCCGCCCCCGAGGACGAGCACCCCGGCGGTCTGATTCTCCACGTCAGCCTCCATGGTCAGAGCACGAGGCGGCGGACGTCCTCGAGCAGGTGGCACAGGTACCGGGCGAACCGGGCGGCCAGCGCCCCGTCGATGACCCGGTGGTCGTAGGACAGCGAGATCGGCAGCATCAGCCGCGGGACGAACGCCGTCCCGTCCCAGACCGGCGCGGTCCGGGCCCGGACCACGCCGAGTATCGCTACCTCGGGGGCGTTGACGATGGGCGTGAAGGCGGTACCGCCGATGCCGCCCAGGCTGGAGATCGTGAAACTGGCGCCCTGCAGGTCGGCCAGGTCCAGCTTGCCGTCTCGCGCCCGGGCCGAGACCGCGCCGAGTTCCCGGCTGAGTTCGGTGATGCCCTTGCGGTCGACGTCGCGGATCACCGGCACCACCAGGCCCTCGGGCGTGTCGACCGCGACGCCGAGGTGATAGTAGCTCTTGTAGACCAGCGCGTCTTTTTCCGGCGTCAGCGAGCTGTTGAACTTGGGGAATTCCCGCAACGCCGAGACGCTGGCCTTCATCAGGAAGGCCAGCAGCGTGACCCGGTAGCCCTCCGTCTTGGCGGCGGCGTCGAGCTCGGAGCGGTAGGCGTCCAGGTCGGTGATATCGGCCTCGTCGTTATGGGTGACGTGCGGGACGTTGAGCCAGGACCGGTGCAGCGCGGGGCCGGACAGCCGCTGGATGCGGGTCAGCGGCCGGATCTCGACCGGGCCGAATCTGGAGAAGTCCTGGGCGGGGATCTCCGGGATACCGCCGCCCTGCGCGGCCGCGGCGCCCGGCGGAGCCGCCGCGGGCCCGCGGACGACAGCGATCACGTCATCCTTGGTGATACGGCCCTTCGGTCCCGTCCCGGACAGCGCGACCAGATCGATGCCGAGCTCGCGGGCCAGCCGGCGCACGCCCGGCCCGGCGTGCACCCCGTCGAAATCCGCGGCCGGCCCGGCCTCGACCGCGGTCACCGGGGTACCAGGGGTACCAGGGGTACCAGGGGTACCGGCGGCCAGTGCCGATTCGGCCGAACGGCGCGCCGGTTCCTGCGCCGCGACCGGGTCGGCCACGGCCTGGGCGGGCGGCTCCTGCTGGTCGATCAGCGGCGGTTCGGTCAGCGTGCCCTCGGTGTCGAGCAGCAGGATCGGTGACCCCCGGCTGACCAGGTCACCGACCTTGACCCGCAGCTCCCGGACCGTGCCGGCGGCCGGCGCGGGGATGTCCATGGTGGCCTTGTCCGATTCCAGGCTGATCAGCGGGTCCTCGGCGCTGACCACGTCGCCGGCGGCGACGTGGATCTCGATGACCGGCACGTCGGCGAAGTCGCCGAGGTCGGGAACGCTGACTTCAGTCGCAGCGGCCATGGCTGCTCCCCTCCGTGATACGAGCGGTCATACGAGCGACGGGTCGGGCTTGCCGGGATCGATGCCGTACCGCGCGATCGCCTCGGCGACCGTGGCCGCCGGGACGGTCCCGTCCTGGGCCAGCGACGCCAGCGCGGCCACGGCGACGTAGTGCCGGTCGACCTCGAAGAAGCGGCGCAAGTTCTTTCGATAATCCGAACGGCCATAACCGTCTGTGCCCAGCACCGCGTAACGCCCCGGCACGAAGGCGCGGATCTGGTCGGCGAAGCTCTTGACGTAGTCGGTCGCGGCGATGACCGGGCCGCGCCGCCCGGCCAGGCAGTCCCCGACGTAGCTGCGCCGCGGCGGCTCGGCGGGGTGCAGCATGTTCCACCGCTCGGCGGCCAGCCCGTCGCGCCGCAGCTCGGTGAAGCTGGTCGCGCTCCACACGTCGGCCGACACGCCGTAGTCGGCGGCCAGCAGGTCCGCGCCGGCCAGCACCTCCCGCAAGATGGTGCCGCTGCCCAGCAGCTGCACCGCGGGACCATCGCCGGGGCCAGCACGCAGCAGGTACATCCCGCGCAGGATCCCGGCCTCGGCGCCCTCGGGTAGCGCGGGATGCTCGTAGTTCTCGTTCATCAAGGTGAGGTAGAAGAACACGTCCTGCTGCTCGGCGACCATCCGCCGCAGCCCGTCGGCGACGATGACCGCGACCTCATAGGAGTACGTCGGGTCGTAGGACACGCAGTTGGGCACGACCGAGGCGAGCAGGTGACTGTGGCCGTCCTCGTGCTGCAGCCCCTCGCCGTTCAGCGTGGTGCGGCCGGCCGTCCCGCCGAGCAGGAAGCCCCGGGCGCGCGAGTCCCCGGCCGCCCAGATCAGGTCCATGACCCGCTGGAAGCCGAACATCGAGTAGAAGATGTAGAACGGGATCATCGGGATGTCGCTGGTGCTGTAGGCGGTCGCGGCGGCGATCCACGAGGCCATCGCGCCGGCCTCGTTGATGCCCTCTTGCAGCATCTGGCCGTCCGGCGCCTCGCGGTAGTACATCAGCTGGTTGGCGTCCTCAGGCTGGTAGAGCTGGCCGGCCTGGCTGAAGATGCCGAACTGGCGGAACATGCCCTCCATCCCGAACGTCCGGGACTCATCCGGCACGATCGGCACCACGTGCGGGCCGATCACCTTGTCCCGCAGCAAGGTGTTCAGGATCCGGACGAAGGCCATGGTGGTGGAGATCTCCCGGCCCGGCGTGCCGCCCAGCTGGCCGCCGAACGCGGAAAGCCCAGGCACCGTCAGCGTCTGCGTCGACCGCCTGCGCCGGGCAGGCAAGTACCCGCCCAGGGCCTCCCGCCGTTCCCGCAGGTAGGCCAGCTCCTCGCTGTCGTCGCCGAAGCGCAGGAACGGCAGCTCGGCCAGCTGCTCGTCGGTCAGCGGCAGGGCGAACCGGTCCCGGAACCTGGCCAGGGCGGCATCGGCCATGTGCTTCTGCTGGTGGGTGATGTTCTGGCCCTCGCCCGATTCCCCCATCCCGTAGCCCTTGATGGTCTTGGCCAAGATGACGGTGGGCTGGCCGGTATGACGCGCCGCGGCCGAGTAAGCGGCGTACACCTTCTGCGGGTCGTGGCCGCCGCGGTTCAGCGCCCAGACCTCCTCGTCGGTCATCCCCGCGACCATCTCGGCCAGCTCCGGGTACTTGCCGAAGAACTTCTCCCGCACGTACGCGCCGTCTTTGGACTTGAAGTCCTGGTATTCGCCGTCGACGCATTCCTCCATCCGCTTCAGCAGCAGCCCGGTGGTATCCCGGGCAATGAGCGGGTCCCAGGCACTGCCCCAGATCACCTTGATCACGTTCCAGCCCGCGCCGCGGAAGATCCCCTCGAGCTCCTGGATGATCTTGCCGTTGCCGCGGACCGGGCCGTCCAGCCGCTGCAGGTTGCAGTTGACGACGAAGATGAGGTTGTCGAGCTTCTCCCGGCTGGCCATCGCGATGGCGCCCAGCGATTCGGGCTCGTCGGTCTCCCCGTCGCCGAGGAACGCCCAGACCTTGCGGTCCGCGGTGTTCGCCAGCCCGCGGCAGGCCAGGTACTTCAGGAAGCGGGCCTGGTAGATCGCCATGATCGGGCCCAGGCCCATCGACACCGTCGGCATCTGCCAGTACTCCGGCATCAGCCACGGGTGCGGATAGGACGACAGGCCGCCGCCGCCGGTCTCCATCCGGAACTTGGTCAGCTGATCCTCGGTCAGCCGGCCCTCCACGAACGAGCGGGCGTAGATGCCCGGCGACGAATGCCCCTGGATGAACAGCAGGTCGCCGTCGTGGCCAGCGGACGCGGCCCGGAAGAAATGCTGGAACCCCACGTCGTACAGCGTCGCCGCGGACTGGAAGCTGGCGATGTGGCCGCCGAGCTCGGAGGATTCCGCGTTCGCCCGCAGCACGATGGCCAGCGCGTTCCACCGGATCAGCGACCTGATCCGGTGATCCATCGCCTCCTGGTGCGGGCTCAGCCGGTCTTGGGAGCCGGGCGGGATCGTATTCAGGTACGGCGTCGTGGCGCTGTAAGGGACCGGCGCCCCCTTCCGCCTGGCCTCCCCGACCAACTCATCGAGCAGGAAGAACGCGCGGTCCGCGCCCTCGTACGCCAGCACAGAGTCCAGGGCCTCTTGCCACTCACGGGTCTCGGCCGGGTCAAGATCTTCCAGCATCAGCATCTCCTCATCAGCACTGGTTCATGACGTTAGCCGGGCCTGACCGTGCGGTAGCGGGGCTCCCACATCAGCGCCCGCACCTGGCTGGCGAGGTCGGTGTCCAGGGCGGCCGACGCCACGCCTTCGGCTTCGGCGGCCCTGGCGACCGCTACGGCCACGGCGACCGACGTTTCCCGCAGGTCGGCCACCCGCGGCAGCAAGGGAGCGCCCGGGGCCGAGATGTCCACCAGGTCCGCGACCGTACGGGCGGCCGCCAGCAGCATCCCGTCGGTCACCTGCCGCGCCCGGGCGGCGATCACGCCCAGGCCCAGGCCCGGGAAGATCAGGGCATTGTTGGCCTGGCCGATCTCATACCGGATGCCGCCGTGGTCCACGGCGCCGAACGGGCTCCCGGTGGCGACCAGCGCGCGGCCGTCGGTCCACCTGATGAGGTCGGCCGGCGAGGCCTCGGACAAAGCGGTCGGGTTCGACATCGGCAGGATCACCGGCTGCTTGACGTGGGCCGCCAGGTCCCGGACGATCGCCTCGGTGAAGGCCCCGGTCCTGGCCGAGGTTCCGATCAGGACGGTGGGGTGCACCCGGGCGACCACCTCGGCCAGCCCGATGCCGTCCGCCGCGCCTGGCCGCCAGCTCGCCGGGTCACGAGCGTAGCGGCGTTGCGGTCCGCCGAGCGCCGTCATGTCCCGGGTGAGCAGGCCCGGGCGGTCGACGGCCCAGAACCGCCCGATGGCCTCCGCCTCCGGCACTCCGTCGGCCACCATGGCCGCGGTCAGCTGGTCGGCGATGCCGGCCCCGGCCGTCCCCATACCGAAGATCACGATCCGGTGGCTGGCCAGCGGCACCCCGGATGCCCTGGTCGCGGCGAGCACGGCGGCCAGGTTGACCGCCCCGGTCCCCTGGATGTCGTCATTGAAGGTCAGCCGCTTATCCCGGTACCGCTCGAGCAGCCGCCTGGCATTGGCCACCCCCAGGTCCTCCCAGTGCAGCAGGGCCAGCGGAAACAACGTTCCGACGGCACGGACGAACTCGTCGAGGAAGGCGTCGTACTCGGCTGCGGGCACCCGGGGATGGCGGTTACCGATGTAGATCGGGTCATCGAGCAGGCTTTGCCGGTCGGTTCCCACGTCCAGCATGA
>Ga0302232_10003301_pt1 | contig 10904 bp, 9 predicted proteins | sample II_Palsa_N2_3_FD_193575 | JGI IMG/M metagenome (GOLD analysis project Ga0302232, IMG submission 193575) | Peat permafrost microbial communities from Stordalen Mire near Abisko, Sweden - II_Palsa_N2_3 | ecosystem: Environmental > Terrestrial > Soil > Palsa > Peat permafrost | place: Sweden...
AGGCTGGCGACGACGAAGTATGTGCTGTTTCTCGATGCGGATGTGGAGCTGCCGGAGCCGACTTTATTGCGCAGGGCGTTGTGGAGGATGGAACGCAGGGATCTGCATCTGGCGACGACGAATATTGCGTGCAGGGAGGGAGGATTTTTTGACGATGTGCTGTATGCGGGGAATAACCTGATGCAGCGGGTGGGATCGTTTACGAAGCCGTTTGCGACGGGGATGTTTATGCTGTTCGACCGCGAGGTGTTCTGGGCGCTGGGTGGGTTCAATGAACGGGCGCTGTTTGCGGAGGACTATCTGCTGTCGAAGGGAGTGGCACGGACGCGGTTTCGCATTGTGCGCGGACGGGTGCTGACGACCAATCGAAGGTTTCAGAAGCTGGGGCATGGGCGCATGGTGTGGATGTTCTTCAAGACCATGATGCATACGTGGGATGAGGAGTATTTTCTGGAAGACCAGGGGTATTGGGGCGAGGCTGGATAGAGAGATTTGTCCTGCCGGACGGGCCCACTGCGCGTGGGGCGACCACTTCGTGGTGGGTATACCGGTCTTGCGGTGTGAGCGGCATGGGGCCTCGCGTTGCTCGGCGGAGGATGATTCAGGGTTGGGGAGCGGTGAAGCCGGCGGCGGCAAGGATTTTTTCGTCGAGGGCGATGAAGAGGCCTTTGCCGCGGGCGAGGACCGTGCCGTCTGGATGCTGGAGTTCGGCCTGGTGGAAGATCTTGCGGCCCGGGGTGCCATCGGGCTTCGCGGGGCGGCTGAGGTGGCGGCTGACCAGGACGAGCGGCTGGTAGAGCGGGGAGGGACGGAGATAGTCGACCTCCATGTGGCGGGTCATGGCGATGACATTGAGAGGGCGGTTGAGCTTGCTCATGGCTTCGTCGAGGAGAGCGGCGACGATGCCGCCGTGGATGTGGCCGGGTGGGCCCTCGTGCATGCGGTCGAGCTGGAGATGCGCGGTGGCGGTGATGGCTTCGGGGTTGGACGTGTCGGTGGTGAAGACGAGGTGGAGGCCCTGAGGGTTGGCGGGGCCGCAGCCGAAGCAGTGGTTGGCGCGCTCGTCGATGGTGGGGGTGGTGGCGAGGGAGTCGGGGGTGTGGCGGGTTGCGTCGGGTGAGGGCATAGCGTGTTACCCGGACGTTAGCATATTTTGGGGTGGAGTGAATAGTGATTCAGTTTTGGGTTGAAGCTCCGCTGTGCCGCGGAAGCAGCGGCAGGGACGAGGTGAGTTCGAATTCAGGGCGAGATGGCTTTGATCTGGAAGGAGCTTTGGTGTGGCGTTAGGAGCGGCAGATTTCGAGGATGCCGGGGCCGAACTTTTCGGCTTTTTCGAGGCCGAGGCCGTGGATGGCTTTGAGTTCGGTGAAGTTTTGCGGGCGGGTAAGGACGATGCTGCGGAGGGTGGTCGTGGCGAGAACGAAGAAGAGAGGCAGGCCGAGGCGCTCGGATTCGGTTTTGCGCCAGTCGCGGAGACGCTGGTCGAGGGCCTGCTGCTCGGGGGTGAGGGAGTCGGTGGGCTCGGGGGTGGTGGCGCGGGGGCGGGTGAAGGTTTCGGTGGAGGACTGGACTGTGGAGCGGGCGGAATGAAGGGGGCTCTCGGCTTCGGAGGCAAAGTGCGGTGCCTTCGGTCGGGATGATGATTCTTTTTGATTGTTCGATAGGAGCACGGGAGATGATTTGTGCTGGACTGGGGCACTGGAGGCAGATTTATGGCTTGAGAGTTTTAAGCCGGATGTGGGTGCAGGGGATTCCGGTAGAGCTTCGGAGCGGCAGAGGGCGGTGATGGATGCGCCGTGAGTGTCGGCGATGCGGGGGCCGATGCCGGAGACCTGGAGGAGTGCGGAGATGCTGGTGGGGCGGGCGAGGACGAGGGCGTTGAGGGCGGAGTCGGGGAAGACCATGAAGGCGGGTTTGCCGGTTTTGGCGGCTTCGGCTTTGCGCCATTCGCGGAGGTTGGATTCGAGGGATTTTTGTGCCGGGGTGTAGGCGGCGGTGGTCTGTTCGCGCTCGGCCTGGAGGGCGGCTTTGGAGGGTCTGGAACTGGTGCTTTTGCCGTAGCTCTTGCCTTTGCCCGGGGAAGATGTGGCGGAGGATTCTTTGAGGAGGAGGTCGGGTGGTAAGGGGCCGGTGAGGGTGCGGCCTTCATGGGTGAGGGAGGCTTTTTTGTAGGTGACGACGTTGCCCTCGGGGTTGGTCCACTGGTCGGTGTTCAGCGTGATGAGACCGGAGCGGGTGAGGGCGTCGAGGAGGGTGTCGAAGGTCTTGCGGTCGGCGGCGGGGGTGTTGCGCAGGGGGCCCGTGGAGAGTTCGGTATGGAGTTTGCCGGTGGCGCGGCTTTGGCCGTCGAGGGCGCGGAGGATGGCGCGGAGCTGGCGGTCTTCTTCGGTGGTGGGGGTGCGGAAGGTCTGGGCGGTGGCGTTGCCGGGAGCGCAGAAGTCGCAGTGGCCGCAGGGGCGGAGGCCGTCGGCGGTGTCGCCGAAGTGCTGGATGAGGGAGGACATGCGGCACTGGTTGGATTCGGCGAACTGGACCATGCGGTCGATCTGGGAGCGGCGGAAGGCGATCTGCTGGTCGTAGCCTTTGCGCCAGGCGGTCTGCTGGGATGCACCTGCTGAGGCGCGGACGTTGCCGGCCATGTCGATGGCGGCTGCGCCCTGGGCGATGAGTTTTTCCACGGCCTTGTCGAAGGTCTCGGCGTCCATTTTGAGGCGTTGGCGGAGGAGGTCGGGCATCTGGAAGTCTTCGTTGAGGAGGGCGGCGACGCGGGTGAGCTCGGTGATGGCGGGGTAGTCGCGCTCGAGGAAGAAGTCGTGCATCTTGCGGTCGGCGAAGGAGTGGAGGAGGACGGTGCGGGAGGGTTGCCCGTCGCGTCCGGCGCGGCCGATCTCCTGGTAGTACTGCTCGACGGAGCCGGGGAGGGCGGTGTGGACGACGGTGCGGACGTCGGCTTTGTCGATGCCCATGCCGAAGGCGATGGTGGCGACGACTATTTCGAGTTCACCTGCGAGGAAGTGGCGCTGGACGCGCTCGCGGGTGGCTGGGTCGAGACCGGCGTGGTAGGCGGCGGCGCTTCCGCCGAGGGTGCCGGCGAGGTCTTCGGCGGCCTTGCGCGAGGGGGCGTAGACGATGGCGGGGCGGTTGGATTTTTCTTTGAGGAGCTTCGCGGTGAACTCGTTGCGGCGGGGTTTGGAGAGCTCGACGACCTCGATGGCGAGGTTGTGGCGGCGGAAGCCGTGGATGAAGAGAGCAGGGTCGGAGAGCTGGAGCTGGGTGGCGATGTCTTTCTGGACGGTCGGCGTTGCGGTTGCGGTGAGAGCGATGACGGGCGCGGGGCGCAGGGCAGGGAGGAAGTCGCCGAGGGTGCGGTAGTCGGGGCGAAAGTCGTGGCCCCAGGCGGAGATGCAGTGGGCCTCGTCGATGGCGATGAGGGAGGGTTTTTTCTTCGCGAGCATCTCGGGGAAGCCGGGGACGCGCATGCGCTCGGGAGCGATGAAGAGGAACTGGAGGGTGCCGTCGAGATAGTCGCGGCAGGCCTGGCGGGCTTCGTCGCGGCTGAGGCCGGAGTGGATGCGGGCTACGCGGAGACCGGCGGCGGTGAGTTTGTTGGCCTGGTCGTCCATGAGAGCGATGAGCGGCGAGATGACGAGGGCGGTGCCCCCGCGGGCGATGGCGGGGAGCTGGTAGCAGAGGGACTTTCCGGCTCCGGTGGGCATGACGAGGAGAACGTCGCGGCCATCGGTGGCAGCGCGGCAGACGGCTTCCTGGTTGGCACGAAAGGTGGGAAAGCCGAAGGTCTGGTGGAGCAGGGTTTCGAGGTTCATCCGCCTGCTCAGTTTCGCATAATGTTCGTGTCGAGGTGATGGCGGGAGGTTGCGAGTTGGATACGGCGGATCTGCGGAGAAGGCATCCACACCGGTTTTCGCCGATGACATCGATCTTCGAGGGGCGTCGATTCCGGGCCGCTGGGATGAGCTGGTGCAGAGCGGAAGAAATCCTGGTGGCTGTAGAGTGATCTTTACGCGGTATGCAGAATTTTTCGAGTGCGGTTGATTCGTCGACATCTAAATCATTATTGGGAGGGCAGGTATGAGAATGATTGCGATCTGTGCGGCGGTGCTTTGCGTTCTGATCTTTGGATGGATCATGATAAGACGGCTGCGCGTAAAGCGGGAGATAGAGGCGAACAGCATTGAGCCGGATGCGTTGTATACGTTGCTGCAGGGGGAAGAGGTTCTGCTGTACGACGTGCGCCAGCCGCTGGACTTTCTGGCGTATCCGGAGATCATTCCGGGTGCTATGAGGATTGCGCCGAAGGATATCGCTGAGCAGACTGCTTCGTTTTCCCGCGACCAGAATTCAGTGATCTATTGCACGGGCGGCGACGATGAGACCTGCCAGATGGTTTTGGGGAAGGCGAGGGTGCTGAATTTTACGCGCGTGAAGCTGCTGAAGGGCGGATTGGCGGCATGGAAGGCGAAGGGGTATCCGGTGGAGACGTATGCGGAGCCATTTCACCTGGATACGGCGACCTGAGCGAAGCGGGGTTGAGAGTCTGCCATGCGAGAGACAGGTGAATGTGGAATCTTTTGGGCGGATTGGGATATCTGATAGATGCATGAGTCGGGAGGGATGGCGATGCTTCTGATTGGGATTTGCGTGGCTGGGTTTTGCCTTCTGATCGTTGGTCTGATCAGGATGAGGCAGTTGAGGAATAAGAGGGAGCTGGAGAAGTACAGCATCGAGCCGGAGGAGTTGCACGCTCTGCTGGAAACGAAGATGGATCTGCTGCTGTTCGATGTAAGGCAGCCGCTCGATCTGCTGGCGCACTCAGAGATTATTCCTGGAGCGACGAGACTGGCTCCGAAAGAGATTCTGGAGAAGGCGTCGCTGATTCCGAAGGAAAAGGATTCGGTGCTTTATTGCACATGCGTGAGTGAGAAGACCAGCCGCATGATTCTGCATAGGGCGTTGGCGCTGCAGTTTTCGCGGATCAGATTTCTAAAGGGTGGGTTGGCGGCGTGGAAGGCAAAGGGTTATCCGGTGGAGGCGTACACGACGCCGTTTCATCTGGATACGGCGAGCTAGCCCAGGGGTGTGCGGGACTGTTCGGCTCAGGTCTGAATGGCGTGGGGATTGGCCGGGGCGGATAGACGAGTGGTGTGCGTTGGGGTGGCTGCGGGTGTGTTCTGTTGAAGGCGGCTGAAGATAGACGCAACAGCAAAAGAAAAAGACGCGTGTAAAAAAGGCTCTGTTTACAGGGCGTTTGGAGGGTATGATAGTCGCATTCACAAAAAGCAGCGCTGTGTTTTAAACCACGGAATTTATGGAGAGTGTAGTGAACGTGTCTACAAATGTGTCCGGAGCTGTTCGGTTTCGTCTGATATCTCGCATACCACGAATGGGCGTGGCGGCGGCATTGGCAGGGGCGCTGGCGATGCCCGCTTTGGCGCAGGCTCCGGAGGGACGGCAACGTGGCAATGCCGAGCCGGCGGCGCATGAAGAGCAGACGGTTCCGATTCCGCCGGAGACGAATTCGGTGACGAAGCATGACTGGTCGGCGGGTGGGCAGACGGTTCACTATACGGCGACGGCAGGGAATCTGCTGATTCGCGATGAGCAGGATAAGACCAACGGAAGCATCTTCTATGTGGCCTATACCGAGGATGGGGCGGATGCGAAGAATCGGCCGGTGACGTTCTTTTATAACGGGGGCCCAGGGGCGGCGACGATCTGGCTGCATATGGGATCGTTCGGGCCGGTGCGGGTGGTGACGCAGAGTCCGGAGGCGACGGGGCCGGCTCCGTTTGAGTGGGTGCAGAACCAGTACAGCCTGATCGATAAGAGCGATCTCGTGTTTGTTGATGCGCCGCTGACGGGGTTTTCAAGGGCGGTGGGGAAGGGAACGGCGAAGGATTTTGCCGGGACGGATCAGGACATCAAGGCGTTTGAGAAGTTTATCGTGCGGTATATCACGGTGAATCAGCGGTGGAACTCGCCGAAGTTTTTGTTTGGGGAGTCGTATGGAACGACGCGGTCGGCGGGGCTGGTGGCGGCTCTGCAGAACGATGGCATCGAGTTCAATGGCGTGACGCTGCTGTCGTCGATTCTGAACTACAACCGGCGTGCGCCAGGGCTGGACTATGAGGCGATTGGATATATTCCGTCGTTTGCGGCGATTGCTTATTACCACCACAAGGTGAAGACGAACCTGAGCCTGCCGGAGTGGGTGCAGCAGGCACGGGTGTTTGCGCGGGGGCCGTACTCGGAGGCGTTGCAGCAGGGGGACAAGCTGCCGCCGGCGGAGTTTGACGCGATGGCGGCGAAGGTTGCGGCGATCACGGGGCTGAGCGTGGACTATGTGAAGGACTCGAAGCTGCGAATTCCGGCGACGCGGTTTCGCAAGGAGCTGATGCGCGGGGATGAACGGATTCTGGGCCGGTACGATGCGCGATTCGAGGGATGGGACCCGGAGTCGGCGGGGGAGAATCCTGGGTACGATCCTTCGGATACGGGGATCAGCGGGGTGTATGTCGGGGCGTTTCACGACTACATTCAGAAGGAACTGAAGTATATGAGCCAGGAGCCTTACTATCTGTCGGGGCCGGGGCTGAATCAGAACTGGGACTTCAAGCACAGAGCGCCGGGTGCTGGCGGTGGCGGTGGTGGACGCGGAGATCAGACGGAGCCGGATGTGGCGGTGGACCTGTCGGATGCGATCCGGAAGAATCCGCACCTGCATGTGTTTTCAGCGAACGGATACTTCGATCTGGCTACGCCGTTCTTTTCGACGGAGTACGATCTCAGCCACATGGATCTGCCGGCGCAGCTGGTGGGGAATGTCCAGTTTGGATACTATCCGGCTGGGCATATGGTGTATCTGAATGTGGATGCGTTGAAAGAGCTGAAGGGCGATATGGCGAAGTTCTATGCCGTGGCGCAGCAGCGCTGATAAGACCGGAGTTTACCGGCAGCCGGGCGTGCGTCTCCGGCTGCCGCTTGCTTTTTTGGGCATAAATGCCCTAGAATGAAAGATACGTGTTTTTCCCGCTAATTTTCGGAGTCGGGGAAGAGGGCGTAAGGATAATCCAGAAGAGGTACTGACAAAGATATGGCAAAGCGTCGTGGAAATCCCAACTGGGGCAAGCCTGAGCCTATAGGGCCGGTTGTTCCGACGGTAACATCGTTCGAGCAGGTTGTGAAGGAGTTCAAGCTGACACCGGACCAGTACATTCGCTCGACGAGACTTCGCGAATGGGCTCGGCGGAACAAGAACTCGAAGTACATTCCTGAGGCGCTGCTTGAGGCCTGGGGATTCGAGATCGAGTCCACGCTGTAAGCATCTGAGTGTAATTTGTAATTCGATTGTAAAAAGAGACGCCGCCCCTGTGGGGGCGGCGTTTCTTTTCCTGCGACGGGCGTAGCATGAGATGCGTCGAATGAGTGACGACGTGGAAGGTGGCATTATGTTTGCTGACGTGAAGGAAGCGGTTGAAGAGATCAAAGCCGGGCGGATGGTGGTGGTGGTTGACGATGAAGACCGCGAGAATGAAGGCGATCTGACGCTGGCGGCGGAGTTCGTAACGCCGGAGGCCATTAATTTTATGGCTAAGTTTGGGCGTGGATTGATCTGTCTGACACTGACGGAGGAGCGCGCCGACTATCTGCGGCTGGGGCCGATGACGCAGGAGAATACTTCGCGGTTTGGGACTGCGTTTACGGAGAGCATTGAGGCGCGTGAGGGTGTGACGACGGGCATCTCCGCGGCTGATCGGGCGCATACGATTAAAGTCGCGATCGATCCGCGGTCGACGGCGCATGATCTGGCGCGGCCGGGGCATGTGTTTCCGCTGAGGGCACGCAAGGGTGGAGTGCTGGTACGAGCGGGACAGACGGAGGCTTCGGTTGATCTGGCGCGGATGGCGGGGCTGGTGACGGCGGGGGTGATCTGCGAGATTATGAACGACGACGGGACCATGGCGCGGGTGCCGGACCTGGTGACGTTCTGCGAAGAGCATGGGTTGAAGATGGTGACGGTGGCGGATTTGATCCGGTATCGGTTACAGAATGAACGGTACATCCATCGGGTGGCGGAGTCGTTGATGCCGACGGCGCATGGAGAGTTTCGCATGATCGCGTATGAGAGCGAGGTGGAGGGCGGCGAGTCGCATGTGGCGCTGGTGTACGGCGATGTGACGGGCGATGAGCCGGTGCCGGTGCGGGTGCATACGCATTGTCTGGCGGGAGATGTGTTTTCGACTTCGCTGTGCGATTGCAGGGCGGTGGTGGAGAACTCGATGCGGATTATTGCGGAGGCGGGCAGAGGCGCGCTGGTGTATCTGCACAATGGGAGCGCGGGTTTTGGCGTGGATAAAGCGGTGACGCCGGCGCAGGTGGTGTTTCATCGGGAGCAGCGGGCGCGGGAGGGTTGTGAGGATCGGGCGCACCGGACGCTAAGGCAGGTTGGGCTGGGTGGGCAGATTCTGTCGGACCTGGGGATTCATAAGATCCGGTTGCTGACGAATACGCCGACGCATGTGCCGGCGCTGCAGGGATTTGGGATTGAGATTGTGGAGCAGATTCCGGTGTCGATCGTTCCGATTTTGCGGTAGGTTTTTTCAGAAAAAAATCTGCATGGTTTTTTGAAGGAGAACTGCGCTTTTTTGGGCGTTTTTAAGGGGTGTTTTGGGATTATGGGTGATTTCGTTGTGGTGTTTTTGTGGTGAATTCGTGGTGGATGTGGCAATAACGTGGTGCTTTGGTGCAGGCTTTTTGGGGGCTGAAAGTACGCCACTTTTTTCAGGTATTTTTTTCAGGGTTATCCCGTGATGTGACTTGGGTTGCGGGAGGTTATGCCGTGAGGTGGAGAGAAGGCTCTCTGTTTTCGGGTTGAGGTGGGTGCATAATGGCTGCCTCTCGATGAGAGACGGAGGTGCTGTGATGAATGCGAGTCGCTCGATCCGGGCTGGAGGGTTTTGGCTGCTGGTTGTGATGGTTGGCGGGGCCGGGATTGCAGGAGCGCAGATGCCGGGGATTCCGCAGATGCCGACGCCTCAGCCTGCTCCGATGCCTTCACCGCAGATGCCTTCGATGCCACAGGGACCGGATATGTCCCCATCGTCGCCGCAGGGGCCGGATATGTCCCCATCGTCTTCTCCATCGTCTTCGGCATCGGCGGGGTCCCAGGCGAGTGGGGATCAGGGGGCGGGTTTCATGGGGGCGTGGTGCGTGGGAGGAGATCCTTCGAAGCAGGCGTCGATCAGTAACAACGGCGTTTTTTTGAATCTGACCAATGAGGCAGGGAGTACGTCGATCGGCAACCTGCAGGGATCGAATCAGATTGTGGCGCCGGGATGGCAGTTCGTGACGGGGACTTTGAGCCGGGGCCAGATCAACTGGTCGAACGGGACTTCGTGGTCGCGGTGTCCGAGCGGTGGAGGGGGTGGAGGACGGCGGGCTCCGAATCTGAACGGGAACTGGTATCCGGGTGGGAATCGGTCGCTGTCGTGCTCGATTCAGCAGCATCGGGGAAACCTGACGCTGCAGAACGAGAACGGGGATCGGGCTACGGGGTCGTTCGATGGGCGGCGGTCTGTGTCGACGAACTGGGCGGGGACCAGGATCAGCGGGACGGTGAGTGCGGATGGGAACCGTATTGACTGGAGCAACGGGACGTACTGGATTCGGTATCGGCTGTATACGCAGTGAGCGATGGGATGCGTGATGACGGCTGATTGGTTTGGTGTGGGGCAGGATCTGTGGCGGAGTATCGCGCTGTTGCAGCGAGGTGGGATGTGGCAACAATGGCGCGAAAATTCCGGCGTCACGAGTCAACCGCAGGTCCTTCGACTGCGCCTCTCGCGATACGACTGCGAGAGGCTTCGCTCAGGATGACAGTCTCTCTCTATCAGGCAGACGCGTGTGCCTCACCTATAGGTTGATACTGCTTAGCGGGTGCTGATGAGCGTCGCTCCGGTGGGGGCGGCGTGGCAGGTTTTGGTGGGGGAGGAGTGCCAGGTGGTTCCGTTCGCGTAGGTGACGGTGGAAAGGTCGATGAGGCTGACGGCGGTGAAGTCGGTGGGGAGGGTGAGGTCGGTGGAGGCCTCGGCGCTGGGGGCGATCTTCAGGTGCAGGTCGATGGTTTTTTTGAGGTCGGCGCAGTTGGACTGGCCGGAGTTCGCCTGGGCGAAGCAGCCTTTTGCGGAGGAGCCGTGGATGGTGACTTCGGCGCTCACGATGGCGGTGGGTTGCAGGTTGGAGAGGCTGAGGTGCAGACGGTAGCCGGCGGGATGATCGCGGTCGACGGCGGTGAGGCGGTGGTCGGGGGTGGCACGCATCGTGACCTGGCAGTCGGAGCTGGTGGTTACGGTGACGATTGCGGGTTGGGCTGGGTTTTGCGCGAAGCAGAGGGGGGATGTGAGAAGGAGTGCGACGGATAGGGGGCTGAGGCGATTCATGCTGACCTCCGGAGCTGCGTGTCTGGTAGTGTACTCGCGCCTGGAGGCGGATGTCCTGCCGGACGGGCCTCCTGCGCGGAGGGCGACCACTTCGTGGTGGGTATGTCTTGTCTTGCGGGGATGAGCTGCAGGGGGCCTCGCGTTGCTCGGCGGGTGATGATGCCGACCAACGGGAGGACCCTTGCTGGTTGGTTCGACTCGTCTGGTTAAAAAGGCGTGTGAACGCCCGCGCTCCGCGCAGGAGGCCCGTCCGGCAGGACAGTCTCTCTACTGAGCAGTGACGGTCAGGTTAAGGGTGACCGTCTGGGTGAGCTGGACGCCGGTGGTGGAGCTGGCCGTGACCTGGTACTGGTAGGTGCCGGGTGGGGTGAAACGGATGTTGGGGTCGATCTCGTTGCTGCCGCAGGCGGTGAGGAAGAGGGTTGAGGCAGAGAGAAGAAGGATCGT
>Ga0302232_10003309_pt1 | contig 10891 bp, 6 predicted proteins | sample II_Palsa_N2_3_FD_193575 | JGI IMG/M metagenome (GOLD analysis project Ga0302232, IMG submission 193575) | Peat permafrost microbial communities from Stordalen Mire near Abisko, Sweden - II_Palsa_N2_3 | ecosystem: Environmental > Terrestrial > Soil > Palsa > Peat permafrost | place: Sweden...
ATCCTGGCCTTCCTTGAACAGAATCTTGACCAGCTGGCCATCGACCCGGCTCTTGATCGTGACCGTGTTGAAGGCCTGGACCGTACCGAGGCCCGACAGGTAGAGCGGCACGTCGCCCTGGCTGACCGTGCCGACCAGGACCGGGATCGGCTCGTCGCTGACGCCGCTCATCATGCGTCGGCCGCCGGGCGCGCCCGGCGGGCCATCGGCGGGACCGCCGGCGGCGCCGCGGCCGTGCCCGGCGGCGATCGTCTTCTCGCCCTCGCGGTAGTGATAATACGAACCGCCGATAACGACGATCACGACGAGGATGAGGATCCACTTAAGGCGCATGATTTCCCTTATACGGTCGGCGCGCGGATGGCAGGCCGCACGCCTTTAATACGAGGACGGCGGATGATACATCCCAGCCGGCCCCATTCGCATTCCGCTCGTATAGCATCCGATTCCGGCGCGGCGATGACTATCTGCCGGCTTTCTGTAACATCAGATTGCAACCATCGGCCGCCGACGAAACGGCATGCTGTCTTTTCACCTATTTCGTCGCGGGTTTGCCATCATCATATCGCAAGCTCGCGGGCGCCGCCCGACCTACCCGCCGGAGACCCGTCCTGTATCCGACCGACGTCGCCACCATCGTTCTCGCGGTCGCCAGTCTGCTTCTGGTCGTCAGTATCGTACAGCCGCTCGCCGGGCGCTTCGGCCTGCCGACCAGCGTGCTGCTGGCCCTGGTCGGCACGGCGATCGGCGGTGCCGCCGTGTTCGTGTTGAACTCGCCCGACATCACCGCGTTCGACGCCATGGCCCGGCCGTTCGCCGCCCCGCCGGTGACCTCGGCCGTCTTCCTCGACTGCTTCCTGCCGATCCTGCTGTTCCAGGCCTCGCTCAGCATGGATATCCGCCGGCTGGTCGAGGATGCGGCGCCGATCCTGCTGCTGGCGGTGCTGGCCGTGCTGGTGACGACCGGGCTGATCGGCTGGACTCTGTCGGAACTGTCGGGCGAACCCTTGATTCCCGCGCTGCTGCTGGGCTCGATCGTGGCCACGACCGATCCGGCCGCCGTGGTCGCGATCTTCCGGGATCTGGGCGCGCCGGCGCGACTCACGCGCCTGGTCGAGGGCGAAAGCCTGCTGAACGATGCGGCGGCGATCGCGATCTTCACCATCCTGGTGGGATTGCTGAAGTCGGGCGGCCATGTCGAATGGGGCAGCGCCGTCGCCCATTTCGTGCTGAATTTCGGCGGCGGCATCCTGCTAGGTGCCGTGGCCGCGCGGATCGCGACCCAGTGCCTGCCGCTGCTGCATGGCGACCGGGCAGCCGAAATGACGCTGACCCTGGCCCTGCCCTATCTGGTCTTCATCCTGGGTGAGGACGAGCTGCACGTGTCGGGCGTCGTCGCCGTGGTCGCCGCGGGCATCACGTTCGGCTCGACCGCGCTGTCGCGCATGTCGCCGTACAACTGGACCTTCCTGAGCGAGCTGTGGGAACAGCTGGCCTTCTGGGCCGGCTCCTTCATCTTCATCCTGGCCGCCATCCTGGTGCCGACCCTGCTGGTCGATGTCGGCACCCAGGACCTGCTGCTGCTGGGCGTGGCGCTCGGCGCCGCGTTGGTCGCCCGCATCGTGGTGCTGTTCGGCGTGCTGCCGCCGCTGACCTGGTTGAAGTGGAGCGCGCCGGTCTCGACCGCCTACAAGCTGGTCATCACCTGGGGCGGGTTGCGCGGCGCCGTCACCGTGGCGCTGGCGCTGGCCGTGACCGAAGACGTCGGGCTCGATCCCGAGGTCAAGCGCTTCGTCGCCGTGCTGGCGACCGGCTTCGTGCTGTTCACCCTGTTCGTCAACGGCACCACACTGCGCGGCGTCCTGCGCCTGCTGAAACTCGACCGGCTGAGCCAGCGCGATGAGGCCTTGCGCGACAATGTCGTGGCCTTGTCCTTGGCCGATCTGCGCGATTCCCTGGCGGCGACGGCGGTCGATTACCGGATGAGCGAAGAGGTCGCCGCCGAAACCCTGGCGCGCTATTCCACCCGGATCGAGAACGCGACCCGGCGGCGTCAGAAGCGCGTGGCGGCACTCGACGGCGAGCGGGCGGACGTGCTGGAGCGCGACCGGCTGGCCATCGCGCTGGTGGCGCTGGCCAGCCACGAACGTCGGTTGGTGCTCAATCACCATGCCGAAGGCACGGCCTCGCGCCGGGTGGTCGAGGCGCTGCTGCGCGCCGCCGACGGCATGGTCGATGCGGCGCGCGTCGATGGCCACAGCGGCTATATCCATGCGGTGAAACGGATCGGCCGCGCCACGTTCGGCTTTCGCTGGGCCCATTTCCTACACCGCCGTCTGCGCATCGAAACCCCGCTGGCCGGCCGCCTGGCCGAGCGGTTCGAACGTCTGGTCGTCAGCCGTATGCTGCTGGATGAATTGAGCCGCTTCATCGGGCAGAAGCTGTCGCGCTTCCTGGACGATCGCCTGCTGCAGATCATCAACGACATCATGGCGATCCGGCGCGACCGGACCCGGCGCATGGTGGACGCGTTGCAGGCGCAATATCCGGAATATTCCGCGGCACTCGAGCGCCGCATCCTGGAACAGGCCGCCGTGCGTCAGGAGCTGCAGGCCTATCGTGGCCTGTATGACGAAGGCCTGATCGGCCAGGAGCTGTATGAGGATCTGAGCCGGCGCCTGCGCAAGCGCCGGGCTGTGACCGAAGCGCGGCCCCGACTCGACCTGAGCCTGAAGCCAGGCGAGCTGATGCGCCGCATCGACCTGTTCCGCGATCTGGCGCCGGATCAGGCCGAACGGCTGGGCCGGCTCGCCCGCCCGCTGATCGCGGTGCCGGGCGACAAGCTGGTGCGCAAGGGCGAGCGCGGCGATTCGGTGTTCTTCATCTCGTCCGGCGCGGTCGAGGTCACCCTACCGGGCGAACCGGTCACGCTCGGCCGCGGCGACATCTTCGGCGAAATGGCGCTGATGACCGGCGAGCCGCGCCGGGCCGACGTCACCGCCGTCACCTACAGCCAGCTGCTGGTGCTGCATGCCTCGGATTTCCGCCGTTTCCTGGGCTCCAATCCCGACGTCCAGGCCACGATCCAGCAGATCTTCGACAGCCGGATGAGCGAAGTGGTTTCGCGCAAAACGCCCGCCCTGTCGGAGCCGTAAGCTTTCGACTAGGCTCGTCGGCACGGGATCAACGGCCGGATGACGCAGCATGACATCGAGCCCCAGCGCCTTCGTCGACCGCTTCGCGCTCGATCGGCTGCCGCCGCGCGCGGCCTGGCCGGAGCTGATCGCCGATCGGCCCGAACTGGCCTATCCGGACCGGCTCAATGCCGCCAAGGTCCTGCTCGACGATCGGGTCGCGGCCGGCGACGGCGCGCGCCGCTGCCTGCTCGACGACCATACCGCCTGGTCCTATGCCGAACTGCAGGACCGCGTCGACCGCATCGCCCGCGTGCTGCAGGGCGAGGGCGTCGTGCCGGGCAATCGCGTGCTGCTGCGCGCGCCCAACAATCCGATGCTGGTCGCCCAATGGTTCGCAGTCTTGAAGCTGGGCGCGATCGCGGTCACGACCATGCCGCTGCTGCGCCCGCGCGAACTGGTCCAGGTCATCACCAAGGGCCAGGTCAGCCACGCGATCTGCGACGCCCGGCTCGAGGCCGACCTGCGCACGGCCCAGGCCCAGGCGCCGGTGCTGCGCCATATCCTGATCGCGCACAGCGATGCGGCCGACGGGCTCGAAGCCCGCATGGCGGCAGCGCCCGGCCATATGGCGGCGGTCGATACCGCGGCCGACGATCCGGCGCTGATCGCCTTCACCTCGGGCACGACCGGCGAGCCCAAGGGCTGCCTGCATTTCCACCGCGACCTCCTGGCGATCACCGACACGTTCTCGCGTCATGTGCTGCAACCGTCGCCGGACGACCTGTTCTGCGGCAGCCCACCGCTCGCCTTTACCTTCGGCCTGGGCGGGCTGGTCGTCTTCCCGCTGCGCGTGGGTGCCGCGACCCTGCTGCTGGAGAATGCCGGGCCGGAGGCGCTGATGCAGGCGATCGAACGCCACCGCGCCACGGTCTGCTTCACCGCCCCCACGGCCTATCGCGCCATGGCGGCGATGAAAGGGCGCTACGACATCGGCAGCCTGACGAAAGGCGTGTCGGCCGGCGAGGCGCTGCCGCGGGCGACGCGATCGCTGGTCAAGGATTGTTTCGGAATCGATCTGATCGACGGCATCGGCTCGACCGAGCTGCTGCATATCTTCATTTCCGCCGCCGGCGACCAGGTCCGGCCCGGGGCGACCGGCAAGCCGGTGCCGGGCATCCGCGCGACGATCCTGGGCGAGGATGGCACGGAGTTGCCGCCGGGCCAGGTCGGCCGCCTCGCGGTCAAGGGGCCGATCGGCTGCCGCTATCTCGACGATCCGCGCCAGTCGGTCTATGTCGAGAACGGCTGGAACGTCACCGGCGACAGCTATCTGATGGATGTGGACGGCTATTTCTGGTTCCAGGCGCGCAGCGACGACATGATCATTTCGGCCGGCTACAACATCTCCGGTCCCGAGGTCGAGCAGGCGGTGCTGTCGCACCCTGCCGTCGCCGAATGCGCCGTGGTGGCGGCACCGGATGAAGCGCGCACCTTCGTGGTCAAGGCGTTCGTCGTCCTGAAATCCGGCCAGAGCGGCGACGAGGGCCTGGCCAAGGCGATCCAGAGCCATGTGAAGGCCGAGATCGCGCCCTATAAATATCCGCGCGCTGTCGAATTCGTGACTTCCCTGCCGCGCACCGAAACCGGCAAGCTGCAACGTTTCCGGCTGCGCCAGCAGGAGCTGGAGCGTGCCGCCAAGACTTGAATTCTTCGCACTGCAACATATTACCGCTAGAGTCGACTGATCGACGCCCTTCGGAGAGCCCCCAAGATGACTCGCGACGAAATTCTCGGCACGCCGTCCATGCCGGCCGCAGCCCCGTCCTACCCGCACGGGCCGTTCCGCTTCGTCAATCGCGAATATTTCACCGTCGCCTATGAAAGCGACAAGGACGCGATCCGCGCCGCCGTGCCCGAGCCGCTGGTGCCCGATCCGGAAGGCGTCGTGTTCTACGAATGGATCAAGATGCCGGACAGCTCCGGCTTCGGCGACTACACCGAATCAGGCGTGGTCATCCCGTGCCATTATAACGGCGTGCCCTGTAACTTCACCGCCCAGATGTATCTGGACGACGAGCCGCCGATCGCGGCCGGCCGCGAGATCTGGGGTTTTCCGAAGAAGCATGCCAATCCGAAGCTGGAGGTCGTGCACGACACGCTGACCGGCACGCTGCATTACGCCAACGAGCGCGTGGCGCTGGGCTCCATGACCTATAAGTGGGAGCCCCATGTCCGCGACCTCGACAAGACCTACGACTCGCTGACCAAGCTGCAGGTCTGCCTGAAGCTGATCCCCCATGTCGACGGCACCCTGGCGATTGCGCAACTGGTCAGCTTCCGCCTGACCGAGGTCACGGTGAAGGGTTCCTGGACCGGCCCGGCGCGTTTGCACCTGATCCCGCACGTCAACGCACCGGTCGCCGATTTGCCGGTGCACAAGGTCCAGGGCGGCCGGCATTTCATCGCCGACCTGACCCTGCCCTATGGCGAGGTGCTGTACGATTATCTGAAGCAAGGGGAATAGCCGGGCGCCAAGGCGCCCGGCCGTCCCATCGCCTCAGGCCGACAGCACCGTATTGTAGACCGTCCCGGCGATCGTCACATTATCCAAGGTCAGCCCCTGGATATTGTAGAGGTAGATCGGCGCCGTCGCGTTCGCCGGCGTGCCGAAGTTCGAGTTGCTGATGGTCACGTTCTCGACCGGCACCACCGTCGGCGGCGGGCTGGTCAGACCGTCGTAGTCGGCCGCGACCGGGCCCTGCACGATGATCGCCTGATAGCAGCTGGCCGTCCCGCCCGGCGGCGCCGTGACGGTCACGTTCGAGAGGGTGATGTTCTTGATCGTCGGCGGCCGGATGCGGACATTGTCCGAGCCCGGAGAATAGTCGCAATCCAGCGTGATGACGCCGCCCTGGTTGGTCGAGACCGTATTGGTCGGGATCGGGCTGCCGGCGAGCGGCTTATAGAAGCTGGGCGTCAGGTTGATCCCATTCGGCAGGGTCACGTTGCGCACATGGAAATTCTCGACCGTGCCGCCGCGGTTGAGGTTGGTCTTGACCCGGATCGCGATGTTGAGCGGGTTGGTCGCGTAGTTCTGGTTCTCCATGCTCAAGTTCTCGGCGAAGATGTTCTGCACCCCCGCCGACATCTCGCTGCCGAGCGTGATGCCGCCATGGCCGCTGTTCATGGTGCAGTTGCGGATCACGTGATTCTGCGCCGGGCCATATTCGATGTCAGTATCCTTGCCCGACTTGATGGCGATGCAATCGTCGCCGGTGTTGAAGGTGACCTGGTCGACCAGCACATGGTCGCACGCCTCCGGGTCGAAGCCGTCGTTGTTCGGCCCGATGCTGTCGGCGAACACGCCGCGAATCACGAGGTTCGTGCAATCGGTGGGGTGATGCTGCCAGAACGGTGTGTTTTGGGTGTGGTAGTCCTCCATCAACACGTTAGTGCAGCCGATGAATTCCACCATGCACGGGCGCAAATAATGCCCCAGACCGAAGATCCGCTGGGCAACCGGCACCCCTGCTTCGGACAACGCCGGCAAGTAGTTCTGATCCTGTTGCCAAGGGGTCGTCGGGCTCGTCAAGAGCGCATACAGCGCATCGGAGATATTGGGCGCGATGGTCTTCAGGTCGACGTTGTTCGGATTCGTGTAGGCCTGCGACGGCGTCGTCGAACCCGCACAGCCGTACTCGCCTTTCGAGCCCTTGTAGGTCCACCAGCAGGTCGCCGTGTTGCCGCTGCCGGCGAACGGCGTCATGGCCTGCCCGTTCAGGATCGAGGTGGTGTCTTCACCGGTGATCGCGATCTTGGTCTGGTTGCGGGCATATACCGGTGCACCGAAATTCAGGCAATCGTTTGCCTGCCAGCGGCTGTAAAACAGATTGCCGTTCGCTCCGCAGTTGACCGGACCGTCCTTGGCATAGTCCGCCGGATTAGGACTGAAGTAGATCGTGCAGTTGCTGCTCAAGTGAAAATTGACGTTGCTCAGGAGCACGATGGGCCCTGCGCAATACCAGTTGCCCGACGGCACCACGACGCGGCCGCCCCCCGCCGCGTTGCATGCCTGGATGGCAGCGAGAAACGCAGGCCGCGAATCGAACGCGCCAGCGGCATTCGTCAGGTTGGCGCCTGGACTCGTTGGAGAAGTTGTGCCCGTGTAGGGATTGGTTGCGGCCACAACCGAACATTGCTGGGCCCCGTAACTGGTCACGGTGAAGTCCACGCTCGGGAACATGGACTGCGTGATGCCCTGCAACGAGTTAATGATCTGCGTGGCGAGGCCAACCGTCCCCCAGATCGGATCGAGGGCTCCTGGGGCGGCGTCCACGCTGCCGCCACAGCCCGGCAGCGTGCCGAGGAGTGTTGCCCCGGCGGATGCGCCCGCAAAGACCATAAATGCGCGGCGCCCAGGTGAACCCGGTTCGCCGTCATGACCACTGACCTGCCTCGTACGTTCGCTGACGTTTCTGTTACGCGTTGCCACGATTGCCTCCTGATATCTTTCGGTTCTCTGACCGGTTTTTGACCGTTGTCCTGACCCGGCTGGGGTCGGCCGTGAGACCGCTATACGGGCGGCCGCTGCTCGAACTTCAGGCAGGCCACCCGTGCCAAGGGTCTTAAACATTGTTGTTATACAACGCAAGAGATGTCAATCCATGGCGCAAGTCGTAGGGGTGCTGTGCAAGCACGCAGACGGTCGATGCGAACAGCGAAGGTTTCCCATCAGGGCGCTGCGCATCAAGACATTTGGGGCGTGGATCAACATTTGAAACGTATGAGTAGTCCGTAATCGAGCCGGCTCATGCCAGGGAAACTCCTAGCCCAATCTTCATTTGCTTGACAACTTTCCGACGAATCGACATGATTGCCCGACACAATCGATGAAGCTGCGCCCACACCTTTGGTGGGTGGCCGGCAAGCCGCATTCGCGCGCGCCATACCGTCGAAGTTCAGGCAGATGGCGAGCGCCTCCCCCGAAGCACCGGGCGCCTCAAAGGCAGCCTCTGCTTTGCTAAAACCTCTGGATAAGGATGAGACCCGTGAAAAAAATTGCATTGAGCGGCGCAGGAGGCCAGCTTGGCCGCGTGTTGCGCAAAGCCCTGCTCGAGCGCGGCGCCAACTTGCGTTCGGCAGCGGGCTCCCGCCCACTGGAGCCGATCGTCGACGGCGAAGATGTCATGCACGGTGATCTGCGCGACCCGGCCGTGGTCGACCGGTTGCTGGAAGGTGTGGACGTGCTGATCCATATGGCGGGCACCAGCGTCGAGCGGCCGTTGCCCGAAATCATCGAGAACAACCTGCGCGGACTCGTCGAAGTGTATGAAGGCGCGCGCCGCCACGGCGTCGGCCGCGTCATCTTTGCGAGTTCCAACCATTCAATTGGCATGCATCCTGTCGAAGAGAAGCTGAGCCTCGATTGCGATTTCCGTCCGGATGGTTTTTACGGTCTGAGCAAGGTTTGGGGTGAGGCGATTGGCCGGCTGTACTGGGACAAGCACGGCATTGAAACCGTGAGCATTCGCATCGGCAGTTGCATCGAAAAGCCGACCGAATTCCGCCACCTCAGCACATGGCTCGGTTTCGAAGATCTGCTGCAGTTGATCGATCTATCGGTCAACGTGCCTGATCTCGGCTATCAGGTAGTGTGGGGCGTGTCCAACAACACGCGTAGCTACTGGGATAATTCCGGCGCCGCACGGCTTGGTTATCAGCCGAGTCAGAACGCCGAAGACTACGCCGCGGAGATTCTCGCCCAAACCAATCCGCTCGATGCCATCGCCCAAAAGTATCAAGGCGGCAGCTTCGCCAGCTTTGATTTCACGCCGGTAGAGCATAGGAATCAGAAGCGCTAACGCGCGGGTGATAAGGCTCCGCGATTGATGTTGACGGAGCCTCCTCCTCAAGCCGAAACACAGCAACAGCATCCCGCAACGCCGACGCCTGCTCTTCCAGCGACTTCGCGGCGGCAGCCGCTTCCTCGACAAGCGCCACATTATTCTGCGTGACGTCGTCGATCTGGCTGATGGCCTGATTGACCTGCTCGATGCCCGAGCGCTGCTCATGCGCCGCCGCCTCAAGCTCGACCATGATGCCTGTCACCCGCTCCACCGCCCGCATCGCCTCATTCATCGTACCGCCCGCCTCCGCTACCAGCGTCGCGCCTTGCTCGACCTGCGCGGCCGATGCACTCAGCAAATCCTTGATCTCCTTGGCCGCCGTTGCAGAGCGCTGCGCGAGGCTGCGCACTTCCGACGCCACGACCGCAAACCCTCGTCCCTGCTCCCCGGCACGGGCCGCTTCGACAGCCGCATTCAGCGAGAGAATGTTGGTCTGGAAGGCGATGCCTTCGATCATGCCGATGATCTCGGTCACCTTGCGGGACGACATGGTGATGTCGTCCATCGTCTCGATCACACGCTTGACGACAGCGCCGCCGCGCGTGACCGTCTCCAGTGCGCCATGCGCGAGCCGATTCGCTTCCTTGGCGTGATCGGCGTTCTGCTTGACCGTTGACGATAGCTCTTCGATCGTCGCGGCCGTCCGCTCCAGCGAGGAAGCCTGCTGCTCGGTGCGGCCGGACAGATCGAGATTGCCCTCGGCGATTTCCTTGACGCCGTGCGCGATCACGCTGGCGCTGCCGCGCACCTTCGACACCGTATCGGCAAGCTCACCACGCATCTGCTTCAACGCGCCAAGCAATTGGCCCATTTCGTTACGCGAGCCGTCGGCGATCGCGCCGGTCAGATCACCCGCTGCAATACGTCCAAAATGCACAATGGCCCGGTCAACAGGTTTGACCAACGCCGCGGTCAGCATCGCCCGCGCGAACAGCGAAATCAGGATCGCGGCGGTACCGATGCCCGCGAACAGTAGAACAGAGACCCTGAAACGATGCGTCATCGCCTCGGCGCCGCGGCGTTGCGTGTCCGATTGCAAGCGTTCGAGCGCGTCGATCGCCTTGGCGTAGACCTGGTAGCTGCGATCCGCGATATCGCCCTGAATCGTCCGGAAGGTGTTGAAGTCGTCGTCGACGAGTGCCTTGTATTCCGGCTCGATCGCCTGATTGACGAGCGCCGCGCGGGCCTCGCCAACCGTCTGCGCAAGCTGACGCTCCTCATCGCTCGCGAACGGCCCGTTGGCATAAACCTGGAAGTCCGCATTCGACTCACGCAGCATCTGTTCGGCGCTCGCGAGCAAACCGTCCGTAGGTTTGCCGACATGAAACAGGATCTCGAAGCTGCCTAGCGCGAGCCGCGCCTTCAGCAACTTCTCGGAACTTGCATTAAGCGAGGCTAGGGCAGCCGAACTACGCTGCGCGTCCTGGAAGCCGTCTATCGACTGTTTGAGCGCGCCGTAGCCGACCCCGATCACCGTCATGAGAAACGCGACGAAAATGCAAACGATCAGCGTCAAGCCCGTGCGTATCTTGATGTTATTGAGCATGCTGTCCCCGCGATGTCTTTGGCCGCTTTCTTGGCGATGTCTCTGGCGATCTTGTGCCGCCCTGCGACAGAACCCGGCCAGGCGGGTTCTGTGTCCTCATGCAACTACGAACTTCTGAATCAGATCAATAAACCGGATGGCCGTTGATCAGGCTAGGCAACCAGGTCGAAAACATCGGTACGTAAGTGACGATATTGATCGCGCTGAAAATCGCCAGATAGTACGGCCAGGCAATCTTCGTGGTTTCCCCGATCGAAACCTCACCGATAGCGCAACCGATGAATTGCACCGAACCGATCGGC
>Ga0302232_10003313_pt1 | contig 10881 bp, 6 predicted proteins | sample II_Palsa_N2_3_FD_193575 | JGI IMG/M metagenome (GOLD analysis project Ga0302232, IMG submission 193575) | Peat permafrost microbial communities from Stordalen Mire near Abisko, Sweden - II_Palsa_N2_3 | ecosystem: Environmental > Terrestrial > Soil > Palsa > Peat permafrost | place: Sweden...
ACGTCGCCAGCCTGTTCGCGCGCGCGATCGGCGACAAGATCCTGTTGATCCACGACGACGATTACCTTGCCGAAGACGGCGTCGAGCGGCTGGTTTCGCTATGGGATGGTCATCCCGATCTGGACGTTGCCTTTGCCGACCAGTACGAAGTCGATCAGGCGGGACACGTCGATCGTTCGGTCAGCGCCAGGCTCAACGCTGATTTTCACAGAACGAAAAGCACGGAAGGACTGCAGAAAGTGCCTGGCCGCACCGGCCTGGTCCAGATGTTCCCGAACAACGGCTGGCTCGCGAATGCGGATCTCGTGAAGCGGATCAGCTACAAGGAACAGTTCGGGACCTGCTGCGATTTCGTCTTCGGCGTCGAACTCTGTCTGGCGGCGAAGCAGATCTACTACCTGAACGAATACGTGTCGTACTACCGCAAGACCGACGTTTCGATCTCGGCGAGCACCCGCGGCTCGACGAATGCAGCATCAGTGTCCGCGTATGCGTTCGTCAGCGGCCTGACATTGGAGGGCCAGGTTGAGCCCGCCCGCACCCTCGCGTTGCGCCGGATCGTGCCGATTGTCGTATCGGTCTATGCGAAGAATGCCGCGCCGCTCAAGGCGCTGCGAATCGCATTCAGGCATCTGTCCGCGTATAACTATGGCTTCAATGCGCGGCTTTACTATCATCTGATGCTGATTTCCAGATCGATGCTCTCGTCTCGCGCTGTGAGGCAACCAGGCGAGCTTACGACCGGATCCGCCCGCAAGGAATCGCGAACGGAAACGGTTCTCTAATCGATACGGACTGCCATGAAAATTTCGATTGCGATGGCCGCCTATAAAGGCGAGCGCTTTATCCGTGAGCAACTGGACAGTATCGCCCGGCAGACGCTGCCCCCGTTCGAGCTGGTCATCACTGACGACAGTCCAGACAGTGGAACGCACGACATCGTGGTCGAATTTTCGCGCCGCGTGTCGTTTCCGGTCCGCGTGGTGCGCAACGAACAGCGTTTGGGATTTCACGAGAATTTCTTCAAGGCAATCTCGCTGTGTCGCGGCGATTTCATCGCGTTCTGCGATCAGGATGACGTCTGGACGGACGACAAGCTGGAGCGGGTAGCCAGGGAGTTCGTGGACCCTGAAGTGATGCTGGTGGTTCACGCGGTGAAAGTGGTTGACGCAGATCTCAATGTCCGCCCCGACAACACCGCGAGTCACTGGTCGCACCGTGGCGTCTACGACCCGCTGACAACGAATCCCTGGTACGTGCTTTTCGGCATGTCGACCGTCGTTCGGCGATCGATCTACGAGTATGTCGACTGGCACGATCGGCCCGAGCATCCCGTCGACCCAGGATTTCCGATGTCGCACGATACATGGGCCTGGTTTGTCGCGACGTCGCTGGGAAAAATGGTGGCGTTGGAGGACCAGCTCGCGCTTTATCGTCAACACGATGCCAATAGTTGCGGCATTTCCCCTGATAGGGACATGGGGGAGAAAGTCGCCATGGCCAAGGCCGCTGGGCAGACGCACTATCGCAGGATGGGGACGTCGGCCTTGGCGCGAGCGGACAAATTGCGCCAGGTGTTGCAGGAAGCGCCTGCTCAGATTCGGCAACGGGCCGCTGTTGCAACGGATTACTACCGCAAGCTTGGAGAACGACTGCTACGCCGCGCCAATCTCTACAGCGCTGCCACGGCGAGGGTCAGTCGAGCCGGCACGGTGGTTGGGCTGCTGGCTTCTGGAGCGTATCGGCCTGTACCTAAGGGAGGCCTGGGGCACCGGGCCTTTTTGAAGGACGTCCACGCGACCGTCTTTCATGTCAGCATCGAATGAACGATTGAAGCTTAACAAAAGCCCGCGCGGCGCCTCCTCAAACACCGCCGCGCGAGCGAAAAACAAAAACACTAAAACGTCTCATGCGCCTCGTTGCGCGTAAGATCGGCCGCCACCATCATCTTGCAGAGCTGCTCTAGCTCAGTCTGCGGCTCCCACCCAAGCTTGGCTTTGGCCTTATCCGCACACCCGATGAGAAGATCCACTTCGGCAGGCCGATAAAATTTGGGGTTCACGCGAATGAGGGTCTTGCCGGTAGCGACATCAATGCCGACTTCCCTTTGTTCCTTCCCAGACCATTCGATCTGATACCCGGCCGCTGCAAACGCCATTCTCACGAAGTCCCGTACAGTCTCGGTCCGATTGGTAGCAAGCACAAACGTATCAGGCTCATCGACCTGCAGCATGCGCCACATCCCTTCGACGTATTCGAGCGCAAACCCCCAATCCCGCTTGGCATCGAGATTGCCGAGCTCGAGCGAATCCTGCTTGCCAAGCTTGATCTTGGCCACCGTATCGGTGATCTTCCGGGTCACGAACTCACGCCCACGCAACGGCGACTCGTGATTGAACAGAATCCCGCTACTCGCAAAGATTCCATACGACTCGCGATAATTGATCGTCATCCAGTGAGCGAACAGCTTGGCGACGCCATAAGGACTGCGGGGATAAAACGGCGTGTCTTCGCGCTGCGGCACAGCCTGCACCTTGCCGAACATTTCAGAGGTTGAAGCCTGGTAGTAGCGCGTCTTCGGGCTCAGAATGCGAAGCCCCTCAAGCAGATTCAGCGCCCCGATACCCGTCACCTCGGCCGTAGTAACCGGCTGGTCAAACGACACGCCCACAAAGCTCTGCGCGGCAAGGTTATAAAGCTCATCGGCCTGTGCGCCTTCAAGCAGCCGCAGCGTCGACCCAAGGTCAGTCAGGTCATGCTCGACGAGCCGCAGGTTAGGATGCTCCGAAACGCCCAGCTCATTCATCCGCCAGAAATTGACGGAACTGGTCCGCCGATACGTGCCCGTGACCTGATAGCCCTTGTCGAGCAGCAGTTTCGTCAGATACGCGCCGTCCTGACCGGACACGCCGGTGATAATCGCTTTGCGTTGGTTGCTCATGGGTCGCCTTGGAAGCAGTTAAAAAAGTCGGAAGATCAGGTGATAGCGCTATCTGCTACGACGAGCCGGCAAGTAACCGCTGCACCAGCGGATCGACTACGCGAAAGTCCTGTTCGGCCTTCAGCCGGTACAACTCAGGCTTCGGATGCGCGCCGTCGGACATCATGGTTTGCCAGCCCGGCAACGCCTCGATGTACGCGTACTGATCGACAAGCGGCACGTGCTGCTCGGCGGCGACCCGCCGGGTCATCGCCACCATCGCGCCGAGGCGGGCATTGAGGTGGCCATCGGGCATCGGGTTCGACGTCTGCAACACCGGCTGCTTGCCGAGCGCGAGCGCGGTTTTCACCAGCGCGGTTTCTGCGTCGTAGAACTGCTCGGGCGTCTGGTTATGCATCACCTCGTTGATGCCGTAGTTGATCGTCACGATCTGCGCGTCGGACGCCGCAAGCCGTTGCGCCCACGGCATGCTGTGGGCGCGGTCCTTGCCGTCGCGCAACTGGTAGGCCATCGTGCCGCCCACGCCGAGATTGACGACACTCACACGTTCGCCGAAGCTGGTATGCAAGGCGTCCTGCAGATAAGCCACCGCGTTCTGTGGGCGAGGGAAGCAATGGCCCTCGCTACAGGAGATGCCGAGCGTGGTCGAATCGCCGTAGGCTTCGATCACGACCTGTGCAGACGTCACGGCACGAGGCGGCTCGTTCGGGCGCTGCATCGGCGGCCCGTCCGCACTGGCGCGCCCGCATGCCGTAGCCATCAGCAGGGCGCCCGCGGCGCCGCGAAGTTTGCCCAGGAACTTCATGCGCGCGACTGCGGCGCTTGCGACGCGCTGCCCAACGACGCACCGGCGCGCTGCGCACGAGAGGCCGACCCATGGATCAGACGCCGCTCGAAAGCGAACCACGTCACGCTGGCATAGGTGAGCGTGATAGCCAGCGCAAGCGCGGCGGTGACATAACGGCTCATATGCAATGGCCACAGCGTGTACAGGATACTCAGGTGAATCAGATAGATCGTGTAGCTGATCGTGCCGATGTAGACCAGCACCGGATTGCACAAGAGGCGCTTGACGATGCCCTGGCTTTGCAAGGCGATGACAACGACCGATGTGCACAGAACCAACGAAACGCTGTAGAGCGCCGCATTCGAGAGTGGCGTGTTTTCGGCGCGAAAGCGCGGATAGTGAATATGCAGCCACGCCAGCACGGCCAGCGCAGCGAAAAACCCGAGCATCGCGAGCGGCCGGAACGGTTGCAATGCGTTGGGATTGCGCCTCACGGCCACGGCGAGCAGCGCGCCCGCGGCCAGCAGATCCATGCGAAACGGTGTGAGGTAATAGATCGGCCAGAACGAATCGAACCACGGCGTCGCCACGGCACGCAGCACGGGCACGGCGACGATCAACGCGGCGGCGACCCACGCAAGGGCGCGCTCGGGCAGCAACAGGATCACGAAGGGCCAGACAATGTAGAACTGCTCTTCGACGGCGAGTGACCACAGCACGTTCAGGCTGTCATGGCCGCTCTGGCCGAGCGCATCGCCGATGTTGGTGGCGAAGAAGGCGTACCACTCCCAGTGCTTCGCCCAGCCGACGCCGAACAGCAATGAGGACACCACCATCAGCAGCAGATACGGCGGCAGGATGCGGCGCGCGCGGCGTGCATAGAAATAGCCGAAATACGACTGCTGACGCTCTTTGCGATCGAGCAGAATCCCGGTGATCAGAAAGCCGCTCAAGACGAAAAACAGATCGACGCCCATCCATAGCGGCGCCTTCAGCGCGTGTTGCGCGAACACCGCCAGCACGGCGATCGCGCGCAGGCCGTCGAGCTGCAGGATGCGGCGCGAGTGAGAAGGATAAGGCGGGGCAGCCAGGGCGCTAACTGTCATGGACCGTCCATGGTGAGCATCGGGTGGGCGTCAGGCGAACTCGTTCGCGGCATGGGCATTGCGTTGCCGGCCTGATTCAGGTGCGAACGGCGAAGGCCACGGAAGTGGGATTCATTCTAAGGAAAAGAAATTGATGAAAAAACGGGAATGAAAAGAACCGGCAGATTTCGAATTCATGATGGTGCCTTCAAAGATTCAAATCTTTATTTGCCTTTATTTACTGGATTCCGGTGAATATTTTTGAATTATTTTCGAATTTCTTCACAGCGCTGTTACCGGGTAATGTGGCCCGGTAACCCTTGACTGGAGGAACACCTTGGCTCGTCTCAGCTTCGCGAAACTGCTGGTTGTCTGGCTTTCTTTTGCAGCTTGCGCTGCCTCGGCCGAAACGGCGCTGAACGCGAAGACCTCATGGATCGGCAATACCTTCGGTTTTGGCGACGGCTCGTGGACACAGATCAATATCACGGCGATCGCCGTGTCGCCGGACGGCAAGGTCTACACCAACGCCCCATGGGACGAGAGCGGCGCCGAGGCGAGTACCTATCAGAACGGCAAGATGCTTGGCTTCGCCGGCGGCACGCATGGCTGGGGTGCGGGCGGCGGCAACGCGATTGCGCTGAACCAGCACTATGTTTTCATGGCCGTTGCGCTGGGCAACGAGAGAGGTCATCTGGTCGGGCAGGGCATCTGGCCGCAAAAGGGCAAGCAGTGGTTCGGCGTTTCGCGGCGCAAGATCGAAGATCCGAAGCTGAGCGCGCTGTTTCAGCCCACGGCCGCGCTTCCCAACGCCGCAACCGACCCGCATGCACAAATGGCGGCAGGCTTCCTTGTCGTGAACGAAGTGCCCGCGGGCACCAAAGCTGACATCCAGGGTCTCGCGGCCAACGACACGACGTTGTACGTGTCGAACACCACGCAAAACCGGGTCGAAGTCTACGATGCCGAATCGATGCAACGCAAAGCGGAGTGGACCGTGCATGAGCCGGGGCACATCGCGCTGGCCGCTGACGGCACGTTGTGGGTGATAAGCGGCGCGCTCACCGACGCTACGCCCCACGTGGCGCACTACTCGGCGAGCGGCCAGCTTCTCGCCGACACGCTGCCGCTGCCGGCCGATTCGGTGCCGGTCGACGTCGCGCTCGATGCGCACGGGCGCGTGCTCGTCGCCGACAACGGTCCGCGTCAGCAGGTGCTGTTCTTCAGCAAGGAAGGTGGGCGCTACGTGGCGTCGGGCACGCTCGGCGAACGCGGCGGCATCTTCGCGGGTGTGGCAGGGCAGCCCGGGCCACAGCGCTTCAACGGACTGACCGGCGTCGGTGTCGATGCGAGTGGCAACGTTTATGTCTCGACCAACGGCATGGGACCGCATTTCGCGCCGCTCGGCGCGGGCCTCGGCGCCACGCTCGAAAGTTACGCCCCCGATGGCAAGCAACTTTGGCAGGTGCAAGGGCTGCTATTCGTCGATGGCGCGTGGATGGACCCGGCGCGCCCGGACAGCGTCTACACCGGCAACAAGCGCTTTCAACTCGACCTGTCGAAGCCCGCGGGACAGGACTGGAAATACGTAGGTTTCCTGTCGAACCGCTTCAAATATCCCGACGATCCGGTCTTTCACACCGACATGTGGCCGGGTTTGCCGATCGCCCGGCAACTGAAGGGGCATACGTTTCTCTATCTGACCGACATGTATGCGGACCATCTGAAGATCTATCGCTTCGATGCTGCGCATGACGGCGAGACGGCGATCCCTTCGGGCCTCATTGCGGGCCGCGACCGGGGCGTTGCGGGCGTGCCGAACGCGCCGCCCGGCGGCGAGTGGATGTGGCGCGACGTGAAGGGCGACGGCAAATTCACCAGTGACGAGTTCACGCCGAATACGAGCGGCACGCGGCTCGCCGGCGGCTGGGGCTGGTGGGTCGACAGCAACGGCGACATCTGGCGCACGAGCGTAGTCAAGGGCATCGACCGGCTGCATTTCGGCGGCCTCGATGCAAAGGGCAATCCGGTCTACTCCTATTCGGATATGACCACCTATCCGGTACCGCAGCCTTTCACCGAGCTGCGCCGGGCGGTTTACGTGCCGCAGACCGACTCGCTCTATGTGACCGGCTATACGGCCGACATGCCCGTCGATCGGTCCTTCTGGAAAGAGGTGGGGCGCGTGCTGGTGCGCTACGACAACTGGTCGAGCGGCAAGCCAGTCCTGCGTTACTCGATCACGCTGCCATGGGAAACGCACGCCAAGCCGGTCGTAACGATCATCGGCCTCACGGTGGAAGGGCAATACGTTTTCGCGGTCGAGCCGGTGGGTGCCGTGCACGTGTTCGACAAGGACAGCGGCAAGGAAGTCGGCGTGATCCGGCCGGGGCCCGAGGTGGGCAAGGCGTCGGGCTGGGTCGACGTGCCGAACGGCGTGACGGCCTATCGACGCAGCAACGGCGAATACCTCGTGTTCGTGGAAGAGGACGCGCGCGGCAAAGTGATGATGTACCGCTGGAAGCCGTCTTGATGTCGGATTGATTTATTTTCCGACGCCGCACATTTCGACGCATGACATGCATCGTGCGGCGAATTATTTTTCTGTCGATTTATAGAGAACAGCATGCGTTTTTTACGTGCTTTACTCGAAGCAGACTTCATGGGCTTGCATCGCGCGGCTTTTCTATGGCGCGTGCATCGCGGTGCACGCTGCATCGCTGAATCAAAAGGCATCCGATGGACAAAGGCATTCTCAAGAACGTAGGCATCAATTTTTTCGGCCTGGTGCTGCCGACCTTCGTTTCGCTCGTGACAGTGCCGTCATATATCCGGCTGCTGGGCGTCGAGCGTTATGGCGTGATTGCGCTCGTGTGGACCTTGATCGGCTATTTCTCGATACTCGATCTCGGCATGAGCATGGCGGCGCAAAACCATATCTCGAAGGCGCTCGCTTCGAAAGACTCGGACGAGTGCGCGCGCGTGTTCTGGAGTGCGACCTGGCTCAATCTGGTGACGGGCATTGTCGGCGGCCTGATTATTTATTTCGGCGCATTTCTTTACACCGCCTATTTCAGCAAAGTGTCGCCGGCATTGCAGCACGAGGTCTACATGGCGCTGCCGTGGCTCGCGGTTGCGATTCCGATTGCTAACGTCTCGTGGGTGTTTGGCGGCGCCATCAACGGCGCCGAACGCTTTGGTGTCTACAACACCAACCAGACGCTCGGCACCTTCGCGTTTCAGCTTCTGCCTTTGGGCGTGGCGTGGTGGATGGGCCCGAGCCTGCAGAACGTACTGGCTGCCGCGGTGGTGGCGCGCCTCTTCGCTGCGCTGCTGCTCGGACGCTCTGCACTGAAGGTGCTCAATCTGCGGCGCATCCTGCCGCCACAACTCGGCGTGGCCAAGGGGCTGTTCAACTTCGGCGGCTGGATGCTGATTACGAGCGTCGCCTTTATGGTGGCCGATTCGCTCGACAAGGTTTTTCTCGGCACCAGTCTCGGCGCTCGCTTCGTGACGTTCTACACGGTGCCGCAGAACCTGGTGACGCGCCTGAATATCGTGCCCACCGCTTTGGGGCGCACGTTGTTTCCGCGTCTGTCTGCCGTCGCCCGCGATCACGCGGACCTGATCGTGCAGCAGTCGCTCGAGTTTCTCAATGGCGCCTTTACGCCGATTGCGCTGGGCGCGATGTTCGTGCTCGGACCGTTCCTGCATATCTGGGTCGGCAATGAGATCGCCACGATCGCCGCCCCTGTGGGCCGCATCCTGATTGTCACGGTGTGGCTGATCGGGCAGGCCAATGTGAGCCGCATCATGATCCAGTCGCAGGTTAATCCGTCGGTGGCGGCGCGCGTCGGGCTGCTCGAATTGCCGGTCTATGCCGCCGGCCTGTGGTTCGGCATCAAGTACTTCGGCCTGACCGGAGCGGCGGTGGCCGTCGGTGGCCGCGCGCTGTTCGACTACGGCGTGCTGCTGTGGCTGTCGGCGGTTCGTGCGCGGCCGATCGTGCTCGACATGCTCCCCCATCTCGCGTTTTTGCTGGCAAGCCTGTGGCTTGCGGGTGCCGTGCCTAGTCTTTCGCTGGCGATCGTTGCCGGCACCGTAGTGGCGGCCGTCAATGTGGCGTGGTCCATCACCTCGACGCCTGCCTTGCGCGATCTTGCGCGTTCGCTGCTGTTGCGACTGAATCCGAGGAAAAGCGCATGAACCAGGATGTCCTTGAGGAAGCCGTATTACGGCCCACCCAGCGCAGCGCGCTGGCCGAACTCGCGACGCCGCCCGCAGTGCATGCGCCACCACGGCGCGTGCCGCGCGCGGACAGCCACGTCCGGGTGGCGATCGTGCACGACTGGCTCGTCACCTACGCGGGTGCCGAGCGCGTGCTCGAACAGATCGTGGCGTGCTTCCCGGACGCCGATCTGTTCAGCGTGGTCGACTTTCTCGAAGACCGCAGTTTCCTGCGCGGCAAGCAGGTGACGACCTCGTTCATCCAGAAGTTGCCGAAGGCGCGCACCAAGTACCGTGCGTATTTACCGTTGATGCCGATCGCGATCGAGCAGCTTGATGTGTCGGCTTATGACGTGGTGATCTCCAGCAGCCACGCGGTCGCCAAGGGCGTGCTGACTGGCCCGGACCAGGTGCACATCAGCTATGTGCATTCGCCGATCCGCTATGCGTGGGATCTGCAGCATCAGTATCTGGAGCAATCGAAGCTGACCAATGGGCCCAAATCCGCGCTGGCTCGGCTGATTCTTCACTACATCCGCAACTGGGATATCCGCACGTCGAATTCGGTGGACACCTTCGTCGCCAACTCGCAATTCATCGCGCGGCGCATCAAGAAGGTTTATCAGCGTGACGCGGCTGTGATCTTCCCGCCGGTGGACGTCGAGGCTTTCGTACTGCACGAGCAGAAGGAAGATTTCTATCTGACCGCATCGCGGATGGTGCCGTACAAGAAGATCGATCTGATCGTCGAAGCGTTTGCGCGGATGCCGGAACGGCGTCTCGTCGTGATCGGCGACGGGCCCGACATGCAGAAGGTTCGCGCGAAGGCGGGGCCTAATGTCGAGATCATGGGCTACCAGCCGTTCAAGGTGCTGCAGGAAAAGATGCAGCGGGCCAAGGCGTTCGTGTTCGCCGCTGAGGAAGACTTCGGCATTTCGGTGGTCGAAGCGCAGGCCTGCGGCACGCCGGTGATCGCGTACGGCAAGGGCGGGGCGCTTGAGACGGTGCGCGATCTGTCGAACACGCGACCCACCGGCATGTTCTTCGAAGACCAGCGCGCCGAATCGATCATCGCCGCGGTCGAGGATTTCGACGCGCACGCAAGCCGCTTTTCCGCTATCGATTGCCGCGCCAATGCAGAGCGTTTCTCAGCCGCGCATTTCCGCGAGCGCTTCTTCGCGCATGTGCGGGCTGCTGTCCCGGCCCTGCACGATGCGACGATGCCGGTGTATGAGCCGTATGTTGCGCCACCCACTGCTGAAATCGCTGCAGGGAATACGCCACGGATACTGGCGATCGATCAGAGCGGCGTGCTCGGAGGTGCAGAGTTGTCGCTGCTCGAGATCGTCAAGGCATTGCGCTCACGTATCGAAGTCGTACTGTTTGACGATGGTCCGTTTCGCACGGCGCTCGATACGGCCGGCGTGAATGTGCGGGTGCTGAATTCCGGTGCATTACGCGAGGTGCGCAAGCAGGGCAGCACGCCGCCGCTCGGACGCGCGATCAAAGGCGTGGCTGGGCTGGTGAAGGCTACTGTTGCCCGCGCGCGGCATGCCGATGTGATCTATGCGAACACGCAGCGCGCCATGGTGATCGGCGCGCTCGCCGGACGTATTGCGCGTCGCCCGGTGGTGTGGCATCTGCGCGATATCGTGAGTCCCGAGCATTTCGGCGGCAAGCAACTACGCATCATCAAGTGGTGCGCGAAGCTGGGTCTGGCGCACGTGATCGCTAATTCGGCGGCGTCCGCGCGTGCGTTTGCCGAGTTGACCCGCTTCGATGAAAAGCGCATCGACGTGGTCTTCAACGGCATTTCAGCGGTGCCGTTCGACGCGCTGCGC
>Ga0302232_10003318_pt1 | contig 10870 bp, 8 predicted proteins | sample II_Palsa_N2_3_FD_193575 | JGI IMG/M metagenome (GOLD analysis project Ga0302232, IMG submission 193575) | Peat permafrost microbial communities from Stordalen Mire near Abisko, Sweden - II_Palsa_N2_3 | ecosystem: Environmental > Terrestrial > Soil > Palsa > Peat permafrost | place: Sweden...
CTCGATCGGCGCGACGGCCATCGCCTGCAGGTAGGAGTAGGTCCCGGCGAAGAAGCCGCCCAGGGTGCCCGCGTGGATCCAGGTGAACCGCGCGGTGCTGCCGGAGATCGGGTAGGTAGAGCCGAGCTCGGCGTAGATCAGCGCGACGCCGATGAGCAGGATCACGCCGATGATCCACGAGATGAGGGCCGCGGGCCCGGCGGCCTCGGACGCGTTCAGCGTGCCGAGCAGCCAACCGGAGCCGATGACCGAACCGGCCGAGACCATAAACAAGGGAAGCAGCCCGACGTCCCGCCTTAGCCTAGGCGGCACCTCCGAGAGGTCTTGACTCATTCCCGTGTCCTTCCAGTGAGTTCACCGTATCGTCCGGTGAGCGATGGCCGGCGGATCCGGTACGGCTCCGCTATTGAAAAGATGCAGAATCGTTGCGTTTCGCTGGCGGCCGCCGCCTTATCCAAGCGGTCTACCAGACGATACGTGGCAGAACTGTAGCATCGGTTGGTACAAAAGTCGCCTATTGACTTACCGATATTTCCGTTTGCTTAGGCTCAATGGGCCACCTCATCGGCTTACCTCCGCCCTTCTGGCCGCGGTCGTTACTCAACCGGGCGAGGTGTTAACGTCACTGCAACATCCGGCGACGCTACGCCCACAATGTGGGCTCGATATAACCAGTCTCACGGATACTCGTATACACCAATTGGGTCTTGCCGGGCAGGCCGGTGCAAGGCCAGGACGTGCTCGTGGGTTTCGCGCTCGGCGACCAGCCGGGCCTGGCCGTCCCGGCAGAACACGATCGGCGGCCGCAAGGCACCGTTGTAGTTGTTCGCCAGCGTGTAGGTGTAGGCACCGGTGACCGGCATGACCACCAGATCACCGACGGCCGGCGCCGGCATGGGCAGTTCGCCGACCAGCCGGTCACCAGACTCGCACTGCCGCCCGACCAGGTCCACGACCTCGTCCGGCGCGTCGGCCATGCGGGTCGCGATCGCCGCCTCGAACGGCTGGCCGGTGAGCGCCGCGTCGAGGTTGTCGGCCATGCCGCCGTCGACCGCGACGAACGTGCGGCCGGTGCGCTTGACCGTGGTCACCCGGTACAGCGTCACGCCCGAGCGGGCGACCAGCGAACGGCCCGGTTCGATGACGAGCCTGGCGCCGGCCGGCAGGTACGCGGCCGCGGCCGCGGCGAGGGTGTCGAGGTAATGCTCGACCGTCGGGGCCTCGTCCTCGAGCGTGTAACGGACCCCGAGACCGCCGCCGACGTCGTAGACGTCGAACGTGCCGAGCGCGGCGACCGACCCCAAGGCCTCCACGGCCCGGGCGAACGGCTCGGTAGCCAGGATCTGCGACCCGATGTGCAGGTGCAACCCGTCTAGCTGGAGCCGGGGGTTGGCCCGGATCCGGGCGATGGCCTCGCGCGCCTGGTCGGCCGGCAGGCCGAACTTGGACTCATCGCCGCCGGTGGACTGCGATTCGTGGGTGTCAGGCGAGATCCCCGGGATGATCCGGACCAGCACCCGCTGCGGGCCTGCGGCCGGGGCCTGCTGGCTCGTCAGGTGATCCAGGCGATCGATGTCGTCGAAGTTGTCGACCACGACGGTTCCGACGCCTGCCTGCAGCGCCATCGTCAGCTCTGCGGTGGTCTTGGCGTTCCCGTGCAGGTAGAGGCGTTCGGGCGGGGCGCCGGCGGCCAGGGCCATCACGAGCTCGCCGGCCCCGGCCACGTCGATGGCCAGTCCCTCGGCGGTAAAGAGCTGGTAGGCCGCCAGGCAGGGGAACGACTTGGACGCGAAGACCACATCGGAGTTCGGGTGCCGGGCCGCGAGGCCAGCACGCAGGCGGCGGGCCTGGTTCCGCAGCCCGGCCTCGTCGACGATGTACGCGGGTGTCCCGAACCGTTCGGCGAGTCCGGCGACGCCGACGCCGCCGATGACGAGTTCTCCGTCCGGAGTGACCGAGCTGTGCTCGGGAAAGAGCGGGAGCAAGTCCAGGCCGCGGGGGCGAACCGAATGAGTCTTCATGGGCTGAAACTAGCGCGGACCGCGGCCGGTAGCTAGACAGGGGCTCGGCGCGGGCCGGAGACTGACAGTATGACAGTCACCGCGACGGAGTTCGATGAACTGGTCACCCTGCTGCGCGGGTTCATCCGGCGCGAGGTGATGCCCGCCGAGGCTGGCATCGACGAGTCGGACGAGATCCCGGCCCGGCTGATCGAGCAGGCCAAGGAGATGGGCCTGTACGGCTACGCGCTGCCCGTCGAGTACGGCGGCCTGGGCCTGTCGGTGGAACAGCAGGTCCGGTTGGCCATCGAGCTTGGCTACACCAGTCCCGCGTTCCGGTCGCTGTTCGGCACCAACAACGGGATCGCCGGCCAGGTTCTCGTCTCGGCCGGCACCGAACAGCAGCGCAAACAGTGGCTGCCCCGGCTGGCCTCCGGCGAGGTGGTCGCGTCGTTCGCGCTGACCGAGCCGGAGGCCGGATCTGATCCGAGCCGGCTGGCGACGACCGCGCGGCTGGACGGGGACAGCTGGGTCATCGACGGCCTCAAGCGCTACATCACCAACGCGCCGGCGGCCGACGTGTTCATGGTGTTCGCGCGCACCGACCCGCAGGCGCCGCCGGGCAAGGGCATCGGCGTGTTCGTCGTGCCGGCCCGCACCGACGGGGTAGCGGTCGCGGCCCGGGATCACAAGATGGGCCAGGCCGGCTCCTGGACCGCCGACGTCGCGTTCACCGGCGTCCGGGTCCCGGCCGACGCGCTGGTCGGAGAGGCGGCTCAGGCCGGTTACGCCACCGCGATGCGGAGCCTGGCGCACGGGCGGCTGACCATCGCGGGCGTCTGCGTGGGAGTCTGCGCCCGGCTGATGGACGAGATCGTCGGGTACGCCAAGGAGCGCACCCAAGGCGGGCATCCGATCGGCGAGTACCAGCTGGTCCAGGCGATGCTGGCCGACTCCCAGACCGAGTACCTGGCGGCCCGGGCCCTGGTGCTCGACGCCGCCGCGCGGTACGACGCGGGCACCGACCGGCGGCTGGCCCCGTCGGCGGCGAAGTACTTCGCCAGCGAAGCCGTCGGCCGGATCGCCGACCGTGCGGTCCAGATCCACGGCGGTTCCGGTTATATTCGCGGGATCGCCGTCGAGCGGCTGTACCGCGACGTGCGGCTGTTCCGGATCTACGAGGGCACCAGCCAGATCCAGCAGCTCGTCATCGCCCGGGAGCTACTCAGGTAGCGCACCGAGGTTGACCGGGGGGTGAAACCACCGTTCGTTCGGTCCAAAAATCTGCCAAAGCCTAGGTCATCTCGTTGATATACGGGGCTAACGTGATCGTCATCCGGGTGTGGGACGGTATCTGGGGTGGCGGGTACGTATGGGGACTGGCGCGGGCATGTGATCGTCTGCGGGCTCCGGGGGGTCGGGCTCCGCATCGTGGAGCAGCTGAGCCTGTCCGGGGTCCCAGCGGTGGTCATCGACGACGACCCGGATATTCGCCTGGCCCGGATCCTGGTCAGCTGGGGCGTGCCTCACGTCTCCGGGAGCTCGCGGGTCGCGGAGACCCTCACCGGAGCCGGGCTGGCTGGGGCCGCGGCGGTGGTCTGCGCGGCCGAAGATGACCTGTACACGCTGGAGACGGCGCTGCTGACCCGCCAGCTCCGCGAAGACGTGCGGGTGGTCGCGCAGCTGGGAAACCCGGCGGTGGGCCGGGCGCTGGCCCAGGTCGGGGTGGCGGTGCTAGATGTCGCCGGGCTGTCGGCGCCGTCGGTGGTCGAGGCCTGCCTGCGGTCAGGCGCGCAGGAAATGAGGCTGTCCGGAGAACGTTTCATCGCCGCGTGGACCCCGGTACCCCGGGCGGCCAGCCTGCGTGAGCTGTACGGCGCGCTGGCGCCGATCGCCGTCGTTCCCGCCTCCGGCGGCGACGTGGTGGTCTGCCCGGGCCGTGACGTCCAGGTCGCGGCGGGGGATGACGTCATGGTGATCGGCACGCCGGATGAGCTGCAGAACGCCGGCGTGAGCGCGCACACCAGCGTGAGCGGGCATCACGGCGGGCCGGGAATTCCCCCGGGTGCCAGGGCGGCCCGGCGGGCCTGGCGTCTCGGGCTTTCGCTGCTGCACGCCGCGGACCGGCGGCTCGTGCTGGCCATGGCCGCGCTGGTCACGGTGCTGATCGGCTCCACCGTCGTGCTGCGGCTGGCCTACCAGCTCACGAGCACGCAGCATCTGTCCGTGCTTGACGCCTTGTACTTCACCGTGGAGACGATCACCACCGTCGGCTACGGTGACTTCTCGTTCCGGGGTCAGCCCACGTGGCTGATGGCCTGCGCCGTGTGCCTGATGCTGGCCGGCGCCCTGTTCGTGGCGGTCTTCTTCGCCCTGCTCACCAACGTGCTCGTCAGCCGCCGGATCGAGGAATCGCTCGGCCGGCAGCAGATCACCGGGCTGAGCGGGCACGTCCTGGTCATCGGCCTGGGCGCGGTCGGCATGGGGGTCGTCAGGCAGCTGGCCGCGGCGGGCCGCGACATCGTGGTGGTGGAGAAGAGCGAGCACAACCGCCACCTCGGGCAGCTCCGCGCGCTCGGCGTGCCGGTGGTCATCGCCGACGCCACGCTGCCGGAGACCCTGGAGTCGGTCCGGCTCGCCAGCGCCTCCGCGGTGGCCGTCGTGACCAGCGACGACCTCGCCAACCTGGAGACCGGCCTGGCCGTGCGGGACCAGCTCGGCGCGCGCTGGGAGACCACGCCGGTCGTGCTCCGGATCTTCGACCCGCAGCTCGCCCGCTCGGTGAAGGACAGCTTCGGGTTCACCATGGTCCGGTCGACCGCGGCGCTGGCCGCACCGTGGTTCGTGGGCGCCGCGCTCGGCCTGGACGTGCTGAGCACGTTCTACGCCGGCGACGTACCGCTGCTAGTGGCCCGGCTGACCGTCACCCCCGACGGCGGGCTGCACGGGGTGGCGATGCACGACCTGGGGGCCAGGACCCGGGTGCTCGCCCTCAGGCGGGCCGCCGACAAGCTGATCCTGGAACACCCGCCCCGGCGCAACACCCGATTCCGGCCCGACGACGAGGCCTACCTGATCGGCCCGTACGACGAGCTGCTCACCGTGCTGCGCCGTGACCGGCCGTCACCGCGGGCACCGGGGCCCGTTCCGTCGGACCCTGGTGTCTGGGTGGCGGATTCCGGATCAGCCGCGGCGGCTACTTCCTAGTCGTCGCGCGCGATCGGGGCGAGCCGGGTGAGGATCAGCTCGGCGGCAATGAGGATTACCGCCAGGACGGTGACCGCCGGGCCGAGGGCGGCCAGGCTGGTGGCGCCGATGAGCAGGCCGATGAGCGCGGACAGGCCCGCTCCCCCGGCGGCCGCCGCGCCCACCTGCCAGGCGATGACGTGCCCGGCGCTGTGCTCGCCGAGGCGGACCGGGGTCAGCGAGATCAGGGCGGGGAAGACACCGGCTAGGGCGCCGCCGAGCACGGCGAAGCCGAGCACGGTCCCCACGGTGCCGGGCTGCCACCAGATAACCGCGGCGGCGAGCACGGCGACCGCGCTGCCCCACCGGACCACGGCCTGCGGCGGTACCGGGCGGGGCGCCAGGGCCAGGCCGATCCGGACGGCGGTCAGCGCGCCCCAGTAGCCGAAGGTGGCCAGGCCGGTGGCGCCGGCCGACAGGTTCAGGTGGCCGCGGCAGAAACTCGCCTCCCACTGCCCGGCGCCGACCTCAAGCCCGGTGTAGACGAAGAAGACGCCCATGCCCGCGGCCACCACCGCGCGGTACCGGCGCCGGGACCATCCGGCGGCCGGGTCCGGCGCCGCGGCGGCCGCCGACCCGTCCGGCGCCACGGGCGGGCCGTAGCGCTGCCGCTGGCGCAGCCAGAAGCCGGCCACGACCAGGTCCAGGATGACCAGGGCCGCGTAGGCAGGCCGCCAGGAGCCAGTAAGGATAGCCGCGGTGATGACCAGCGGACCGAGCGCCGTGCCGATACCGTAGGCGCCGTGCAGGAGGTTCAGCAGCCGCTGCCGGCCGGTCAGGGCCACCGCCGTGTTCAGGCCGCCGTCCATCATGCCGGCCGCCGCGCCGGTCAGGACGGCCACGGCCAGCACGAGCCAAAGCCCGGGGGCCAAGGCGAAGCCGGCGTAGCCCGCGGCGGCGGTCAGCCCGGCGACGGTCAGCAGGGCGGCTACGCCCAGTCGCCGGATGAGCCGGCCGACGAACGCGGTGACCAGGACCGATCCTGCCGTGGCGAGAAGCAGGATCAGGCCGAGATCACCGACCGGCGCGCCGAAGGTGACGCGCATCGACGGCCAGGCGGTGCCGAGCATGCCGTCAGGCAGACCCAGGGCCACGAAGCTGCCGAGGCTGAGCACATCGGCGCCGCGGCCAGGGCGGCCGGCCGCGCCAGGACCCGGAAGAACTGACTGACGCGGCTCGCTCATCGCTCCATCCAAACGCACCAGCCTGGGAACCCGCCAATCCAGGCCCCCGCGGGGCCTGGCGCTACTGTTCCCGTTCGCAGGTTCCGCGTCGCCGGGCGGTCAAATTGGGTGCCTCACCTGCGTTGACGCGCGATTCCCAGAGTGTCATCGTGGTGTACCGCCGGGAAATCGTGGGATATCGCCGGAGAAGGGTATGTGAACCATGGCCATGCCGGGCACGGACTCCGATGAGCTCGCCAAATTCGGTTATAAGCAGGAACTTGATCGCTCGCTAGGCCTGTTCTCCTCGTTCGCCGCGGGGTTCAGCTACATCTCGATCATGACCGGGGTGTTCGAGCTGTTCTTCTTCGGCTTCGGCTCCGGCGGTCCGGCCTTCATCTGGACCTGGCCCGCGGTGTTCGCGGGCCAGATGCTGGTCGCGCTGTGCTTCGCCGAGCTGGCCGGGCAGTACCCGCTGGCGGGTTCGGTCTACCAGTGGTCCAAGCAGATCGCCAGGCCTTTGACCTCCTTTTTCGGCGGCTGGATCCTGAGCGTGGGATCGATCGTCACGCTCGCCGCGGTGGCGGTCGCCTATCAGGTCGTGGCCCCGCAGATCTCGGCGGCCTTCGAGATCATCGGCAGCAGGTCCGACATCGGCCAGGTCGCGACGCCGGGCGGTGCCAAGAACGCCCTGCTCCTAGCCGCGGGCCTGGTGGTGTTCACCACCATCATCAACATGATCGGCGTCAAGCTGATGGCGCGGATCAACAACTTCGGCGTCATGGCCGAGTTGATCGGCGTCTCGGTACTGATCATCTTGCTGGCTGTGCACATCCGCCGGGGCCCGGGCGTCATCTTCGACACGTTCGGCACCGGCAAGGGCTATCCGTGGGGCTACTTCGGCGCCTTCCTGGTGGCCGGGCTGATGAGCGCCTACGTGATGTACGGGTTCGACACCGCCGGGTCGCTGGCCGAGGAGACCGTGGACCCGCGCAAGCACGCGCCGCCCGCGATCATCCGGGCGCTGACCGCCGCCGGGATCGCCGGGCTGCTGGTCATCTTGTTCGGTGAGATGTCGGTGCCCAACATCCATGCCCCCCAGCTCGGCACCTCCGGGCTGCCGTACCTGGTCAAGTCGACGCTCGGCGGCACCACGGGCGACGTGTTCCTGGTCGACTCGCTGATCGCGATCACCGTGTGCGCGCTGGCCGTGCACACCGGGGGCATCCGGATGATCTTCACGATGGGTCGTGACGGCCGGCTGCCGTTCGCCTCGGCCATCGCCAGGGTGCACGGCCGGTCCAAGACGCCGCTGGTCCCCTCCATCGTCATCGGCGTGCTCACCCTCCTCCTGCTCGTCCTGAACGTCGGCAACCAGCGGGCGTTCTTCGTGCTCACCTCGGTCGCGATCATCATGTTCTACCTGGCCTACCTGTGCGTGACCGGGCCGCTGCTGGTCGCGCGGCTCCGCGGCCGGTGGCCCTCGGCCGAGCACGGCCCGTACTTCTCGCTGGGCCGGTGGGGGGTGGTGGTCAACCTGCTGGCCGTCGTCTTCCAGGTCGGCGTCATGGTCAACCTGGCCTGGCCGCGCCCGGCCGTGTACGGCGGCGGCGCCTGGTACTTCCAGTGGGGGGCGTTCACCTTCACCGGCGGGCTCGGCCTCGTCGGCGTGATCTACTACCTGGTGAAGCACCAGGGCCGGGAGACGAGCGTCCTGGCCGAGCACCGGGCCGATGCCACTCTCGCGACGGCCCGTGTCGGCGACGAACCCGCCTGACCCTGGCCCGCTAGCTGGCTCCCCGGGGGACGCCGCCGGTTTCCTCGGCTCGCACCCGCCTTTCGACACGGTAGAGCCGGACGAGCTGGCCAGGGTCGCCGCCGTGACCCAGACGGAGGTCAGCCCGGCCGGAAAGACGATCTTCTCGCAGGGCGCGGGGCCGGTCGATTACCTGTGGATGGTCCGGGCCGGCTCGGTCGAGATTCGCCATGACGGGCGGATACTCGACCGGCTTGGCCCGGGCGAACTGTTCGGGCAGGCGTCGATGATCTCCGGGCTGCCGACCGGCTTCGAGGCGCGGGCGGGCGAGGATACCGTCTGCTATCGCATCCCCGCGGACGTCGTCCGGCCGCTGCTCGCGCGGCCGGACGTGCTCCGGTTCGTGGCGCGGTCGATCGTGGCCCGGACCGGGGTCGCCGTGCCGCCGGAGGCTGAGACCGACCCGCTGGAACAGCGCGCCGCGACGCTGATCCGGACACCGCCGCTGCTGTGCCACGGCAGCGAGCCGATCCGCGAGGCGGCGAAACGGATGACCGCCGAGGGCGCGAGCGCCGTGTTGGTCCGCACCGGTACCGGTTCCGAAGCCCGGCTCGGGATCGTGACCGATCGCGACCTGCGTTCCCGGGTGATCGCCGCGGACCTCAGCCCGGATGCGCCGGTCTCGGCGATCATGACCGAGCCGGCCTACAGCGTGAGCGCCGACCGCCTGGGCGGCGACGTCCTGCTCGACATGCTCGAGCGAGGGGTGCATCACATCCCGGTGCTGTCCCCGGCCGGCCAGGTCCTCGGCGTGATCGACGATGGCGACCTGGCGGCGGCGGAGGCGGGCCGGCCGTTCCTGCTGCGCCGCGCCATCGACCTGGCGACGAGCCCCGCGGAGCTAGCGGCCACCGCGGCCGGCCTGAACCCGGTGATCATCTCGCTGCACGACGCGCGAGCGACGGCCGAGCACGTGGCGGCGGTCCGTTCGGTCGTGCTTGACGCGCTGACCCGGCGGCTGGTCGATCTGGCGGTCCAAGAGGCCGGCGACCCGCCGGTGCCGTTCACCTGGTTCGCGCTCGGCAGCCTGGCGCGGCGGGAGGTGATGCCCTCCTCCGACGTCGACAGCGCGCTCGCCTGGCGCGACGATGAACCCCGGGCGGACGAGGCTGATCCTGAGGTCCGCGGGTACCTGGCCCGGATGGCCCACACGGTGGAGGAGGGCCTGGCGGCGTGCGGGATCCGGCCCGACGCCCACGGCGCGAGCGCATCCAGCCCGCTGTTCGCGCGGTCGCTGGCCTCCTGGCGCGCGGTCGCGCGCAGCCTGGCCCAGGACCCGACCCAGGAGCAGGCGCTGATCCTGGTGTCGGTGATCACCGACAACCGTCCGGTCTGGAGCACCGTTTCGGCGGGCCCAGGGGCCCGGGCCGCAGACGGGCTGTGGGAGGCACGGGCCCGGCCCGGGCCGGAGCTGCTGCGCCTGCTCGCCCGGTTCGCCCTGTCGTTCCGGCCCCCGACAGGGTTCCTGCGCGATTTCGTCGTCGAGCATTCGGGCGAGCGCCGGGGACAGCTCGACATCAAGCACGGCGGGCTGATCCCGATCGTCGACCTGGCCCGCTGGGCCGGGATGGCCGCCGGTGTCGCGAGTGTCTCGACCGTGGAGCGGCTGCGGGCGGCCGAGGCGGCCGGGACGCTGGAAAGCGCACAGGCGCGCACGCTGATGGAGGCCTTCGGCTTCATCTTCTCGCTGCGCCTTGATCATCAGGTGGAACAACTGCGGCGCGGCGAGGAACCTGACGACTTCATCGACCCCAGGACGCTGAACCCGCTGGCCCGGTCCTATCTCCGGGAGGCGTTCCGTGCCGTGGCCTCGGTGCAGTCGGGCCTGGCGAACGAGCTGGCGCTGGGAATCCGGTAGCGCTGGCCATGAAAGACGGTACGCGCCGCGCGGGCGGGCAGGACGGGTGCCGTCCGGAAGAGCCACGGTTCGTTCGGCCTGAGTGGCATTTCATGGCTGAGTCGCCGAAGGTAGCCCTGATGTCCGTCGACACCGAAATGTTACCGAACCATTTTCACGTCCAGGCCATCCGCCAGCCGATCGGCTGCGAAACAAACGCGTGACGGAGATCCGTAGGCCGACAAAGGCCATGGGTCCGGTTTGGGAGGGGAAATTGGCATGGGCGAAATGCGCTTGCTCCGCTCTAATACTCTAAGTGTTCTTATTCTTACAATCCGCTAAAACGCCCGGCGTGGCCTTCGCCGTCGGCGACGCGCATGCCAACCAGCCATGGAAAGGATTGTCATGCCCAGTCAGGATGCCAAACGTCCATCAGAGCAGGCCCGCCGCCTGTCACGGCGTTCCATGCTCCGCGGGGCCGCGACCGCGGGTGCCGCTGGTCTCGCCGTTACCGCCATCGGATCGGCGGCCAGCCCGGCCTTTGCCGCCACCAACCGGACGCAGGACCACAGTGCGCCGCAGGTCACCGGATCGATCATGGTGCACGTGCGCGATGCCAAGTCCGGCGACATCGAGGTGTTCTCAGGGACGAGCAAGACCCGGCTGCGGGACAAGGACCTGGCCGCCCGGATCGCCCGGGCGATCGGGTAACGCCCGCCTGCCGGGTAACGCCCGCCTGCCGGGCAACGCCTGTCATCTGCCTATTCGAGCCAGTTTCGATCCAGTGAGGTAACGAATGTCATCGCAT
>Ga0302232_10003325_pt1 | contig 10865 bp, 7 predicted proteins | sample II_Palsa_N2_3_FD_193575 | JGI IMG/M metagenome (GOLD analysis project Ga0302232, IMG submission 193575) | Peat permafrost microbial communities from Stordalen Mire near Abisko, Sweden - II_Palsa_N2_3 | ecosystem: Environmental > Terrestrial > Soil > Palsa > Peat permafrost | place: Sweden...
GTGATAGTCAAGGTTGGCGTACCACCTGCTCCCGAGGCCGAGCCACATCTGCAGCGACGTCATCGAGGTCAGGTTCAGCGGGGCCGGGAACGACGCCCCGTACGTCAGCGGGGTCACCTGCCCGCCCGGGTCGCCGAAGCTGTCCGGATCCCAGCACGCCGTCCACGGGCCGACCGCGCACTGGGCGGACCGGGTGACCCGGCTGCTGCTGATCTGGGAGAACGTGTCGAGCACCACCGGGGCCGGCGGCGGGACCGGGACGGGGGTCGTCGGCGCCGGCGCGGCGAAGCTGATCTGCTGCTGCACGTCCGCCCGCCCGTACGGCAGCGCCGGGATGGTGAGCGTGACCTGCAGCCCGGTGATCTCCTTCTCAAAGAGGGTGTTGTACGTGGGCACCGTGGGCTGCGCGCGGAAGCAGTCGATGATCATCGGCAGGGGAGTGCCGCCCGCCGGGTCGCGGGTCCACGTCATCGTCCACATGTCCTGGTCGACGGCTTCCTCGAGCATCTCGCGGGCCGCGGCCAGAATCTGCCTGGTCGGCGCGGTGATCCAGATCGGCAGCTTGATGGTCCGGTTGGACGCCCGCCGGCCGAACGGGCGTTCCCCGTCGAGCAGGAGCGAGGCTACGAAATCCGTGGTGGGCTGCGGGGCGGACAGGTCGAACCCGGGCTGCAGGCGGAAAACAGCGCCCGGGCACATCGGGTTCACCGACGCGACCCCGCCGCCTAGCAGCTCGACGCAGTTGGCGATAGTAAGACTGTCCGACATCAGCCAGTCACCCCCTGTGACAGGCCCGGGGATGCGTTAGCTACGGCGCGTGAGTTCGTCATCGCTAAGAGCCGCCGCGCGGGTAACGGCTCCTGAAGCTGGCCGCCTGGCTCGCCCCGCCGATCGCCCCGCCCACCGAGCCGCCGACCCCCGCGGGCACGGCGGCGGTGACGTCGATCAGCCGCTCGAGCCGCGCCGCGATCCCGGCCAGGGTCATCCCCCCGCCGGGTGACACCATCTCGGGGCCTTTCTCCCCGAACCCGTAGGCTTTCCCGCTGGCCCCGTACCCGATCACAGGCTCGGAGATCATGCCGCCGGACCCGTACCAGGTCGGTGCCGTGCTGGCCTGGGATGCCTGCGGCCCGATCCCGGCCAGGGCGGCGATCACGCTCGCGGCGGTCAGCGGCGCCGCCGCGGCAGTGCTTGTACCGTCCGGCCCGTCATCTGAGTCGTCCCCGGCCGCTGATGCCGCGCTCGCCGCCGCGGCTGCGGCTGCGCTGGCGGCGGCTACCTGGGCGGGAGTCAGGCCCAGCATCCTGGTGACCCCGGCGATGGTGGCCTTCTGGCTGGCGAGCTGTTTCTTCCACGCGGCCACGCTGGCTTTCAGCGCGGCCGTGGACCCGGCCGCTGAGATCCAGGACGACAGGTGAGAATCGGAGCCGGCCAGCGACGTCCGCCACTTGGTCAGCGCGGTCCGCTCGCCGGTCAGCGCGGCGATGTGCTTCTTGTCGGCGGCCTCAGCGTTCACGTAGTGCGCGTGCAGGGCCTCGGACAGCCCCCCGGCGCCGGCGAGGGTCTTGTCCCGGGACAGGCCGCTGGTCCACGTGTCGATCTGCGCGTTGACAGTGGGGTGCTTGCTGCCCGTCCAGGCTTTCAGGTACGCCGCGCCCTGGCTGGCGACCGACCCTCCTGCCGCGTAGCCCTTGATGCCGAGCGCGGCGAACAGCGGCGCCAGTATCCTGCTGTCCGCGGCGGACACCACGGTCTCGTCCTTGGATACGCGGATCAGCACGTCATCGGCGGTCGGCGAGGTGCCCGCGGTGACCTTCCCGCCGGCGGCCAGCCCCGTGTCGCCCTGCGCGATCAGGCCCGCCGCCACCGGGTCGGAGATCCACGGGTAGTACCCGCTCGCGTTGTACTTGGCGACGGCCTGCCGGGCGTTGTCCAGGGCGTTCAGGGATCCCGGCTGACCGGGATAAATCTGCCAGAGCCCGGAGGCGCCTATGGAGTTGACGACATCGACCCGGCCGCCGGACTCTGCTATGGCGATCTGGGCCATGTTTGCGGCGACGGCGGGGTTGCCGCCCGCCTGGATCCACAGCGCCTGGAGCTGCGCGTCCGTCAGGTCGCCCTTGCCGGTGGCGGTGGACCCGCTGCCGATGCCGAGCAGGCCGAGGATGTCGCCGCCGAGGCCCTTGAGCGCGCCGAGCGCCTTGCCGGGCAGGCTGGTGACGGAGATGAGCCCCTTCTTGACGATGTCCTCCAGGGCTTTCGGGAGCCCGCCGAGTACCTTGTCCGCGATCGCGACCGGGTTGGCCCGCAGCATCCCGCCGAGCAGGCCGCCCATCAGGTGCTCGCCGATCCCGGCCATCACGGTGGAATCGGAGTGGATGCCGAAGAACGATTTCACCGCGCCGACGATCGGCTGGACGATGTTGCTGTCGACCCACGACCCGATCCCCGCCATCGCGGAGGTGATGCCGCTGAACAGGCCGGAGATGATGTTCCTGCCGGCCGATGCCAGCCAGGACACGGCGCCGCCGAAGAACCCGCTGAACCGGGCCCCCACCCCGGAGAACCACGGCGCGACGGTCCCGGACCAGTAGCCGGAGACCCCGGACCACAGGCCGCTGATGACGTTCCTGCCCGCGGCGGCCAGCCACCCGCCGGCCCCGCCGAACCATCCCCCGACGCGGCCCGCCACGGATGAGAACCACGGGGCCACCGTCCCGGACCAGATGTCAGCGATGCCCGACCACAGGCCGGAGATGATCTTCCTGCCGCCCGGTACCAGCCACGACCCTGCCGCTGAGAACCACCCGGCGATGCGGCCGGGCATTGCGGTGAACCACGCGGAGACGGTTTCCCACGCGTCCTGGATACCGGACCACAGCCCGCCGATAAGGCTTGATCCAATGGATGCCAGGAAGCCGGTGTCCATGGAGATGCCAGCGCCGATCGCCTCGAAGAACCCCGGCAGGGTCTTGTTGAAGAAATCGCTGACAGGGTCCTGGACGTCGTTAATGAACCCGTTGTGGGCCGTGGACCACATCGTTTCCCAGGTATTGAGGGTGTTCGCCGCCCAGTCGGGGATGTCGCCGTTGAAGAAGTTCGACACCGGGGCCTGCACGTCACGCAGGAACCCGTCGTGGGTGGTGTCCCACACTCCGGCGAGGCCGCTGGAATGCGCCCAGCCGGGCAGCATCACGGTGAAGAAATGATCGACGGGCAGTAGCAGGCCGGTGTTGAAGAACCCGCCGATCGTCCCCCAGAACCCGGACCAGTTAGCCGCCGGCGGCGGTCCCAGTTCCTTCCCTATCTGCTTGAGCTTGGCCTGGTATCCGGTCAGGGGCGCGGCGTTCACGGCCGGCGAGATGAGCGTGGCGTTGATCGCGTTGATGTCGCCCTGGGTTAGTTTCAGCCTCGCCAGCTGCTTGTCGACGGATTTGGTGTCCGACCCCGGGCTGATGTTCATCTGGTCGATCGCCTGGATTTGCCCGGGGGTCAGGTTCAGCGAGGTGAGAAACGCGTTGAGGTCCGCGGAGTCCACGGCGGGGTGGATGAGCGTCGCGTTGATCGCGGCGATCTGCCCCGAGGTCAGGCCTAGGATTTTCAGCGTCGCGTCGACCTGCTTCTGGTCGGACTTCGGGCTGATGTCCATCTGGTTGATGTTGAAGATCTGCGTCGGGGTCAGTTCCAGCGCGGTGAGGAACGCGTTCAGTTCCGTGGCGTCCACCGACGGGTGGATGAGCGCCGCGTTGATGTCGGCGATCTGCCCCGGGGTCAGGTCCAGTTTCGCCAGCAGCGCGTCGACCTTCGTCTGGTCTGACTTCGGGCTGATGTCCATTTTGTTGACCGCGGCGATCTGCCCGGGGAACAGGCCGATCGAGTCCAGGAGCAGGTACGTCTCCGACGGGTCCGTCTTCGGTCGGATGACGAGGCCGTTGATCGAGGCGATCTGCCCCGGGGTCAGCCCGATCGTCTTCAGCAGCGCGTCAACTTGCTTCTCGTCGGATTTCGGGCTGATGTCCAGGGCGTTTACCTTGTCGATCTGCCCGGGGATCAGGCCAAGCTGGGTGAGGAACCCGTCGAGCAGCGTGTTGTTCGCCCGGGGGCTGAAAACATCGGTGTTGATCGCGCCGATCTGCGTCTGGATCAGGCCGAGTTTCTTCAGCAGCGCGTCGACCTGCGCCTGGTTCGACTGCGGGCTGATGTGCAGCTTGTTGACTGCGGTGATCTGCCCCGGGAGCAGGCCGATGTCCGTGAGGAACGCGTCGAACTCCGTGACGTTCACGGCCGGCGCGAGAGGCGTGTTGTTGACCTGGTTCCACAGCGCCTCCGCCTGCGCCCTGGTGAATCCGAGCTTCTCGGCGAAGACGACGAACTCGGCCTGAGCCTGGGCCGTGTTCCCGAGAGTGGCGACCAGCGCGGTGGCCAGGGCCTGCGCCGAGGCGGTCATCGCGCCGAGGTTGTCGTGGGAGCTGCGGGCTGCGGTCGCGAAGTTGTCGAACACCTTCTGGCCGCCGCCGACCTGGAAGATAGCCGCGGCCATCGCCGTGCTGAGGTTCTGCTGCAGCGCCGAGGCCAGGTTGTTCATGTCGTCGGCGAGGTTCGATGAGTCGATGGTGAGCGTGGAGACGATGCCGTCGAGGTTCTTCGTGGCGTCCTTGGTGTTCCCGAGCCACAGCGTCAGCGACTTCAGGCTGTCCGGGCCGGTGTACCCGGCGGTCTGCGCGAACGCGTACAGCTCGGCGGTGGCCTCCTTGCTGCCGCTGGCCGTGGGGATCAGCTGCGCGACGAGATCTTTCCCGGCCTGGGTGAGCATCGCGGTGCCCTTGGCGCCGAGCCCCGCCGCGCTGGCCTGGTTGAGCAGCGCCGCCTCCACCGCCGAGGCGCTTGATATCTGTGACTGGAACTGGGATTGCAGGGTGAGCGAGGCGTCGCTGACGGTGCCGAGGGATTTCTTGAGCGTCAGCGCGGCTGTGCCGGTGCCCTCCATCGACGCGCCGGACGCGGCGGCGTCGGCGTTCATCGTGTTCATGCCCTGCTCGAAGGTGATGAACGCGGACGCGCCCCCGGTGACCACGCCGAGGAACGCCGTCCAGCCGCCGGTGATGGCGGAGACGGACGATTTCTGCTGCTCGGACGCGAACGTCACCGCGTCAAGGGCGCCGGTCAGCAGGCCGCCGCTTACCGACATCTCCTTGTACCCGGAGATCAGGTTGGCGACCTTCTGCTGCATCAGGGCGAACGAGTCGCCGGCGTTCACGCCCGCCAGGTCCATCAGGGCAAGGGCGTCGGAGTAGGAGTAGCCCTGGGTGATGAGGCTGCCGGTCTCGGAGAACAGGGCTGTCTGTTCCTTGGACAGGCTGATGATCGCGCCCTTGTAGGCGCTGATGTTGTCCGTCGCCTGGATCGCGGCGCCCTGGCCGGGGACGAAGATGCCCTTGACGGCCTTCCCGAGGTTCTCCACGGAACCGATCACGTTGCCGCCGGCGAAGTCGGACCACGACTTGGTCCAGTCCTGGCCGAAGGCGAGGGCGTCCTTGCCGAACGAGTTGGCGGTGCCCCCCAGGGTGTTCCAGCCCTTCATGATCTGGGCGGTGCTCACCTGGGAGATCGACGTGTTCAGCGTCCCGATCGCGGAGTTGATCTGCAGGATGGCGGCGCTGGCGTTGTCGGAGGCGATCCCGGTGTTCAGCGTGCCGATGAGGCCGGTCACGCTGGCGCTGGCCCGGCCGGCCTCGTACACGACGTCGGCGAGCGCGGCAGCCGCCACGACCGCCCAGGCCCACGGGCTCAGCGCCAGGGCGCCGAGTTTGGCCAGCAGCCCGCCGCTGGCCTCCGACGCCACGTCCTCCTCCGCGGCGAGCCCCGCCATCGCCTCGCCCTCGGCGGCTGTCGAGGCTTCGATCTCAGCCATCGCCGCCTTGGTCTCGGCGGCGGCCTGCTGGGCCGCGGACCCGAACAGCCCCCAGCTTTTGAGCTGGAGAAGGATGACCGAGCCGAGGCTCATGAACTTCTGGCCGAGATTCGACGCGGCCCCCGACAGGTCCGTGAACATCGCCCCGAGCCGGGTGAACCCGCCCGCGTCCTTGTCGACGTTCGCGAGCGCTCCCGCCCCCTTGGCCACCCCGCCCAGGGCCAGGGTCAGCGAGTACAGCGGCGACACCATCTTCACGGCCAGGTCGGCGAGCAGCCCGCCCCACAGCAGGAACGCGTGGATGCCGAGGACCGCTTTCAGGATCGGCGCGGGGATCTCGGAGAACACCTGCACGAGCTTCGCGGCGCCCTCCACCAGGTCCAGCAGGTAATGCACGGTCCCCGGGTCGGATTTCAGCAGGTTCTCGAACGCCACCCCGAGCGTGTCCAGGATCTGCGCGAGCTGCTTCATGATGTTGTAGCCGGACACCAGCATCGCGCCGGAGGCGCCCTGCGCTTTCTGGAACAGGTCCAGTTTCGCTATCCAGGTGTCGAACCCGGTCACGACCATCTGGATGCCGCCCGCCGCGACGGAGGACTGCTTCCCGACCAGCCCCATCACCCCGCCGTACAGCTCCAGGATCCCCGGCTGCAGATCCTTCTGCAGCTGGGACAGGCCGATGTGGACGGGGCCGAGGCTCATCCCGAACGTGTGCGCTACCTCGTCGACAGCCTTGATGTTCCTGGCAAGCTGCTCCCAGATCGGCAGGGTCGTGATGATCGTCTGCGCCATCGTCAGCGTCGTCTCGACCACGATCACCGAGGTTTCGATGAGGCCGTCGAGCAGGATGTGCCATAGCTGCACCTGCCCGATGAGCTCAGTGGACCCGAACGCCCCCGCCCACAGCTGCACCTGCCGGGTCAGGTCGAAGAACCCCTTGCTCCCCCCCTCGGCAGCCTCCCCTGCGTCCTTGGCGACCCCGACGAGCTTCCCCATGCTGAGCGCCGCCGACGCCGACGCGACGCTGACGCCCGTCAGCGCCTTCTGCAGTCCCGCCGCCTGCTGCGTGGCCACGGCGGCCCCGGCGACGTTCACGGTGACGTTCCCGGCCTGGCCGCCCGCCAGCGGCGTCCCGGCAACCGCCGCCTTCAGCGCCTCCGCCGCCGCTGCCACCTGCGCGACGGAGGCGAGAGCCTGCGCGTTGTTCACGTCCAGCGGCACACCATGCGCCAGCATCGCCTTCAGCGCGGTGAACGCGGCCCGTCCCTGCGCGATCGCCGCGAGCGCCTGCGCGTTGTCCACATCGAGCGGCGGGGTGCCCGCGATGTCCCTGTCCAGGTCCCCGAGCTGCCCTGACGCGGACGCGGCCTGCTGCTGGAACGCGTCCAGCGCCGTCGCGGACTCCCGGAGCTGCGACTGGAACGCGGCGAGGGCATCCGCGCCGGCCTGCCCGGGTCCGCTCATCGCGGCGGTGACCTGCGCGAGCAACTGCTCGAGCTGCTCGAGCTGCGGGATCGCGGCGAGGATCGCGGGCCGCTGCGGCGCCGCCATCTGGTTGAGCAGCGTCGCGTAGTCGGCGGATGCCTGCTTCACCTGCGTGTCAAGCTGCTCCGCCGCCTGCGTGCCCGCGTCCGTCCCCGCGGTGCCGCCCGCGCCCCCGGCGGAGGTGACCGGCGCCGCGGCAGCTTCGGCGGGGGCGGCAGCCGGCGACGTGGCCGCGGGGGACGGCGCCGCGGCGGCCTCGGGCGCGGCGGACGGCGACGCGGCTGCGGGGACGGGGACCGCGACGGGGGCAGCCGCCGCGTTTGGAGCGGGGCCGCTGAGCATCGACTGGATACTCCCGGTCAGCAGCGCCGCGGCGGCCGACCGCAGGGCCGCGGCGGCGTCCCTGAGCTGCCCGGCCGCGTCGGCGGTGTCAGCGGCGGCGCTCCCCGCAGCGGCTGCCGCGGCTTTCTCCGCGGCGGCTGCGGCCTCAAGGTCCCCGGCGGCCTGCTCCGAGCCCGGGCCGCTGGCCGCCTGGCCCTGACCGGTGATCACCTGCCGGATGTAGCCGGACTGGTCCTGCGGGACGCCGCCGCCTTGCAGCACCTGCTGCACCGGGGTGACGGTGCCGCCGCCGCCCGGGTCGGAGATCATCCGGCCGAGCAGGCCGCCTTGCGCGGAGGACTGCGCGGTGGGTGCCCCGGTCACCGGGTGGGGACTGAACAGGCTGTTGAGCGTGCCCAGCACCGACCCCTGCGGCGAGGACTTGAGGCGCTGCGCGGCGTCGCGGGAAATCATATTGTCGAGATCGGCGAACATACGCCGGGCCCGGCCCAGGCTGGCCGTGTCGAAAACGGCGGCGACGCGGACCTCGCGGTCCTTGGTCAGCGCGTCGAGCTTGGCGCGGGCCGCGGCGAGATCGGCATCGAACTTCGATGTGTCAATCGACAGTCTCGCCTCAATGGACCCAGCGTCAAAGGCCATGCTGCTCACCTCCCCGGTCGAGGAAGAGGTTGTGACCGTCGCAGGCGGCCTGCGCCAGCTCCGGCGTGTCCATCAGCCCGATGAGCGGATCATCGTCGGACGGGATGGCTGTGAGCTGCACGTAAATCGTGCGGCCCGCGTGCCGCCCCGTCCGCCACGGGAAGCGCGCCGGATTGAACGCCATCACCGGCCCCCCGGCTGCCGGGCGGCTTCCATCTGCTCGATCATCCCGGCCAGGTCGATGACGTCGGCCCCGGTCTTGACCCCGGTCCGCACCGTGGGCCCGTACGGCCCCTCAGGCGGCGCGGAAGCAGCGGCCTGGAAGCTGAACGGCACGCTTTCGTCCTCGGACATGCCTTCGAGGTAGGCCCGCTGCCGGTCCCACGACAGATCGTCCCAGTCGTCCTCGGTGAAGTTCAGGTAGCGGCGGACCGAGTACAGGATTACCCGGCGACTGCGCGCAGCGGGGAGCTCGGCCGCGCTCTCCCAGCGCCGGGTCCGGCTTCCGGGGACATAACCTCCTGCTGCAGCCAGGCGTAGAATGCCTGCCTGCGCCGCATCGGCAGCGCCAGGATCTCCGCCTTGGACGGCGACCCGGAGCACAGGTCGGCGTACAGTTGCGCCATCTTCCCCATCAAGCTCACGACGTCCTCGGGGTTCAGGTCGTCCAGGGCGTCTGTCACCGATGCGGGGTTGGCGGGGTCCGCCGTGGAGGGCAGCTTGTCCTCCGACTCCTTGACGACCTTCTTGACCCCGGTCAGGAACTTGGCGATCTGCCTGTCCGTCGGCTCGTCGATCACGCCGGACGGCCCCGGTATCACCTTGTCCCCGACCTTGTAGGTGAACGTGTAGCCGAGCTCCTCGGCTACGGACTCCGCGCTGAATGCTGCCAATGACCTTTCCCCCCCTGCCAGGCTCCTCCCGGAGCGATGTTCGAAATAAGATCTACGAGGTGGCCAAACTTGTGAGATCCGACCACGTGATACTGCTGAACGGGCAGATAGCGGACAGGGTGAGCGGGTAGACGCGCTGCTGCGCGGCCCTGCGGTACGCCGTCTGCACCTGACCGGCGCTGATCATGGTCGGGACGTAGAGGACCCTGGCGTACCCCGACTGGTTCTTGCCGATCAGCGCCACGCTCAGCGACGGGAACACCGTGGAGAGGGTGAGGACCGTCTTGCCGGGCTGGCTGGCCCCCGCCGCGGTGGTCGCCTGCGTCCCGGAGTTACCCCACGCCAGGCTGACGTTGTTCAGGGTTTCTTCCGAGAGGTTGCAGGTCACCGTCAGGTCCGCCGTCGAGACGGCGACGCCGACCGGTGTCGGCTGCTCCTCGATGAGGATGTTCTGGGTCGTGGGAGCGAACGTGAGCGTCACGCCGTCGAGGGTGCCGCCGACGTAGTTCCAGCCCAGGCCTGTCCACGACGTGCCGTACCCGAGATAGGCGTCGCCGGGCACCGCGGTGCCGGTGGGGGCGGTGAACAGCACCCCGACCCCGTACAGCACGTTCGTGGTCGTGTACGCCGGAGGGGCGTAGTTGAGCGGGACGATCGCCATATCAGTGCTCCTGGATGATCTTGACGCCGGCGTTCAGCGCGGCCTCGGTCAGGCCGGGCACCGTGTGCGCCGGAACAGTGGTTGGCTGGTCGGTGACCGTGACCCCGCCCCACGTCATGGAGGAGTGGGGCGCCAGGACCCGCATGACCGCTTTCTCCCCGGCGGTCGCGTCGGCGCGGAGCTTCGCGAGCTCTTCCTCGAGCTTCGCGGCGAGGCCGGACTGGTCCTCCGCCGCCGCGGGAGGCCCGGACGCCAGGGCGGTGACGGGCGCCGCCAGCGCCGCCGACGTGTCGCCTGCCGCCGCGCCTGGCACCTGCGCCGGGGTCTGCGCGGGCGGCGCCGCTGGCTTGGGCGCTGGCGGGGATGATGCCGGGGTGCTGGTCTCGCTCATGGGGTCACCGTCACAAACTGGTAGGCGCGGACACACAAGGTGGTGGTAGTGGTGAAGTCAACGATCACGGCGCCCTGCGCCGCGGCGGTCAGGGCCTGAGTGTTGATCGCGCCGGTGTAGGTCACGGTGGTGGGTGCTTCCTGGTTGTAGGTGAGCGGCGACCACGGGCCCAGCCACCCGGACGTGGAGGCTGCGATGGTGCCCGCCTCGGCGGTGGCCGGCGGCACCTGACCGGAACTGCCCGCCACGTTGCCGATCAGCACCTGGTAGGCGCCGGGCGCGGTGGCTCCGGCCGTGTAGTACAGCCACACCGCGCCGTTGTTCGCGTTCGGGATGATCACGCCCAGCGAGCTGGCGGTGGACCACAAGGTGGCGAACGCCGTCCCGCCCGCGCCCGCAGCATCCACGCCGGCCGCGCCGACCGTCGCGTACAAGGGAAACACCGACACCGCCGACCCGGTGTTGAACAGTGCCGGGGTGACAGATATCCGAGGTCCTGCGGGCATGTAAGACTCCGATCACGAGGACGTATGAGCAGGTCAG
>Ga0302232_10003341_pt1 | contig 10845 bp, 9 predicted proteins | sample II_Palsa_N2_3_FD_193575 | JGI IMG/M metagenome (GOLD analysis project Ga0302232, IMG submission 193575) | Peat permafrost microbial communities from Stordalen Mire near Abisko, Sweden - II_Palsa_N2_3 | ecosystem: Environmental > Terrestrial > Soil > Palsa > Peat permafrost | place: Sweden...
GCCCTCATCGCAGTGCGGGTTGGCAGCGGGTACCCTGGGCGGAAGACATCTCGGGGCTATAGCTCAGCTGGAAGAGCACTTGCTTTGCAAGCAAGGGGTCAGGGGTTCGAGCCCCCTTAGCTCCACAGGTCAGAGCCCCGGTTTCGGTTCCACAGCGTGTCGCTCGGAGCCAAACCGGGAGCCAAAGTGTCACCCTGAGACATGGGTAGACGCGGCTTTCGCGACGATGCCAACGGTCCAGCTCGCCATGCCGGGTGCTCAATACAGAAAGTAGCCCTGTTCCTGGTCACGCCGTTTAGGACTGCCCGGACCTTAGTCATTCGCCGGATAGTGCCGGGAAACCGCTTAACAGCCATAAGAATACGTGCTCAAGTACCGATTGCCGGATAGCCTGGAAGATGCGCTGACCTCAAGTGGCATTGCCGCAAAGCCCGGACCGGAAGGCAGGGAAAGGGCACCTGGTGATGCGATGCCGACGATTCGGTGATTTCGGGAGTGTCGTGCGTAATAGGTGTATCCAGTCATTGCGCTGTGTTATCCCGCCGGAGAACTTGGCAAAGCGGAAGGTAAAACTGGCCGTAGGCAACTCGGCAGCACCTCGAAGGCGTCTTACTTACTGGCCGTGGAAAACCTCCCGGTTAATAGCCGCCATCGAAAGGATATCGTGATGAACCGTTTTCGGCTGCTGCCCCGTCCCGCCTGGTGGGGTACCCGTAGCGCCCGACTGAGCGGCCTCGCCGCCATCGGCCTGGCTTCTTTTGTTGTGTCATCGGTCCCGGCGTTGCCAGCGCAAGCCGCGACACAAACGGCGCCGACCACGATCTCTTCGTCCACAAGCACCGGGTGGATGCCGGTCGATAACACGACCACCACCTACCCCGCCGGGCAGTACTGCACCGACACGATCGTCGTTTATGTCATCCTGAGCGAGGAGTACATGGACACGACAACGTTCGCCAACGGAACGACCCTCACTCTGGTCAGGGGCCCGTTGGTGCTCGGATTCACCAACCCCACTACGCACCGGACGGTCATCCGCGACGTGAGCGGCTCGACGGCGACCACCATCTATCCCGACCTATTGGGGACGGAGACGGGAACGGGCAACAACTACTGGCTCTTCGGCCCGCAAAGCAAGATCAACACCGGCGAGCCCGGCCTCGTCTTCACCAGCGGGCCTGTCGCAATAAACTTCAACCTCAACCTCAACCCGCCACAGGCGACCAGCTTCTCGCTACAGGGAACCCAGGTCAACGGCTGCACCCTGCTGGGGGCGTCCTGAGCCCACGACCGGGCGCGCCCGGCGCCAGGCCAGAGGCCAGGCCCGACAGGCGTGCGGCGAACCTCCATCGAGTACCGACTGCAGGCTCAGGTTCGGGCCGATGCGGAACGAGCGATAGCCAGTTCCCAGGCGGCCCACGCGAAGTTCGCTGCCGCCGCCGGCAGGAACACCATCGCCCACCCGACAGCCACCGTTGTAAAGGAACCCCCCACGAGGGTAACGGCGCCAAGGCCGACCAAGACGACTCCAGAGGCAATGCGCACGCGTCCGAACGCGCGGAGGTGGCGGTACTCGAATGGCCAGATTATGCGTCGCATGCCCGATCGCGGGGGAGATGCCCACCACCCGCGCAGACCTGTCGGAGCAGTGTTGTCATTTTGTGCGTTCATCGGGAAACTTCCCGTCAGCCGTGGTGCCGGCTATCCGACCACCTATAAAAATGATATCACTTTGATATCTGCATTGTCAAGAGCGGCAGGGCAAGCCGCCCTGGCATGTCTGCCCGCCGGCCTCGTTCGGCGTGGCGGCCTGCCGGATACGCCCCTGCGCGTCGGCGAAGTACAGCGCGGGCCGTCCTAGACGGAGCCCGAGCTCAGCCGGGGAGGTCGGCCGGGCGCTTCTTGGCGAGATGGCCGTGCAGCACGCCCGTGGCCTGGCCGACTTCGATCAGGTAGCCGTCCGGGTCTCGCATGTAGCAGCGGATCTCGGCCTCGCGGTCGATGGGCGGCGTGACGAACTCCGCGCCCTTGGACTTCCATTCCTCGTAGCAGGCCTGGATGTCAGCGACCCGCAGGTTCAGGAAGATCGAGGTGGTGTCGCCTGGCTCGTAGTTGACCACCGAGATGCCTGGCTTGTCGGGGGTGGGGGGCCCGCCGGGATTCATCAGAATCCACGAGTTGGACAGCTTGACGATGCACGGGTTCTCCTCAAGGACCACGGTGCCGCCCAGGACGCGCGAGTAGAAGTCCCGGGACCGCGCCACGCTGCGGACGGTGATGAACATGGTCACGACGATGCCCTCGGCGGGCGCCGGCAGGTTGGCGACGTCAATGTGGGGCGAAGGTTCTGTCATGCGCTAACCGTTCCCCAGGCGGGACGGCGCACACAGGCGAGGCCGTGTACTGCGCGGCCAAAGGCCGATCTGGAGATGCTGACCCGGGTACTGGCGGCCGAGCAACATCCGCCGGACTTCCACGCGGTCACGCCCCGCCCGGCGCCATGGATACTGACATGCAGGTCCGGGCTGTGGCCGGTTCTGTGCGCGGTTGGTTTCTCTCCGGTTGCTTTTCTGCGGGCCCGGCGGTTTCCGGGCGTGCTGCCGGGCCCCGGTATCCGGGGATGGCGGGGTGAAGCCGGTCATGGTCATGATGGGTCTCCTTGGGGAGTCAGTGCGGCCGGTCCCCGGGCGCCGTGCCCGGGGGTCGGCCCGCGCCTCAGCGACGCCGGGCTCGTGATAACCGACCAGGGTAGGGGCAGGATGAACTCGCGGCGCGATGCCAGGTGAGCTACTGTCTCCGGCAGTCCGGTGTACTTTGCAAGCAAGGCAGGGGTTCGAGCCCCTTAGTTCCACGGGCTCCACGGGAGAAGCGGTGCCGCAAGCGCCAGCACGGCGGGATACCGGCCAGTCATCGGATGTGGCCAAGCTCGTCAGGCTGCATCACCGTCGGCGCGGCTGGGCCTGGGTGGCGGTAGGCAGCGTGATTGGCCTCGTGGTGTACGCGGGGATCGGGGTAAACCTGTCCGGGAACCTCACCGGGACGGCCGAAACCCTCAGCTTTATCCCGGTCTTCGTGCTGCTCGCTTTGGTTCTGGCCGGGCTGGTCATCGTAATCGTCGATACATCACGCATGCACCGCGCCGAAGCGGCCGCCCGGGTGAGCGCGAAGGGCAGCGTTTCGCATTACCCGCTGTACGCTCTCGCGCATCGCTATCCGCCGCGCCACCGTGGCAGCTGGGTGTTCGCCATCGTCATGCTCGTCGCGATGACTGGTATCACCGTGTTTATCCTGCCCGCCGAAGTGAATTCGTGGGCATATGTGGTCGGCGCGGAGAACCGGGACACCTTCAACCCGGCGTCGTACGGTCAGGCCTGCAACGACATGCCCCGGGGTGGCGGCTGCCGCACGGTGACCGAAGGCTACCTTTCCAACAGCGGCGCGAACGTCGCCTGGGCCAGTCAGGTGCCACTCGGCCAGCCGTTCGGTGTCCGCGACCCGCTCTGGGCCTGGGGCAGCGGGCGGAATCTCACCAGCGGCGACGGCTCGGCGATCGAGACGATCGTCGGGAGCCTGTTCTTCGATGCAATAGCGCTCCTGCTGCTGTACGTCGTCATCGTGCTAGTGCGCGACACGTCGTCGGCGCCAGGCCAGCGGACGCCTGTGCCCGCTGGCGCCGATCCGGGCGGAGTCCGCCGGACACGTCAGCCCGGTCGCGGTCATCACGGGAGCGGCGTTCGCCGCCCTGCCCGCCGCGGGCCAGGCAGGCGCTGACGATCGGGCCCAACGGCGCCTGCCGGTGGCTCAGATCCGATGGCCCGGGACGTTGCTTAGGCCACTCAGCACTTCCGGGCTGTGGTAGCTGGCGAGTTCCCGCTCGAGGTGACCAGGTAGTACACGCCGTCGACCAGGACGATGCTCGGATCCGGGCTGAAGCCAGGGATCAGCGGATTCGGCAGCATCAGGAGAGTTCCACCTTCGCGGTCAAGGGCAGATCGACAGCGGAGGTACCGATCCGGAGTTGGTAGCCGCCGGGTTCGTAACGCCAGCCATCCTGCCAGTACGCCAGCAGCCGTGTTGGCACGCCGATTTTCAGCCGTGCCTTCTCCCCGGCCCGTACGCGCACCGGCGCGAAGCCGACCAGCCAGCGCACCGGCCGGTCGATGGCGGAGACGGGACGCTCCGCGTAGATCTGCACGACCTGCTTACCGTCGCGCTCGCCAGCGTTCTCGACCTCCACGAATACCGGCAAGGACTCTCCAGCGGCAACCGAGGCGGGCGCGTCGGCACCGGTCACTGTGATGTCGGTGTAGCCCTGGCCGCTGCCGAACCAGTACGCCGGCGCCGCCTGCTGCTTGAGCCAGGCCCGGTAGCCGATGTGGATCCCTTCGGCGTAGTCCAGCGCGCCGCCGGTGGGCGCGGTGGACATGACCGGCACGTCGGCCTCGGCCGCGGGCCAGGTGGTGGGCAGCCGCCCGCCCGGCTCGGCCGCGCCGAGCAGCACGTCAGCGACGGCGCGGCCGAATTCCTGCCCGCCGAAGTAGCCGACGAGCACCGCCGCGACCTGATCGCGCCAGGGCATCAGCACGGGGGACCCCGCATTGACCAGCACGACCGTATGCGGGTTGGCGGCCGCCACCGCGCGGACCAGATCGTCCTGACGGCCAGGCAGCGCGAGCGACGTGCGGTCGTAGCCCTCGGACTCCACCGCGGAGTTGGTGCCGACGACGACCAGCGCGACGTCGGCCTCGGCGGCCGCCACCGCCGCGGCGGCGATGAGCGTGTCGGAATCGGTGGCCGCCGGCTCGGTGCCGAAGCGGAGCGACAACAGCTCGGCCATCGGGCCGGTGCGGCCCGCCAGGTCGTACTCCAGGCGCAGCTCCACCGGCGTACCCGCGGTGAGGTTGACCTCCGCGGCGGCCGTCGGAGGGGCCAGCAGCGCGGCGCCGAGGTCGGCATGTGAGGACTCGGCGATCTCATCGACGATGAGCTCACCGTCGAGGTACACCTTGCCGTGGCCGACGGTGGCGAAGCCGACGCGGACCGGGCCAGACTCGGCCGGGGTGAACCGCGTGGCTAGCTCTACCGTGGCCGACCGTCCGATCGGGGCGTCTCCGCCGAACCAGACCAGCGCGCTCGAGCGGCGGTCCTCGGCGAACAGCTCGGTGCCGCCGGAGTCCAGGAACCGGGCCCGCAGGCCAGGCCCGCCGGTGACCGGGTTGGTCATCTGCGTCAGCGGCAGCTCGGCCACGCCATCGCGCACGACGGCACCGCGCGAGTAGGTGACGTCCATGCCGGGCAGCGCGGCGCGCAGGCCGTCCAGCGGCGAGATGGTGTACTCCGGCACGACGGTGGCGCTGCCGCCGCCCTGCGTGCGGGCGTTGGCCGCGTTGTCGCCGATCACGGCGACCGAGCGCAGGCGGGCAGGGTCCCACGGCAGTTCGCCGCGGTTCTCCAGCAGCACGGTGCCCTCGATGGCGGCCTGCCGGGCGAAGGCGATACCGTCCTCGACCCAGGCCGGCTCGGCAGCCGGGGATCCGCCGAGCGCGCCCACCCGCTGGGCCAGGGCGAGGATCCGCGCCACTTTGCGGTCGATGACCGCCTCACCGATCTCGCCGGAGCGGACGGCCTGCACCAAGGCGTCGCCCCATGGTCCGTCCGGGCCCGGCATGACGAGGTCCTGCGCGGCTCTGGCGGCCGCCAGCGACCGGACGGCGGTCCAGTCGCTGATCACCACGCCGTCGAAGCCCCACTCGCGATTCAGCGGGGTCTCCAGCAGGTCGTTCTCGGTCGCGGTGGTGCCGTTGACCGAGTTGTACGAGCTCATCACGAGCCAGGCGTGCGCCTCGGTGACGGCCTTCTCGAACGCGAGCAGGTACAGCTCGCGCAGAGCGCGGTCGCTGACCCGGACGTCCACGGTGAAGCGGTCGGTCTCGGAGTCGTTGGCCACGTAGTGCTTCGGCGTGGCGCCGACGCCGTTGTCCTGTACGCCGCGCACGTAGGCGGCGGCCAGATCGGCGGTGAGCACGGGGTCCTCGCTGAACGCCTCGAAATGCCGGCCGCCGAGCGGGGAGCGGTGCAAGTTGATCGTCGGGCCGAGCACGACGTCGACGCCCTTGCGGCGGGCCTCCACCGCGGCCGCGGCGCCGTAGCGCCGGGCGATATCCGGGTCCCAGGAAGACGCGAGCGCGGTGGCAGACGGGAGGTTGAGCGACGGATCGCGCTCGTCCCAGGTCTCGCCGCGGACGCCGGACGGGCCGTCGGAGACCAGGATCCGGCGCAGCCCGATCTTCTCGATCGGCCAGGTGGTCCAGAAATCACGGCCAGTCAGCAGCTGGACCTTCTCTTCCACGGTGAGCGCGGCGAGCGCTCCGGCGATCTTCGGGTCGCTGGTGAGAGCAGTCATGACACCGTTTCTCCTAGTACACGTCGACGAATGCGCTCAGCCGCGCGTCGGCTGAGGATGCCCCGACCAGAACCTGGTAGCGGCCGGGGTGGACGGTCCACCCGGCCGGGTCGCTCCAGGCCGCGAGGTCCGCAGCGGTCAGCGGCGGCACCGCCGCCGTCGGGGCATTCGCAGGCGGAGCCCCCGCCGACGCGGCGATCACGTTGCTGACCGACCCGGCGAAACCGACGGGCCGACCTGGACACCGCGCGCAGGCCGACCTGGACACCGCGCGCAGCCTGATCTCCGACGCCGAATCCGGGCCGTCGGCGCCGAATCCGGGCCGTCGGCGGGCTGACGACCGCCGCCGCGACCGATGAGCTTGGTGCGCTGGTCTGGCCGGACTTCGTGTTCGGCTGCGTGGGCTATCCCTCCAGGGCCGGCGGCGGGACCGGGAGCTTCCGTGCGGTCAGGCCGGCCTCAATGGCCCCGACCACCGACTCGGCTACCTTTACCCGAGCCCACCGCTTGTCCTCGGCCTCAACCAGCACCCACGGTGCGGGCGCATGATCAGTTCGGTCCAGCATCTCCTCTACGGCCGCCTCATACTGCCGCCGCTTCTCGCGATTACGCCAATCTTCCGCAGTCAGCTTCCAGGTCTTCAGCGGATCGCGCTGGCGCGCCTTGAACCGTCTGAGCTGTTCGGAGGACGACAGGTGCAGCCAGAACTTGACCATGATCATGCCTTCGTCGGCCAGCGTCCGCTCGAACTCGACGATCTCCTGGTAGGCGCGCCGCCACTGCTCCTCGGTGGCGAATCCTTCGACTCGCTCGACCAGGACGCGGCCGTACCAGGACCGGTCCAGCACCGCCATGCCCCCCCAGCCGGGCAGCACCGGCCAGAACCGCCACAGGAAATGGTGGCGTTTCTCGTCATAGCTCGGCGCGCCGAATTGGGCGACCCGGACGTGCCGCGGGTCCAGCGGCGCGACGAGCCGTTTGATCGCACCACCCTTGCCGGAGGCGTCCCATCCCTCGAAGACCACGCAGACCGGCGGCCCGAGCTGCGGATTGTCCCCGATCTGGCCGCCCAGTACCAGCCGCAGCTGCAGCAACCGGTCCTGAGCCGCGACAAGGCGGGCCGCCTCGGCGTTCGGGGTGAGCTTCAGGCTGAGATCCAGTCCGGCGAGTACGCCGCCCTTGCCAGCCATGCGCCACGCCTCCCCTCATCCATCGACCGAGCAGACCGGCCGCCCGGCTAAATCCTCCAGCGATTTACCCGGGTTCGAGTTCCTTGTAAACAGTAAAGATGTGCTGAGCTCCCAGCGTCCCATTCTGCCGGGCACGCGCGGTCCGTACGGTCTCCTGGCGCTCGACCGGGGATCACAGGTTCCGCGGGCCGGGTCCTTGGCCGCCGAGTACGTCGTCCGGGTTCATGAGCTTGCAGAGCCCGAGAGACAGGCACCCGCAGCCGATGCACCCGGTCAGGCGGTCACGGAGGTGCTGGAGCCGGGTGATCCGGTCGTCCAGGTCGCGACGCCAGGCTGCCGAGAGGCGTTCCCAGTCTCCGCGAGTGGGGGTACGGCCATCGGGCAGGTGGTCGAGCGCTGCCTTGATCTGGCGCAGTGGGATACCCGCGCCCTGGGAAGCACGGATAAACGCCACCCGGCGCAGCATGTGCCGGGGATACCGGCGCTGGTTACCTGTGGTCCGCCGGGCTGAGATCAGGCCTTCGGCCTCGTAAAAATGCAAGGCGGAGACGGCCACCCCGCTGCGGGCGGCGAGCTGGCCCACGGTCAGCTCGGAGCTTGGCAACGGATCCCCTGACATGTCCCTGACCTCAACCATACCTGAGGTTGTACCGCACGTGGCATGTCACTCACACCCGCCGGGCAGGCATTGGTCACCTGGCAGCCTCGCGGCTACCCGGCCACCATCGGCCCTGATGCCAGCCGTTTCCCGGGGTCAGAGAGTCAGCCGACCCCGGCCGCGACGAGGAGCGCGTCCGCGAGCTCGGCTGGCTTGGTGAACAGCGACTCGTGGCTGCCCGGTGTGCGGATGGGCGTGGCACCGATTCTCTTGGCGAAGCGGTCCCAGCCGTATTCTCCCGGGGGCAGCGCCACGTCGTCAGCGGACAGGACGTAGCTCAGCGGCACGTCGGCGTCCTGGTACGCGGTGCCGTTGACCGGGGCGTCGGTGAAATACCGATAGGGCTGCGGCCGCAGCTGGGCGTGGACGACCTCGGCGGTGGCCGGGTCGGCATCGTTCATGAAGACGCCCTGGAACACCGGCAGGGGCAGCGCGACCGTGTTGTCGGCCGAGGCGCCGGCGAGCTGGGCGAACAGCTGTTGGTAGTCCGGCGGCAGCTCGTCATAGAGGGAGCGTCCGGCGGCCGGGACGAACGCGCTCCAGAACACGACACGGCGCAGGCGCGCTGCCGCGGCCGCGGTGGCGCCGGCGATCACATAGCCTCCCCAGCTGTGCCCGACGAGGGTAATGCCGTCCACACCGAGGTTATCGATGTCCGCCACCAGGGCGCTGACGCATTCGTCCAGGGCTAGGCCGGCCGGGTCGTCGTTGACGCCGAGGCCAGGGCTGGTCGCGGCGAAGACCCGGTGCCCCCGCGAGCGGAGCGCCGCGGCCACGCCCTGGTAAGCCCAGCCGCCATGCCAGGCGCCGGGGACGAGCACAAAGTTCTCAGTCATGAGCGGTCCTTCCTTCGGGGACTAGGCGTAGCTCCGGTCGATCACCTCGCGGACGAAACGGTCCGCGGGCGCGTGCAGCGCATCGTGGGCGGCCCTGAACAGCTCGTGCACCCGGCCCCCGGGCCAGCCCTCGGGGAGCAGCTCGTCGGGCAGGTCGGGGTCCCGGAACGGCATCGTCCGGTAGGAGGCGACGAGCCTGACCTGCCGCCGCAGAGCCTCGTCGCCGGGGAGCGCGGCCAGGTCGGCGGGCGGCGGGAGTTCGGAGTACCGGGACAGCAGCTCGGAGTACTCGCGCGCCAGGCCATCGAGGTCCCAGCAGCGGCCAGCCATCTCACGGTCGGCGGTGCGGTCAGGGGCCCGGCTCTCGAGCAGGTCGAGGCGCCCGGCGGATTGCTCGCGCAGCGCTTCGGCGATGCGGCCAAGCCGCGGATGCGGGCTGATCCAGGTCGCGCTGGCCAGGGGGCCGAACCCGTGCCACGCGAGGAGCTTACGGAGCTGATCTCGCTGCGACCGGTTCTGCTCGGGGATGGCGTAGATGACCATCCGCCACAGGCCGTCCCAGCGGCTGATCCCGCGGTCGAAGATGCGCGCCCTGCCCTCATCGAGCATGGCGAGCCCGCGCGGGGTCACGGCGTAGCTGGACTGGCGCCCGTTGCGGTAGGTCTCGAACCAGCGCTCGCGGCGCATCCGGGCGAGCACCACCCGGGCCGCGGCGTCGCTGACGCCGAACACCTCGAGCAGCCGGTTCAGCGCCCGCATCGGGACCCGTCCGTCTCCGACGTAGCGCAGGTGGTCCCCGAACAGGTCCCACAGGACTGCCCGCGGTTTCACCGCGTATCGCTCCAACGCCGGGCCTTCCACCCGACCATCATATGTGACATGCTTTTCACGAAAAACGTGAAAATGAAACATTATGTGGCAGGAACTGAACTATGCGGATCGCGGTCGTCGGAGGCGGGCCCGGGGGGCTGTTCGCCGGCTCACTGATCAAGCGGTCGGATCCGGGTCACGAGGTGACGGTGTTCGAGCGTAACCGCGCAGCGGACACGTTCGGGTTCGGCGTGGTGTTCTCCGACGCCACCCTGGCCGGCATCCACGCGGCCGATCCCGTGCTGCGGACCGCGCTGACCGAGTACGGGACGCACTGGGATGCCATCGAGGTGCGTGCGGGTGGCGAGCGCCACCGCTGCGGCGGCAACGGGATGGCCGCGGTCGAGCGCAAGATACTGCTTTCCTTGCTGCAGCGGCAGGCCACCGGCGAAGGAGTGGACGTCCGGTTCTGTTCGGAGGCGGACATGGATGCGGTCCTCGGCGCGGGATACGACCTGGTCGTCGCGGCTGACGGGGCGAACTCCCGGTTCCGGGAGCGGTACCGGGACGCGTTCGGGCCCAGTGTCGAGACCGCGACGGCGAAGTTCATCTGGCTCGGCACCAGCTACCCGTTCGAGGGCCTGACGTTCGTCCACGAACGCGGTCCGCACGGCGTGTTCGCCGTGCATGGCTACCCAATCGGCAACGGGGTCTCCACCTTCATCGTCGAGACCGACGAGTCCTCCTGGTACGCGGCTGGCCTCGATGAGTTCGACGCTAGCTCACCGCCCGGCCGCAGCGACGGCAAGAGCCGCGCCTACCTGCAGGAGCTGTTCGCGGGGCAGATCGACGGCCGCCCGCTGCTGGTGAACAACTCCCGCTGGGGCAACTTCTGCACCCGCCGGGCGCGGCGGTGGCGGCACCGCGTCGGCGGCACGGCGATCGCCC
>Ga0302232_10003344_pt1 | contig 10836 bp, 17 predicted proteins | sample II_Palsa_N2_3_FD_193575 | JGI IMG/M metagenome (GOLD analysis project Ga0302232, IMG submission 193575) | Peat permafrost microbial communities from Stordalen Mire near Abisko, Sweden - II_Palsa_N2_3 | ecosystem: Environmental > Terrestrial > Soil > Palsa > Peat permafrost | place: Sweden...
CGGACGGGCCAGTCACCTCGCCCCCCACCAAGCGCAAGCGCGCGGTTGCCTCGGACGGCAGCCCTTCCTCCTCCTCGCAGCAGTATGATGACGACGACGATGACGACGACGACGACGACGACGACGCAATGGAGACCACCCGCAAGTCGGCGGTGGACGACGAGGCGCCCTTCATTCCAAAGGGTGTGCCAAAGGTCCCCGGCAAGCGTGGTCGCAAGAAGCGCATCGGTGTCGAGCCCGGGGCTAGCCCTGGTCCCGCTGCCGTGTCCCCCTATTCACCCGCCGTCAGCATTGTTTCTTCGGCCGCGTATGCTTCTGCGACGGCATCTGCCTCGTCGTCCTCTACGGCCCTCAACACGGTGATCCCTCCCATCCCCAGCGGCACCCCCGTTCCAGTAAAAAAATAAAATTAAAAAAATTAACAACTCGCACATAACTTTTTTTTAATTTATTTTCAGGTCAATCCGACCCCTCGCGTCGACGCCGCCAAAGCTGACAAGGGCGATCTAGCACTCACGGGCTACCTCGAGCTGCCCCAGTTCACGGCCAAGGAGATGATCCAGATGGGCCACCACCTCGGCCACACCGAGGCCAACCAGTCCATCGGCGGCATTGTCCGTCGGATAAAGCTCAGGTACCCTGTGTATTTATAGTAAAAACTAATCTGTGCTCAATACCAGTGCGATCCAAACCAAGGCCGACGAACGGCGCAAGGACGCACAGCTGGGCGACTCCCCGCCGGCAGACGACCCCATCTTCACCGACCTTCGGGCGGTGCGTGCATCCCAGCAGTCTCCCACGGGATCCCTGAACGGCGAGGGCGGCGACGATGCGGCCAAGGGCGCTCAGGCTCCTGCTTCAAGGCAGCGTCGTGCTCGCCCTCAGCCTGGTGCGTTGGCCTGGTCGTCCGGTGGAAAGTACGAGCGGCTCTTACCTTTCATATTGACAAAAATAAATGTTAGGCTCCAAACGTCCCGTCGAATGAGCGGCAGCGAGCCTGTGTCGCCCCCACTCAACGGCGAGGATCAGGCGTCCGGTGCGCCCGCATCGGCGTCCGGTTCCGGTTCCGGTAGCAGCAGCAGTGCCTCTGCAAACGGCGGCGGCCCACCAGGCGGCGAACTGCCCAAGCACGTCAACCACGACCACTGCGATAGCTGTGCTGGCTCTGGTGTCCTCATCTGCTGCGATACCGTACGAACGATCACCCCCATTTCCCTAATTTTTACTAATGCTTTTGGGGGGGGTGGCGCAGTGCCCGTTGTCGTTCCACTACCTCTGCACGGACCCACCGCTGGACCCCGACCACCTCCCCGAAGGCGACTGGCACTGCGTCCGATGCATCGCTCAGCGCTCCAAGCCCGCCAACCTGAGCCAAGGCAGGGGCCGTGGCGAGGTCGGCACCATTTTGCGCCTGTACGACAGTGCGACAACCGTAAATCCGACCGCGTTTACCCTCCCGGAGTCGGTGGTGGACTATTTCGAAGGAGGTGTGTTTTTCTAATTGTTTTTGCCCCAATAATTGCTCCCCTGTTTTCCAGTTTCCGCAGACGCGACCTCGGGCCAGTATATTGACTCGGCCATTCGGCGGTCGGTCTTTGATGTCGCCGTTGCCACCGAAGCCGCTCAAAACTTTAAGGAGCCCGTCTACTGCCACGCCTGTTCCAGGTCAGCCGTGGCCTCGGTTGCGATCGTACGTTTATTCTCTTCTTTTAATACACTTACCTGTTTTACGCTAGGCGTGCGCGTTCTGCCCTCTCGTTTGGCACTACGACTGCCTCGATCCGCCCATGTCGCACCCCCCTCCACCGACGCACAAGTGGAGCTGCCCAATCCACGTGGAAAACATTTTGGTGCGTGGCTCGTTTTCCTGTGCCGTTTTTTACTGAAACCCCCCTTTCAACCAACAGCCACGAAAGCGGATCCGCAGGAGCACCGCCGCGCCTGGCCCGTTCGTTCTGCGACCCAAGGTGCAGCCCTCATACACTGGATCCCTATCGGTGACGTGCGGCCTCATCAATGGCTTTGAGGAGATGATCAACGTGTACGCAGAGCCCGGTGCGCCCGGTGAGCTCGTCGAGCTGCCTTCGTCCGCGATCCCGACCGCGGCCAACAGGCTCTCGGTCCTCCTCGATCCCACAAAGCCCAAGACCCGCTTTGTCCTGAGCGAGAAGGCCGTCCGCCTGAATTTCCTCAAGTTTGTGCATTCGTACGTGTGTTTTTTACTGTGCTCTCACTGATGCTCCTTTCTCCCCACCCAGAAAACGGCTGCAGGAAGAAGCGGACGAAGAGGCCTTTCTGGCGCAACAACAGGAACTGCTCGAGCACCAGCCGACTGCGATCCCCGCGGGCGTCACGGCGGCGTACGCAGAGGCAGCCGACAACGGAACAGTCGATGGCCCAACCGCCGAGACCGTCGCGTCGCTGCTCCAGCTCCAGAGGGCCGCTGTGGTAGAGGCCAAGTCAGAGCTGCGAACGGGCCAGGATACCCTCCTGCAGGAGCTGTCGATCGAGAACTCTGCCATCGCCCTCACGCTCGGCATGCTGCCTTACGAGGACGTTCGCCATCTCGCCAAGGTAAAAATAACAACCAATGTTTCCTTTTTTCTTTTTAAAAAAAATAATAATAAACCAGGGCGAGCCGATCAGCGACAAGGCTCACCACATGCTGGTTGCTTCGCCCGTCACCCATCCGTTGTACACCACGCAGCCCATGTTCCTCCGTTTTGCGGCATGGGTGCACTACCAAAAGCTCTTTCTAGACACCATCTGATTCCTTTCTTCTTCCTTTCACGTTTTCCCCTCCTCTTTTTTTTGGAAGTCACCCTTACTTTCTCTTTTCCCCCTCTTTCATATAATAAAAAAAAAAAATGAGCACTTTTTGTCCTTTTTGTCAATGTACGCCAAAATAAAGTTTTCTAGCAATCACCAATCCAACTGGCTCCCCGTAACACTGCAGGGTTCCGAACACGGTGTCGACGAGGAAGAAGCCGGGAGGGCAGGGTTGATCTTTCCGCCGGCCGCCTTTTCACGCTCCTGGTGCTTGCCGACCAAGGCCTGGATCTGGCTCTGGTAGTAGATGACCCCGACCTCGCGCACCGGGTGGAGGGTGCCGCCCTGGTAGATGCCGCGGTTGAGGTTGGCCTGAGCGGCCAGGCACATGTCGTAGTCCTCGCGGTCCGTCTTGTTCATGTACTCGAGGAACTCGTCCATGACCTCGGTCGACGTGTCCTTGCGACCAAAGACCTCGACGATCATGCGGGTTTTCGTGGCCGAGAGCGGCACCGCTCGTTGTGTCGACATGCACTAGTAATTTATTTTTATTATAATGAACAGCCAATCCCAGATACGCACCACAGAGTAACAGTTGAGGCCCAGGTTCGGCAAGACAAAGAGCCACATGCCATCGGACGATCCCGACGACGACGCGTTGCTGTCCTTGCGCTCGTCCTTGCGCTCGCAGTGGTGCCTGCAGTAGTTTTTGAACGTGTCCACCTTGTACGCCGCCAGTTTAAAGTCCCTCGCCAGGCCCGGGTGCACGATCTCGCAGTGGTAGCACTCCTGGAACCCGTCGACAAACGTCTTCCAGTTGATGTCGAGGTCGCGCACGATGGTCGAGTGGAACGTGTACTGGCCAAAGTCGATCCCGGCCGAGTCCACGAGCTGCTCAAAGCCTGCCCTCCAATTCATCGCGCAAACGCGTGAGAGTTAGCAAAGGGTGCAGAGCCCGTCAGAACGTACCTGGCGCGTGCTCGTCAAAGGGCACGACGTCGCCTGCAGGACAGCACCAAATTAAGCTTGGCATGCAACACAAGCGCGCTTAGTTACCTGCCTCCGAGCCCCCCTCTGCCGCCAGGTGCACAAAGATGAAGCCCTGCTTGGTCTCGTGCACACGGACGGGGAAGAGCGCGTGCTTGTCCCTTTGGAAGCCCTCGACCGTGTCGAACGAGGGCGCCTTGACCAGCTCGCCGCGCGTGTTGTAGCTCCAGCCGTGGTACCGGCAGCCGATCACCCGCGCCGTCCCGCTGTCGTTGCGCACCACCGGGGCGGCACGGTGGCGACACACGTTGTGGAAGCCGCGGACGGCGTTGTCGTCGCCCAGGATCAGGAACACGGCGTAGCGGCTGGTGTTGTCCGAGTCGGTGTTGCCCCCCAGTTCCAAGCGGTGGTAGTCGCCCACAGACTGGAAGCGGCTGCGGTGCGTCGCGTACAGCCACGTCTGCGAGAACACGGCACGCTGCTCGAGCTCAAAGTGGGCCTGCGACGTGTACCACGAGGCAGGCAGCGACGATGCCATTCCGTCGAATTGTTGTGTTGTAAATCCATCCTCCTGACCTGACCTAATTTACCTGTCCTCTAACCTACATCCTACTAGTAACGACTGCGCTTGCGCTTCTGCTCGATCGCGACGCCCGTGTCTGCCCGAGCGGAAGGCGCGTCGTTCTCGTTCTTTGCATCGGTGTTGTCCTGGTCGTCATCGTTGCTCGGCTCAGCCACGTCGTCGTCCTCATTGTCGGACCCGGCCGAAGAGGAGCCCGAGGACGAGGAGGAGGAGGAGGAAGAGGAGGAGCTGGATGCAAACATGTCGGGCACGTAAGAGAGCTCGTTGACTGCGCGGTCGTACAGATCGGGAAAACGAAGGCGCAGCTGCTCGAGGAACTTTTGGCTAAACTTGGGCCGTGACTTGCGCGTCTTAAGCCACACCTACAGTCAAAAGAAAAGTATTAAACTAAATATTAATTATAGTCCTTACCAGGTCGAAATTGGACGAGCTGCAAAAATTCTGCGTGACCGCAATCGTCATGTCCAGGTTGACGACGACGTGCCACCAGCCGCCGGGCACAAACACAGTCTCGCCGGGTCCCTGGAGCAGGTCGATCGGCTTTGGTCCAGGCCAATCGGGTTTCTGAAGAAGAGGAAGGAAATTATTTTCTTTAAGAAAAAAGAAATAAATACCTGTGTGAGAGGATAGACGTGATGGAACCAAAAGATCGCCTCGTCCTCTTTTAGCGGTGGGGAAACAAGCTCCTTCGGCGCCCCAGGCGGGAAGATGGCCCACCGCTTGTGGCCCTGGAGCAGGGAGTTCCACGCGCTCGTGCCCAGCGGATCGATATGGATGTTTGTCCCTGATCGGGCCGGGCCGATCACAACCCATCGGTACGGCGGCCGCCGGCTCTCGCCCATGTACTGGAACAGGTCCTCGCGAAAGTACTTTGGCACGCTGTAGAAGTTGAGCAGGGTCTGCGCCTTGGCCCGGTCGCCAAACGTCCCGTCAAAGATGTAGAGCGGGCTGTCATCTTTCGTCTCGGCGCAGTACGTCAAAAAGTACTTCATCTTGAGGTTGACCGAGGAGCCGCTGTCGTCCTCGCCGCATCGGAAGCGCCGATCGCCGTACGATGCAACGAGGTTCTTTTTTATTACTCGATGAAAAAAAATAATTATTGTCTTTTTCTTATTTACGTCGATGGTCCACGCCTCGTTCGCAGGCCAGTCCTTTGTCGCGCCCACGATGACCACGGGCACGTTAGGCTTCTCGTACCGCTCGATAAACTCTGCCTCGCTCACGGCGTCGTACTCGATACGCTCAACCGAGTCGCCCTGTGCCAGTGTCCACAGCCACGCCGACGACTCGCTAAACCCGTTCCGCGTCCATTTGGCCACATCGTCCCCCAGGTCTATTATTGCACGGGGGGTGAGAACGATGGAAGAAAAGGGAACTGGGCGTACCGCTGCGCGCATTGCGCTTGGCCTTGTTGACCTTGTTGAGGCAGGCCACGTGGTCGATGGCGGACATTATTGTTGAAAACAGCCCTATGCTTTCACCAAAACTTAAAAAACAGGAAGATGAAGGATCCATCCTGATAGCAGTACAAGAAAGAGAGCTAGGAAACTATGCTACTGATGCACACAAAAAAAAAAAAAAAAAAGTTTCAGAGACGGAAACCAAGTTCGTTCTCGAGGTCGGCAAAGAGCTGGTCAATCTCGGTCGCGAATTTGCTGCGTCCTGGTGAGACCGCAGGTGCTGGTGCTGGCGACGACCCTTCGATGGGGACGGCCTTGGCGGCGGCGGCGGCCACGGCGGCTCTGGCTGTGGCGACGGCCTGCACAGTCGGGGGGAGTGGGTTGTTGGACGAGGACCCGGATGACGTGACGATCGGCGGCGGGAGCTTGGCGTTGGACTGTGATCGTGCGCGCAGTTGGTCCGGGGGCTGCTGCTGAATCGCGGGTGCGGGTTGTGGTTGAGGCGTAGATTGCTGCACTGGTGCTGGTGCTGGAGCTGGAGCTGGCGCAGGCACGACAGGAGCCGATGGCTTGAGGACAACAGAAGGGCTGACGACTGCAGGGGGAGAAGTGACTGCTTGTGTTGCCGTTGGCCGCAATTTGGGCAATTCAATGGCACTCGCAGTCGCTGGCTGAGGCGATGAGAGCTGCGGGGATGCCTTGAACTTGACTGTAGAAGGCGACGAGGTCACCGCTGCTGCCGCCGCTGAGCCGGATTCCGACGATGAACTTCCAAGCATGCTCGTGAGATCTGCCATCGCACCCTTGTCGTAGATGCCTTGGACCTTTTCGACGTCCTAGAAAAAGAAAAATGGTATCAACAGAAAAAATAAAAAATAAAAATAAAAAAAATACCTTGGGATCGCGCTTGCGCAGCTTGACGCCGCCCTTGATGGCGTGGACCATGTCCTGGTACGCCTGATTGCGCGCCTCTTCTTCGGCAAGCTTTGGATTCACCGGTCTGCCACCACCATCGTTCTCTCGTTTGGCGATGATCAGTCGCGGGGGTTCGCCAGATGGCGGCGGCGGCGGTGGCGGCGGCGGCGGCGGTGGTGGTGGAGGGCCTGCTGCGGCTCCCAGCGAGTCGAGAGCAACACTCTGTCGAATGGTCATGCGCCGCGCCTTTGCCTCTACTTCGTCCGCGCGTTCCTCCGCGCGTTGCAGCTTGGCTCTGAGGTCCTCTAGCTCACGCTCGAGGGCGAAATTGCCCGTGCTGGTGTTGGTCCTGGGGATCGGAGGGCTTGGGTGGCCCTGCAGGTCGGCGTCCAGCTGGGACACCAAGTAGTTCATTGTGTTTGACGTCTTGGTAGCAAAATAATAAATTGGTGTTACAATCGGCTTTGTATTTTACCTGGACAGTCTCGATCGTCTTGTGCGCCTGGAGCAGCTGCAGCTCCAGATCGGTACGGAGCTGTACTTCCTTTTTGAGCGCAGACGACGTCTCGTCGAGCCTCTTCTGCAGGCCACCATTGGCCACGGCACTCTTCTCCAGTGTCGCCTCCAGTTCGCTGTTTTGCTGCTCAAACGTGGCGAGCTGCTGTGCCAGCCTGTCAATCTGCTGCTGCTGCTGCTGCTGTGTCTGCTGCTGGTTCTGCTGTGTCTGTTGCTCTTGCAGTTGCTGCTTGAGCTGCTGGATCTGCAGCGTCAGATTGGTCGCGTACTCCTCCGTGTCCTTGCGCGTCTCCACCTCCTCGGCGTACAGCACCTTGAGCTCGTTAAACTCCTTGAGGGCGTTGCGCGACACGGCAGAGATCTTTTGCAACGTGGCCTCGGTCTGCTTGAGCTTGGCCGTCGTGGCCTCGTTCGTGGCAGTCAGGCTCTCCACCTGGGCACGCAGCTGTGGCACAAGCTCCGACTCGCCCGAGACCGTGTTTGCCTGTGGGGGGGACCGAACGCACCGTGGGTGACGTCGCAGAACGGTAGAACGTGGCAAATCAACAAACGGACCCACGCCATGAAAAAATAAAAAAAAAATGAATATAAACGTACACGCTGGCGCAACGTGCCCATCTCGCTCTTGAGCACCTGGTTGTGGACCTCCAGCTGGCCCGCGGCCGCCGCGCTGGTGGCACTGGCCGCGAGCGCGTCGTTGAGCTTTACCCGGAGGGCGTCCTTGTCGGCCGCCAGCGCCGTCTTCTCCGCCTCCAGCACCTTGTACTGCTGCTTGAGCACGTTGAACTCCTCCATGGCCTGCTTGGAGATCGTCTTGAGCTTGCCCAGGACGGCCTCGGCGTGCGCCTTGCCCGCCAGCGCAGCCTCGAGCTGCGACTGCACGCTCATGCTGGTGACGTAAGAATGACAAATGATACTACGGCAACTCTAGGGAAGGAAATCTAGGGTCTAGTCGAGATCGGGGCTGCGCCGCTGGTGGTAGTGCAAAAGCGACTGCTTGAGGAGCTCGTAGGTCGTCCAGCAGATGGCCGAGGAGGGTGCGTTGACGAGAAGACGTGGCACGAGGCCCCTCGTGAAGCCACGCCAGCCCTCCTTGAGATATATTTGCTGAGCAGCATCAACAAAGCCGAAGCGATGATATTGATTCTGGGCTGCGGCGGCACCTGCGGGAGAGGACGTGGTGGTGATGGGCGCAAACGCGGCGTAGGGCACCAGCCGGAAGCTCTGGAAGGGAACGTTAAAGCGCCCGCTGTTGAAGCTGTTCTGGTGGCGGGCGGCCGAGTTGTTTGCGGCGGGGTGGAGCGTGGAGGACGCAGAAGCCATCTCAGAGCTCCCTGAAAATGGCGAGGACGCAAGGGCTCCCTGGGTTTGCAACCTGCGCACAAAACAAGTCAATAGAGAACTCAGGAAGAAGAAAAATACCTTGTCTTGATGACATCAAGAGGGTTGCTGACGGCACAGGCGAGCGCGCCAGCCGCACCACCAGAGACAACGAGCGCCCACACCGGGGGGTCATTCAGGCCCCTTGACGTGAACAGCAGCTTGAACGACTCGTTAGCGGCGACCATGACCGCGTGGTGGGGGATGTTCATTGCCAGCGTTGTCGGGTACGAGACGAAGAAACCGCGGAGCCCCTCGGTCCTTGCGACCGACTTGATGCAATCCCACATGCCCCCTGTTGGTCCAGGTCAGTTGCCCAACCACTCAAAAAACACGCTCAGCGTACGATAGTAGCCGAGCTGCAGCCGTTGCTTGATCATGTCGGCGGGCGTCATGACACTGTCGTGCACGGCGACAGACAGGATGCCCGCGCCGGCCGCAGCCATGGGGTGGTGCCCAGGCTCGTTCGCGCCAAACTTGCTCTTGGCAAGCTCGTAGACGGAAAAGTAGGCCGCGTGGGCCGGGACACACCCGATCGCGAGCGAGTGCACGCCACGCCACAATCGCCACATGCCTCGCTCGACCGTGAGCTACAAAGTGAGGGGAGGGATCAGCTGCTTGTGTGGGTTGGTGGTGGTTCGGTTTACCGTCTGCAGCAGCTTGCGTGTGGACGCGCGCCCAGAGACGGACAAGGCACTGTCCACCTGCATGTGTGTCTTGACCGTGTCGACGGGGAACATGGCGACGTGCTCCATCACGCCGGCCATCGAGCCCGCAAGCATGTGGTCCACAAAGGTCAGCCCGCTCGAGGGGTCGTACTCTTCCCAGTCTTCGTCCATGTACACGAGAAGAAAAAAGGCTGATTGCGTGCAAAAAAGGAAAAAAGGAGGCAAGGTCAGGGACGGAAAAAAGAAAGAAACACAAGGCAGAGAGAAGGGCGAGAAGGGCGAGAGCACGTAAGGGTACGCCGCGGCCCACCGAGTGAACGAGGCGCTGATCCCAAAGTCCGTCTGTATGAGTTCATTCATACGGGCACCATATGAGCAATTCACACACTCGTTTCGAAAACAAACAAACAACAAAAGCCAAGCGGCTGCGTCACAACACGACGACCCTTGTCGTCCGCACGCACACGCACACCACCGCCACCGCCACCGCCACCGCCACCGCCACCGCCACCGCACTGGCAGGTAGGACAAAAAAAACATGTGGTCCAAATGACGTGATCTGGGCAGGTAACTCGGCCTGACCATGGCGGCGCGTAGTGACATTTTCCCCTCCCGCCTCTTTCCGATGGGTCGTGTCACTCGTTCGTCGTCTGCTGCTGCTGACAGCAAGGTCTCTGTGCCAAAGAGCACGAGCACCGCCGCCGCCGCCGCCGCCGCCGCCGGAAAGAAGACGACGGCGCTGACGGCAACCGTCAAAAAGACCAAGCCAGCTGCCACCACCAAGAAGGCCCCCACCAAGAAGCAAGCAGGTAGGACCCCACCCTTTCGTGCTGACAGTCAAGTAACAAACAAGGAACAGGCGAACCGTCCACTGGCAATGTGGGCGATCTCTGGACCAAGTACGTCCAGCTGTACGAGGCGCACAAGGACGACAGCAGCGACGAGCGCGAACTGGGCGAGCCCGCTACGGACGAGGCCATCGCAGAGGTGGAGGAGTTGCTTGGCCAGCCGATCACGGCCGATCTGCGCGCGCTGCTCAAGGTCAACGACGGCAGCGCCAACGTGGGCCTGTTCAGCGCCTTCAACCAGACGTTCTCGTGCGACGACCTCAAGAACGAGGTGGGCATCATGCGCGACCTGTGGGAGGACGACTGGAAGGACGACAACGAAACAAACGGCGCCAACCCCCACTGGCACACCGACGCGGGCATCAAGGTCTCGTGGTGGCGCCCCAACTGGCTGCCCATCAGCGGCGATGGCAACGGCAACCTTATTGTCATGGACTTTGAGCCCGACGTGGCCAAGGGCGGCGTCGTCGGACAGGTGTTCAACCACGACCACGTCATGGGCGATCACAAGCTCCTCGCAAAGTCACTCGCCGCGCTCCTCCAGGGCCAGATCGAGCAGATCGAGGCCGGCGTCGTCGTCTGGGACGAGGGCATGGACAACTACAACACAAAGGCGTTCCTCGATGAGTGCTAGAACATCAAGTAGAACGCCACCAACCCTTTTAGTTTAGCTCGATACGCGCAGTCAGGTCCCCCGCCTCCGAGTTATTTTTTCGCCCTTCCATCGCTGCCCTCTCTCTCTCTCTCTCTCTCTCTCAGTCTTTGTTTGA